>Ga0075428_100000412_pt1 | contig 42540 bp, 45 predicted proteins | sample RhiMetdeltSRZDD2_FD_75291 | JGI IMG/M metagenome (GOLD analysis project Ga0075428, IMG submission 75291) | Populus rhizosphere microbial communities from Tennessee, USA - Rhizosphere MetaG P. deltoides SRZDD2 | ecosystem: Host-associated > Plants > Roots > Rhizosphere > Soil | place: USA... | reverse complement strand
CGGAATGGCAGGTCGCTCTCGACGCGGTGGTCGGGACGAAGGAAGGGGACGCGCTCGTCCGGCTCTCCGCCTCGTACCCGTGGGCCGGACACCTCCGCGCCGGAATGGAGGTCGCGCTGATGAGCGGTGCCGCGACCACGTTCTGGGGACGCTGGCGCGACAACGATCGCGCGCGCCTGTTCCTCGTGGCGGACTTCTAGGAGCGGCCGGCGCGGCGGAGGGCGATCACCGCGTTGTGCCCGCCGAAGGCGAAGGCGTTGACCATCGCGGCCCGCAGATCGCTTGCGACCGCGCGCGGGGACGGCGCGGGGATCGGACACTCGGGATCGAGCCGCGCGAGGTTGATCGTCGGCGGGACGACCCCCGCCTCGAGCGCGTAGGCCGCCGCCGCGATGCCGATCGCCCCCGACGCCCCCATCGGGTGGCCGGTCATCGACTTCAGGCCGGCGACGTGCGGGAACGGCGCGCCGTTCGCGAACACCGCGCGGAGCGCCCGCCCCTCCGTCGCGTCGTTGCGCCGCGTGGACGTCCCGTGCGCGCAGACGAGGTCGATGTCCGACGGCGCGAGCCGCGCATCCGCCAGCGCCGCCAGCATCGCCCCGCGCTCGCTCGCCTCGTCGGGGGCGGTCAGGTGGGAGGCGTCGCAGTTGCTCGCATACCCGGCGACCTCCGCCAGCGCGCGCCCGCCCCGCCGGGCGAGGTGGTCCTCGGACTCGAGCAGGAGCAGGACCACCGCATCGGAGAGGACCAGGCCGTCGCGATCGGCGTCGAACGGCCGCGAGGCTCCCTCCGGATCGTCGTTCCGCCGCGAGAGCACGCGAAGCCGCGACCAGGACAGGAGCATCAGCTCCGTCAGGGCGTGCTCTCCGCCCCCGGCGAGCATGACCTCGCGCGCGCCCGACCGGATCTCCCGGAAGGCTTGGCCCACCGCGTCGCTCCCCGAGCTGCAGGCGGTGGCGACGGTCAGCGCCGGGCCCTTGAGCCCGAGCTGCATCGCCATCTGCGCGGCCGGCGCGTTGAGCATGAGGACCGGGATCGTCATCGTCCGCGCGGCCGCGTCGCCGATCTCCGCCCACCGGACGAAGTGCGGACCCGATTCCGCGAGCGAGCCGAAGCCGGTCCCGAAGATCACGCCCGCGCGCTCGATCCCGTCGGGATCGGACCACCCCGCGTCCTCGAGCGCGAGGCGCGCCGCGATCACGCCGTGCGCCGCGAGCTTGGAGATCCAGCCCAGCTCGCGCTCGTCGAAGTGCTCCTCGAGCGGAAGCGGCGGGACCTCCCCTCCGATCCGCGTCGCGAAGCGCGAGGCGTCGAACCCGCGGATCGGCCCGATCGCGGAGCGGCCGGTGAAGAGCGCCTCGCGGAGCGGGAGCGCGCCGAGCCCGTAAGGGCTCACCGCTCCGACCCCGCTGACGTACACGCGGCGCCCGTTCATCGGTACCCGTCCCGGTGGACCCCTCGGACCGCCCGGCCGCTGGGATCGGCGTTCGCCTTGAACGAGGCGTCCCACTCCAGCGCAGCCGCCGACGAGCAGGCGACGCTCGGCCCCGACGGGACGCACGCCGCGGCGGACGGGATCGGGAACAGCTCCTCGAAGATCGCGCGGTAGAGGTAGGCCTCCTTCGTGGCGGGCGTGCCGGTCGGGAACCGCTCGCCCGCCTCCGCCATCTCCCGGTCCGACACGCGCGCGGCGGCGTGCGCCTTGAGCGAGTCGATCCACGCGTAGCCGACGCCGTCCGAGAACTGCTCCTTCTGGCGCCAGAGGATCTCGTCGGGGAGGAGGCCGCGGAACGGCTCGCGCAGGATCCGCTTCTCGATCCCGCCGGCGGCGACCATCTTGTCCTTCGCGGGGATCCGCATCGCGACGTCGAGGAAACGCGTGTCGAGGAACGGGACGCGCGCCTCGATCCCCCAGGCCGCCATCGACTTGTTCGCGCGCAGGCAATCGTAGAGGTGGAGGTCGCCGAGCTTCCTCACCAATTCCTCGTGGAAGGCGCGCGGCGAGGGGGCCTTGTGGAAGTACAGGTAGCCGCCGAAGATCTCGTCCGAGCCTTCCCCCGAGAGGACCATCTTCACGCCGGTCGCACGGATGCGGCGCGCCATGAGGACCATCGGCGTGGAGGCGCGCACGGTGGTCGTGTCGAACGACTCGATGTGCCAGATCACGTCGCGCAGCGCGTCGAGCCCCTCTTGGACGGTGAACTCGAAGCCGTGGTGAACGGTGCCGATCGCCTCCGCCGCCCGTGCTGCGGCGGCGAGGTCGGGGGAGCCGCGCAGGCCGATCGCGAACGAGTGGAGGCGCGGCCACCAGGCGGCGTCGCGATCGCCGCTCTCGACGCGCTTCGCCGCGAATCCGGCCGCGAGCGCCCCGATCACCGACGAGTCCAGACCCCCCGAGAGGAGGACGCCGTAGGGGACGTCGGTCATCAGATGGCTGTGGACCGCGTCGGAGAGCGCATCGCGCAGCTCGCGCGGGTCGGGGCCGCGCTCCGGCACCGCGTCGAAGTCGAACCAGTCGCGGGACCAGTAGCGGACCGGCCGCGGATCCTTGCGTGTCAAGTAGTGCCCCGGTGGGAACTCCTCGACCCGATCGCACACGCCCAGCAGAGCCTTCATCTCGGAAGCGACGGCGAGGGAGCCGTCCGGCCTGCGGCCGGTGTAGAGGGGAACGATGCCGATCGGGTCCCTCGCGATCAGCCAGTCGTCGGAGACGGCGTCGTACAGGGCGAAGGCGAACATCCCGCGAAGCCGGGGGAGCAGGCGCCATCCGATCGAAGCGTAGAGGGGCAGGATCACCTCGCAATCGGAGCCGGTTCGGAACGCGCCCGGGTCTCCGATCTCCGATCGCAGCTCGAGGTGGTTGTAGATCTCCCCGTTCACCGCCAGCACCAGCGCCCCGTCCGCCGAGGTCAGCGGCTGCGCGCCGTGCAGGAGGTCCACGATGGCGAGGCGCTCGTGCGCGAGGACGGCGCGGTCGCCGGACCACATCCCGCTCCAGTCCGGTCCGCGGTGGCGCAGGAGCCTCGCCTGGCGCAGCGCGAGATCGCGCGCCGCTCCCGAGCCCGCGTCAGGCAGATCGAACAGGCAGAAAAGACCGCACACGAGGCTGTGATGATAGCCAAAGCGAGCCGACGATTCCGTACTCCCCCCTGACGGTCTCGCAACGGCGGCTCGGAGTTTTGTGGGAACAGCGGGCCGCGGGCGTTGGCAATTTCGTTGCTGTGCGCCTCGGGGGCGAGGTGCGCGCATGAGCCGGGAAGACACGATCTACGATCTCGGAGAGGTGGACCGCCAGCAAGCCACGGCGGCTTTCAGCCGGCCGTTGGGGGTGAAAGCGGCCCCCCCGATCCGCCGCACCTCCCGTCCCGACGCGCCGGGACCCGGGCCCGCGCTCGCCGGCAGCCTGTCGCTGTTCGTTCCCGGGTTAGGGCAGGTGGTCGCCGGGGAGTTCGCCTGGGGGCTGTTCTATTTCACCGGGATCGGGTTCTGCGCCGCGCTCCTCTGGGCGACGCTCGCGTCCCTCGACCGCCTCTTCCCGACCCTGCGACTGCTCGGCGTCCCGCCGGAGGCGCTCGTGGTCGCCGTGGCCTCGCTCGCCGTCGCCGTGGTGACCCTCCATCTCGCGGGGATCCTCCACGCGCAGTCGGTCACGGCCGGGACACAATCCCTGGTCCCGCACCCGCTCGTCGCCGGGCTCGCGTCGCTTCTCGTCCCGGGTTGGGGACAGCTCCTCGCGGGGCACCGCCGGCGGGCCGCCCTGTTCCTCTTGAGCGTGTGGCTGCTCTCCGCGGCGTGGCTGCTCGTGATCCCCACCGGCGCCCGCATCGTCGGACGGATGGGTTTCGCGCTCCCCATGTCGATCAAGGACGGCTGGGGCCCGGCGGTGTTGCTCGGCGCGCCGTTCATCGTCTGGGTGATCGCGATCTACGACGCCGCGGCCGGGGCCGCCCACGCGCGACGGGGTTGAGCAAAAAAAAAGCGCCCTAGCCCGCTGGAATGGGAGGCCACGGGCCAGGGCGCGAAACGGAGGGCTCATCGGGGTGGGCCGAACCGTCCGTTCCATTCGAGTCCGGTCCGCTCTTGCGGAATTCGAAGACTAGAGCCGCCTCGATCTGCCCGTCGGGCGCCTGTCTTCGACCGGACGTAAAAGTCATCCCCGCTAACTACGCCGGCCCCGGGACTGCGACAGTGATCGGCGTGGGGGTGAACCAGAGCAGCCGCGTCCCGGGGTCCGACGTTCCCGTGCATCGCAATCGCGGTGCCACTCCGCATGCGCAAAAACGCGCTGGAGTTTCACCGCACGCAAAGGAACGGATTACACGCTTTCCAGGAATTGCTTCAATGCGTTGCAAAAAAGACGAAGGCTACTCCCGCGCGAGCGCCACGCCGCCGAGGATGAGGATCGACGCGGCGACGAGCCGCATGGTGACCCGCTCGGAGAGGAACATCACGCCCCCGACTGCGGTGAGGACGGGGACCGCGAGCTGAAGGCTCGCCGCGCGCGTGGCGGACAGTCCGCGAAGCGCCGCATACCAGGAGACGTACCCCAGCCCCGAAGCGATCGCCCCGGACAGGACCGCCAACAATGCACCGGAGGACGTCACGTGGAAGCGGGGGAGCGCGAGCAATCCGACCGCCGCCGCGAAAGGAATCGAGCGGACGAAGTTCCCGGCCGTCTCGCCGAGCGGGTCCGACACACGCCGTCCCCGGAGCGTGTAGCCGCCCCACGCGATCCCGGCCACGGCCATCAGCGCGCATCCGGTCGGGGACGGGGCGGTCAGCCCGGGGGACACCAGATAGACGAGCCCCGCGATCGCGAGGAGGATCCCCGAGATCTGCCGCGCTCCGGGCCTCTCCCCCGCGATGAGCCCCGCTGCGAGCATCGTCGTTTGCACCGAGGCGAAGAGCACGAGGGCGCCGGTCCCCGCGCCGAGACTTCTATATGCGAAGGAGAACGGAATCGCATACAGAACGAGCATCGATGCCGAGGCCCACGTGCCTCCGACGCCTTGTCGTCCAGGGCGCCAGACGCGGACGATCGCGGAGAGCGCCGCCGCCCCCGCGAGGAGGCGGATCGCGGAGAAGCTCGCGGCGTCGATCGCGCCGCGACCCAAGGCCAACCGGCAGAGGAGCGAGTTCGCGGCGAAGGCCGTCAGCGCGAACGCAGTGACGGCGAGCGTATTCGTGCTTCGGTGCACGGCTCATCGTACATTCGCGGCCATGAGAAACCGCACGGTTCGCATCGCCGTCCTGGCCTCTTTGCTCACCGTCGCTTCCGCGGTCTCCGCGCCGCCGACCCACTATCGCGCGACCCGGATCCCGGGGATCCCGGAGCAGGGGTTCAACAACGTGTTCCCCTCCGACATCAACAACCACGGGGTGATCGTGGGGACGCTCTCCCGGTTACCCGGCTTCGTGCCCGTCCGCGCGTTCCTCTGGAACGGGTCGGGTCCGACGCAAGACCTGGGGGATCTCGGTGTCTTCGAGTTCGCGCAGGCGATCGCGGTCAACGAGAGCGACGAGGTGGTCGGCATGGCCGAGGTCCTCGAGCCGCGGTCGTCGCTGGGGACCGCGCTCCACGGCTTCTACTGGAAGAACGGGGTGATGACCGACCTTCCGCCGCTCGGCAACGACCTCGACAGCCAGGCGCTGGCGATCACCGAGCTGGGCGAGGTGCTGGTGGTCTCGTACGATCCGAGCGATCGGCTGCGCGACCGGTACTACATCTGGAAGAACGGGCACGCCGACCAGATCGGCCGGCTCAACGCCTACCCGGGCGGCCCCTCCGCGTTCGCGGGCTCGATGAACGACGCACGGCAGATCGTCGGCAGCGTGATCAACGCCGACGGGCAGGAGCGCGCCTTCCTGTGGCAGGGCGGGCAGCTCATCGATCTGGGGCTCGCCCCCGGCGACGACTTCTTCAGCGTCGCGAACAAGATCACGAACAGCGGGCTGATCATCGGCCAGTCCTGGGCGTTCGACGCGAACAACGGCCACGGCTCGCGGGCCCAGGGGGTCGTCTGGCAGGGAGCGTCGTTCGTCCGCACGATCCCGCCCCTCGCGGGGGACTGGGCGTCCGCGGCGATCGGCACGAACGGCACCGGGACGATCGTCGGCTACTCCGGCTTCCCGTCCAGCGCGATCGTGTCGTTCGGCGGGGCGGCGATCAATCTGAACGATCTGGTCCCCGGCAACGTGCCCGAGACCCACCTCTACCAGGGGACGGACGTCAACGAGGCGGGCCAGATCACAGTGGACGGGCAGTTCGGATGCTGCGGCTATCGTCTCGACCCGCAGTGAGCGTAGACTCCGCGTCAAAGGAGGAATCGGTCATGATGTCTCGCATCGCTCGCGTCTGTATGGTCCTGCTCGTCTGTACCGTGATCGTCGCCAGCGGCAGCCAGCTCTTCGCCGGGAAGCCGGGCGGGGGCGGCGGCGGCGGAACCGGATGCCCGACGGGCAAGGGCTGCATCTGCGCCCAGATCTACTGTCCCGTGACCTGCAACGGCGGCTGCCACTACTCGAACCTGTGCGCCGCACAGTGCGCCGGGGCCACCGGCTGCGTCGAGGATCGGCCGTGCGTCATCGAGGTTCCGCTCTAGGCTCCAAGGAGGATCCGGTCATGCTGTCTCGCATCGCTCGCGTCTGTATGGTCGCGCTCGTCTGTACCGTGATCGTCGCCAGCGGCAGCCAGCTCTTCGCCGGGAAGCCCGGCGGCGGAGGCGGCGGTGGCGGCGGAACGGGATGTCCGTCCGGGCGCTTCTGCCTGTGCGCGAATTTCCAATGCCCGGTCACGTGCAACGGGGGGTGCCGGTACCCGAACCCGTGCGTCGCGGATTGCGCCGGGGCGTCCGGGTGCGTCCTTGACGGTCCCTGCGGGATCGAGCCCTAGGAAACCCAGACCAGGTCCTGCCGGCCGTACTTTCTCCGGGTCTCCCGCATGTCCTCGCCGCGCAGCTCGCGGAGCGCGTAGGTGACGAACTCGCGGACGACCCGCTTGCGCCAGTGCAGGACGAAGTCGGTGTTGTCCATCGGCTTCGCGTGAGCGTACGCGGCATCGGCGGCGGCGGCGATCGCCGCGTCGTCGTGGAGCGTCTTGCCGACGAGCGAGGCCGCGGCGTCGGAGGCCTCCATCGGACGTGACGCGACCGCCCCGAGCACGATCCGCGCGGCGTCCACCATCGCGCCGGGCCCGAGCTTCGCCGCGGCCGCGACGGAGAGCACCGGGAAATCGAAGCTGCCGCGGCGCCGGAGCTTCCAGTAGACGCTCGTCCACCCCGCGGCCGGCGGCAGGAGCACGTGCGTCAGCACCTCGTCGTGCCGGCGCGTCAGGTAGCCGATCCCGTCGTTGACGTACAGGTCGGTCAGGGGGACGATCCGGCCCCCGTCCTTCCTCGAGACGAGCATCACCTTCGCGCCAAGCGCGATCAGCATCGGCGCGGCATCGGTGGACGACACGGCGAGGCACCGGTCCGAGCTCGGCGCGACCCAACAGGTCGTCCCTTCCTTCTTCATGCAGAAGCCGATCGCCTGCCGCCACTCGTAGTTCTGGTCGTAGTAGTTGCAGCGGGTATCGAGACAGAGGTTGCCGCCGAGCGTCCCCATGTTGCGCAGCAGCGGGTTCGCGATCTGAGCGGCCGCCTGGTGGAGCCCCCGGTAGTGCATCCGGATCCTCGGATCCCGGGTCAGCTCGGCGAGCGTCAGCCCGGCCCCGAGGACCATCCCGTTCCCGTTCGAGGCCTTGCGGATGTCCGCGACGTGCGTGAGCGAGACGACGATCGCCGGAGTCTGCTGCCGTCGCTTCATGTTCGGGAGGAGGTCGGTTCCGCCCGCCATCACGAGCGCCTCCCCCGGCGCGTGGTCGGCCAGGATCGCGGACACTTCCGCGGCGGTCCGCGGCGCCATGTACCGGAACAGCGGTAGTCGCATCATCGGCGGAGCGCTCCGGTCATTCCATCTTCGCCGCGCGCTGGCGCTCGGGATCGTTGACGGCGTTCCCGTCCCCGCCTTCCCAGGGGGTCGGAACGAGCATCGGCTCCGGGTAGCGGATCTCGGGGAACGACTCGGGACCGTACCGGCCGGGCTTCCCCTTCGCGAGGTCGTCCAGCGCGCGGAGGATCTTCTCCGGGGTGATCGGGACCTCGTCGATCCGGACGCCGACCGCGTCGTAGACCGCGTTCGCGACCGCCGGCATGACGGGGAGGAGCGGCCCCTGGCCGACCTCCTTCGCGCCGAAGGGGCCGCGCGGGTCCGGGTGCTCGATCAGCTCGGTGTCCACCTCGGGCATGTCGAGCGAGGTCGGCGACTTGTACTCGAGCATCGACGGGAACTTGTGGACGAGCGCGGGCGAGAGGCGCGGCGGCAGCCGCCGGAAGGTCTGCTCCTCCATCAGCGCCTCGCCGAGTCCCATGTACACCGAGCCCTCGACCTGGCCCCGGGCGAGCACCGGGTTGAGCGCGCGCCCGATGTCGTGCGCGATCCACACCTTGGGGACCCGGATCCAGCCGGTCACCGGATCGACGTCCACCTCGACCACGCAGGCGGTGTACGAGTACGTCGGCGAGGGGCCGACCCCGCCCCCCTTGTAGCGCGCGGGGGAGCGCGGAGGCGTGTACGAGCCGGTCGTGCCGAGCGTCCCCAGCTCGGTCTCCGCAAGGACGACCGCCTCCTGGAAGGTCACGCCGCGCCCGGGGTCCTCGGCGTCGAAGACGCGCCGCTCCGAGAACACCAGCCGCGACGCGGGGACCTCCAGCTTCTTCGAGACCGCGCCGGCCAAGAGGTCGCGCGCGCGCTCCGCCGCCTGGATCGCGGCGTTCCCCATCATCAGCGTGACCCGGCTCGAGTAGCTGCCGAGGTCCACCGGCGTCAGGTCCGTGTCCCCGGTGACGTAGCGGACGTCGAGCGGATCGATCCCGAGGATCTCCGCGACGATGTTGACGAGCACGTCGTCCGAGCCCTGGCCGACCTCGGTCGCGCCGCAGAAGGCGGTGACGCCCCCGCTCCGGTCGAGCTTGAGCTGGACGCCGGAGTGGGGGAGCTTGTTCCAGTAGATCGGCAGGCCGGCGCCGGAGAGGTACGACGAGCAGGCGAGCCCGAGCCCGCGGCCGTGCGGGAGCTTGCGGAAGCGGGTCTTCCAGTCCGAGCGGCGGACGACGGAGGCGATGCAGTCCGCGAGGCCGATCGTCTGGACGTGCATGTAGTTCGCGGTGACGGTCCCCGGACGCTCGACGATCGACAGGCGCAGGTCGGCGGGGTCGAGGGACAGCGCCTCCGCGATCTTGTCGAGCTGCACCTCCTGTCCGAAGCGCGGCTGCGGCGTGCCGTGCCCGCGCTTGGGGCCGCACGGGGGCTTGTTCGTGAACATCCGGCAGGCCTCGAACCGGTACCGCGGGATGCGGTAGGTCACGGTCTGCAGCGCGCCCGTGTAGAACGTCGAGGCGACGCCGTAGCTGCCGTACGCCCCGCCGTCGATGAAGGTCTTGAGGTGCATCGCGGTGATCGTGCCGTCGCTCCTCACGCCGGTCTTGAACTTCATCAGGACCGGATGGCGGCCGCGATGGCAGTAGAAGACCTCCTCGCGGTTGAGCGCGATCTTCACCGGGCGCCCGAGGATCATCGCCGCCTTCGCGACCACGATCTCGTGGTTGAACGGGTCGGTCTTCCCGCCGAACCCGCCGCCGTTGGGGCAGGCGACGACGCGGATGTGGGCCGCCGGCATGTCCAGAGCACGGGCGAGCGCCCGGTGGAGATAGTGCGGCACCTGGGTCGAGGACCAGATCGTGAGCTTCCCGTCCGGGTCGGGGGCCGCGATCGAGGCGTGCTGCTCGATCGGGAGATGCGTGTTCCCCTGGAAGAAGAAGACGTCCTCGAAGACGTGGTCGGAGGCGGCGAACGCCTCGTCGGTGTCGCCGAACCGGAACGAGACCCGCTTGTGAACGTTTCCCTCCTCCCCGTACTCGTGGATCCGCGGCGAGGGGTTCTCGTACGCCTCGAGCGGGGTCGCGCGGGTGGGCAGGATCTCGTAGTCGACGTCGATCAGGTCGAGGGCATCGAACGCCGTCGCCTCGTCGCGCGCGACGATCGCGGCCACCGGATCTCCGACGAAGCGCACCCGGTCGCGGCAGAGCGGGTCCTCGTCCTGCGAGACGGGCAGGATCCCGAAGGGGATCGGAAAGTCCTTCCCGGTGAGCACGAGGAGGACACCGGGGTGGGCCTCCGCTTTCGAGACGTCGATCGAGCGGATCGTCCCGTGCGGAACGCTCGAGCGGAGGAGCTTGCAGTGGACCGTCCGCGGGAGGACGACGTCGTCGGCGAAGCGCGTGGCGCCGGTGACCTTCGCGCGGCCGTCCACGCGGCGGCGCGCCCGGCCCACCGTGTTGCGGGGCCCGGCCGGATCGCTCATCGGCTCGCGCGCAGCCGGGCGGCCGCCTCCTCGACCGCCTCGAAGATCTGGTTGTAGCCGGTGCACCGGCAGAGGTTTCCCGAGAGCGCGTCGGCGATCTCGTCGCGCGTCGGCTCCGGGTTCGTCTCGAGGAGCTTCCGCGCGGTCAGCAGGATCGCGGGCGTGCAGTATCCGCACTGCGCGCCGCCCAGGTCGGCGAAGGCGGCTTGGAGCGGGTGGAGCGCCCCGTCGCGCCCCGCCATCCCCTCGACGGTCTCGACACGGCGGCCCTCGCACGCGGCGGCCACGACGAGGCACGAGAGGACCGGCTGCCCGTCCACGAGCACGGCGCAAGCGCCGCACTCCCCGAGCTCACAGCCGTGCTTCGTGCCCGTGAGGCCGAGGTCCTCGCGGAGGACCTCGAGGAGCGTCTTGTAGGGCGCGACGGCGGTCTCGACCGGCTCTCCGTTGATCTCGAGGGACAGCTGGAGCAGGGGCATCACCCTCAGTAGCCGCCGCCGGTCACGACGCCCTTCATGGAGGCGCTCGCGGAGTCGTAGGTGATCGAGCCGATCGCCGCCCCGTTGTGATCGAGCACGACCGGGTTCGGGCTTCCGCCGAGCGTGAGCGTCGTCGTCCCTTGCTTCTGCACCTCGAACGCCAAGCTGACGATCGCCGCGGAGCTTCCGGCGATCCCGTTCCCGACCCCGCCGCCGAGCTTGCTCACGCCGACGACGACCCGCGAATTGTCCGTCCCGCCCCCCGGGAGCGTGCCGAGCCCGGCGAATGCCTGGAGGGTCTGTCCGCCGGACACCGTCAACGCGTTTCCGGCGACCGCAGAGCCGGCCACGAACTTCACGACCGTCGGGTCGGCGATCTTCACGTCGAAGGCGAACGAGTACATGTCGAGCGAGGCGTCGGGTCCGTAGATGACCGCCTGCACCACCACGCGGGCGTTGCTCTTCGATTTCTGGACGAGCTTGATCAGGCGCGGCACGGCCGGCGTCGAGCTCTGCGTGAACTGGGCGCCGAGCGTCGAGCCTCCTCCTCCTCCGCATCCGAGCAGCGCGAGCAGGGCCAACGAGGCGATCGCGGATCTCATGACGCACCTCCTTCGGCTGGCGACGAAGACCCCGATGCCGGGATGATAGGCCCACCCTTTCGCCGCCGCCTGCCGCCCCGGCGCCGCCGCCGGAGGGGCGCCCCCTCCGCCGCTTGAGGGGGCGCTGCCGCCCCCGCCATCACGATCCCCGCCCCGTACCGATCGATCCCTCCATCGTCCTCGGTCCCGTCCAACGCCGGAACCGACGGAAGCGCCGCGAAGAAGTAGTTGTCGTCCCAGACCGGGGGAAGCTTCGACGCCGCCGGAGCGGCCGCGATCGCCGGGCGATCGGCGGACGCCGGCGCAGGGGCCCCCGGCGCCACGACGCCCGGGACACTTGTGTCCTTGCGATGCCGCCGTCCCCCCCGGCGTCCGCGCCGCCGCTTTCCGGTCGGAGGCTCCGCCGCGGCTCCCGGCTCCGCGGCGGGGGCCGGCTCGTGCACCGTCGTCGCGCCCTGCGGCGCGCTCTCGGACCAGGCCGCGTGCGCCGCGGCGAAGGTGTCCCCCATGATCGGCACGAGCGCCTCGAGAATGCCGAGCGCATCCCGGAACGCGGGGCGACGGACCAGCGCCGCCTTTGCGCCACGCCGGAGCGACCGGAGCGGGACCATCCGCTGAAGCGTCGTGAAGATCTGCCGGGCGTGCTCCTGGTCCTTCCTCGCGACGCGCAGCCGGAGCGCGATCGGCCTCAGGGTCTCGTCCACCACATCGCGGGCATCCCGCCTCTCTCCCGGGGGAGCGTCCGTGGCCCCCGGCGCGAGGCCGAGCGCGGGGGCGAGCGCGGGGAGCAACAGGGCCGCGAAGATCTCGCCGGTCCCGACGTCGCGCCCCGCGGTCCACCGGGCGTCGAGAGCGCGGAGCAGGGCCGCGAGCATCCTCCGCTCGAGCCCCTCCTGCGCGTACACGGAGGCGAGCTCCGGGAGGATCACCTCGAAGACGCCGGTGTCGAACGCGAGCGCGAACGACCGCTCTCCCGCGCCGCTCCGGCAGAACCGGTTGAACTCCTCGAGCACGCGGGGCGGCGCGGCCTTCGGGATCTCCGCGCGAGCGCGGCGCAGCGCCTCGAGCGTCTTCGGCTCGATCGCGAAGTCCAGGCGCGCCGCGAACTTGATCGCGCGCAGGATGCGTATCGGATCCTCGCGGAAGCGCACCATCGGATCGCCGATGGTCCTCACGAGGCGCCGTCGAAGGTCCCCGAGGCCATCCGCATGATCGATGACCGTCTCCGCGTTGACGTCGTAGAAGAGCGCGTTGATCGTGAAGTCGCGCCGGAGCGCGTCCTCCTCGGGCGTCCCGAACACGTTGTCGTCGCGGATCAGAAGGTCGTCGTCCGCGGCGGTCTCCGCGGCGGCGATCTCGGCGCCGTTGTCCGCCACGTCCTTCGCGCGGAAGGTGGCGACCTCGATGATCTTTCCGTTCTGGAAGTAGATGTGGGCGAGGCGGAAGCGGCGCCCGATGATCCGGCAGTTCGAGAACAGCCGCTTGATCTGCCGCGGCGTCGCCGACGTGCCGATGTCGAAGTCCTTCGGCTTGCGCTCGAGCAGGAGGTCGCGGACGCACCCCCCGACGAGGTACGCCGCGTGGTCGAAGCGCGCGAGCCGCTTGACGATGCGCACGGCGTCCGGGTCGAGATCCTGGAGTGCGACGGGGTGGTGGACGACCTCGGGGCCGCGGTGGACATGGGGGGGAGGGGAGGGAGGGTCGACCGCGGCCGCGGCAGGGGGGGGATCCGTCGCATCGGGCCGCGGGCCCTTGGCCCCGCGTGAGAGCAGCGCTTTGATCTTCCTCAGCACCATGCGGGGAAACTATAGCCCACGCCCCCTCCGATCACTTCCACCGGAAGAGGCGATTCAGGGGGTCGATCTCGATGCGGGTCGGCTCGAACGGCACCACGTAGAAGACCGACGTCGTCTCGTCGTCGAGCTCGACCGTCTCGCGATGAGATTCGCCCGCCCCGTGAATGATGAGGTCCACGGGAAGGGCGTAGATCCCCCTTTTCTGGGTCAAACGGATGTCCGCGCGAAAGCCGCCCGACGAGGCCGGGAACGAGCGCAGCTCGGCGGCGATCTCGGGGGCGCCGGGCCGCTCGAACCACTCGGTGAAGGCGCGCTCGAGGGGACGCTGGGCGTGGCGCTCGAGCACCGCGCGCAGATCGCGGAGCGTCAGCGGCGCGCCGGCCGGCGCCGCGAACAGCTCGCGGATGGCGTCGAACATCGCGCGATCGCCGGCGACGAGACGCACCATGTCCGGCGCGGCGGAGCCTTTGCCGCGGATCACTTCTTCGGGAGCGGTCGCCTGGGCCTTCGAGAGGGCGACGTCGCCGGAGAGGAGCTGGAAGTACGCGCCGCGAAGCCTCGCGATCTCGCGGGGGATCGGAAGCCCGCGGTCGCGCGCGAAGACGCAGGCCTCCCAGGCGGCGAACGCCTCGATCCAGGCGCCGTCCCCCGGCAGGGCCTCCCCGAACCACTGTCCCGCGAGCAGGTCCGCGCCGTCCGCGTCGGTCGCGAGCTGCAGGGGGCCACCGACGATCGCGATCCCCGAAGCCGAGACGCGGCCGGTGTACCCGGGGAGCGTGACGAGCTGGAACCCCTCGAAGGCGTAGGGCGCCAGCGCGCCGGAAAGCCAGGCCATCGCGGGGGTCAGCCTCGGCGTGAACGATTTCACGGGGACCGCGGATGCGACCGCCGCCATCCGGAAGGGGACCGCCGCGAGGGTCCCGTCGGCGCTCTTCAATCCCGGAGCGGCCGCGACCGCGATCGTGCGCACCGGCTTGTCGTTCGTGAACCGGAACACCCCGGCGGCCGTTCGGGCGGTCGGTGTTCCCGATGCGGCGGCCCCCCAGCCGGCCGGAACGCGAATCGTCACGGCGGACGCCGCCCAGGTTCCGGGGAGCGTCGGGTACCAGGAGGACGACGGGGCGAGGATCGCGCGCTGCGCGGAGATCTCGGTTTCCGTCTTCGGGCGGGGCTGTCCGGCGATCGCGAAGGTCAGGGTTCGCTCACCGTCGATCGGCGGGTCCACGTCGACGATCAGCTCCGATCCGGCCTGCCGGTGCTCGATCACCCCGGAGCTGGCGCGCGCGGTCTTGACCACGAGCCCCTCGTCGATGGCGAAGGTGAGATGAGCGACCCCTCGAGCCGCGACCGAGAGCGAGGCGGTCTCCCGCAGCGTGCCGTGCTCGGGATCGAGGGTGACGTCGAGGTCGATCTTGGCGACTCGCGGGTCGACCAGGCTGGCTGCGACCGCGAGGAGGATTTCCGGGCGCTTCATCGAATGAAGGTACCGGAGGGCGCGGGGACCGTCAAAGACGGCGCGAGGTGCTATGTTCTGGCGCATGGTGGCGCGCGACCTCATGAGCACCGAGATCTTCACGATTCGCGCCGACGCGACCGTCGCCGCCCTGTGCGACCTCCTGCAAGCGGCGCACGTCAACGGCGTGCCGGTCCTCGGCGACGAGGGGGACCTCGTCGGGATCGTGACCGAGGAGGACGTCCTCTACGGCACGATGGGGGCGCCGCAGAGGGAGGAGTCGGGCGTGCTCGTCCGCGACATCATGACGTCCCCAGCCGTCTGCGCGACCGAGGACACCGACGTCGTGGATCTGTGCCGCATGATGTGGGGGATGCGCATCCACCGGATCCCGATCGTGGTCGAGGGGCGGATCACCGGGATCGTCGCCGCCATGGACCTGGTCCGGGCCGTGGCGGATGGAAGGCTCGCGCCGTGACCACGCCGTCGCAGGTCATCGCGATGCTCAACGCCCTCACGCACGGGGATGTCGAGGCGATCCGGACGAAGCTGGAGGAGGCGCGGGGAGTCTGCGAAGCGCTCGGCCACGGCGAGGTCGCGTCCGTCGTCGCCGAGGCGAAGGGTGCGCTCGTTCTCGGAGACCTCAAGACCTACCGGAGGAAGGTCGAGACGGCGGTCGCCAAGCTCGGCCATCTCCGTTGACGCGCCGCCGGCGCACGTTCGCCGTCGCCGCGATCCAGATGAGGTCGACGGACGACCGCGACCGGAACCTCGAGATCGCGGAGGCGGCGGCAACCGAGGCGGCGCGGGCCGGCGCCGAGCTGATCGCTTTCCCCGAGAACGTCGCCTACCTGCGCGCGGAGGGATCCGCGCGACCCCCCGCCGAGCCGCTCGACGGCCCGACTGCGGCCCGGTTCGCCGCGATGGCCCGGCGTCACCGGGCGTGGGTGCTCGCGGGGACGATCGCGGAGCGCCGGCCGCGCGCGCGCAAGGTGTTCAACACGTCGATCCTGTTCGACCGCGACGGCGCGATCGCGGCGGTCTACCGGAAGGTCCACCTGTTCGACGTCGCGATCGCGGGGCGCGCGGAGTTCCGGGAGTCGCGCTGGGTCGCATCCGGGGCCGATCCGGTGATCGCGAGCACGCCGCTCGGCCGGCTCGGGCTCTCGATCTGCTACGACCTGCGCTTCCCCGAGCTGTACCGGCACCTCGCGCTCGCCGGCGCGGAAGTCCTCCTCGTCCCGTCCGCCTTCACCGCGTACACGGGGCGGCACCATTGGATGCCGCTCCTCCGGGCACGCGCGATCGAGAACCTGGCCTGGGTCGTCGCGCCGGCGCAGTGGGGGACCCACCACCCCGGACGCCGCTCGCATGGTCACACCTGCGTGATCGATCCGTGGGGGCGGGTCGTCGCCGAGCGCGCTCGGGGGACGGGGGTCGTGCTCGCGCGGATCGATCTGGAACTCGCCGCGCGTCATCGCCGCGAGCTTCCCGCGCTCCGGCACGCGCGGCGCGAGCTCCTCGGCCTTTAGGGGTGAGCGTCACGGTCGCGGCGCGGAGCGCGCCGCGGCCAGCGCCGCGCGGGCGGCGGTGAAGTCGGGGTCGAGCGCGAGCGCCGCCTCCAACACCGGGATCGCCTCCGCCGTGCGTCCCGTCCCACGAAGGAGCGTCGCGAGGTTGAGCTTCGCCGCGGGATAGCCTCCCATCGCGCGATCGGCCTCGCGGAAGGCGGCCTCGGCGTCGTCGAGACGGCCGCCCGCGACCGCGACCAGCCCGAGATTGTTCCAGGCCTGCGGGTATCCGGGGCGCGAGGCGAGCGCCGCCCGGTACGCGCGGGCGGCGCCGTCGAGGTCGCCGCGTGCGCGGAGGAGGTTTCCCAGGTCGAAGTGCGCGATCGCGTTGTCGGGGGCGAGCGCGAGCGCGCGCCGGAGGTGGCGCTCGGCGCCCTCGGCGTCCCCTTCGTCCATCAGCGCGGCGCCGAGATCCACGTGAGCGGCCGCGTCGCCTTCCGCCTCGCGCACCGTGGCTGCGAACAACGTCCGCTGATCGCGCCACGCTCGCTCGCGCGCGAGCGTGCGCCCCGCGAAGGCGAGGACGAGCGCGACGGCGATCGCGCCCCCGGCCCGCTTCGTCCGGGTCAGGCCGAATCCCGCGGCGATCGCGGCGAAGATCGACGGGACGAAGAGGAACCGCTCGGCCCAGGGGAACGCGACGCCGGCGGGGGCGCGGATCGGCACGATGAAGTTGGTCAGGGGGACGAAGGCGACCAGGAAGGTCGCGAGCGCCCAGGCCGCGATCGGCCGGCTCCGGCGAAGGCGCCAGGCCGCGGCGGCGATCAGAGCGAACAGCACCAGCCCCGCCGCGACCCGCGGAGCGAGGAGGCGCGTCTCGAGGTGGACCCCCGGGACGATGCTCGACCGGATCGGGACGATCAGCACCCGCATGTAGTCGAGGAAGGCGCTCCACCAGGTGAGGAAGAGCGCCGTCCGGCCGTGCGTCGCGGCCTCGGGCGCCTTCGGCGCGATCCCGAAGACCGCGAAGCGCAACGCGAGGTACGCCCCGCACGCGAGCAGGTGGGGGAGGACGGCGCGGGCGACACCTCGTCGCTCCCCGGGAGGAAGAATCGCGGCGCGGAGCGCGACCGCGGCGGGGGCGACGATCCCCATCTCCTTGGCGAGCAGTGCGAAGAGCGTCGCGGCCCCGGACGCCCATCGCCACGCGGCGCGGCCGGAGCCGGATCCCGCCGCGTCGCACCAGACCGTGAGGAGAACGAAGAGGCCGCACAGAAGGTCCGTGCGTCCCGAGATCCACGCGACCGACTCGACGTGCGCCGGATGCGCGGCGAAGAGCAGCCCCGCCGCCAGCGCCCCCGCCGCGCCCGCGCCGAGCGCGGCGGCGACCGCCGCGACCAGCCCGCACGTGACCGCGTAGAGAACGACGTTGTGAAGATGAAAGGCGGCGGGGCGTCCCCCTCCCGCCGCCCAGTCCGCCATGAAGGTCGCGGTGACGGCCGGGCGCCAATGCCCGATCCGCTCGGGGGTCTCGCTCCGCCGGAAGTAGTCGCCGGACAGGTTCGCGCGAAGCTCGCGAGCGTCGTGGATGTACCGGTTCTGCTCGATCAGGGAGCGGTCGTCCCACACGTAGCCGAACCGGATCGAGGGAGCGTAGAGGGCGGCGCCCGTCAACGCGGCGGCGAGCACGGGAGCGAGCGGGCGTCGCACGGGCGCCATTCTAGAAGCGCGCTGCTACCATGCGCCGATGTTCTGCCCGGTCTGCCGTGACGAGTACCGCCGTGGATTCACGCGCTGCGCGACCTGCGACGTCGCCCTCGTCGAATCGCTGGACGCGGTCCCCGAGCCGTCGGGTCTGAGGGAGGCGGCCGCCGCCGCGGCGCCGGTGGGGCTCGACGAGCCGACGGTCAACTTCTGCGGCTTCCTCACGCTCGAGGAGGCCCGCGCGGCGCGCGATGCCTGCCGCACCGGCGGACTCAAGGCCGAGATCTTGATCACGGACGCTCCTCCCGATCGTGACGGCCGGCCCAAGGAGGAGTTCTGGCTGCGCGTCCGTCCCAGCGAGGCGCGCGCGGTGGCGGGGATCGTCGGGGTCGATCCCGGCGTCGACGCCGGGGAGGAAGGGGCCGTCTTCACCTGCTCGGCCTGCGGAGCGACCGTCCGGGACTCCGACGCGGCCTGTCCCGGATGCGGCCTCCGGTTCGACGCATGACGCGCCCCGCCGTCCGCACCGTCCTGCTCGACGCGGGAGGGGTGCTGCTCGATCTCGATTACGCCCGCCTCCAGCGCCTGCTCGCGGAGCGCGGGATCGCGGCCACGATCGATGCCCTCTCCACGAGCGAGTCGATCGCCCGGACGACGATCGATCGCCGGGTGAAGGAGGGCGGGCGGACGCGCGGCGCGTGGCGCGATTACTTCCGGATCATCCTCCGGCGCGCGGGCGCCGCGGAGGAGCCGGCCGAGGAGATGATCGACACGCTCGCGCAGGACCACGCCCGGTTCGGGCTCTGGACGGTCGCGATCGAAGGGGCGGTCGAGACGGTGCGCGCGCTCAAGGGCGCGGGGTACAGGCTCGGCGTGGTGAGCAACGCCGAGGGACGGGTCGAGCGGGACCTCGACGGCGCGGGGTACGCGGGCCTGTTCGAGGTGGTGGTGGACTCCCACCTCGTCGGCGTGGAGAAGCCCGACCCGGCGATCTTCCGGATCGCGATGGAGCGGATGCGGATCGATCCCGCCGATGCGGTGTTCGTCGGAGACGTGCCCTCGGTGGACGTCGCGGGGGCCCGCGCGGCCGGGCTCTCCCCGATCCTCCTCGATCGTCACGACCTGTACACCGACGTGGACGCGCCCCGCCTGCGCACGATCGCCGAGCTTCCGGGGTGGCTCGGCGCGGGGACGCTCTAGCGCAACGACTGCAGGAGCCTGCGCGGACGAGGATTGGCGGGGGCCAGCGCGATCGCCCGCTCGAGATGCTCGACCGCCTCGTCTCGCGCCCCTCGCCGGACGAGGAGCACGGCGAGGTTGTAGTGCATCTGCGCGTAGGCGGGGTAGATCTCCACGGCCCGCCGGAGGTGCTCCTCGGCCTCCGCGAAGCGTCCCGCGTCGCTCAGGAAGATCCCCGCGCCCGCCTGCAGCTTCGCGGACCGCGGCATCGTCGCGACGTCGGTCGTCGCGAGGGTGAGGTTGTCGCGCCACGCGGGCACCCGCGCGATGGTGCGCCCCGCGTAGACGGCGACGAGGCCCGCGGCGACGACCGGAACCAGCGCCCGCCAGCGCCGCGCCGCCGCCGCGCCCGCGTGCCCGAGGACGAGGCAGACTCCCAGCGACGGGAGGTAGGTGAGTCGCTCCGCCATGACCGTTCCGGTCGGGAACAGCAGGTTCGACGAGGGGAGGAAGAAGATCCCCCACAGCAGGGCGGCGATCGCGATCGGGCGGGAGCGCGACCAGGCCCACGAGCCCGCCGCGACCATTCCGCCGACCAAGAGGAGTCCGGCGATCAGCCGCGGGTCGCCGATCGTCCTCACCGTCGGGATCGCGTCGAACGAGTAGTCCGAGACCAGATGGACGGGGACCAGGCAGGAGGCCGCGTAGAGGACCTGGACCCAGAGGGCGGTCGCCACGCGCGGGGCGACGCCCGCGGCGGCGGCCGGATTGTCGAGCGGGATCGTGTCCTCCGCGGCCTGATGCGCGCCGAGGGCGGCCGCGCGGAGCGCGAGCATGACACCGACGGCGAGGGCGTAGCCGCCGTAGCGCCGCATCCGCCCGGTGCGCGGGACGCGCCGGCGGGTCAGGTCGTCGGCAAGGTAGAGGGCGGGGGCGAGGACCGCGCTCTCCTTGGAGAGGATGGCGGCGAGGTAGAGGCCCGCGGCGGCCGCGCTCCATCCCTTGTCGTGGGCGAGCCACGCGGCCAGCACGCACAGCGCGGTGAGGATCTCGGCGCGCCCCGCGATGTTCGCGACCGCCTCGCTGTGCACCGGAAGGACGGCGAAGAGGAGGCCCCCCAGGAGCGCGGTGCCGTAATGCGTCCCCACGCGTCGTAGGGCGAGCCAGGCGAGGGCCGCGACGGCGCCGTGGAGCAGCACGTTGACCGCATGGAAGCCCGCGGGCCCGGGTCCGGTGATGGCGCGATTGATCGCGTAGGAGGCGATGGTCAGCGGGCGGAACAGGCCGTAGTGCTCGCCGCCGCCGACGTTCCAGTACGGCTCCACGAACAAACGGGGGAGGTGGGCGAGAGAGACGATCGACGGATTGTGCTCGACGAGCGTGACGTCGTCGAGCGCGAAGCCGTTACGGAGCGCTCCGAGGTGGACGAGGACGGCGGCGAGGGCGACCAGGAGCGGCCACCACGGCGACGTCCCCGTCCTCATTAGAAGGTGTAGGCGTAGCCCACGAGCACCCGGAAGTCGGGAGCGGCCCCGGTCAGCCCGGCGGAGACCGCGCCGCGCAGCATCCCGCGTCCGAACGCCTTCCAGTTGATCCCGGCGAGGATCTCGGCCGTCGAGTCGGACCCCTCGAACCGCTCGGTCTCCACGCGGGCCTCACCGACGAGCGAGACCTCGTTCGCCAGGGGGAAGACCACGGCGACGCCGAGCTCGAACGACTCCTTTCCGTTGATCGGAGTCCCCTGGAAGTCGCCGTCCCCGTTGAATCGCGCGCCGATGTGGCCGCCCACGATGGCGGACTCCATCCGATGGCGGATCGCCCCGAAAGCCTGTCCCGAGAACGAGTTGAAGCCGAGCCCGGCGGTGTCGTCGCCGGTCGGGACGGTCGCGAGCACCCCCGCGGTGAAGTCCGTTCCGGACGAGGCGCCCCCCCAGAACCACTTGCCGTAGACGTCGAGATCGGTCGCCCCGCTCCCGTCGGGGAGCGACGGGTCGGCGTCCGAGGTCGCGAACCCCACGCGGCCGCCGACCTCGAGGTTCCGGATCGGCTGGAAAGCGACGACGGCCCGCGCCGTCAGGACATCGACGGGGAGATCGTCGCTCCCGTCGGCGTACTCGAGCTGCCCCTCCCACCACTGCGAGGGGACCATCGCGGCGTCCTGCGCGAACGAGAGGAACAGTCGGTCGGCGGTCCCGCCGTAGCTCGACGGCGCGGTCGTGGTCGAGGCCGGCGTCGGATCGGCGGCATGGGCGGCCGGCGCGATCGCGGCGACCAGCGCGAGGATGAGGGCCGGACGATGACGGCTCAACACGGGCATGCGATGTCCTTTCATGGATTGTGAAAGCGAATCACGAGGCGGCCGCATTCTGCGGCGCGTGGGGGGGCGTGTCAATCGGCGGGGCGAAGGGTCAGCGGCCGGAGATCGAGACGGCCCCGCCTTGCCCCGCGATCGTGGCGGTGACGATCGACGCGCCCGTGTCGGGCGCCCCCATCGGGGGCGCGCAGGACCTCGGCATCGCACCGCCGCGGCGCTGCAGCAGATCGACGACGAAGCTCTCCTCGCTGCGACGGGCGAGGTGGATGCGACCGGCCGCGTGCGGAGCGGCCACGCAGAAGACGACCTCACCCTCTCCGGTGTTCAGGAATCCGGCGAGCACGGTCACGCCGCCGTCGGTGGAGGTCAGCGTTCCGGTCTTCGCGACGAGCGAGGTCGCGAACGGAGGGGACGCGAGACGCGGGAACGCGCCGGTGACCGTACCGGGATCGCACCCCGCGACCGGAAGGAGCTGCTCGATGTCGAGTCCCGCGCCGGTTGCCGCCGCCCGGAAGCCCCGGAGCATGGCGACGATCTGCCGCGGCGAGAGCCGGTTCTCGCCGAGCCCCGAGGCGGTCTCGATCCGCACGGGGGAACCGCCGGTCACGAGCCGGTCGGCGAGCAGCACCGACAGCTCGGTCGGGGACCCGATCGACGACGCCACGCGCTCGATGTCGTTGTTCGAGAACGCGTTGAAGCGGCGGAGGGTCTCCGCGAGTGTCTTCGATCGGTGCTCGAAGAGAACGGTCGCCGCGCCGGAGGGGGCCCGCTCGAACCGGGCGCCGCCCAGGATCTCGACGGACGGAACGGGCATGCGAGGCAGGGTGTTCCGCAACGCGAACTCCCCCCAGGCCCGCCGCGTCCCGCGCGTCCATCGCCGCACGTCGAGAGCCTGGCGCAGCCGCGTCGCCATCAGCGTCGCGCGCTTCGCCGGATCGGGGTTCATTCCCTGCGAGCCGTTCTCCCATCCCATCCAGAAGGTGCCGTCCACGACGACCGATCCCGACACGCGCCGGACGCCGAGCCCGTTGAGCGCCTGCGCGACGAGGAACGCGTTCTCCGCCTGGAAGTCGGGATCCCCCGATCCGCGGACGATCAGGTCGCCGCGCAGAAGGCCGCGGGCGCGGTCGATCGTGCCGCGCGCGGCGAACGCGGTCGTGAACCGGTGGTCCGGGCCCAGCCGCTCGAGCGCCCACCAGGAGGTCGCGACCTTGACGACCGACGCGGGGTTGATCGAGACGTCGGAGTCCTTCGAGTCCAGCACCCGCCCGTCCACGGTCTCGACGTGCCAGACGAGGGAGGGCGGGGCCGCGGGCCGGCGTGCCCTGCGACGTCCGCTCGCAGCGGCGGAAGCGTCCGTGGCGGTCAGGAGAGCGACGGCGAGGGCGGCGAGCGCGGCTGCGGAGCGTCGGTTCACGGGGGTCTCCAGGTCGAGCGCGTGGGACGGAGAAAACGTAGGGTCGCGTTCAGTCGAAGTCGAGCGGGTTCCTCGGCTTCTTGGCCGGATCGTCCGCGGCTTTGCGCTTGGCCTCCTCGAATTTCTTCTGGAGGATGTCGTCCAGGTTCTTGGTTCGCGTGAAGGCCTTCGAGAAGGCGTCCTCGCGCCGCGCCGCGCCGGACCGGACCACGCTCATCGCTTCGTCGAACGTGGCGCCCGGATCGGCCTTCGGGCGCTCCTCGGAGAGGATCGTGCCTGTCGCCGCGTCGACGACGAGCTTCGTCCCGCAGCAGGGACAATCGACGTGGACGTTGTCGCTCACTCCGGTATTGTCGGGTCCCCACGCCGAGCGGTCAAGAGACGCACGACCGTCGCCCCCCATCCTCCGCGCTCCGGAGGCGCGTCCCCGTAGGAGGCGACCAAGGGGTGCCGGGAGAGCAGGGCGCGGACGCTTTCGCGCTGCGCCCCGATGCCGCGGCCGTGGATGATCCTCACCTCTGCGAACCCGGACTCGCTCGCCGCCTCGAGGTAGGACGCGACCACGTCCCGGACGTCCTTGGGGGCGAAGGCGTGCAGATCGATCGCATCCTCGATCGGAAGGGTCACGTCCTCGGGGATCTCGTCGTCGCCCACGGTTGCTATGATGCCGCGCTCCGATGGACGCCGCACCGCAGGTCGAACGCGCCGCGGGGTCCCGCGACGAGGCCGCCCGGATCCTCCGGCTCGCCGGCCCGGTGATGGTCGCCTACCTCGGCACGATCTCCATGGGGACCGTGGACATGAAGATGGCGGGGACGATCTCCCCCGCGGCCCTGGGGGCGGTCGCGCTCGGCCACATGTGGAGCATCGCGTCGGCGATCATCGCGTGGGGCGCGGCGCGGGCGCTCGATCCGGTGGTCGCGCAGGCCCACGGCGCGGGGGACGTCCGCGCGGCCGGACTCGGCCTGACGCGCGGCCTCGCGATGGCGGCGCTCCTGGGCGTCCCGATCGTCGCGCTGTACGCGGCGGCGGGTCCGGCGCTCCGCCTCCTCGGCCAGCCGGAGGCGCTGGTCGGTACGGCCGCGGCGTACTGCCGCACGCTGATCCTCGGCCTCCCCGCGATCCTCGCGTTCGCGGTCGTGAGGAACTTCCTTCAGGCGCTCGGCATCGTGCGGCCCGCGACGTACGCGATCCTCCTGGCGAACGTCGGGAACGCCGCCCTCAACTGGGTGCTGATGTTCGGGAAGCTGGGATTCCCCGCCCTCGGCGTCGTCGGGTCCGCGCTCTCCACGTCGCTCAACCAGTGGCTGATGCTCGGAAGCCTCGTGTTCTTCGCGCGCCGTTCGCTCTTCGCCTACTGGCCGGGCTGGGCGGGGGCGTTCGAGCGCGCGCCGCTCGCTCGGTTGTCGAAGCTGGGGCTGACGCTCGGGTTCCAATTCGGGTTCGAGGTCTGGGCGTTCCACGCGGCGGGGTTCATGATGGGGCGGCTCGGAGCGGTCCCCTTCGCCGCCCACGCGATCGCGATCAACCTCGCGACGATCTCGTTCATGATCCCGAGCGGCATCGGCGCGGCGAGCGCGACGCGCGTCGGTCATCTGGTCGGCGCCGAGCTCCCCTGGCGGCGCGCGGCGTGGACGTCGATCGGTCTGGGCGCGGCGGTCATGGCGGTCCCGACCGCCTCGTTCGTCCTCGCGGCGCGTCCCTTCGCGTCGTTCTACTCCTCCGATGCCGCCGTCATCGCGGCCGCCGTCTCGATCCTCCCGCTCGCGGGAGCCTTCCAGCTCTTCGACGGCGTGCAGGCCGTCGCGTTCGGCGTGCTGCGTGGGGCGGGGGACACGCGGCTCCCCGTCGCCGCGAACGTCGTGGGGTACTGGCTGCTCGGCCTGCCGGCGGGAGGGGTGCTCGCGTTTTCCTTGGGGTGGGGCGCGCGCGGAGTCTGGAGCGGGCTCGTCATCGGTCTCGCGGCGGTTGCGGCGCTCCTGGTCGCGCGCGTCGTCCAGCTGGGACGCCGAAGGGTCGGGCGGCTCGCGATCTGACCGGCTGCTAGAATGGCCGCTTTCCGCAAGGAGACGCGATGCCCGTTTCGACGCCACGCTCCTGGACCGCGGCCGCGGCCGCATCGACGCTGATCGCGCTCGCGGGATGCGGCGCGGGGAACGATGCCGCGGTTCCGCCGCCGGGCGGGGCGTCCACGAGCTCGCCGGTGCCTCCGGCGGCCGCCCCCGCGGGGAGCCCGCAAACGGCGGCCAAGCGCCCGCAGACCGCCGCGGCGCCGCAGAGTCCCCTTCCCGCGGGAGTCGATGCGAAGAAGCCCCTCGCGACGGTCAACGGCACGCCGATCCACGCCGACAAGGTCTACTCGATCTACGCGATGAACAAGGACATGCTCCAGCAGCGCGGGCGCACGCTCAATCCGACCGAGGACCAGGCGCTCAAGGCGCAGAGCCTCCAGGTCGTCGTCTTCGACGAGCTGCTCTACCAGGCGGCGCGGTCCGCGGGGGTCAAGGTCGGCCCCGCGGAGATCGACGCCGGCGTCAAGGACTTCAAGGCGAAGGTGGGCTCGGAGGAGAACTACAAGAACTTCGTCAAGGAGACCGGGATGTCGGATGCGGACGTTCGCGCGGAGATCGAGCGCAGCCTGCAGACCGAGTCCTACCGCAAGTCGCTCCTCGCCGGTAAGCACGTGACCGACGAGCAGGCGAAGAAGTTCTACGACTCGAACAAGGAGATGTTCCGGGTCCCCGAGCAGGTCCACGCGCAGTTCATCCTCCTGAAGGTGACCGAGAAGGACCCCGAGTCGGTTCGCACCGACGCCAAGAAGCGCGCCGAGGAGGCCGCGAAGCGCGCGGGCTCCGGCGAGGATTTCGCCACGCTCGCGAAGGAGTACTCGCAGGACGCGACGGCGTCGAAGGGAGGGGACATCGGCTTCTTCCCCCGCGGCGTCATGTTCCCGAAGTTCGAGGAGGTCGCCTTCAACCTCAAGCCCGGCCAGGTCTCGCCCGTCTTCGAGACTCCCAAGGGCTTCAACGTGCTGAAGGTGCTCGAGCGGCAGGCGGCAGCGATCCGGCCGTTCGACGAGGTCAAGACGCCGCTTCTTCTCGACATGGGCCGGGCGCAGGAGCAGGCGGTGATCCAGGCCAAGCTCCAGCAGCTCGTGGCCTCCGCGAAGATCTCCGTCCTCGATCCGTCGTTCAAGATGCAGGAGCCGCCGGAGACGGCCGCCATCCCGGGCGCGGCCCCCGACCCGAAGTAACGCGCCCGGCTACTTGTCCTCGACCCGCTCCCCGGGCCGCTCCTTCGTCGCCGTCTCGAAGAACCGGTAGGCCGCGTAGTCGCGCGTCGATGCATCCGTCGGCTCGGTCCGCTTCGGCGTGACCGCGCGAAACGAGTTGTAGCGGAGCTGCGTCGGGAAGGTCAGCCGGTCGCGGCGCGTCTGGAACAGGACGCGGCCGGAGAAGCCGACCGGCTTCGGGCCGACGCGGAAGCCGGCGACGTTGAACGACTGGGACCAGCGTTCGAAGAGGACCTTCAGCCGCTCCTGCTGGCGGCTCGGCTCGGCGCGCACCTCGACGGGAGTGAGCGTCGCGGCGTCGACCAGGACGACGCCGTCCCACTGCCGGATGTCCCGGCCGTCGGTATAGGGGATCGCCCCCTTGAACTCGAAGATCCGGACCCAGTCGTAACCCTCGAAGCGGTCCCCTCTCTCGCGGTACGCGAAGTACGACTGGTTCGCCTTGCTGAACAGGAACACCCACGAGTAGGCAGGCGGGAACGCCTCCGCGTCGTCGACCTCGGCGGTGGTGACCGTGCCGTCGCTCTTCATCTTCTGACGGAACTCGCGGATCGACTGGCCGTCCCCGCGCTCCAGGAGGTAGCCGTAGCGGCGGGTGGTCTCCTTCTTCACCTCTCCCTCGTCGTAGCGGGCCTTCCGCACCGTCTCCTCGCAGGTGAACTTCACCGCGTACTCGAGGTACTGCTCCGCGACTCCCGCGAGCTTCTGGGCGACCTCGGTCTTGAGGCCCCAGGGGGATCCGTCGTCGGGGAGGAGGGTCATGTACGCGGGATCGGGGGTCTCCTCCTTTTCCTTCTCCTTCTCCTTGTCCTGGTCGGTCGGCGCGGGCGGGGTCCGGGGAGGCGAAGGCTTCGGCGCGATGTCGGTGTCGGGAGGGACCGGCGGCGGGAGCGCCGCGAGGAGCCCGAGGGCGAGCGCGACCGAAGTGAGGATCATCGTCGGATTCTAGCGTGCCCGCGCGCCTTGACACCCCTTCGACCCAATCCTAAGGTGCCCGCGTGGCCTCGAAGAAGGATTACTACGAGATCCTCGGCGTCCCCCGAACCGCCACCGAGCGCGACCTCAAGACCGCCTACCGAAAGCTCGCCCGCAAGCACCATCCCGACGTCAATCCCGGGAACAAGGCCGCCGAGGAGAAGTTCAAGGAGATCTCCGAGGCGTTCGCGGTCCTCTCCGACCCCGAGAAGCGCGCGAAGTACGACCGCGGCGGGCACGAGGCGTTCGAGCCCGGGTTCAATCCGTTCCAGGGCGCGACCATCGACTTCGAGGATCTCGGCATCGGCAACCTCTCCGACCTGTTCGAGCTGTTCGGCGGAGGCGGCCGGCGCGCGGGACGCCGGGCGTCGCGCGGCCAGGACATCCAGTTCGAGATGAGCCTCCCGTTCGCGCAGGCGGTTCACGGGACGACGATCGACGTCACGATCCCCCGCGCGCGCGGCCGCTCCACGATCGCGGATGCGGTCAAGGTGAGGATCCCTCCCGGCATCGACGACGGCGAGCGCGTGCGCATCCCCGGGAAGGGGAACGAGGGGAACGGAGGCGGGCCTCCCGGCGACGCGTTCGTCCACATCCGGGTCGAGCCGCATCCGATGTTCCGGCGCGAGGGGGACGATCTCGTCTGCGACGTTCCGGTGGGGATCGTCAAGGCGACCCTCGGAGGGGACGTGGACGTGCCGACGCTCGACGGGCACGCGACGATCAAGCTCCCGCCGGGAACGCGGAGCGGTCAGCGGTTCCGGCTGAAGGGGCGCGGCGTCCCGGCCCACGCGGGACATCAGGCCGGCCACCTCTACGCGCAGGTCCAGATCGTCCCGCCGAGGGAGCTCGACGCGAGATCGAGGGAGCTGCTCGAGGAGCTGGCGCGATTGAACCCGAGCGTCTGACCGAACCGGCGTCGTGCTCCACCTCCTCCATCCCGCGCTCGTGCACCTGACGGTCGCGTTCCTCGTGGCCGGCGGCGGGACGGAGCTGTGCGGGATCGCGCTGCGCCGGGAGGGCGCGCGCCGGTTCGGCGGGATCCTCGTCGGGCTCGGCGTGGCCTCGCTGCTCCCGACGATCGTCGCCGGCTACCTCGCGGCGAACTCGCTGACGCTCCAGCCTGCGGCGGCGGAAGCGGTCGGCGACCACGAGCGGCTCGGCCTGCTCACGCTCGGGACCTTCCTCCCGCTCCTGGTCCTCAAGGCGTGGGGGCGCGGCCGCGCGCCGGACCGCTTCGCGCTCGTCTACGCGCTCGGCCTCGCGGTGGGCGTCGCGCTGGCGGCGGCGACGGCGTACGAGGGCGGGATGATGGTGTACCGGCTCGGGGTCGGCGTCGCGCGATAGTCAGCGGAAGACGGCGCGGAGGGCGTACCCGGCGATCTGCGGGTTCTCGCGGAGCCGGCGGACCGAGTACGCGTACCACTCCTCGCCGAACGGGACGTACACGCGGAGGCGGTGGCCGGCCTGCAGCAGGATGTCCCGCAGCTCCTCCTCCACGCCGAGGAGCATCTGGAACTCGTACTGCTCGGGCTCGAGTCCGAAGCGCTCGACCAGGCGCAGCGCCTCCCAGACCACCCGCTCGTCGTGGGTGGCGATGCCGACGTAGGCGCCGCGCGCGAGCGCGCGCTCGATCGCCAGCGCGAAGTTGTCGCGGATGATCTCGGCGTCGGTGTAGGCGATCGCGTGTGGCTCGAGGTAGATCCCCTTGCACAGGCGGAAGTTCGCCGGCTCCGCGGCGAGCCGGTCGATGTCGGCGAGGGTCCGCCTGAGCCGCGCCTGGAGGACGACGCCGACCGCGCGCGGCCACTCCGCCCGGAGCGCCCGGTAGATCTCGAGCGTCGCGTCGGTGCACTGCGCGTCTTCCATGTCGATCCGGACGAACGAGCCGGCCTCCACAGCCGTGCGCATGAGCGTCCGCATGTTCTCGAGGCAGCGCGCGCGGTCGAGGAGGAGACCGAGCGCGGTCAGCTTCACCGAGACGTTGGTCTGCGCGAACCCCTCGGCGGCGATGGCGCGGACGAGATCGACGTAGGCCCGGGTGTTGGCGTCGGCCTGCTCGGGGGAGGAGATGAACTCGCCCAGGATGTCGAGCGTCGCCATCGCGCCGCGGCGCTCGAGCTCGCGCACGACGCGGAAGGCGTCGTCGCGCGAGGCGCCGGCGATGTACCGCTTGGAGAAATAGCCGACGATCGGTTTGGGGACGGCGGGCAGGACGAAGCTGACCGCCCTGTCCAGCAAGCTCATGCGCCGCGAATCGAGGCGAGGACCTCGCCGTCCTCCGGGAAGCGTCCGAGCTCCTTCTTCGAGAACACCTTCACACCGTCCACGGTCACCTCGAAGACGCCTCCACGCCCCTGGACCAGCTCAGCGTTCACGCCGAGCGCCTCCTTCAGCTCGGCCGCCAGACCGGCGGCCCTCGGCTTGTAGTTTCACTGGACGCAGTATTCGATCGCGATCTTCATGCCGCCTCCTCCGCGGCCATCGTATACGATTCCGTCGTGGCGACGCTCCAATTCCTCGGTGCGACGGGCACCGTCACCGGGTCCAAGTTCCTGATCGAGCACGACGGTTTCCGCCTGCTGGTGGACTGCGGGTTGTTCCAGGGGCTGAAGGAGCTGCGCGAGCGGAACTGGACCGCGCCGCCGTTCGATCCCGCGTCGCTCGGGATGGTGCTGCTCACTCACGCCCACCTCGACCACAGCGGGTACCTGCCCGTCCTCCACCGCAACGGGTACGACGGCCCGATCCTGGCCACGCCGGCCTCGCGCGATCTGTGCGGCATCATCCTTCCCGACTCCGGGCATCTCCAGGAAGAGGACGCGCGCTTCGCCAACCGCCGGGGATCGTCCCGCCACGCGCCGGCGCTCCCGCTCTACACCGAGGACGAGGCGCGCGGGGTCCTCCCGAAGCTGCAGTCGATCGGCTTCCACGCTCCCCGCGAGGTGCACCCGGGCGTGACCGTGATGTACCGGGCGGCGGGTCACATCATCGGTGCCGCGATGATCGAGGTGCGGCTTTCGGGGCGCGACGGCGAGCGGGTCGTCGTCTTCTCCGGGGACCTCGGCCGGCCGGCGCAGCCGATCCTCCCGGATCCCGAGGCCATGCCCCCGTGCGACCACCTCGTCCTGGAGAGCACCTACGGCGATCGGGAGCATCCGCGCGAGGACGCGAAGGAGCACCTCGGACGGATCGTCAACGAGACGGTGCGCCGCGGGGGGACCGTGCTGATCCCGGCCTTCGCCGTCGGGAGGACGCAGCACGTCATGTATCTCCTGTGCGAGCTGCGCCGGTCCGGCGTCCTGGCGGAGGACGTTCCGATCTACGTGGACAGCCCCATGGCGATCGAGGCGAACCGGATCGTGGTGCGCCACACCGAGGCGCAGGACGACGAGATGCGCGACGCGGCGGCGCAGGGGCGCGACCTCCTCGGCATGCGGAGCGTCCGGTTCGCGACGACGGTGGAGGAGTCGAAGGCGCTCAACAACATCAGCTATCCGGCGATCATCGTCTCGGCCTCGGGAATGGCGGAGGGGGGACGCATCCTCCACCACCTGGCGTTCAAGCTGTCGGATCACCGCTCGACCGTCCTCTTCGTCGGGTTCCAGGCTGCGGGCACGCGCGGCCGCGCGCTCCAGGACGGCCGCGAGACCGTCAAGATCTACGGCCGGGAGATTCCGGTGCGGGCGCGCATCGAGACGCTCGACGGCCTCTCCGCACACGCCGACCGCACCGAGATCCTCGCCTGGCTCAAGGCGGCGACCACGCGCCCCGGTCGCGTCCACCTCGTGCACGGGGAGCCACAGGCGCGCGACGCGCTCGCGGAGGCGATCCGCGAGCGGATGGGCCTCGACGTCAACCGCCCCCAGTATCTCGAGAAAGTGGAGCTCTGATGCCGCACTTCGTGAGAACGATCCTGGTGACCGGCCCCGAGGACGAGGTCGCGCTCGCGCGCGCCGAGCACGTCCGGCACGTCGCGTCGCTCCGCGCTCAGGGGAAGATCCGCGCCGCGGGCGCGTTCACGCGCGGGGACGGGTTCCTCGAGATCTACGACGCGAAGGATCTGTACGAGGCCGAGGCGATCGCCCGGTCGAGCCCGCTCGTGGAGCAGGGGCTGGGGACCTGGATGCTGCGGGAGTGGGAGGAGCTATAGCTCCTGCCACTTGCCGTGGCGCTTGATCAGGTCGACGAGGCGATCCGCGGCGTCCCGCGCGGGGATGTCCTTCTCGACGAGGTCCCGCCCCACGAAGAGCGCGATCTTCTCGTCCCCCCAGCCGACGTAGCCGAAGTCCGCGTCCGCCATCTCCCCGGGGCCGTTGACGACGCACCCCATCACCGCGATCTTGAGCCCCTTCAGGTGGGCCGTCCGCGCCTTGATCATCGCGGTCGTCGATTCGAGATCGAACAGCGTGCGTCCGCACGACGGGCACGAGATGAACTCCGTCTTCGTCATGCGGACCCGGGCGGCCTGCAGGATGTTGAACCCCAGGCGCCGCGCGTCGGCCGCGCACCCGACATCGACGTGGACCGCGTCGCCGATCCCCTGGCACAGGAGGCCGCCCAGCGCGGCCGCGGGGCCGAGCACCTCGTCCGCGCCCCGGGTCGCGGGGCGGTCGAGGAGCACGATCGGGATCGTCACCCCCTCGGCCGCGAGGCGCGAGGCGAGCTTCCGGTGGGCGAGGAGCGGGGTGAGGTCGAGCGCGGGGTCGAGCGCGAGCATCGCGCGGGCGCGGGGCTGCGCCCCCCGCCGCGCGGTCTCGACCCCGATCTCGATCGCCTCGCGCGCGCTCCCGCGGCGCGAGCTGGCCTCGACCAGGAGCGCCGCGCGTCCTTCGACGGAGGCCGCGAGGAGGCGTTCCAGCAGCCCGAGGGACTCGCCGCCGACCGGCCCCGGGATCGTCACGTGGACGCGGTGCGCCGCGTCGAACAGGCGGGTCCAGCCCTCCTCGTCGAGCGCGAGCCGGAGCGGGGGGCCGACCCGGACGGACAGCGCGGCCCGCGGGGCGACCAGCTCCATCGACGCCCGGAGCGCCGCGACGGCCCCGATCTCCTCGACCGCGTCGAGGGTCACGGAGACGATCTCGGCGCGGGTCTCCTCCGGGACGCGCACGCCGGCCTCCCCGTCCAGCTCGCGGCGGAGCGCCTCGAAGTTGCGCAGCTCTCCGGCGAGCGGAACCTCGACCGGAATCGTCTCGCTCCCGCCGACGACGCGCGGGCCGAAGCGGACGGGGCGGCTTGCCCGCTCGTACGGCTTGACCGGCTCGTTCGGCCCGAGGCGCAGCATCGCCCAGGACCCCGACGGCGGTCCGGCCGACAGCGCGAGGTTCGCGTTGTACGGCGCGACGAGCGCGAACGCGACCGGGACCTCCGCGACGGGGTCCTCGGTGAGCGACACGCGAACGGTGTCGCCGATCCCCTCCTCGAGCAGCACGCCGATCCCGAGGGCCGACTTGATCCGGCCGTCCTCCCCGTCCCCGGCCTCGGTCACGCCCAGGTGGAGCGGATAGTCCATGCCGAGCGCGTCCATGCGCTGCACGAGCAGCCGGTAGGCGTCGAGCACCACCGACGGGTTGGAGGCCTTCATCGAGAGCACGAGGTCGCGGTACCCCCAGTCCTCGCAGATACGCACGAACTCCAGGGCGGACTCGACCATCCCCAGCGGCGAGTCCCCGAAGCGGTTCATGATCCGGTCCGACAGCGAGCCGTGGTTGGTGCCGATGCGCATCGCCACGCCGAGCTGCTTCGCGCGCTGCACGAGCGGCGAGAACACGGCGTGGATGCGCGCGAGCTCGGCGTCGTACTGGGCGTCGGTGTACTCCCGCACGGCGAACTTCTTCTTGTCCGCGAAGTTGCCCGGGTTGATCCGGACCTTCTCGACGTGCTCCACCGCCAGCATCGCGGCGGCGGGGGTGAAGTGGATGTCCGCGACCAGCGGAACGCGGATCCCGCGCGCCGTCAGCTCGCGGCGGATGTTCGGCAGGTTCTCCGCGTCGGCGCTCGTGGGGACCGTGACGCGGACGATCTCGCATCCGGCGTCCACCAGACGGGCGATCTGCGCGACCGTCGCGGCGGTGTCCGTGGTCGCCGGGGTGGTCATCGACTGCACGCGGATCGGATGGTCCCCGCCGATCGCGACATCGCCGACGGCGACCGCGCGCGTGCGGCGGCGCTGGTAGGCCGGGAGCCCGGGATTGAGCCTCATCCGCGTCTCATCCCGCGGCATTGTAGGGAACAGGTCCCGGCCAGTCCACGAAGCCGCGCGACGTCGAAAAATTGGCAGTGGCGGCGCGCCCGATCGCGTCGAATACTGACGGCGCCATGAACGGTCGGCAGCGGGCGGCGTCGATCCTGATCGGGGTGGCGGGGAGCGTGGCGAGCATGCTCGCGCTCGCGGCGTTCCTGAGAAAGATGCACCGGAACGATCTCGAGCTTCCTTTGGCGCCGACCTCGCAGGCCGTGTACCGCTCGGTGGGCGAGGCGTACACGGGCGGCTTCACCGCCGGGTTCTCCCTCTGCTTCTTCCTCGTTCTGCTCGCGGTCGCGGTCGGGACGTGGTACGAATCGCGCCGCGCGCGACACGCGGCCGACGCTCCGCCCGGGTCGTAGCGCCGCTCCTCCGGAGGGCCGCGCCATGCTTCCATTCCGCCGCCTTCTCGTCACGACCGATTTCAGCGAGATCTCCTACGTCGCGCTCCCCGCGGCGGTGGAGCTCGCCGCGCACTTCGATGCGGAGCTCCTCCTGGTGCACGTCCTCCCCGTGGACATGCCCTCTCCGTGGGACGTCCCGCCCTACGCGGATTTCGGCGTCGCCTCGCTCCCCGTCCAGGAGTACGAGACGCAAGTGCGGGCGGAGGTCGAGCGGCGCCTGGCGGGCGTCGCGGCGAAGCACGCGCAGGGAGCCCGCGCCCGCACCGTGATCGCCCGCGGGGACGCCGCCGCCGAGGTCGCGCGCATCGCCGCGGAGGAAGCCGCCGATCTCATCGTGCTCGCGACCCACGGGTGGACCGGCTGGCGCCACCTGGTCTTCGGCTCGGTCGCGGAGAAGATCCTCCGGGAGGCCCCCTGCCCCGTCCTGTCGGTCCGGGCGCCGGCGCGGTAAGATCGTCGGATGCGTCGAACGGCTCCGATACTCTTGCTCCTCGCGGCCGCCGCGTCCCTCGCGGCGCGGGCCGCGGACGACGGGAAGGTCCTCTACGAGACCAAGTGCGCCCTCTGCCACGGCAAGGACGGCGTGGCGAAGCCGGCGGGGCGCGGCTCGCGGAACTTCAACGACCCCGCCTTCCAGGCGTCGTCGTCGATCGAGTCGATCGCCCAGGTCACGACCGACGGCAAGGGGAAGATGCCGGCCTATCGCAGCAAGCTCTCCCCGGAGCAGATCCGGCTGATCGCCTCGCACGTGAAGACCCTCGGTCCGGCGAAGTGACCTGCCGGCACGCGCTGCTCGTCGGCCTCGTCTTCGCGGCGGCCACGGCGTGCCGGGCGGCCGCTCCGCCCGCGGAGCCGGAGGCCAAGCGCGCCGAGGCCCCGCTCCCCGAGGGGCTCTCCGCCGACGAGCGCCGCGACATCGAGGTGTTCCGCCGCGCCTCGGCGTCGGTGGTGTTCATCACCAACTACACGCGCCAGCTGGACTTCCTCTCGTTCGACGCCGTGGAGGCGCCGGCGGGGACGGGGAGCGGCTTCGTGTGGGACCGCGACGGGCACATCGTCACCAACTTCCACGTCATCGAGGACGGATCGAAGTTCCTGGTGACGCTGGGGGACGACGAGTACGAGGCCTCCGTCGTCGGCGCCGCTCCGGACAAGGACCTCGCGGTGCTCAAGATCGAGGCCCCGGCCCCGCAGCTCGCCCCCCTCGTGGTGGGTCGCTCGAGCGATCTCGTCGTGGGGCAGCGGGTGCTCGCCGTGGGGAACCCCTTCGGGTTCGATCACACGCTCACGACCGGGGTGGTCAGCGGCCTCGGCCGCGAGCTGCGGTCGCCGTCGGGACGGCGCATCCGCGACGTCATCCAGACCGACGCCGCGATCAACCCGGGGAACTCCGGCGGACCGCTGCTCGATTCGTCGGGGCGCTTGATCGGAATCAACTCCGCGATCTTCTCGCCGAGCGGCGCGTCGGCGGGGATCGGCTTCGCGGTCCCGATCGACACCGTCTCGCGGCTCGTCCCCCAGCTGATCCGCTACGGGCGGATCAAGCAGCCGGGGATCGCGGGCGCGTCGCTCCTGTCGGACTCGATCGCCCGCGCGAACGGCATCGAAGGGGTGGCGATCTACCAGGTCGAGAGCGGATCGCCCGCGGACGCGGCGGGGCTCTCCGGGATCACGCGGGCGCGCTCGCGGCGATCGCGGCTCGGCGACGTCATCGTCGGCGTCGACGGAAAGCGCGTCCGCAATCAGCAGGACCTCTACGACGCCTTCGAGGGCGCAGGCGTGGGGGAGACGGTCACGCTGAAGGTCGCCCGGAGCAGCGGCGACCGCCGCGACGTCCGCGTGAAGCTGTACGACCTGCGCTAGCGCTTCGCGAGCTCGTCGGGAGACGCGGCGAACCGGACCTCGACCGGCGCGGCGCCGGCGACGTCCACGCGAAGCGTCAGCGTTCCGCTCAAGCCCGCCGGCGGTCTCGGGAAATAGACGACGTCCCGGAACCAGCTCTGCGGCGCGAGGTGCACGCGAGGGATCCGCGTTCCCGAGCTCGGAGCCGGGAAGAACCGCGACGGGATGCGCGGCAGCTCGGTCACCCAGGTCGCCACCACGATCGGGCGCATGCGCATCAGGGAGCGCTCGAACTCCATCCGGCCGTGGCCTTCGGTGACCTCGCGGAAACCGGCGGCGGGGAGGGAGTTTCCTTTCCGATCGATCAGTGTGAACGACTCGGGGGTGAAGGTCAGGCTCCCGCCGGACTTGACGAGCGCGACCGCGAGCGGGATGGGGACGTAGGCCTCGTCGCCGCCGACGGAGGCGGGGTACCCGTCCACGAAGACGACGAGACGGCCGGCGTCCTCGCGGAAGGTCGAGTAGCCGAAACGGTGACTGGTCCCCGGCGCGACCGCCGCGACGGCGGTGACGGCGGAGAGGAGCGCGAGCGATAGAAACGTCGGGCGCATGGGAAGCTCCTGCATGCGGCCCCCTCGGCACGCATCGTAGACCCCGGGGGGCGAACCGGCTAGAGTGGGCGCCCATGCCCGCGAAGCCTTCGAAGGCGCTCGAGACGTTTCCCAACCCCGAGCGCCGGCGCGATTACACGATCGAATTCACCTGCCCGGAGTTCACCTGCCTGTGCCCGCGCACCGGGCAGCCGGACTTCGCGACCGTCACGATCCGCTACGTTCCCGACCGGACTTGCGTAGAGCTGAAATCGCTCAAGGTGTACCTGTGGTCGTTCCGCAACGAAGGTCACTTCCACGAGGCGGTCACGAACCGGATCCTCGACGACCTGGTCGCCGCGGTCTCGCCGCGCTCCATGGAGGTGGTGGGGGACTTCTTCGTGCGCGGCGGCATCCACACGGTGGTCACCGCTCGCAACGAGGGCAAGCGACGACGGTGAGGGCTCGATTGGCTCTCCCCCGGACGGATGCTATATTCGCGAACGGTTGCGGGGTCGAATTCCTTTAGTCCATCAGGAGGTGCCGCATCGACGACAAGGTCCGCGTGAACCATCAGATCCGCCTCAGCCCCGTCCGTCTCATCGGCGCCGAAGGAGAGCAGGTCGGCGTCGTTCCCATCGAAGAAGCCAGACGCATCGCGGAGGAATCGGGGCTCGACCTGGTCGAGGTCGCTCCCGACGCCCGACCGATCGTGGTCCGCATCATGGACTACGGGAAGCACCGCTTCGAGACCGCGAAGAAGGCGCGCGACGCCCGCAAGAAGGAGACGCGCATCGCGGTGAAGCAGCTCAAGCTCCGCCCCGCCATCGACGAGCACGACCTCGAGACCAAGCTCTCGCACGCGAAGCGGTTCCTCGCGGAGGGGGACAAGGTCCGCGTGACGATCATGTTCCGCGGGCGCGACCTCAGGCGTCCGGAGAACGGCCGCAAGGTCCTCGACCGGGTCGTGGAGATCCTCGCGGATCTCGCGATCGTGGAATCCGCGTACGGTGAGATCGTCAACCGCGACATGAGCATGACGCTGGCGCCGCGCAAGCACTGATGCCGTCCGCGCCTCCCCGCGCGACGTTTCCGTATCCGATCGTCGAGGCCACGCTCGACAACGGGCTCGCGGTCGTCGCGGTCCCCCTCGACACGCCGGGGCTCGCCGCGCACTACGTCGCGGTCCGCACCGGCTCCCGCAACGAGGTCGAGCCGGGGCTCTCCGGCTTCGCGCACTTCTTCGAGCACATGATGTTCCGCGGCACGCCGCGCTTCACGCCCGAGCGGTACAACGACGTGCTGAAGCGGCTCGGGGCCGACGGGAACGCGTTCACGACCGACGACTGGACCTGCTACCACGTGACCGCGGCGGCCTCCGCGCTCGCGACGGTCATGGACCTCGAGGCGGACCGGTTCATGAACCTCCGCTACGGGGTCGAGGCCTTCCAGAAGGAGGCCGGGGCCGTGCTCGGGGAGTACAACAAGAACGCCTCGATCCCCATCAACGCGCTCGTGGAGAAGCTGCACGACGTCGCGTACACGACGCACACCTACAAGCACACGACGATGGGGTTCCTCCGCGACATCGAGAACATGCCCCGTCAGTACGACCACAGCCTGGCGTTCTTCGAGCGCTGGTACCGCGCCGACAACGCGGCGCTCGTCGTCGCCGGCGACGTCGTCCCCGACGAGGTGTTCGCCCTCGCGCGTCGTTACTTCGGCCCGTGGCGTCCCGGTGTCGCGCCGTTCACGACGCCGCGGGAGCCGGAGCAGGCGGGCGAGCGCCGCGCGCACATCCCTTGGGCCTCCCCGACGCTTCCTCTTCTCGCGCTCGCCTACCACGCCCCGGCCTTCGATCCCGACGACGCCGACGGGCGAGCCCTCGACGTCGTGGCGCAAGCGTACTTCGCCCCGACGAGCCCTCTCTACCGCCAGCTGGTCCTCGAGCGTCAGTGGGTCGAGGGGATCGGGGCGGGGGCGGAGGACCACCGCGATCCCGGCCTCTTCCTGGTGATCGCGCGGGTGAAGGAGGCGGAGCGGGTCGACGACGTCCGCGCCGCGATCGAGGGCGCGCTCGCCGGCGCCGCGACGGTCCCGCTCCCCGCCGACCGGCTGCTCGCCGTATCCTCCCGCATCCGCTACGGCTTCCTCTCCGGCCTCCAGACCCCCGACCAGGTCGCCTCCGCCGTGTGCCACTTCATCCAGCTCACCGGCGCGACCGCGTCGATCGATCGCTCGTTCGCGACGCTCGACGCGATCGGCGCCGCCGACGTCGTGCGCGCCGCGGACCGCGCCTTCGCGGCCGGCAACCGCACGGTCGTCACCCTCCTCCCAGCATGAGGACCGTCATCCTCCCGTCGGGCGGGACCCCGTTCATCTCCTTCCGATTGATGTTCGAGACGGGAAGCGCCGACGACCCGCCGGGGCGGGAGGGGCTCGCGGCGCTGACCGCGGGGCTCCTCGCCGAGGGGGGCACGCGCGCGCTGACGTACGAGCAGCTCCTCGACGCGCTGTATCCGATGGCCGCCGGGATCGGGGTGCAGGTCGATCGCGAGGCGACGGTCGTGTACGGCACGGTCCACCGCGACCACCTCGACGCCTACTACGATCTGCTCCGCCAGGTCGTGCTCGAGCCCCGCTTCGACGCGAAGGACTTCCTCCGGATCCGGGACGACCAGCGGAACGCGATCGTCGCCGGGCTCAGGGCCGCGGACGACGAGGCGCTGGGAAAGGAGGCGCTCGCCTCGATGCTGTACCCCGGCCAGCCGTACGGCCGTCCGGCGGAGGGGACCGTCGCGGGGATCGATGCGATCGGAGGAGCCGACCCGGCGTCGTTCCACCGGGAGCGCTATGCGCGCGACCGCATGATCGTCGGACTCGCCGGGGCCGTTCCCGACCCGTTCGTGCGGCGCGTCCTGGACGACCTCGCGGCGCTTCCGGAGAGCGGAGCGCCGCGCGGGACGGGGCCGCGGCCGGACGCGGGGGACGGCCTCACCGCCCTCGTCGTGACGAAGCCGGCACGCGCCTGCGCGATCTCGCTCGGCCACGACCTCCCGGTGACGCGCGCGGCGGACGACTTCTATCCGCTGTTCGTCGCGGGCTCTTACTTCGGCGAGCACCGGACGTTCAACGGCGTGCTGATGACCAAGATGCGCTCCGACCGCGGGCTGAACTACGGCGACTACGCCTACGTCGAGAGCTTCGTGCAGGACGGCTCCTCCACCTTCCCGCTCCCGAACGTCCCGCGCCGGCGCCAGGCGTTCACGATCTGGATCCGGCCCGTCGCCCCCGAGAACGCGCACTTCGCGATCCGTCTGGCCGTGCGCGAGATGCGCCGCCTCGTCCGCGACGGTCTCCCCGCGCAGGCGTTCGAGGAGACGAAGGAGTTCCTCGCGAGCTACAGCCGACTCTGGGTCCAGACCCCGTCGCGGCGGCTGGGGTACGCCATGGATGGCGCGTTCTACGGCCGGCTCGGGCTCGTGGAGGAGCTCGCGGCACGGCTCCCGGGGATGACGCGCGACGAGGTCAACGCCGCGGTCCGGCGCCATCTCGACCCGGAGCGGCTGCGCATCGCGATCGTCGCCGGTCCGGAGCACGCCGGCGCGATCGCCGAGGCGCTGGCGAGCGACGCTCCGTCGCCGATCGTCTACGCGACCGACACCCGCCCCGACGTGATCGAGGAGGACTGCGAGGTCGCCGTCGAGCCCCTCGCGCTGGACCGCGCGCGCTGCAGGATCGTGCCGGCCGACGCGATGTTCGAGCGCTGACAGGTAGGGGAAGGTTCTCCGCGTGAGCCGCCGGAACCGCATCGCGATCGCAGGTCTTGCGCTCGTGATCGTCGCGCAGGCGGCGGTCCTCTTCTTTCTCGTCGGCCGTCGCGGCTCGATGCGCGCGGCGCGAGCGACGCCGGTGCAGCGCGGGCTCGCGATCGCCGAGCGGATGGGATGCTTCGGATGCCACGGTCCGGGAGGGGAGAAGCCGATCGCCAACCCCGGGGCGAAAGGGGGCGAGGTTCCGGCCTGGGGAGGCGGGAACTGGATGATGTGGAACCGGGACGCGTCGGACGTCCGCGCGTGGATCCTGAAGGGCCGCCCCGAGCATCGCGCGCCGGATCCCGGGGCGCTGATCGCGATGCCCGCGTACGAGGGTCGCCTGACTCCCGATGAGATCGACGACCTGGTCGTCTACGTCCTGGCCGCTTCCCACTTCGGGGCGATCGACGATCCGCGGGCCGCGGCGGGGCACGAGGTCGCCTACCGCCTCGGATGCTTCGGCTGCCATGGGCCGGAGGGGCGCGGGCTCGTCGCCAACCCCGGATCGTTCAAGGGTTACGTGCCGCCGTGGGATGGCCCGGATTTCGCGGAGCTGGTGCGGGACGACGCGGAGCTCGCCCAGTGGGTGCAGAACGGCGTGAGCGATCGGTTCCGGGCCAACCCTCTGGCGCGAGGGATCTTGGAGCGCCAGGCGATCCGGATGCCCGCGTACGCGGACCGTGTGAGCGACGAGGACCTCACCGCCCTCGCGGCCTACGTCGCCTGGGTCCGGGCCCACCCCAGGAGCGCGCGCTGAGGATGCCGGGATCGGCTCCTCGGCGTATTCTCTTCGGCACGGGGTACGGAGGGACCATGGCTCCGATCAACGCGATGCCGCGCGCGTCGCAGGGCACCGAGCGCGTCCGCGAGCATCTGATGACGTCTTTGCACCTCGGACGCCTCCAACCGGGGGACCGGGTCCTGTCGGTCCGCCGCCTGGCGGAGATGACCGGCATGAACCGGAAGACGGTCCACCGCGCGTACCGGATGCTCGTCCAGGAGGGGTTCCTGGACGTCCGGCCCGGCGCGGGAACGTTCGTCTCGCAGGGGCCCGCGCTGCGCCGCTCGCACGATGCGCTGATGCACGCCGTCAACCGCTGCCGCGGCGAGGCGCATGCGCTGGGTCTCACGCCGTCGGGGTTCGCCGACTTCGTCCACGGCACGCTCAACGGAGGGCTGGCCGGGTTGCCCGTGGTCGTCGCCGAGTGCAACCGGGAGCAGGTCGAGATGATCGGGCGGGATCTCCGCGCGGGACTTCAGGTCGAGGCGCGCCCCGTGCTGTTGGACGCGCTCGTCGCGGATCCCGCGGCGGCTCTGGCGGGGGCGTGGGGCGTCGTCACCACCGACTGCCATCGCGCCGACGTCGAGGCCGCCGCACGCTCGGTCGGGCTGCCGGTCTACCGCGTCGCGCTCGACGCGGAGTTCCCGCAGACGATCCTCCGATGGGCGCGCACGCGAGGCGTGGTGATGGTGGTGGGGGACGAGCGCTTCGGCCGCGTCTTCCTCCGGTTCCTCAGGCAGCTCGGGGCGCCGCCGGAATTGATCGCGCGCGTGTGGATCGAGCCGCCGGCCCGCCTCCGCGGCGCGCTCCGGGCGGCGGGGGACGACGCCATCGTCCTCGTCTCCTCGCTCGTCGACCCGAAGATCGACGCGAAGCTCCGCCCCGGGGCCCGTCCGCTCGCGGCCCACTGGAGGCTCGCGGACGGCACGCTCGACCGGCTTCGCGCCGAGCTCGCGTTCGACCTCGCGGTCCGCCGCGAGGGGCACGCCTAGCGGGGGCTACTTCAGCGCCGACTTCGTCTTGACCGGATCCGCCGGCCGGGGCGGGAAGTCGTGCGGGTCGGTGGTCAGCTTCTTCTCGATCTCGGCGATGGCGCGGTCGAGCTGCGGATCGCGCCCGGCGATCTCTGCGGCCGGATCGTTCTCGACCTCGATGTCGGGCGACACGCCCTCCCCCTCGATCGCGTACTGTCCCGACTTCGACAGCGTCGCGAACTGCGGGACCGTGATCCGCCCTCCGTCGAGCAGCGGTCCTTCGCCCGTGATCCCGACGACGCCTCCCCACGTGCGCTTCCCGATCAACGGGCCGAGCCCGGCCTCGCGGAACATGTACGGGAAGATGTCGCCGTCGGAGGCGCTCGTCTCGCTGATCAGGCACGCCATGGGGCCGCGCATGACCACGTCGGGGTAGGTCCGCGCATCCTCCGCGGTCCTCGCGTAGCGGAGGCCGAGGAGCGTCCGCCGCAGCCGGTCGATGATCCACTGCGAGATGTTGCCGCCGCCGTTCGCACGGTCGTCCACGACGAGCCCGTTCAAGCTCGCCTGCGGGTAGTACCACTTGACGAACTCGCGCGCGCCGTCCCCGCCCATGTTCGGGATGTGAATGTAGCCGACCTTCCCGCCGGTCTTCTGGGCGACGTAGGCCCTGTTCTTCTCAGTCCAGTCGAGATAGATGAGCGCGCCCTCGTCCCGGATCGGGTTGACCTTCACGTCGCGCTTCGCGTTCGGGTCGGACTTCGGG
>Ga0075428_100000407_pt1 | contig 42753 bp, 41 predicted proteins | sample RhiMetdeltSRZDD2_FD_75291 | JGI IMG/M metagenome (GOLD analysis project Ga0075428, IMG submission 75291) | Populus rhizosphere microbial communities from Tennessee, USA - Rhizosphere MetaG P. deltoides SRZDD2 | ecosystem: Host-associated > Plants > Roots > Rhizosphere > Soil | place: USA... | reverse complement strand
CACCCAGAACTGGACCGGCGCGGTGAGGGCCAGTAGCACGCGGGGATCGCGCAGCCAGGCCGGAGCCCAGGGGAACAGGTCCGGCATGCCGCCGATCACGACCGGCGCCGAGAGCAGCGCCCCGATCACCACCCGGCGCTTCAGCGCGTCCTGCTCGCGCGCCCGTGCCGCGCGCTCGCGGTCCTCGGCCTCGCCGGATCCGATGGGCGCCGACGCCAGCTCGTAGCCGGCCTCGGCCACCGCCGCCTGCAGGGCGGGGACGGCCGTCTGCGCGGGATCGAAGGCGACCGTGGCCCGCTCGGTGGCCAGGTTGACCGTCGCCTGCTCGACGCCGGGGACGGTGGCGAGCGCGCGCTCGACCTTGCCCACGCAGGCCGCGCAGTGCATGCCGCGCACCGGCAGCGTGAGCCGCTCGGCCATCACGCGCCTCCGAAGCGGGAGAAGACCTCGAGCAGCTCCTCGATCTTCTGCTGGCGCTCGGAGCGCGAGCCGGTGCGCAGCGCGTCGGCCACGCACGACTCGATGTGCCGGCCGAGCAGCAGCTTCTGCACCTGATCCAGCGCGCCCTGCACCGCCGAGATCTGCAGCAGCACGTCGACGCAATAGGCGTCGCCCTCGATCATGCGCTGCAGGCCCTGCACCTGCCCCTCGATCCGACGCAGCCGACCGCGCGCCTTGGCCTTCGCCTCGTCGTTGAGCACGCTGGATACCCCCAGGGGGTAGAGTGCCCTCGCGGCCGCCCGCTGTCAAACCCTGGGCGACGGCCCCTCAGGCGGACGCCGGAGCGCTCAGCGCAGCAGCCTCAGGGCACCGGGCCGGATCTCGAACGTCACGGGTGTGTCGCCGGCGACTTCGCCGTCCACGTGCACGGGCAGCGGCGAGCTCGCGCGGATGGTCAGACGACGGGCGCGGCGGGTCGCCACCTTGGGGCAGGCCAGATGGGCGCCGCGATAGACCGTCGGCAGCCAGCACAGCAGCTCCAGGCGTCCGAGATCGCCGAGCACGACGAGGTCGAGGTGCCCGTCGGCGGGATCGGCGCCCGGCGCGATCTTCATCCCCCCGCCGTAGTACGCGCCGTTGGCCACGACGGCGCTGCTGAGCCCTCCCGCCCACGCCACCTCACCGTCGGCCTCGACCTCGGCCGGCACGGTCACGTGCGAGGCGAGAGTCTTGACGATCGCGCTCACGTACGGCAGCGTGCCACGCCGGCCGCCGGTGACGGCGCGCCTGGCCACCGCGGCGTCGAAGCCGGCGCCGGCTGCATTGATGACGTAGCGCCGGGTGCCGTCCGGCCACTCACCCCGGACGAGATCGAGCCGCGCTTCGACGCCGTGCACGAGCGCGTGGACGGCCGTGTGCAGGTCAGCGGAAAGCCCGAGGTTCCTCGCCGCGTCGCACCCGCGGCCGGTGAGCACCGCGCCCACGATGGGACTCGGTCCTGCCTCGCGCGTCACGCCGTTCACGACCTCGTTGAGGGTGCCGTCCCCTCCGACGGCGACGATCAGCTGGGCCCCGGAGTCGGCGGCGGCCCGGGCGAGATCGATGGCGGTGTGCCGTCCGGTGGTGGCGGCCCAGTCGAAGACGAGGCCGATCCGCTGCAGGTCGTCTTTCAGGTTCTGCCAGAGCCGCTCGGTCCGGCCGCCGCCCGCCGCCGGGTTGACGACGACGACCGCGCGCGTCACTCGAAGAGCGAGGGCTGCACCGTGGGCGATCCGTCCGCCCGTCGTCGCCGGGCGGGGGGCTTCTTGCCGCCGCGGCGCGCCTTGGTCTCGGCGGACGCCGGCGCGGGCCGTGGCAGCTTCCATCCCTTCTGGTGCGCGATGCGCTCGCCCTGCTTGATCGACAGCAGGTCGACCAGTCGCGCCAGCGGGTTGCGAAGCAGGCCGAGATAGCGCTCCCAGTAGCGCGGGGAATGCGCGAGCGTCCGCATCTGATCGATCGCCAGCGCGAGCGCCGATCGGTCGCCCTTGCGGGCCGCCAGGCGCAGGTCAGCCAGGATACGGCTGGTGCTCACGCGCGAGGGGGGCGTCTTGGCCATCAGCGCACGCGGAGATCGTACTCCTCGCGCTGGCTCTGACCCGGCGCCGGCTGGACGGTGATCTTCACCTCGAGGCCGCTCTGCAGGCGCTCGAGGTCCGCCCGACCGTCGCCTTCGAGGTAGCCGGCGACGTCGGGATGCACGCGCACCATGATCTCGCGCCCCTCGGCGGCCGGGGCCTCGGCGGCCGCCTTGGCCTGGATCGCACGGTAGATCTCGGTGGCCAGGGTCTCGTTCGACTTCACCACGCCCGCGCCCCGGCAGGTGGGGCACGACTGCGAGAGCAGCGCGCGGAGATCCTGGCGCACCCGCTTGCGGGTCATCTCGACCAGGCCGAGCTCGGAGATCTCCAGCACGTTTGTGCGCGCCTTGTCCTCGGCCAGCGCCCGCTTCACGGCCTTGTACACCTGCTCGCGGTGCTCGAGGACTTCCATGTCGATGAAGTCGATGATGATAATGCCGCCGAGATCGCGCAGCCGGATCTGGCGCATCACCTCCGTGGCCGCCTCCAGGTTGATCTTCAGTACCGTCTGCTCGAAGTCGCGCTTGCCCACGTACTTGCCGGTGTTGACGTCGATCGAGACCAGCGCCTCGGTGTGGTCGATGACGATGTAGCCGCCGGACTTCAGCCACACCCGCCGGCGCAGCGCCTTCTCGATGTCCTTCTCGATCCCGAAGGCGTCGAAGATCGGCGCGCGCTCGGTGTAGAGCCGCACCCGCTCCTCCAGCGCCGGGACCAGGGCCTGGACGTACCCTACGCACTTGTCGTAGGCGGCGCGGTCGTCCACCACGAACTCGTCCACCTCGGGCGAAAAGAGATCGCGCACCACCCGGAAGGTGAGATCCATCTCCTCGTGCAGCGCGGCGGGGGACTTGGCCTGCTCGAAGCGCGCCTGGATCTGCGACCACAGGCGGGAGAGGAACTCGACGTCGTGGGCGAACTCCTCCTCGCCCTTGCCCTCGGCGTTGGTCCTCAAGATGAATCCGCCGGGCGGCAGCTTCAGGCTGCGCAGCGCTGCCCGCAGGCGGTCCCGCTCGCGCTCGTCCCGGATGCGGCGCGAGACGCCGACGTGACGCGCCTGCGGCATGTAGACCACGTAGCGGCCGGGAATCGAGATGAACGACGTGACGCGGGCGCCCTTGGTCCCCAGCGACTCCTTGGAGACCTGGACCAGGACTTCCTGGTTCCGGCTCAGCATCTCCTCGATGGGACCGGTGGCCTCGCGCTTGGGCTCCTCGTCGCCCTCGCCCTCGGCCTCGGCGTCGGGATCGGCGTCGTCGTCGGCCCCGGCCAGCATGGCGGGACCAGCGTCGGTGAGATTGGCGGTGTAGTCCCCGGCGTAGAGGAAGGCGTCCTTGCTGAGGCCGATGTCCACGAATGCGGCTTGCATGCCGGGTAGCACGTTGGTCACCGTGCCCTTGTACACGCTGCCCACGATGGACCGGTGACGGTGCCGTTCGAGATAGATCTCGGTGAGGAGGTTACGCTCCTGGACTGCGACCCGGGTTTCGAGCAGACCGACGTTGACGACGATGCGCTTGCTCACGGCAGTATCCCTCCGACGCCTGGGCCGCGTCGCCGTCGCGACGCTGACCGACCGGGCGCCTCATTGGAACTGCCGCATTCGAACCGAGAGTAGGAGCCCCAAGGCCATCATGGAGACGACCATCGAGGAGCCGCCGTAGCTCATGAACGGCAGCGGAATCCCGACCACAGGGATCAGTCCGGTCACCATCCCAACATTGACGATGACCTGGGTGGCCACCAGCGCGGTGACTCCCAGCGCGACCAGTCGTCCCACCGGCTCCCGCGTCGACGCCGCGATGTCGAATCCACGGAGTAGAAGCAGCGCGTAGCAGGTGAGAAGGACGAGACACCCGACGAACCCCCACGTCTCGGCGAATACGGCGAAGATGAAATCCGTGTGACGCTCCGGCAGAAAGGAGAGCCGGCTCTGTGTCGCGCCGGCCACACCCTTGCCCAGGAGCTGTCCCGAGCCTATGGCGATCTTGGCCTGGATCACGTTGTACGCGCTCCCCAGGGGATCGCGAAACGGGTCCAGGAACACCAGAATCCTTTCCCGCTGATATTCCTTCATCGCGAACCACGCCAGGGGCAGCGCGGCGACCCCGGCGAGGACGAGTCCTCCCAGGGTCCGCAGCCGCAACCCAGCCGCGACGAACAGGGCGATCAGCACGGGGAACAGCAGAAGGGCGGTCCCGAGGTCCGGCTGCTTGACGATCAGCACCGCCGGGATCAGGGCCACCGGCGCGGCCAGGATCAGCGCGATCTTGCCGACCGGCTGGGCCCAGCGCGAGGTGACGAGCCAGACCGCCATCAGGACGAAGCAGAGCTTGAACATCTCGGAGGGCTGCACCGACAGCGGACCGATGAGAAGCCAGCGACGCGCGCCCGACACGGTGCGCCCCAGCGCGAAGACGGCGACGAGCGCGACCAGGCCGCCGAGGTAGAGCAGGGGCGCCATCTGCACCAGCCGCCGATAGTCGATGCTGGCCACCACCACCAGGGCCAGGATGCCGACGCCGAACCAGGCGAGCTGCCGGATGGCCACGCCGCCGCCGGCACGACCGACACTCACGGTGGCCAGCGTGGTGGCGCTCAGCGTGACCAGGCCGAGGGTGGCACCCACGAGCAGCCAATCGACGTTCTGCAGCAGCCGGCGATCGATCCCGACCATCACGTCCTAGCGTCCGTAACGGCAGACAACGCGATCACCCATCGATTTCTACGCGGGCCACCTTTTCGAAGAAGATCGCATTCAGGATCTGCCGCGCGATGGGCGCCGCCGTCGTCCCCCCGTGACCGCCGCGCTCCACGATGACGACCACCACGACCTCCGGATTCTTCACCGGCGCAAACGCGGTGAACCAGGCGTGATCCTGCCCCTTCTCCGATTTGGAGTTGGCGATGGTCTGCGCGGTGCCGGTCTTGCCCGCGATGTCGAGCCCGGGGATCCGGGCGGCCACGCCGGTGCCGCCGTCGTTGACGACGGCCCACAAGGACTGGCGCAGGAGCGCCCACACCATCGGGGAGAGCTCGACGTGGCCGTTCACGCTGCCCGCGTCGCTCCACACCACGCCCTTCTCCGGGCGCTCGATGCGCTGCACCAGCCGGGGCTTCCACAGGACGCCGCCGTTGGCGATGGCGCTCATGAAGCGGGCCACCTGCATCGGCGTCACCAGCACCGCGCCCTGGCCGATGGACATGTTCACGGTCTCGCCGGCATGCCAGATGGTCGGACGGCCCTTGCGCGGGACCTTGGGATGCGGGATCAGCCCGGGCTTCTCGCCGCCGAAATCGATCCCGGTGGGCGCCCCGAGCCCGAAGGCCTCGGCCCACTTGGCGATCGCCGGCGCACCGATCTTGAGACCGGCGGTGTAGAAGTAGACGTCGCACGAGTCGCGGATCCCCTTGATGAGATCCACGCTGCCGTGCCCCTCCTTCTTCCAGTCACGGAACGTCCACGTGCCGAGGTGGAACTCTCCGTTGCACTGCACCCGGTCACTCGGCGTGAGCGTACCCTCCTGCAGACCGGCGGCGGCGACGATCATCTTGAACACCGAGCCCGGCGGGTACTGCGACTGGATCGTCCGGTTCAGCAGCGGATGGTTGGGATCCTGGATGGTCCGCAGCCACGCGTTGCGATCGATCGTCCCCGTGAAACGGTCGATCTCGAAGGCCGGGGTGGAGACCATGGCCAGCACGTCGCCGTTGCGCGGATCCATCACCACCACCGCGCCGGCCTTGCCCTCCATCGCGCGCTCGGCCACCTCTTGCACCCGCCGATCCACGGTGGTGACGACCTGGGCGCCGGGATGCGGCTCGGTGGACTGGATCAGCCGCATCTGCCGGCCCATCGCATCCACCTCGAGACGCTCGCCGCCGTCCTTGCCACGCAGGAACTCGTCGAGCAGCCGCTCGAGGCCGCTCTGGCCCACCATGTCCCCACGGCGATATCGGCCCTGCTTGAGCTGCTCGTCGCTGGCTTCGCGCACGTAGCCCAGCAGGTGGGCGGCGAACCGGCTGTTCGGATACGCCCGCTGCGGCTCGACCTCCACGATCACGCCCGGCAGCTCCAGCTTCCACTCTTCCACCTTCGCGACGTCGTCCATGGTCAGGCCGCGGCGCACCCGAACCGGCAGGATCGAGTCGGGCGACACCTTGGCCACCGCGTCGACCAGGTCGGCGAAGGGAATCTGCAGCAGCGACGCGAGCCGGCCCAGCGTGGCGTCGCGCTTGGCCTGGTCGCGCTCGAGCTCGCGCGGGATCAGCGACAGCGTGAAGGCCGGGCGGTTGTCCACCAACGGCAGGCCGTTGCGGTCGAAGAGGATGCCGCGCGGGGCCGCGATGGGACGGATGCGGATGCGGTTCTTGTCCGAGGCCTCCTGGAAGCGCCCGCCCTCGAGAACTTGCAGGTACCAGAGCTGGCAGACGATCACGAGCAACGCACCGCTCGCAATGCCGGCCATGGTCATGATCCGCCGGCGTCCGGGGTCGGGCCGGCCCGGCATGCGTCCACCGAGATAGCCGAGGCGCGGGTCGCTCACGTCGTGCGCTCCCGCATCGACTCGGACCAGGTCAGCGCCAGCACCAGCGCGGCGCCCAGGAATCCGTTGTAGAGCGCCTGCGGCAGGACCACGTAGGTCATCACGGCGAGGAACGGCGCCGGAAAGTGGAAGAGCTTGAGCAGCGCGAAGCGGGCCAGGCCCTCGGCGATCGTGAGCAGCACGAGACCGGGCACCTGCACGAGCGGCTGGCTCACCCGCAGGCGGCCGCCGAGCGCGCCGATGCCGAAGCCGATCAGGGCCTTGGTGAAGGCCTGCACACCGAGCAAGCCGCCGGAGGCGGCGTCCTGGAGCAGACCCGCGATGAACCCGGCCGCGCAGCCGAACTCCGGTCCCCGGCGCAGGGCCAGCAGGACGACCACGATGAGGGGAATATCGGGCGCCACGTCGGCGATGCGCAGCGCCGGGCCCAGCGTGGCGTGCGCGATGCCGCCCCCGAACACGGCGACCACGACGAGCGTGCGCATCAGCCGCCGTTGCCTTCGAAGAGCGCCGCCAGGTCGTGGGCGCCCTCGCCGACGATGAGCAGCACCTCGTCGATGCGGGCAAAGTCCACCGCCGGGGCGAGCTGGGCGTAGTGGAAGAGCGCGGAGCCGCGGTCATCGATGGCGCGCACCCGGCCGATCGGAATACCCCGCGGGAAGAGTCCACCGGAGCCCGAGGTCACCACGAGATCACCCACCTCCAGTCCGGCGCCGTCGCGCGCCATGTACTTGAAGCGCATGGTCCCGCGCGGCTCGCCCTCGACGATGCCGGCGGTGCGCGAGCGGACCGCGTGGGCGCCGACGGTGGAGGCCGGATCGATGAGAACCTGCACGACCGAGGCGCCGGGCCGGACGTCCACCACCCGGCCGATGAGCCCGTCGGGCGCGATGACCGCGGTCATCCGGGACACGTGATCGGAGCGACCGCGGTTCACGGTGAGCGAGCGCACCCAGCCGCCCCACTCGCGGGCGATGATCTCGCCCGACAGGGTCTCCAGCGGCATCGCGGCCTTGAGCGCGAGCAGCCGGCGCAGGCGCCGGTTCTCCTCGATCGTCTCGGTCACCTGCAGCGCCTCCACCCGCAGCTGCTGCGCCTCGTCACGCAGCCGGCGGTTCTCGGCACGCACGTTCTTCCAGTCGCGATAGGTCGACCACACGCCGACCGCCGAGCGGTTGATGCGGGCCAGCGTGCTCTGGATTGGCGTCGTGACCACGGCCAGCGCGTCGGTGGCCACGGCGGTGTAGCCGCGCATCTGGAGCGTGAGGAGCAGAAGGCAAGCTACGGCGACGGTGCCCAGCAGCACGATCGCGCGAATCTTCACCTTCGGCCCCCACTACCGAATCAGGCCGGAATGGCCACCTTCTTCAGCAGATCGAGCTCGTCCAGCACCTTGCCGGTCCCCAGCGCGACGCAGGACAGCGGGTCCTCGCCCTGGGTCACGGGCAGGTTCGTCTCCTGCCGGAGCAGATGATCGAGGCCGCGCAGCAGCGCGCCGCCGCCGGTGAGCACAATTCCCTTGTCGACAATGTCCGCCGCCAGCTCCGGCGGCGTCCGCTCCAGACACGTCCGCACCGTTTCCACGATGGTCATCACCGGCTCGCGCAACGCCTCGCGAATCTCCTCGTCGGTGATCACGATGGTCTTCGGGATCCCGTCGATCAGGTCGCGCCCCTTGACCTCCATCGTCCGCCGCTCCCCGCCCATCGGATAGGCCGAGCCGAGGGCCATCTTGATCTCCTCGGCCCGTCGCTCGCCGACCAGCAGGTTGTAGTGCTTCTTGATGTACTGCACGATCGCCTCGTCCATCTCGTCGCCGGCGATCCGCACCGACTTGGAGTAGACGATGCCCGACAGCGAGATGACGGCCACCTCGGTGGTGCCGCCGCCGATGTCCACGATCATGTTGCCGCCCGGCTCCTGGATCGGCAGGCCGGCTCCGATGGCCGCGGCCATCGGCTCCTCGATCAGGTACACCTCGCGGGCGCCCGCCTGCATCGCCGAGTCGCGGACCGCGCGCTTCTCGACCTGTGTGATCCCCGAGGGCACGCCCACGACGATGCGCGGACGTACCAGGGTGCGGCGCCGGTGAACCTTCGAGATGAAGTAGTGGAGCATCTTCTCGGTGACGTCGAAGTCGGCGATGACACCGTCCTTCAACGGCCGAATCGCGACGATGTTGCCTGGCGTGCGGCCCAGCATCGCCTTGGCCTCGTGTCCGACCGCCAGGACCGAGTGATCGGCCTGGTGGATGGCGACGATCGAAGGCTCGTTGAGCACGATGCCTTCGCCGCGCACGTACACCAGGGTGTTGGCGGTTCCCAGGTCCACCGCGAGATCGTTCGAAAACATCCCGGCCAAAAGGTTGTAGAACATCGCCGCTCCATCGGTCTTGAAGTTAGCTGGTTCGGACGTTTGCGAGCGTGCCGTACACTAGCACAGTCCATGCCACGCCGAAATAAAAACGCTAATTTTACGCGCGTTTAGACGACTCCCGACCCCCATTATAGGCCGGCTTCGACGGGGCGTTCTAGTGGGAAAAGGAAAAGTTTTTCAGAGGCTTGGGCCCGCCACCTCGGCGGGGCCGCCCAGGGGTCGGCTCGGGCAACTTCAAGGCCCCGGGGATCCATTCCGAGGGGATGAACGCGGTGCCGCCGGGGCCGTCGCAAGGCGGCGGTGGGGTCCGAAATTCCGTCCATTCTGGCACCTCGAGTGACGGCACGTGTCAGCCGAATCGAAGACTGCGTCGACACCCAACCGCTTGGTCGTTCGCTACCAATCGGTGGTGCTGTGAAGTTTTCTGACAGTGCGCAGAACGTCGGCGTCCCCAGAAATTGGGTTGACTTGTTCCCTGCATCCGTGTAATTCTTGCCTCCGGTTTTTTGGGTCACTATACGGAGTAGGACGAGTGAAGAGACACGAGACACACACCGCGTGGACCAATTCCCGCGGTGTTTTTTTTTGCGTGTAGCACCGGTTTGCCTGCCAATTCAGGCAGGTAACCCCGCCATTACGGCGGGAGTACACAGGGGCTGAAGACCCCCGAAGAGAGAGGTCGCAGGATGGCACAGGGACAGGTGAAGTGGTTCAACGATGCGAAGGGGTACGGGTTCATCACGCAGGAGGGCGGAGAGGACGTTTTCGTCCACTACAGCGCCATCCAGGCTCAGGGTTTCAAGTCCCTAGCTGAAGGCGACAAGGTCGAGTTCGAGGTGACCCGAGGCCCGAAGGGTCTTCAGGCAGCAAACGTCCGGAAGGTTTAGCAACCCCTGTTCGCTTCCGCCCGGGCCCGCAACACGGGCCCGGGCAACCCACTCGAGGTTGCTCTCCGCGCTCTGATCAGGCTCCGGTTCCGCGCTCTCAGCTCCGCGCAGTCACGCCGCCGACCGGATGCGAGTTAGAACTCAAAAAAATAAAGAGCCCCGACGATAGCTGCGGCGCGTGATGCATTCACTCGCCGTCGCGCCGCCCCGCTGGTGAGGCGGGATCGTCGGGGCCCGGTGGTGCCTGGACTCCCAGGCGGCCACCTGAAGCTAGCGTGGACCCTGCCTAGGAGGCAACCACCTCACAGAACACCAAGGGGCTACACATCGGCTGGATCACCTCCTATTCTCGGCAAGGGCGCCACGCGGGCCCAGATTCCGCTAACCCAGAGACAGATGCCGACTCCCGACCCTGGGCTCGGCCACGTCAAGCCACCGACGGAATTGCCGATGGGGACGCTGCGAGGCGCTGTTGTCGCCTCGGCCGACTTTGGGCTCATCGTACATCACGGGTGAAGCGCGGCCAAGAAAAAGTCGCCGCAGAGCGTCACTTGACGCTGATGCGCGCGCGGTTCTTCTCCCACACGCCGTTGCCCACACCCTCCACACGGCGCAGATCCTCAGGCTTCTTGAACGCGCCGTGCTCGTCGCGATACTTCACGATCTTCTCGGCGAGGCTGCGGTTGACGCCGCTGAGCGACGTCAACGCCTTGGCGTCGGCGGTGTTGATATTGACCTTGTCGGTACCGGCCGTCGGCGTGGCGCGCGCCGTCTCGGCCGATGCGATCGGCGGCGCGACGATCGGATTCTCCACGAGGACCGAGAGGACGAGTAACGCGGCGAGTGCGACGGCGTGAGACATGGAACGCCTCCTTCTGCGCTGAGGTGAACGTCACGCGCGGTGGACGAGGAGGCCATTGAACGAGCCGGTACGAAAACCGTCAATGTCCAACGTTTGAATCACGCGGGAAGGATACAGCGCGCGGCGGTGAGCTACGTGTCGCGCTCTCCGAGCGAGGCGACGTAATCCTGCCACTCGACGGGCAGCATGCCCTTCTTGCGGTTGTTGCAGTCCTTGCAGGCCGGCACGACATTGCCGCGAGCCGACGTGCCGCCGCGCGCGAGCGGCACGAGATGATCCATGGTCAGCGCCCGATGCCCCACCTGTTTCGTGCAGTAGTAGCACACGCCGGTGGAGATCCGGCGCTTCCACCACGGGCTCGCGCGCAGCTCACGCGCTCGCGCACGCTCGCGCTTGAGCACGTCGGGATCGACCGGCGCCCAGAACTCACTCATGGCCGGCCAGCGCGGTAGCCAGATCCTCCCACTCGCGCAGGAGGCCGCTCATCCGCTCCTCGGCCTCCTTGCGCTCCCGTGATACCGCGCGCACGCGATCGCCGTCGATGTACAGCCGGGGGTTGGTCAGCATCGCGCCGATCTCGGCGATCCGACGCTCCAGCGCGTGGATCTGACGCTCGAGGTCCTCCACGCGCCGCTTGAGCTCACGGATCTCCGCCGTTCCACGCTTGCGAATGATGCGCACCTGCGGCGCGGCCGGGCCGGCCGAGTGGCCCGGCTGCCGCGCCGGTGGACCGGCCGGTGCGCTCGCCGGCCGCGCGCCCGCTGTATCGGACGGCATTCGCCCCGTGGCCCCGCGACGGCCTTCGGCCGGCCGGGCGGTCGGCGACGGCGCCGCGGCCGGTTGAGTGCCGCGCTCCTTGGCCTCGAGATAGTCGTCGTAGGACCCCGGGTAGCTGGTCAGCACGCCGCTGGCCACCTCGACGACCACCGTGGCGATCCGGTTGATGAAGTACCGATCGTGCGAGATGAACACGATCGTGCCCGGGAAGCCGGCCAGCGCCGACTCGAGCACTTCACGCGAGGCAAGATCGAGATGGTTCGTCGGCTCGTCGAGGCACAGCAGCGCGGCGGGCCGGACCAGCATCCGGGCCAGGGCCAGCCGGGCCTTCTCGCCCCCGGACAGTACCGCCACCTTCTTCTCGACCGCGTCGCCTGAAAAGAGGAACGCGCCCAGGATGGTGCGCAGCCGCGTGTGGGTCGCCTCGGGCGCCACCGCCTCCAGCTCCTCGAGCACGGTCCGCGTGGCATCGAGCGCGTCCAGCTGATGCTGCGCGTAGTAGTGCACGGCGACGTGGGCGCCGAGCGTGCGCTCGCCCCGCTCGAACGGCAGCACGCCGGCCAGGACCTTGAGCAGCGTCGACTTGCCGGCGCCGTTCTCGCCGACCAGCGCCACGCGATCGCCGCGCTCCACCGCCACGTTCACGCCGGTGTAGACGACGTTGTCACCGTAGGCCTTGTGGACATCGGTCAGCGTGGCCACGCGCCGACCGGTGCGGGGCGGCTCGGGAAACGAGAAGTGGATTCCGCGACGAGAGCCCGGCACTTCCAGCCGCTCGACCTTGGCCAGCGCCTTGATGCGACTCTGCACCTGCCGCGCCTTGGTCGCCTGGTACCGGAACCGCTCGATGAAACGCTCCACCTCGGCGATGCGCTTGGCCTGGTTGCGCGCGCGCGCTTCCAGCAGCTCCCGCCGGGCCTCGCGCTCCACCAGGAAGTCGTCGTAGTCGCCCGGGTAGACCACGAGCCCGTCGGGGGTGAGGTCGGCGATCGAGGTCACCATGCGGTTCAGGAAGTAGCGGTCGTGGGAGACGACGACCACCGTGCCGTCGTACCCGCTGAGGAAATTCTCAAGCCACCCCAGGGAGGCCAGATCGAGATGGTTGGTCGGCTCGTCCAGGAGCAGAAGCGAGGGGGCCACCAGCAGCAGCCGGGCCAGCGACGCTCGCATGCGCCAGCCGCCGGAGAACTCGGTCAGCGGCCGCGTCAGCTCGTCGGCGCGGAAGCCGAGACCACTGAGGATGGCGCGGGCCTGCGTTTCGAGCCGGTAGCCGCCGAGCGCATCGAAGCGATGCTGCAGCTCGCCGTAGCGCTCGGTGAGCGCGTCGTCGGCCGTGGTCTCGAGGCTTCGGGCGACATCTTCCATCTCGCGCTCGAGCGCCCACACCGCGTCGAAGCCGCTGAGCGCCTCGCCCAGCACGGAGCCGCTGGCGCTCCCGGCGGCCTCCTGCGGCAGGTAGCCGACGGTCACGTTTCGCGGCAGGCTCACCTGCCCCGTGTCCGGCTCGTCGACCCCGGCCAGGATACGACAGAGGGTGGTCTTGCCGGCGCCGTTGGGGCCGACCAGGCCGATCCGCTCGCGGTCACCGATATCCCAGTCGACGTCGCGGAACACGACGTGACCGCCGAAGCCCTTGGAGACGCCGCTGAGCTGGATCACCGAGACGCGCTACCCCATGCTCTGGATCTTCTCGGGCGTCACCTTCACCGTGACCCGCACCTCGCCGGGCTGGCGGTACGGATAGCGGTCCTGCCCGAGATACTTTTTGGCCAGCGCGTCGATGTGCGCGTCGGCGCCCTTCTCCGTCACCTCGGTCACCCGACCGCGCACCTGAATGTAGCGATACGGGTTCTCGGGGTCCTGGATCGAGAGCGCGATCCTCGGTGAGCGCTCGAGGTTGTTCGTCTTCACGCGGCCGCGCGCGGTGTTGAAGCGGATGTGTTGACCGTCGTGGTCGATCCACACCGGCGTCACCTGAGGGGCGCCGTCGGCCCCGACGGTCGCCACGTGCGCGAAGCTCTTCTTGTCGAACAGGTCGCGATACGCCTGCGGAATCTCTGCCATTGTCGAACTCCTTTCTCTTCAGTTCGCCCGGGACGGCGGATCGAGCTCGAGGGCCCGCGCCTCGGCCATGGCCCGCAGAGCGAAGAGCAATCGCACCACACACTGCTGGACCAGGAGGGCGTCCTGGCTGAACGGATCGGACAGCCACGCGCGCGCCCACTGCGGATCGCCGGCGGCGAAGCCGAGCGTCGGCGAGAGCTTCTGCAGCCGCAGCAGCAGGTCGTCGGGCGGCAGGCCGCTGGCGCGCAGCCGCGCCACCATCGCGGCCCGCACGGCCGCGTTCCAGATCCCGGTCAGTCCCTCCAGCAGCGCGGCATAGCAGGTGCCGTCCTCCTTCTGCTGCATGTGCTCGAGGACCATCGGCACCAGGGGGTTCACCGCCGCGTTGCCTTCCTCGTCGGCGCCGAACAGCGGGCCGATGATGGGATCCGCGCCCGGCTCGGCCAGGGTCTCCAGGAGCTCGGCCGCGTTCGCGACGGGCACCGCGGGCAACTGGGCCAGACGCTCGAGCAACGGCACGTCACCAGCCATGACTCTATCCCCCCACGCGCGTCGGCTCGCCGTGCACCTCGGCCCGGGCGAGGTCACGGGCCCGGCCCGGCGGGACCAGGAAGGCGGAGGCCAGCGCGACCAGGCAGACCAGCAAGCCGACGACGAAGACGCTGTGCACGGCCTCGGCCTGGCTGGCGCCGGCGCCGAGCCGCCAGGCCATCACCGCGCCCATCACGGCCAGGCCGATCGCGCCGCCCACCGTGCGGAAGAACTGGATCATCGACGTGGCCATGCCGAGCTCTGACCGCGGCACCGCGCTCTGGACCGCGATCAGCATCGGGACCATCGTGAGGCCCATGCCGATGCCGCCGATGAGCGCATCACGCATGGCAACCCCCTGCGTCAGCGACGTCGACCAGCGGCTCAGCAGCACGAAGGCCACGGTGAGGCACACCATGCCGGCCAGCACCACGATGCGGTACCCGATCCGCAGCACCAGGCGGGCGCTGGTCACCGACATCGCCACCCAGCCGAGCGTGAACGGAATCAGCACCATACCCGCCGCCGTCGCCGACATGCCGCTCACCAGCTGCAGGAAGAGCGGGACGAACGAGATCGCCCCGAACATCGCCATGCCGGCGAGAAACCCGGTGGACGCGCCCGCCAGCACCATGCGGTGGCCGAACATGCGCAGGGGCACGATGGGCTCGGCGGCGCGGCGCTCGACACGAACGAACGCGACCAGGGCCAGCACGGCCAGCACCAGCAGTCCCAGCACGTCGAGCCCCGTCCACGTGCGGACCCGGCCCGCCTCGATCACCCCGATCAAGAGCGCCGAGACGCCGAGCGCGAACAGCGCGAGACCGGTGTAGTCGATCACGGGTCGTCGCCGGGTGCGCTCGTCGACGAGCACGCTGGCGATGAGCGCCATCGCGATCGCTCCGAAGGGCAGGTTGATGTAGAAGACCCAGCGCCACGACGCGTGGTCGGTGAGCAACCCGCCGATCAGCGGCCCCAGCAGCGAGGCGACGCCCCACACGCCCGAGATGTAGCCCTGCATCCGCGCCCGCCGCTCCAGCGTGAACAGCTCGCCGATCACCGTCATGCCCACGGTCATGAGCGAGCCGGCGCCGAGCCCCTGGATCATGCGGAACACGATGAGCTGGGTCATGGTCTGCGACAGGCCCGACAACGCCGAGCCCACGAGGAACACGGCCAGGCCGCAGAGAAACAGGGGCCGGCGGCCGTAGAGATCGGACAGGCGGCCCCACAGCGGCATCGTCACCGTGGAGGTGAGCAGGAACCCGGAGAACACCCAGGAGTAGATGTCGAGCCCGCCCAGGCTGGCCACCACCCGCGGCATGGCGGTGGCCACCACGGTCGCTTCCATGGCGGCCAGGAAGATCGACAGCATCACGCCCAGCAGCGCCAGGCGCTTGGCGCGCTCGTCCATCAGTGACCGCCCGTACAGGCGGCGCAGCGGCAGAGGGCGCGCAGCTCGGTGTAAGGCAGCACGCTCTCGTGCGTGTCGGCCCACACCACGCGCAGGCTGTCGTCCTGCTTCTTGATTTCCTGGGGCCAGGTGGCCGGTGTTCCCGGCGTCGCGACGTCGGCGCAGGCGCCGCAGGGGCAGGCCTGGCGCAGATGCTCGAACGGATAGATCGAGCCGTGGCCGTCGGTCCAGTCCACGCCGAGCGCGTAGCGCCCCACCAGATGCACGTCGCGCGGCCGGTTGGGATCGCCCTGCCCGAGGATCGGAATCGACAGCTTCTTCACGACCCGCCTCCGGCCGCCCGGGGCTTGTGCAGGCGCATCCCCGCCAGCATGTAGTGCACCGCGAGATTCTGGTACGGCCCCCAGGCGTGGGCGCGCCGCCGGATCGCCACCTCGCTCAGCGTGCGGCCGCGGCCGTAGTAGTGATCGAACGCTTTGCGCACCGCCAGATCGCCGGCCGGGCACACGTCGCCGCGGCCGCAGCAGCGGGCGAGAAACCAGTCGGCCGTCCAGCGGCCCAGCCCGCGCATCGCCGTCAGCTGCTCGATGACCCGGTCACTGGAGGCGGCGACCAGCGTCGTGACGTCGAGCGTCCCGGCCACGATCGCGCGGGCGAGATCGCGGATGTACTCGGCCTTCCGTGTGGAGTACTTCAGCGCGCGCAGCTCACGTACGCGCGCGCGCGCCAGCGCCGCGGCCTCGGGAAACGCCCACACGGTGATGCCGTCCATGACGACCGGCGTGCCGTACCGACGGATCAGGCGCGCCCGGCAGGCGAACGCGAAGGACAGGTTGATCTGCTGGGCGGTGATGGAGCCGACCAGCATCTCGAGCGCGGTTGGGGCGAGCGTCGGCCGCATCCCGTAGAGGGGCTCGACCAGCGTGGCGAGGGCCGGATCGGCCTTGGCCATCCGGTAGAAGCCGGGAAGGTCGAAGTCGAGGCCGAAGAGGCTCCGGACTTCCGCGGTGACGGCCTCCGTCACCGCCGCCGTCGCTCGCCCGGGAAGGCGGACGGTCAGACGCACGTCCTCCACCGTCCCGCTCCAGCGCACGTCGTACGGCACGAGGGCATCGTCCCGGCGCAGCACCCGGCGAAAGACGTCGCCGTCCACGCAGTTGGTGGGATCCTCGCCCCACAGGCGATAGCGGCTGAGGGTGGCGTCGACGTCGAGCGGGCCTTCGGCGGGGAGAACGAGGTTCATCGGCGGGGTCACGCGGCCGTCAAGTGTACCAGAGGCGCGCCCCGCCCCTCAGTGCTTCAGGTGATACGGAACGTCGGTGACGACGACGTTGCGGCGGAAGAGCAGCTGCCCCTTGATGAGCAGCGCGGTCTGGTTGTGCAGGAGCTGCTGCCACCACTTGGCCGGGATGAATTCCGGCACCACGATCGTCACCACGTGGTTCTCGCCGCGCTGGCGCTGGAGCTGATCGATGTACTCCATCAGCGGCCCCAGCAGCATCCGGTAGGGCGAGTTCAGCACCACCAGGGGCACGCCCATGCCCCACTTGCCCCAGCGCTCCTCCAGCCGCCGCGTCCGCTCCGGATCGGTCTCGACGTAGACCGCCTTGGCGTTGGGCGCCAGCAGCTGCGCGTACTGCAGCGCGCGCACCACACCGCGATGCAGGTCGCCGACCAGCACCAGGATGGTGCCGTCGAGCGGCGGCGGCGTGGACATGTCCTCCAGCGACAGCTGCGAGGCGACCGTGTCGTAGTGACGGTGCACCACGAGGAAGAGGACGACCAGCAGCGGGATCAGCAGGACGACGATCCAGGCGCCCTCGAGGAATTTCGTGACGGCCAGCGTCACCAGCACCACGGCGGTGACCGCCGCGCCCACCACGTTGAACCAGATGCGCCACGCCCAGCTGGGTTCCCTGAGCCGGAGCCACCGGCGCACCATGCCGCTCTGCGAGACCGTGAAGGAGATGAAGACGCCGATGGCGTAGAGCGGCAGCAGCTCCTGCGTCTCGCCCTGGAACACCACGATGAGCACGCTGGCCAGTCCGGCCAGGATCACGATGCCGTTGGAGAACACGAGGCGGTCGCCCTGCGTGGCGAACTGCCGGGGGATGAACCGGTCACGCGCCAGGAAGTAGGACAGCCGGGGGAAGTCGGCGAAGGACGTGTTGGCGGCCAGCAGCAAGATCATGGCGGTCACGGCCTGGATCTCGTAGTAGAGGAAGCCGCCGCCGAAGACCCGGCGCGCGATCTTCGAGACGACCGTCTCGTTGCCGCCGGGGACGACGCCGAGATCGTAGGCGAGATAGGTGATCCCCAGGAACATCACCACCGAGATGCCGCCCAGCCACGCCATGACGATCCGCGCATTGTGGGCTTCCGGAGGCTTGAAGGCGGGCACGCCGTCGGACACCGCCTCCACGCCGGTGAGCGCGGTGCACCCGGCCGCGAAGGCGCGGAGAAACAGGAACAGGCTGATGCCTTCGAGCCCCGGCGGGTGCGGCGCGTAGGGGGCCTCGGGCAGCTTGCCCAGTGTCGCGCCACCGACACCCCAGACCACCAGGCCGAGGATGCTGGCGACGAAGAGATAGGTCGGCGCCGCGAAGATCTTCCCCGACTCCCGCACGCCGCGCAGGTTCGCGATGGAGACGCCGACGATGGCGAGCAGGCAGAGCCACACGCGGTAGGGAAACAGGTGGGGGAAGGCCGAGGTCACGGCGTCCACCCCGGCCGCCACCGACACGGCGACCGTGAGCACGTAGTCGATCAGCAGCGCCGCGCCCGCCACCAGGGCGGGCAGGATGCCGAGGTTGTCCTTGGCCACGATGTACGCGCCACCCCCCTGGGGATAGGCGCGGATGGTCTGCCGGTAGGACGCGATGACGATCAGGATGAGCGCGGCGATGCCGACACCGATCGGCAGCGAGTAGCTCAGCGCCGGGCTGCCGGCCAGGATGAGCACGAGGAGGATCGCCTCGGTCGCGTACGCCACCGAGGAGAGCGGGTCGGACGCGAAGACCGCGAGCGCGGAGGCCTTGCCGAGGCGCTCGTGCCGGGACTGGGCCGTCGGCAGCGGCGTGCCGACGAAGAGCCGCTTCAGCTCATGCAGGCGCACAGGGCCATGATACGCCGCCGGGGCCGGACCCCGAACGGGAGATCAGAACGGCTCGAATTGACGATCGCCGGACGCCAGGTTTTCGAAGCGGGCGTACTGCGAGAGGAACGCCACCTCGATCTTCCCGGTGGGGCCGTTGCGCTGCTTGCCAATGTGGACCTCGGCCGTCTTGCGCGCCTCTTCCTCCATGGCGTCCTTGCTGTAGAAGGAGGGCCGGTGCAAGAACATGATGACGTCGGCGTCCTGCTCGAGCGCGCCGCTCTCCCGCAGATCGCTCAGGCGCGGCGAGTTGTCGCCGCGCGTCTCGATCGCGCGCGAGAGCTGGGAGAGCGCGACCACCGGGACGTTCAGCTCCTTGGCCAGCGCCTTGAGCGAGCGGGAGATCTCGGAGATTTCCTGCTGGCGGTTGTCGAGGTTGGCCCGGCCCCGCATGAGCTGCAGGTAGTCGATCACGATCACGTCCAGGCCGTGCTCGGCCTTCATGCGACGCGCCTTGGCCCGTACCTCGAGCACGGAGAGCCCAGGGCTGTCGTCGATGAAGATGGGCGCCTCCGACAGCCGGCCGGCCGCGGAGGTGAGCCGGTGCCAGTCCTGTGCCTGCAGGCGTCCGGTCCGCACCGACAGCGAGTCCACCCGCCCCTCGGAGGACAGCATGCGCTGCACGAGCTGCTGGGACGACATTTCGAGACTGAGCACCAGCACCTTCATGTGCAGCTTGATCCCCACGTGCTGGGCGATGGAGAGCGCGAACGCGGTGTTGTGGGTCACCACGTAGTCGTCGGTGACGTAGAGTCCGGACGGATGGGTCACCGCGATGCATTGCGCCTCGGCCATCCGGACCGGCTCGATCGCCGTGAAGACCGGGCGCCAGCGCCGGCGGGGCGCCGCGGGCAACCGGCTGCGCTTCGTCGAGAGTCGCACGAGCGTCCCCGGCTCGGGGTGGTGAATGTTGCAGACGAACGCCGGACGGCCAGTCTTCCGAGCGCCCCGATAGGGATAGGTCGTCGTGCGACGGTGAACCGCACACCAGCCTCCGACCGACCGCACCAGCTCGGCCACGTCCGACGCCAGGCGCTCGCTCGTCGAGCAGAAGCGCATGCTGCCCCACCGCTCGACCCAGCCGTCCGTGTCCATGAGACCGCACAGCAGATCGAGACGCGCCTCACGCGAGGCATTCAGATAGAGGTCCGGAATGAACTTCTGATCGCTTCGGATTCCCCACAGGCCGAGCCCCCGCAACGCCTCCATCACCCCATTGGGGGAGACGCCGGAGACGCCGCGACGGTGCGCGCCCGCCGACTGGATCACGCGCCAGTCGTACCCGCCCGCAGCTCGCAGAACGAAGCCGTCACCAGCGCGTTCGATCAACCGGTCCAGCATCTCTTGCCGGGCGGTCGAGAACACGAGACTGCTGCCCGAGAGCTTGGCGTCCCCGAGGAGAGCCCCCAGCATCCAAGGGTCCAGCGGCAGGGCGTCCGTATGGCCGTACTGACCGGACGGGGTGTCGATCCACAACCGGCGCCGGTACCGCACGGTGCGCAGCATCTCCGCCACTCGCTCGGTGGTCAGCGTGCGCGGCGCGTCCCAGTCACGGTAGTGCACGGTCCACAGGTGATCGCCGGTGCATTCGGCGGAGCGGCCATCGGAGAACGTCACCCGATAGATCTGCTTGATACCCTGCGGGAAGATCGCGCGAACCCGCGAGCGCTGACCGTCCACCGACGCCAGCTCATCGCCCATCCGGAGATCGCCCATGTGCTTCCAGCCGCTGACGGTCTTGATTCTCGCGTCGAGCGGCTGGGCCTTCCCCATACTTGGCCGACCCGCAATGAGAATCAGATCCGACGGCTGCAGCCCGGCCGTCATCTCGTCGAGCTTGGTGAGTCCGGTGGGCACGCCGGTGACGTGCTCCTGCCGCTCGTAGAGGCGCTCGATGTACTTGAACGTGTCGTTGAGGATGTTCTTGACGTGGATCGCGCTGCCCTCGAGCCGCCGCTCGGCCAGCCCGAAGATGCGTCGCTCGGCGTCGTCCACCAGCGACTGGACATCCTCCTTGGCCTCGAAGGCCTGGCCGATGATATGGGTCGCGGTCTGAATCAGCTCGCGCAGCACCGCCATGTCGCGAACGATGGTGGTGTAGGACGCCAGGTAGGCGGCCACCGATCCCTGCTCCACCAGCAGCGCCAGCGAGGCCGGGCCACCCACCAGTGAGAGCTGGTCGGTGCGGCGGAGATCCTCCTGCAGCGTGAGCAAGTCGACCGGCTCACCGTGGTCGAACAGGGTCAGCATCGACTGGTAGATCGAGCGGTGTGCCTCGGTGTAGAAGTCCGAGGGCCGCAGGACCTCGACCACGCGCGGCAGCGCCTCGCGTCCTTCCAGGAGCACCGCGCCGAGCACGGCGCGCTCGGCGTCGAGGTTGTGCGGCGGGATGCGTGACGGAAGTTCGATTGGGCTCACGGCATCCCGTCACACATGGAGAGCATGCGGCTTGATCTTCCCGAGCGCGCGCGCGTGGGTCAACACATTTCTGCCGCAAGGGGTCGCGCTGTGGGTAGAGCGGGGGACAACCGGTGCAAACCGGTGCACAACGATCCTCGAACGGTGGACAGTCGGTGAATAAACGTCGGCCCCGAGGACGGGGATCCTCGGGGCCGCCTGACCATCAGGATCGCCGCGCTACTCGCGGACGATCGTGACCTTGAGCTGCGCGGTGACGTCGGCGTGGAGTCGGATCGGCACGAGGGTCTCGCCCAGAGTCTTCAGCGGCTCGTCGAGATGAATCCGGCGCCGCTCGATCTTGACCCCCTGCCGCTCGAGAAATTCCGCGATGTGCTGCGAGGTGACCGAGCCGAAGAGCTTGCCCTCTTCCGAGGACTGCCGGCGCTCCTCGTAGCTGATGGCCTCGATGCGACGGCGGAGCGCCTCGGCGTCTTCCTTGACGCGGTCGGCCTTCGCCTCCTGCTGTTTCTTGATGTGATCCAGGTTCTTGAGGTTCCCCGCGCTGGCGCTGAGCGCGAGCCGCTTGGGGATGAGGAAGTTGCGCGCATATCCGTCCGACACGTCACGCACCTCGCCCCGACGTCCGACCGCTGCCACGTCGTCCAGCAGAATGACTTTCATGCTCGGCTTCCTACTCCGTCGCCACGTACGGAAGCACGGCCACCGTACGAGAGCGCTTGATGGCGTGGGTCAGCTGGCGCTGGTGCCGGGCGCAACTCCCGGAGATCCGGCGCGGAATGATCTTGCCGCGCTCGGTGACGAAGCTGCGGAGGCGACGCACGTCTTTGTAGTCGACGAGGTCGACCTTGTCCGCGCAGAACTTGCAAACTTTTCGGCGCCCGAAGCGGCGGCGCTTGATCGGTTTCTGAGCTGGGGGAATGGCTTACTCCTCCTCTATTGACGGACGCCGCCTAGAACGGAACGTCGTCCTCACCGCCCTGGGCTTCATCGCCGCCGAACGCCGGCGCCGCGGCGGGCACGGCCGCCGGCGCGCCGCCCGCGCCCTTGGTGCGACTCATGAACTGAACGCGCTCGGCGACCACCTCGGTCGACGTGCGCTTCTGCCCGTCCTTGCCTTCCCAGTCGCGCGTCTGCAGCCGGCCTTCGACGAAGACCTGGCTCCCTTTGTCGAGATACTCGCCGCACGACTCGGCCTGCTTGCCCCACACCACCACGGTCAGGAAGCACACTTCCTCGCGCTTCTCCCCGCTCTGCGTCGAGTAGTTCCGGTTGACCGCCAGTCGCAGATCCGCGACGGCGGTGCCGCTCGGCGTGTAACGAAGCTCCGGGGGACGCGTGAGATTGCCGATCAGGAGCACTTTGTTCAGGCTCGCCATCAAACGACCTCCTCGAGTACCTCAGGGGTCTTGGCTGGCCGAGCCTTCTTGCGGATCGGGACCCGGGTCGAGAGGAAGCGGAGCACGCTCTCGTTGAGACGGAGCTGCCGCTCGAACTCTTTCACCGTGGCGGGCTCGGCGGAAACGTCGAAGACCGCGTACGTCCCTTCGCGCTGCTTGCGAATGTCGTACGACAGCCGGCGCTTCCCCCAGTTCTCCATCTTCGTGACCTCGGCCCCCAGCGACTTGACCTGCTCGCCCAGCTGCGTCAGCAGCTCGGCGACCTCCTCGTCGGTGGGGCGTGGATCGACGATCACCAGAATTTCATAAGGCCGCAGTGCACTCACCTCCCCGGGGATCTCACGATATTTCGCGAGACGTCCTGTGCGAAGCGCCTAACGGTATCAAACATCCTCACCGCCCGCAACGTCAACGCCCAAAAACAGATACGGCCCGAGCCGGTCGCCCGACCCGGGCCGCGCCCCCGCATCGCGGGGGCTTTGAACCACATTCGACCTCGATCTCAAACTAGTCGACCTCGCCCCCCGTTCGAGCGCCGGCTCCGCCCGCGCAACCCTCCGAGGGGAGGAATCGACCCGAATCTAACTCCTGACCTCAAGCCCCGCAACGGGGGGAGTATGAGGGGGGCGGCAAGCCCCCCTCATCCCAATGGTGGTTGCCGGACAGGACGCCGCCTGCCCGACCCCTTCCCCGTGGCCTAGTACATGTCCCCGTGCGGCATCGCCGGAGCGGCCGCGGCCTTCTCCTCCGGGATGTCGGTGATGAGCGCCTCGGTCGTCAGCAGCAGCGAAGCGATCGACGCCGCGTTCTGCAGCGCCACCCGCTCCACCTTGGCCGGGTCGATGATGCCGGCCTGCAGCATGTCGACATACTCCATGCTCTCCGCGTCGTAGCCACGGGTGGGCACGGTCTCAGCCTTCACCTTCTCGACGATCACGCTGCCCTCGAGGCCGGCGTTCTCGACGATCTGGCGAATCGGCTCCTCCAGCGCCCGCTTCACGATCATGGCGCCGACTTTTTCGTCACCCTCGAGCTTCTTGAGGGCGTCGATCGCCTTCGAGCAGCGCAGCAGCGCGACGCCGCCGCCGGGCACGATGCCCTCCTCGACGGCCGCCCGGGTGGCGTTGAGCGCGTCTTCCACGCGGGCCTTCTTTTCCTTCATGGCGGTCTCGGTGGCCGCCCCGACCTTGATCACCGCGACGCCGCCGGCCAGCTTGGCCAGCCGCTCCTGCAGCTTCTCGCGGTCGTAGTCGGAGGTCGTCTCGTCGATCTGGGCCCGGATCTGCTTGATGCGGCCCTCGATGGTGGACGACTTGCCGGCGCCCTCGACGATCGTGGTGTTGTCCTTGTCCACGACGATCTTCTTGGCCTTGCCGAGGTCCTCGAGCTTGATGTTCTCGAGCTTGATCCCGAGATCCTCGGTGATGGCCTTGCCACCGGTCAGGATGGCGATGTCTTCCAGCATGGCCTTGCGGCGGTCGCCGAAGCCCGGCGCCTTCACGGCGCTGGTGTGCAGCGTGCCGCGCAGCTTGTTGACGACCAGGGTGGCCAGGGCCTCGCCCTCGACATCCTCGGCGATGATGAGGAACGGCTTGCCCGAGCGCGCCACCTGCTCGAGCAGCGGCAGCATGTCCTTCATGACGCTGATCTTCTTCTCGTGGATCAGGACGAGCGCGTCCTCCAGCACGACTTCCATGCGCTCGGCGTCGGTCACGAAGTACGGGCTCAGGTAGCCGCGGTCGAACTGCATGCCCTCGACCACGTCCAGCACGGTGTCGGACGACTTCGACTCCTCGACCGTGATGACGCCGTCCTTGCCGACCTTCTCCATCGCCTCGGCGATCAGGTTGCCGATCGTCTTGTCGTTGTTCGACGCGATGGTGGCAACCTGGGCGATTTCCTTCTTGTCCTTGGTCGACTTGGAGAGCTTCTTCAGCTCCTCGGTCACGGCGTCGACGGCCTGCTCGATGCCGCGCTTGAGGCCCATCGGGTTGGCGCCGGCGGTCACATTGCGCAGGCCTTCGCGGAAGATGGCCTGGGCCAGCACGGTGGCCGTGGTGGTGCCGTCACCCGCGATGTCGGAGGTCTTGGACGCGACCTCCTTCAGCATCTGGGCGCCCATGTCCTCGTACGGATCCTTCAGCTCGATCTCCTTGGCGACGGTCACGCCGTCCTTGGTGATCGTGGGGCTTCCGAACTTCTTGTCGATGACCACGTTGCGGCCCTTGGGTCCCAGCGTCGCCTTGACGGCCGCGGCCAGGACGTTGACACCCTTGAGCAGGCTCGCCCGGGCCTCCTCATCGAACTTCAGCTGCTTCGGCATGGACACTTCCTCCTTGGATCAGTGTGGGAATCGTTACTCGAGGATGGCGAGGACGTCTTCCTCGCGCAGGATCAGGTAGTCGTCGCCGTCGATCTTGACCTCGTTACCGGAGTACTTGCCGAACAGGATGCGATCGCCGGACTTCACGTCGAGCGGGATGCGCTTGCCGCTGTCGTCGATCTTGCCGGCGCCCACCGCGACGACCTTCGCGCGCTGGGGCTTTTCCTTGGCGCTGTCGGGAATGATGATCCCGCCGATCTTCTCCTCGCCCTCTTCCTCGCGCTTGACGAGGATTCGGTCATGCAGCGGACGAATCTTCTTCATAGAACGCCCTGCCTCCTTGAGTTGTGGTTGACACTGGGTCGACCGTGCTGGAGCGTTGCATTTGCTTGCGCCAGTTGCTCGGTCCCGTTTAGCACTCCTCAGAATCGAGTGCTAATATAAGCCCGCTTCCGGGGGTCGGCAAGCAGAAATTCGCGAGGGCCAAAAATGGCAAAAAGTATTTTGATTTCAAACGTTTTGCCGCAAGAATCACGCGCGATCATCCCCGCGAATGTCGAGGTCGATTACCACGACAGCGAGCTGCCGCTATCGAGGGCAGAGCTGATCAGACGGCTCCAGGGTCGGGCCGGGCTGGTGTGCCACATCATCTCCACGGTCGACGAGGAGCTGCTGCAGGCTGTGCCCGGGCTGAAGGTGGTCGCCAACGTGGCCGTGGGCTTCAACAACATCGATGTGGCCGCCGCCCGCCGGCATGGCGTCGTCGTCACCAATACGCCGGACGTCCTCACCGAGACGACCGCCGACTTCGCCTGGACCCTGCTCATGGCGGCCGGTCGGCGGGTCGTGGAAGCCGACGCCTACGTCCGCTCCGGCCAGTGGACGTCCTGGCGGTGGGGAGTCCTGTGGGGGACCGACATCCACGGCAAGACGCTGGGCGTCGTCGGCTTCGGCCGCATCGGGCGCGCGATGGCGCGTCGGGCCCGGGGATTCGGCATGCGCGTCCTCTATCACGATGCGGTCCGGGCCGATGCGGCGGTCGAGCGCGAGCTGCAGGCGACCGCCGCCGACCTGCCGACCCTCCTCCGCGAATCTGACTACGTGACTCTGCACACGCTGCTCACTCCGGACACGAAGCACCTGATCAACGAGCGCACGCTGCGGCTCATGAAGAAGACTGCCGTCCTGGTCAACGCCGCGCGGGGCCCCGTGGTGGACGAAGCGGCGCTCGTCCGGGCGCTCACCGAGGGCTGGATCGCCGGGGCCGGGCTGGACGTCTTCGAGGACGAGCCCACGATTCACCCCGGCCTGCTGCCGCTGGCCAACGTCACGCTGGCGCCCCATATCGGGAGCGCCTCGCTCGATACCCGCATCGCCATGGCCGCCCTGGCCATCCGCAACTGCCTGGCCGTGCTGGACGGCCAGCCGCCACTCACACCGGTGTCATAATCGGCGCGATGCCCCTGCTCGAGCTCGCACGGATCGGGAAGCGCTTCGGTGCCGACCGGCCGGCCGCAGTGGATGGCCTGACCCTGACGCTCGAGGCGGGGCGCATCCTCGTGCTGCTGGGTCCCTCCGGCTGCGGCAAGACGACGACGCTCCGCCTGATCGCGGGATTCGAGGAGCCGGACGAAGGCCAGATCGCCATTGGGGGGCGCGTCGTGGCGCAGGCCGGCAGCCGGGGCGTTCCTCCGGAGGAGCGTGGGGTCGGCGTCGTCTTCCAGGACTACGCGCTGTTCCCTCACCTCACGGTCGAGGAGAACGTCGCGTTCGGCCTGGCGCGTCGGCCGCGGACGGCGCGCAGCGCCCAGGTTGCGCGGATCCTGGATCTGATCGGTCTGGGCGATCTCGCCCGGCGCTATCCCCACGAGCTGTCCGGTGGTCAGCAGCAACGGGTCGCGACCGCCCGCGCGCTGGCGCCCGAGCCGGCGCTATTGCTCCTCGACGAGCCGTTCTCGAACCTCGATGCCGATCTGCGCGCGCAGATGCGCGACGAGGTGGAGAAGACCCTCCGCGCCACGAAGACGACGGCGATCTTCGTGACCCACGACCAGGAGGAAGCCTTCACCATCGCCGACGAGGTCGGCGTGCTGAACGCGGGGCGGCTGGAACAGCTCGGGCCGCCGGAGACCATCTACCATCGACCGGCCACACCGTTCGTCGCCGAGTTCGTGGGCGCCGCGGATTTCCTGCCGGGGGTCGTGACCTCCGAGGGCATCGTGACCGAGATCGGGGTCTTCGGTCACGGCGAGCGTCGCGAGCCCGGCACCAAGGTTCGCGTGATGATCCGTCCCGACGACGTCACGTTCGTGCCGGACGAGGCGGGCGAGGCGGTGCTGACCCGCCGCTACTTCCGCGGCTCGGAAACGCTCTACTGCCTGGGGCTGCCCTCCGGCGGCCGCGTGCACTCCTCGCAGCCGTCCTCGGCGGCCTTCGCGACCGGCCAGCGCGTGCGGCCCGAGGCGCACGTGCTCCACGTCGTCGCGTTTCCCGCCGAGTAACCGCTCCCTCGCCGCCGTCAGGAGACGGCGCCTGGTCGCGGCTCACGCGCGGGGGCCATGTCCTTCACCCACTCCTCCCACTGGGCCAGCCGGGGGAAGTGCACGGCCATCGCCAGCAGCGACACGAAGGCGAAGGTGTAGAAGTCCAGCCCTCGCCCGCCGATCAGGAACAGGACGAGCCCGTAGATCGCCACCGCCAGGCACAGCGCCAGGAGGACGACGCTGACCGTGAACAGGCCCCGGGCCCGATGCGACGCGTTGGTAGCGGGGGCCGCCCCCCGAGCCGCGCCCAGCATCTGCGCGCGCACGAACCGGATGGCGACGAGATCGGCAATGGCCAGCACGATGAGCACCATCCGTAGCGTGCCGATGGGCACGTGGGGGGCGAAGCCTCCGAACGGAGCGCGCGTCGCCCGAATCAGCTCGACGATCACCGCATCGACGATGATGGAGCCGACCAGCGCGCCGCCGACCAGCTGGTCTGCCGGCAACCTTTCGCCAGGTCGGCCGGCGCTCCGTTCACGTCGTCGCGGGGTCGAGCCCCGGACGATTGAGACGGCGCTCGATGCGAGCCAACCGGTAGGCGAAGCCGTCCAGCACGCGCGGCGCGGCGCCGATGCTGCGCGCCTGATCGAGGGCGTCGGCGACGATCGCCCGCGCCGCCGACAGATCGCGCGCGCGATGCTCCTGGAACTTGGCCAGCTCCTCCCACGGCCGCGGATCGAAGAGGTCGTCGCCGCGCGCGGTCTCCCACAGGGCGCACGCCGCCTCCCAGCGCGCGGCGCGCTTCTCCCACAGCGCCAGGCGCATCCGCGCCCAGCGCGCGACCGGCTCTCGCACGCCGGCGGCCAGCGCGTTCCGGTAGCACGCGAGCGCGCGCTCGACGTCGACCGGCTCCCACAGGCGGCCGAGACCGGCCAGCTCCTCCGGACGCACGTCGGCGTCCGGACCGAGCGCCCGACCGAACCAGCCGACCAGAGCGACGAGCGACAGCACGTCCAGGCGGTTGTGCTCGAACACGCGCTTGAGGGGCCCGGCGCGCCGCGTGCGCAGATAGTCGAAGTAGAGCAGCGGAATCAGCGCGCCCGGCACGTCGTTGTCACGGGCCAGGCCGAGCACCTCGCTCTCGAGCGTGGGCAACCGGCAGTCGGCCAGCCAGCCCGTCCACACCCGGCGCGCCGGCTTGAGCAGGTCGAGGTTCGTCAGCGCGGCCGGCCAGCGGCGACGGGCCAGCACGAAGCGCGTCTCGAGCAACGGCAGGTCGAAGCCCGCGCCATTGAACGTGACGACGGCGGTGGCGCGCGTCAACAGCGGCTCCAGCGCGGCCAGCAGCGCCGGCTCGTCGTCGAAGTCGCGCATGAAGAACTGCGTGAGCGCGAGGCGATCGCCCTCGAGCCACGCCGCGCCCACCAGGAACGCGTACGTTCCGGTGCCGCCGGCCAGCCCGGTGGTCTCGGTGTCGAGGAAGAGCAGGCGCCCGGCGTCGCCCAGCTCAGCGTCGATCCGCGCCGCGCGCGCGAGCATCTCGAGCGGCGCCGCGGTGGCATCGCCGAGCGGCTCGGCGCCATGGCGGTGAGTGAGCGCGTAGTCGCGGCGGACGACGACGATCGTGCCCTGGCCCGTGTCGAGCAGCTCCCCGTCGACGACCTGCTCCACCGGGTCGGCGGCCGGCCGCGGGGGCCGGGCGCCTTCGATGCGACGGATCACACGGCGAAGCTCGCCGAGGCTTGGCATCCGCCTCAGGCGGTGAGCGCGGTGAGGAGTCGAGCGGCGGTGGTCTTGGCGCGGCGGCCGACCTCGTTCACGGGACCGACGCACGAGGGACACCCGGCCGCACAGGCGCACGCCTTCAGCGTCTCCAGGCCGTGGCGCAGCAGGTCGGGGAGGATCTCGAAGAGCCGCTCGGCCAGGCCGATACCCCCGGCGTGCGAGTCGTAGAGATAGATGGTCGGGTTGAAGTGCTCGGCCTGCATGAGGCGCTGCTTGGCCGACTCGCGCGTGGCCACCGCGCCGGTCTCGGCCGGCGTCGTGTCACCGAGCCACGAGCCGAGGTCGCGGATGTCGCACAGCAGGAAGATCGGCGCCAGGTGGTGGAGCAGATAGGTCACCGCGCGCAGGCCGTCGATCAGCTCCTCGCGCGAGCGGCTGACGCGGTCGAGCGTCGCCGGCGGCACCGTCAGCCACACGCTCGTCGTCTGCCGCTCCTGCTGCGGCAGCTCCACCTCGCCCGAGCCCACATTTTCCAGCGTGCCCTGCTTGATCTTCTTGAAGCCGACCACCTTCTCGGCCACCAGGACCTCGCCCTGCTCGGCGAGATAGGTTGCATGCTCGCGGGTCTCGAGGCGGCGGAGGATCCAGACGCCCTTGGCGCTGATGGCGTCGGTGAAGTAGTCCACGTTCACGCGCTTGACGTAGGCCACCTTCTCCTCGTCCTCGCGGAAGTGGAGCTCCTGGACCTCGAAGGGCACGCTCTCGATCAGATAGATCGCCTTGGGATAGATCGTCGCGAACGCGCTGCCCCAGTCGACCTCGGCGACGATCTGACGCTTCTTGGTCTGTTTCTCGTCGCGCGCGGTGGTGTCGATGACCAGGAAGTTGTCGGTGGTCACGGTGCGCAGCGAGATGTGGTCGGCCGGATAGGTCTCCGACGCCCAGTGATATCGCGTCCCCGCCCGGTGCAGCACGCCCTCGTCTTCGAGCGCGGCCAGCTCGCGACGCACCTCGACGGCGCCGAAGCGCTCGGCCTCGCCGATCGGCAGCTCGAAGGCCGCGCACTTGAGGTGGTTCACCAGGATGAACGGGTTGTCGGGATTGACCCGCGCGTGCTCGGGCGGCGTGCCGAAGAGATAGTCGGGATGCGTCACCATGAACTGATCGAGCGGCGCGCTGGTCGCGACCAGCACCGCCGCCGAGGCTTCGGTGCGGCGCCCGGCCCGGCCCGCCTGCTGCCACATCGAGGCGATCGTTCCCGGGTATCCGGCCAGGACCGCGGCGTCCAGGTGACCGATGTCCACGCCGAGCTCCAGCGCGTTCGTCGACACGACGCCGAGCGCCTCGCCCGTGCGCAGCTCGCGCTCCACCGCCCGGCGGCGATTCGGCAGGTAACCGCCGCGATAGCCACGCACGATGCCGGCATCGCCGGTCGCGCGGTCGGCCACGCCCTGCTTGATGGCGGTCAGCAGCACCTCGGTCGACAGCCGGCTCTGGGCGAAGACGATCGTCGGTATCTCGTCGCGCAGCAGGCGGATCGCGAGCTTCGCCGCCTCACCGAGATACGGCGCCCGGATTCCCAGCTCGGGGTTGACCACCGGGGGGTTGTAGCAGAGAAACGTCTTCTCGCCGGTGGGCGCGCCGCTCTCGGTGATCTCTTCCACCGGCTCGCCGATGACCCGGTGCGCCAGCTCGCCCGGATTGCCGATCGTCGCCGAGGCCATGATGAACTGCGGCGTGGAGCCGTAGTGGGCGCAGATGCGCTTGAGCCGGCGCAGCACATTGGCCAGGTGCGAGCCGAACACGCCGCGGTAGGCGTGGAGCTCGTCGATGACGACGAAGCGGAGATTCTGGAAGAGGCTCGCCCACTTCGTGTGGTGCGGCAAGATGCCGGAGTGCAGCATATCGGGGTTGGTGAGGACGAGATTGGCGCGCGCCCGCACGGCGCGCCGTCCGTCCTGGGGCGTGTCCCCGTCGTAGGTGAACATGCGCATCTCGGGCATCGACTTGGCCAGGTTCTCCAGCTCGGACAGCTGATCCTGGGCCAGCGCCTTGGTCGGGAACAGATAGAGGATGCGCGCCTCCGGCCGCTCGACCAGCGACTGCAGCGCCGGCAGGTTGTAACAGAGCGTCTTGCCGGAAGCGGTCGGGGTGACCACCACCACGTTCTTGCCCTGCTCGACGAGCTCCCACGCGCGGGCCTGATGACTGTAGAGCTGCTCGATGCCGCGGGCGCGCAGGGCCTCGGCGAGGCGCGGATCGAGCGACGCCGGAAACGGCGCCAGCACGGCGGCACGCGCGGGGAAATGTCGGGAGGCGGTGATACATCGGCCCGTCGAGGCGGAGATCAACAGATCGTCGAGGATCTCGCCGAGCATCGCTGCGACTGTATCATGAAAGGGTGAGCCGGCTCGTCACCTGGGTGCCCGCCCTCGTCTGGACGTTGCTCGTTCTCGGGTTTTCCTCGGGCGATTTCAGCGCCGAGAACACCGGCAGCCTGCTGGCCCCGGTGTTGCTGTGGCTCTTTCCCTGGCTGACGCCCGATCAGATCGGCGCGATCCACGGTCTCGTGCGCAAGAGCGCCCACGTTACGGAGTACGGCATCCTCTCCTTGCTGTGGTTTCGCACGCTCACCCGGGGCGCCGGCTTCCGCGGGCCGTCGGCGGCGTGGCTGGCGCTGGCGATCAGCGTCGCCACCGCGATCGTGGACGAGAGTCATCAAGCCACGCTGCCCAGCCGCACCGGCAGCGCGGCCGACGTCGTGCTCGACTCCCTGGGCGCGGCGGCCGCGCTCGTACCAGCCGCCCTCGGATGGCGCTGGGCCCTCGGCGCCACGACCGGGGCGCTGCTGTGGGTCGCGGTGATCGGCGGCCTGCTGGCGCTCGTGCTCGATCTGGCGGTGGGCGCGCACGGCGGCGTGCTGTGGCTCACGGTGCCGGTCGCCGGCGCCTTGCTCGTGTACCGATGGCGCCGAAGCAGCTCGTCGAGCTGAAGGCCCGCTGCCCGGATCTCGACGCCGTGCGCACGCGCCTGTCGCGCGATGCCCGTCTCGAGGCGATCCTCGCTCAGCACGACACGTACTTCGCGGTGCCGCGCGGCCGCCTGAAGCTTCGCGAGGTCCCGGAGCGGGCCGCCCAGCTCATCCTGTACGACCGCCCGGACATCGCCGCCGTGAAGAACAGCCGGATTCATCTGGCCGAAGTCCCCGACGGCGCCGCCTTGCGCGTGCTGCTCGAGGCCGCCTTCGGAGTCCGCGCCCGAGTCCACAAGCGCCGCGAGATCTGGCGATGGCAAGGTGTCCAGGTGCACCTGGACACGGTGGAAGGGCTGGGGACGTTCGTGGAATTCGAAGCGTCGGTGGACGACGAGACGGCGTCAGCGCGCGCCGAGCAGCACCTGCATCAGCTCCTCGCCGAGCTCGGCCTCGGCGCCGACACCCTGCTCGCCGGCTCCTACTCCGACCTCGCCTGAGCCGTCGGCGGCAGCCCCGAGAAGCCGCGGCCGCAGCGCCACGACGTCTCCCACGACGATGACCGCGGGCGACCGCACTCCGGCCGCGGCCACCCTCGTCGCGATGGTGTCCAATCGCCCCACCACCACGCGCTGACCGGTCGTCGCGCCCCGCTCGATGACCGCGGCCGGAGTCTCGGCGGCGCGGCCCGCCTGCCGCAGCGCCCGGGCGATACGCGGCAGGTTCTCGAGACCCATCAGGATCACCAGCGTATCCACGGCGGTGGCCAGCCGGGCCCAGTCCACGCGACTGAACGATTTTCGGTCGTCCTCGTGGCCGGTGACGACGGCGAACGAGGAGGCGACGGCGCGGTGGGTTACCGGGATCCCGGCCGCAGCCGGCGCCGCCACGGCCGAGCTGACGCCGGGAACCACCTCGAACGGAATGCCGGCGGCCGCCAGCGCTTCGGCCTCTTCCCCGCCCCGGCCGAACACGAAGGGATCGCCCCCCTTGAGGCGGACCACCCGCTGGCCCCGGCGGGCGTGACCGATCAGCAGCGCGTTGATCTCGGACTGGGGCAGCGTGTGCGCGCCGCTGGCCTTGCCGACGAACACGCGCACGGCCCGCGGCGGCGCTTCGTCCAGGAGCCGCGGATCGATCAGACGGTCGTAGACGACGACCTGCGCCTTTCTCAGGATCGCAAGCCCGCGGACGGTCATGAGACCCGGGTCGCCCGGACCGGCCCCCACCAGCGCGACGCCGCCGGTCATTCGGGCACTCCGAGGGTCGCACGGAGCCGGCGCCGGGCGTCGTCGACACGGCCGTCGGCGATGAGCGCCCGCACGGCCGGCCCCAGCGCGACACGCCACCGCTCTCCGTTTGCCGGGGTGCGGGCGGCGTGCAGATCGCGACGCGCCTCGGCCGCGAGCGCGGCGAGCGTCGTCCACTCCGGCCCCAGCACGGAGTCGAGGTGCTCGCGCAGCGCCCGGGTCACCGCCGGGCTGGTCGCGCCGGAGGCGACGGCGATGGTCAGGGCGCCACGACGCACGACGCCCGGCAGGATGAAGTCGCAACGGGCCGGATCGTCGGCCGCATTGAGCCAGACGCCACGCTCCCCCGCCTCGGCGGCGACCTCCTTGGTGGCCTCCGGCTCGTCGAGCGCGGTGAAGGCGAGGGCCATGCCTTGCAGATCGCCGGCGCGATAGGGCCGCGCGTGATGGCGGATACGCCCCGACGCCACATGGGAGGCGAGCAGCTCGGTGATGGTCGGACTCACGACCGTGACGTCGGCGTCGGCGGCCAGCAGCCCTTCCACTTTGCGCTCGGCCACCGGACCGCCACCGACGACGAGGCACGGCCGCCGTGCCAGCTCGAGGACGATCGGAAAGAGTCCCATCAGCCCTCGACTCCGTGCGGCGGCCGGCCGGCCGGGACATCGCGCTCGACAGCGGCCGCGAGCCCGCCGGCCAGAATCTCGCGCAGCTCCGCGTCGGTGTGGCGGGCGCAGAAGCCGCGGAAGGGCTCGCCCGGCGCGCGGTCGTCGAGATAGCGCCGGAGCAGCCGCTCGATCGCGGCCGGTACCTCGTCGGCCGCGACCCGATAGCCGACGGGGCGCGCCACCGTGGCGTGGCGGCCGACCGCGCCGCCGACGCAAAAGTAGTACGCGTCGACCATCGCGCCGTCCACCTTCAGCTTCTTGCCCTCGATCCCGATGTCGGCGATCCAGTGCTGGCCGCACGAGTTCGGGCAGCCGGTGACGTGGATGCGCACGTGGCGATCGAAGCCGGGCAAGCGCGTCTCGAGGTCCCCGACGAGGCGGCGCGCGAAGCCCTTCGTCTCGGTGAGCGCCAGCTTGCAGAACTCGCTCCCCGTGCACGCCACCGTTCCCCGCCGGAACGGCGAGGCGTCGAGCGCAAGACCGATCGTCTCGGCCTCGGCGGCCAGCGCTTTTGCGCGGGCGCTCGGCACGTCGAGCACGATCACGTTCTGCATCGTCGTGGTGCGGACCTCCCCCGAGCCGAAGCGCTCGGCCAGTGAGGCGATCGCCCGCAGCTGATCGGGCGTGAGACGCCCGCGGAGCACGGGCAGGCCGACGTAGCTGCGACCGTCCTGGCGCTGGGGATGAATGCCGACGTGATCGCGGTAGACGTCTTCCGGCGCGTCTTCCTCCACCGCCGGCGCCAGCGCGAAGCCGATGCGCCGCTCCAGCTCGGTCTGAAAGCGCGCCGGTGTCCACCCGCCGTTCAGGAAGAGAAACTTCAGCCGCGCCTTTTCCCGGTTCTCGCGCAGGACGTCGCTGTCCCGGAACAGCTCCGACACCCCGCGCACGACGGGAAGCACCTCGCGCCAGCGCACGAAGGCGTCGAGGCGCACGGCCAGGTGCGGGTCGGTGGAGAGACCACCGCCGATGCGGACGGAGAAGCCGACCTCGCCGGTGCCCGGGTGGCGCACGGCGGTCAACCCGAGATCGTTGATCTCCGGGTAGACACACCAGCTCCGGCACCCGGTGATCGTGGTCTTGTACTTGCGTGGAAGGTTGTAGAAGTCGGGGTTGCCGTTGAGCATGCGCGTGGCCGCGTGCACCAGGGGCGAGGCGTCCACCAGCTCGTCGGCATCCACGCCCGCCACCGGGCAGCCCGTCACGTTCCGGGCGACGTCTCCGCAGGCGCCGAGCGTCGTGTTGCCGGTGCGCCAGAGCGTTTCGAGCACCGTCGGCAGGTCTTCGATCGTCACCCAGTGCAGCTGGACGTTCTGCCGGACGGTGAGATCGGCCACGCCGCGCCCGTGCCGCTCGGCCAGGTCGGCAATGGCCCGCACCTGGTGCGCGGCCAGCGCGCCGTTCGGGATGCGGATGCGGACCATGAAGTACGGCGTCGCCTTGCCTTCCCCGCCTTTACCGCCGATCGCGCCGACGCCATCGCCCTGGCTGTAGACGCCCCACCAGCGGAAGTACGTCCCCCACTCCGGTGGGATGGAGGCGTGCCCCTCGCGGGCGAAGCGCCGGATCTCGTCAAAGGCTTCCCACGGATTCAACTCACGCTTGAGCCGCTCCGCCCGCTGCGCCTTGCTCTCCTTGACTGTCTCGCTCACGGCCTGGCCTCCCTGAAAACGCGGAAGCCGGAGGCGGATGACTCCGACCTCCGGCTTCGTCTTGCAATGCGACTTTCGCCTTGGGTTCGCGCCTACCCGATGTACCTCAACGGGACGTCTACCCAGCCTTTACATCGGGGGCATTTCGCCGTGACTCGCCCGGTCGGCGCATCGGCCCTCACGATGGCGTTCCGGATGATGACCTCCTCGGCGGTGCGCAGGACGAGCGTGACCCGACAGATCGGGCACCGGCCTCGCTCGACTGTGCTCATGACGGCTGACGTCTGCACGCGGATAAAATACCTATTGCCGATCGGAATTGTCAAGAATAACCTTGGCCTCGATAAATCCCTGAAACAGGAGGGTTTCATGTCACTACGTCTTGGGGACATCGCTCCGGACTTCTCGGCCGGGAGCACGCAAGGGGCGATCCGCTTCCACGACTGGGCGGGCGACTCGTGGGCGATCCTGTTCTCCCATCCGCGCGACTTCACGCCCGTGTGCACGACGGAGCTCGGGTACGTGGCCCGGCTCAAGCCGGAGTTCGACCGACGCGGAGTGAAGGCGATCGGACTCTCCATCGATCCGGTGGACGCGCACGCAAAGTGGTCCGAGGACATCCGCGCGACCCAGGGGCAAGCTCCCAACTTCCCGATCGTCGCCGACCCCGACCGCAAGGTGGCGAACCTCTACGGGATGATGCATCCCGCCCACGACGAGGTCTACACGGTACGCACCGTCTTCGTCATCGACCCGAAGAAGAAGATCCGTCTGATGATCACCTACCCGCAGACCACCGGCCGCAACTTCGACGAGATCCTCCGCGTGATCGACTCCCTACAACTCACCGACGCCCACCGCGTCGCCACCCCCGTCAACTGGCGCCAAGGCGAAGACGTCATCATCGTCCCCGCCGTCACCGACGAAGAAGCCAAGCAGAAATTCCCCAGCGGCTGGCGCGCCCTGACCCCGTATCTGCGCCTAACGAAACAACCGACTCGCTAGCGAGCGAGTCGCGAAGCGAAAGCGAGCGGCCCGGGCACGGGACGCACGAGAACAGGCAGAGCGACCCGGCGCGATCCCGGGCCGATCAAAAGGGGTCAGATGCGAGGCGGCGCCCGCGAGTCGCACGCGAGGCGTACTCCCTGTACGTTGAGCGTGCGGCCGCGGGCGCCAACGAAGCAGATGGCCCCTTTTCATCGGCCCGCCGCCAACTATTGTTCGGCTCTCACACCTTGAGGCGCGGGTCTAACGTATCGCGCAGACCGTCACCGAACAGATTGATCCCGAGTACCGTCACCAGAATCGCCAGCCCGGGGAACGTCGCCAGCCACCACGCGGTCGTGATGTAGACGCGTCCATCCGCCAGCATCCCGCCCCACGTCGGGTCCGGCGGCTGCACGCCCAGTCCCAGGAACGACAGCGCCGACTCGATCACGATGACGCGGGCCATGTCCAGGGTGGCGACCACCAGCCACGGGGTCAGCACGTTGGGCAGCACGTGGCGGAACAGCACGCGGCTGTCGCCGCCGCCGAGCGCGCGGGCCGCCTGCACGAACTCCCGCTCGCGCAGGGAGAGCACCGCGCCACGCACGATCCGCGCATACACCACCCACGACGACACGCCGATGACGACGATGATCGTCGTCAGGCTCGGCCCCAGCACCCCGATCACGGCGATGGCCAGCAGGATGAACGGAAAGGCCAGCTGAATATCGGCCAGCCGCATCAGGATGTCGTCCATCCGGCCCCCGAAGTAGCCCGACACCAGACCGGCGATCAACCCGAGGATGCCGGAGATCGCCACCGCGGCGAAGCCGACCAGGAGCGCCGGGCGGGCGCCGAAGATCACGCGCGCCAGCAGATCGCGGCCGAGGTGATCGGTACCGAGCGGATGCAGGCGGCCGCCGGCGTCGCGCCAGGCCGGTGGCTTCAGTCGCTGATCGCCGAGGTCCTGCGCGATGGGATCGAAGGGCGAGACCAGCGGCGCGGCCAGCGCGGTCAGCACCACGATCCCGACCACGAGCATTCCGAACAGCGCCGTGCGCCGGGCGGCCAGGCGCCGGAGGAACACCAGCCACTCCCGCCGGTCTTCGCGAGGCGTGTCGGGCAGAGCGATGGCGGCGGCCGGCACGCTCATCGGCTCACCGCAGACGGATGCGCGGGTCGAGGTAGGTATAGATGATGTCGACCAGGAGGTTGACGACCACGAACGTCGTCGCCAGCAGGAAGACCGCGGCCTGCACGACGGGGTAGTCGCGATTGGCGATGGCCTGCACGCTGAGCCGTCCCACCCCCGGCCACGCGAAGATCGTCTCGGTGATCACCGAGCCGCCCAGCAGCGTGCCGAGCTCGATGCCGACGATCGTCACGATCGGAATCGCCGCGTTCTTCAGCGCATGCTTCCACACGACCGGGGGGTTGCTGACGCCCTTGGCCCGCGCGGTGCGGATGTAGTCCTGGCCCAGCACCTCGAGCATGCCCGAGCGCGTGAGCCGGGTGATGCGCGCGGTCGTGAACAGGCCCAGGGTCACCGCCGGCAGGATCAGGTGCTCAAGCGTGCCACGGCCGGACGACGGCAGCAGGTGGAACTGGACCGAGAACAAGAGGATGAGCATGATGCCGAGCCAGAACGTCGGCATCGACTGACCGAGCAGCGCCACCACCGTCGAGAAGTAGTCGAGCGCGGTGTTGCGTCGCACCGCCGAGATGATCCCGGCCGGAATCGACAGCACCAGCGCGAGCAGCAGTGCTGCGCCGGCCAGCTCGAAGGTGGCCGGCATCCGCTCGGCCACTAGATGAAAGGCGGATTCGCCGTGACGGATCGACTGGCCGAAGTCGCCCCGCAGGGCGCCGCCGAGGAATCGCCCGTACTGCACGAAGAAGGGATCGTTGAAGCCCATCGCCTCGCGGAAGCGGCGGACGTCCTCGGGGCTGGCGTCAGGAGGCAACAGCACCAGCGCGGGATCTCCGGTGAGATGCAGGATGAAGAAGACGACGAAGGACACGCCGAGCAGCACGATCAGCGACTGCAGCAGTCGCCGCACGAAGTAGGTCGTCATGCCCGGCTGAGACGGGCCACGGCCTCGATGTGCGGCGTCTGGGGGAACATGTCCACCGGCTGCACCCACTCCAGCCGATAGCCCTGGCGGACGAGCTCGCCGACGTCGCGGGCGAGCGTCGAGGGGTTGCAGGAGACGTACACCAGCCGGGCCGGAGCCAGCGCCGCCAGCGCGCTCAGTGCCTTGGGGTGAAAGCCGGCGCGGGGCGGATCGGCGACCACGACCTCGGCCCGCACGCCGTCGCGCATCAGCGTGGGCAGCACGTGGCGGACCTCGCCGGTCAGGAACGTGCAGTTGTCGATGCCGTTGGCCCGCGCGTTGCGGACCGCGTCGGCCACCGCGGGCTCCGCCACCTCGATGCCGTACACGTGGCGGACCCGGCGCGCCAGCAGCAAGCTGATGGCGCCGGTGCCGGAATAGAGGTCTATCAGCGTCTCGCCGCCGTCGAGCGCGCAGGCCTCGGCCACCAGGGCGAACAGGCGCTCGGCCTGCACCGTGTTCGTTTGGAAGAACGAGTTGGCCGAGACCGCGAAATGCACGCCACTCAGCGACTCCGTGATGTGGTCACGGCCGAGCAGCAGGTGCTCTTCGCTGCCGACCGCCACGCTGGCCTTCTTGGCGTTGACGTTGAGCAAGACGCTGGCGGTCGCCGGCGTGCGCTCACGCAGCGCCTCGGCCACCGGCATCAGGGCCGCCACGTCGGGTGCAGAGGCCACGACGTTGACCATGGCCTGGCTGGTGCGCCGCCCCTCCCGCAGGGTCAGGAAGCGTAGCAGGCCGCGCTCGGTCTGCTGGTCCCACACCGACAGCGCGCGCGCGCGGATCTGACGACGGAACTCGTCGAGGAGCGTGTTCATCGTGTCCGACTGCAGCAAGCAGCGCTCGATGTCCAGTACCACGTCGTAGCGCTCGGCCGCGTGCAGACCGACGGCCGGGCCGGCCCCGGCAATCGTGAACTCCATCTTGTTGCGGTAGCCGAAGATCTCCGGCGCCGCGACGATCGGCCGCAGCTCGAAGGGCGGCAGGCCGCCCAGGCGCGTGAGGCACTCGCGGACCTGCCGCTCCTTGAACGCGAGCTGGGCGGGATAGGCGATCTGCTGGAGTCGGCAGCCCCCGCAGCGCCCAAAATATGGGCAGGGCGGCTCCACCCGGTCGGGAGAAGCCTGCAGCACCTCGTCGATCACGCCCCGACCGAAGCGGCCGCGCGCCTCGGTCACCTTCACTCGGAGACGATCGCCCGGCACGCCGCCACGCACGAACATGACGTACCCGTCGGCCCGTCCGACGGCTTCGCCGCCGAAGGCGAGGTCGTCGATGACGAGCTCCAACATATCGCCGCGCTTCGGCTTTGCCATGGTGGAGGCCACTATAAACGAGGAGTCCTATGCTGGCCAGCCGCGGGGGGGCGGGAGTATCATGGTGGCTCATGAAGCGCAGCGCCCCCCGCGCCGTCGGAGACTTGCTCTTGAACGCCCTGCCCCAGCTGGAGGATCGGCTGCTCGTGGAGCGTCTGCGGCGGACCTGGGGTGGGCTGGTTGGACCCGACGTCGCCCGTCGTGCGAGGCCGACCGCGCTCAGCAACGGGTGCCTGCACGTCGTGGTCGACAACTCCCCGTGGCTGCACGAGCTCACGCTGCGCAGCGCCGAGCTCACCACGCGTCTGCGCGCGGAAGTTCCCTCGATCCAGACGCTCCGTTTCAGCCTGGGCGCCGCACCGGTGGAAGACGCGCCACCACTCGCCCGTCCGGCCCCGCGGGGGTCGCGACTCACCGAAGACGACACACGCGCGATCGACGCGGCCGCCGCTGCGATCTCAGATCCGGCTCTCGCCCACTCCGCCCGGCGCCTGATGGCCCGGGCGTGGGGCGCGGGGCCCCGAGGTCAGGAACCATAATGTTTGGCTCAACCGCCGTTCGCCTCCTGCTGCTGGCCGGCGTGCTTGCCGGATGCGCCACCGCCGGCGCGGGGTCGGGATCTGACGGCTCCGAGACGCCGCGGCGGTCCTCGCGCGATCGCGACATGTCGGCCGAGGGCTACTACCAGTACTCGGTCGCCCAGATCCTGGCGCAGAACGGCCGCTTCAAGGACGCGATCGCGCCGATGCAGGAAGCCCTTCGCCGCGATCCCGACTCGGCCTATCTGTGGAGCCAGCTCGCGCAGTGGCTGGTGCGCGCCGATCAGCCAACCGAGGCGCTGGCCGCCGCCCGCAAGGCGGTGCAGCTGTCGCCCAACGAGGCCCAGTCGCACTTGACGCTGGCCGAGCTCTACCGCTCCCAGAAGAACTGGACCGAGGCCGAAGCGGAGCTGGACAAGGTCATCGCGCTGAGCCCCGATTCGGAAGAGGCGTACCTCACCCTCGCCCGCTACCTGGTGGAGCAGAAGGCGTACGACCGCGCCCGAGCGGTCCTGCTGCGGCTGGTCGACCGGCAGCCCAAGAACGTCCAGGCGCAGTTCCTGCTCGGCCGCCTGGCGATCGAGACGGAGAACTGGAACGAAGCCATCACGCGCCTCACGCGCGCCGTCGAGCTCGATCCTGATCACGACGGCGCCTGGACGGCGCTCGGATACGTGTACGAATCGCAACGCCGTACCGACGAGGCGATCGAGGTCTATCGGCGGGCCGTGAAGGCCAACTCCGACAACCCCGCCTTCGTCGAGCGGCTGGGCGACCTGCTGATCCGCCTCGGGCGCTTCAAGGAGGCGCAGCCCGAGGTCGAGGCTCTGACCGAGCTCGCGCCGCGCGACCCGCGCGTGTGGATGAAGATGGGCGCGGTGTACTACGAGCAGAAGCTCTACGATCGGGCCAGCGAGGCCTTCCGCCGCGTGGTGCTGCTGGAGCCCTCGAATCTGCGGGCGCGCTATTTCCTGGCCACCACGTACATGGACGCCGGCCGCGACGCCGACGCCCGGGCGGAGCTGGAGCGCATCCTCCGCACTGACCCGCGCTCGATCGACGCCCGCGTCCAGCTGGCGTTCCTGCACAGCAAGGCCAAGCAGTACGACGAGGCCATCGTGCTGCTGCGCGATGCGATCAACATCGATCCCCGGCGGCCAGACCTGTTCCTCTACCTCGGGACGGCGCACTTCCGGGCCAAGCAGTACGAGCGATCCGTCGCGGCCCTGCAGGAGGGTCTCACCCTCGACGACAAGCAGAAGGACCTGCGCTTCCAGCTCGGCGTGGTCTATGAAAAGCAGCAGCGCTTCGACGAGGCCGTCAAGGAGTTCCGGAGCGTGATCGCGATCGACCCCAAGCACGCCGAGGCCTACAACTACGTCGGCTACATGTTCGCCGAGCGCGGGCAGAACCTCGAGGAGGCCGTGGATCTCATCAACAAGGCGCTGGCGCTGGAGCCGGACAACGGGTATTTCCTCGACAGTCTCGGCTGGGCCTTCTACCAGCAGGGGCGCTTCCCCGACGCGCTGCGCGAGCTCAAGCGGGCGGTCGACAAGGCCAAGGAAGACCCGGTCATCTTCGAGCACCTCGGTGACGCGTACCTCAAGAACGGCTACGACGAGGATGCCGCCACCGCCTGGGAGAAGGCGCTGCAGCTCGACCCCGCCGCCGACGGCGTCAAGAAGAAGCTGGACGACCTGCGGACGAAGATGCGGCGGGTGCAGAGTGAACGCTCGAAGGCTTCGCAGTAGCGTCCTCGCCCTCCTCGTCGCCGGGCTGGCGGTCGGTTGTGCCATCGCGATGCCCCCGCCCCGCCAGCCGATCAGCGCAGACGCCCTCCGCGCTGTCGACCTGCTCGCCGCCCGCTGGCAGGCGTTCTCGGACCTGCGCGCCCTGGCCGACATCGTCGTGGAGCGCGGTGATGAAAAGCAGCGGCTGAGCGGCGTCATCCTGGCCAAGGGGCCCGACAGCGTCCGTTTCGAGGCGCTCTCGCCCTTCGGTCAGCCGATGCTGATCGGCGTCGTGCACGACGGGCGGCTGACCGGCTACAACGCGCTGACCAACGAGGCGGTCGTCGGTGACGCGACGGCCGAGACCACCGCGCGGATCCTCGGGCTGCCGTTCGAGGCACAGGATCTGGCCGCCATGGTGGCCGGGTACGCTGTGCCGCCTCGCGACCTGAGGATGGGCGAGATGCTGCCCGCCGATGCCAGGGGGCCGTCGGTGTCCCTG
>Ga0075428_100000405_pt1 | contig 42835 bp, 42 predicted proteins | sample RhiMetdeltSRZDD2_FD_75291 | JGI IMG/M metagenome (GOLD analysis project Ga0075428, IMG submission 75291) | Populus rhizosphere microbial communities from Tennessee, USA - Rhizosphere MetaG P. deltoides SRZDD2 | ecosystem: Host-associated > Plants > Roots > Rhizosphere > Soil | place: USA... | reverse complement strand
CACGTTCGCGTCGATCTGCTGCCAAGGTTGGTTGAATGACGACCAGTGGAACGACGGCGTTACCCTGGTGGGCAGCGAGAAGTACAATGTCCTTATCAAGGGCAATAAGCTGCACTCTGCGTGGGGTGCCTCCGACATCAATGTGCGCGGCGGTGACGGCAAGGTCGATGGCGTTCTCATCACCGAGAACACCCTTACGAACGACGCCGGAAAGCCTAATACTCTGACCACCGACGATCACAGTTACAACGTCCAATGCTACGGCAACAATGGCCTCGACGACACCACTGAGCCCGAGCCGATCCCACCCGAACCGGAGCCACCGATGAAGAACACTGTCACCATCACTGTGACCGCCGACCCGCCCGGTAGCGTAAACTTCGTGACCGATCCAGCAATGTCCAGGTCTGCCACGCCGAAGGGGAAACCGCCCAAGCCGCCGCAGCCGCCAGCGCAAGTGCCCACTGTCACCATCGCCGTGGACGTTGAGCCACCCGATAGCTCCAACATCGTGTTCGCGGGGAGCGTGACCCGCCGCGAGTGAGGCATGTTAAAGGCGCTCGATCGCGCGGTGACATGGCTGGCGATGCATCTGTTCCCGGCCCCGCATCCGATGGGGACGATCCTCGGTCGCGAGATTGATAGCGTCGATGTTGCGCTGGCGATCTACACGCTGTGCATCGGCGTTGGGCTGGCGCTGGTGTTCGGCAACTGGTTGTGGTTCCCGGCCACCTTGTTGTGCATGGTCATGGCGGCGATGATGTATCGGATGTTATGGGGGGATTGATTGAAAGATTGGCCGCGCTACGCCAAGGCGCTCGACATGCGGCTGGCGGGCGCGAAGTTAAATGACATCGGCCGCCAGCTCGGTGTTGGGCGAGAACGCGCGCGGCAGATGGTCGTGCTGGCCAAGGCGCAGCTCGCTTATCGCGTCTTCAAGGGTGTGCCGCGACCCCTGCCGAAACTATTATGGGATATCAACGCAGCCGCGGAAGCCCTCCGACTGCACCAATCAAGCAACTCAACAACGCAAAGATCAGATAAATCACGGCAATCATGATCACCGCCCAGATCACGATATTGAGCGCGGCGGCGATGAAGCCGAGCAAAGTGGTCGGCGACGGGCCGGACCATGGTGCGCTGACCGGCGGCCAGAATGCGGTGCCGGGAGCGCCGCCACCAAGTGCCATGATCAGCAACCGCAGCAAAGCCACGATCGCGATCAGAACCACAACCCACACGGCCACGGCTTCCCAGAATTGCAAACTTAAACAGGCCATATTAGCCTCCATTGGTTTATGACGCGGCTCGGCCAGGCAAGGCGCGGCAGGGTGAGGCAAGGCCAGGCGCGGCATGGCACGGTAAGGGAAGCGGGGCGGGATTCTTCACAAAATCCCGTCCCGCTCATTCCTGATAGAAGAACGCGCCCCACACGAACAAGCCGACCACCACCGCGGCGAGCACGGCAAAGACGCCGAGCGCCCACCATGGCGGGCCGCTCCTTGAGCCACGTCTTCTTCTTTTGCATGTCACGCCACTTCGACGTCACGATCTACGTAGTCTTGGACCGCCCGGAACATGTCGTCAGCCTCGCGTTTGAGTTCGACCTCATGGCGGATGATCGGGCCGTAGTGATTGCACAGATTGCGCAAGGTCAGACCGTGCGTCTCCACCGCAAACGCCGGGCAGCTCTTGCATAGGTCCTGAAACTGGCGGCCCGCGCCCGAGCCGTACGAGTCCCACTCGCTCGAGCTGCACGACACCCCCTCGCGGAAGGCTTCGAGATAGCACGTCCCTTCGTTCTTCGCCTGCGAGTACTCGTACATAAGCTGATCGAACTCAGGGTCACTAGCGCCGTGCGCGTTGTATGAAGTCTGGAACAGTCCGGCCTCACACGTATCGCTCGACACGTTCTCTGCGCTCATGTCGCGGCCCTCGCAGTGGCGGCCTGACGACTCCCGCATACCGCTGCCGAGCATCAGGGCGTAGAGGTGCCGCAACGTGTTGACACCATCACGCTCGTTGTTCATGCCATGGGAGCGGAACTCGGCGAGGTACTCATTGAGGGCGTCCTTCTCTGAGCTGGTGCGCGCCTTCGCCATCTCCCTCGCCGCGGGGTGATCGGCCTTGAGCTTGAGGTACGTCTGCGCGAACGCCAGCGCCATGCCCTGGATGTAACCAGGAGGAGCCTTTCCACGATCATCCCACGAGTAATCTGCGACGTCAGACTCGTTCGCGATCCGGATAATCGCCGCTTGCTGCTCATAGCTCAACGCGCCGGGCGGTGGCTCTGGCGGCGGCAGCGGCGGCTTGTTGTCATAGAGCGCGCGCCATGTCTCCTCGCCGACGATGCCGTCGACTTCCAGCCCGCGCGTGCTCTGGTAGCGCCGCACGTTCTCCTCGGTGATGTCGCCAAAATCACCGTCGATCTCGCCGGTGAAACGCGGAAGCATTCGTTGCAGATCGACCACATCGGGACCGCTGTCGCCGTTCTCCAGGTCCGGCCGATCTTCGACATCGATCTCCGGGATCGGCCAATCGCGCGGCCAGGCATAGGCGATCACAGTGCTGGGATCGTAGGTGCTGACATTGACCTCGTTCGATTGATTGCCGCCCCTGCAACGGAGCATTCCGTTGTCATCCCATCCCTCGAACATGGTGACGTGACCGCCACCCTCGCGTGTCATCACAACAATCGCGCCAGGCACCGGCGCGCCGAGCTTCACGAAGCCGGGGTCACTCGCAAACGACTGCGCCCACATCCATTTATCCGTATCAGTGGGGCCGAACGGTCCGCTGATACCCTGCTTTGTGCAAGCGGCGAGGCAGAAATCCGTAGCAACGCCACACCAAGCGATGCTGTCGTCAGTGTAACCCGATGCGTACGACGCCTGCTCGGGAAACTTGCGCCCGATGTACTTCGCCATCGCCTCAATCTTCGGATTCGAGCCGTCTTCGTACTCGCTCAACCCTGTGATCGCCCGCATGACTAAGAGCCACGGAGGTGTATCTTCCTGTGCCATCTGATGGCTCTCCTATCTCGGCCGTTGGGCTTGTTCTCGTTTCTCGATTGCTTCCATGCTTCTGATGTAAGCATCTCGCGCATTGCGCGCGCCGACCAAAGCCTTCGGCGGGATCTTCGGCTGATAGTTGTCCGTGACCCAAACGCTGTAAAGCTGCGCGATATGTTTCTTGAATGCCTCACCTATCGCCTGCCTTTCCAGCTCATCAATCTGATCATCCCATTTCGATGATGCCACCGGTGCGCCCTGCGCTTCGGCTTCCCAGCGTCCCGATAGATATCCGATCAGTGCAAGTGCAAAAAGAATCACCAGCACGATGATGACCGTGATGGCGATGCGGTGGCCGACGCTCAAATTGCGCCACATCATTGCGGCCTCAACGCCAGCAGAATGAAGGTGAACGCCAGCCAGAAACCGATGCCAGCGATGACGCTAATCTCGAACGCGATCCCGACCGCGACCAGTGCCACCAGGACCCAAGCGACGTGCCACAGCGTCGCGCTGCTGTTGTTGATCATTGCGCTGCCGGCGGATAGCCGCTGAGCGCTGTGCTGCGGCTGTAAACTTGCCCCACATCAGCCTGGCGCGGCGGCGCATCTCCTCACAGTGGGCGCAGCTCATTCTAGCTCCCGTTGGGGACTTCATAACCTACGACATAAAGATCCAGGTCGTTAGCACTGAACGATCCACTATAGACCGTATAGGCATGCCAAACCGACTGCGCCCGGTTTGGCAGCATGCATTGAATCGCTTGCACTGGATTTTCACCAGCGAACGCCGCAGATAGCGGGTATTCATACATGGCCGCGCTGTCTCCGACTCCGAGATACCACCAGATCGCACCAGCGCCGCCAGACGCGACACAAGAAACATTGCCCGATACCGTGACTGTCAATGCAATGGCGGGAACATAGGCGGCAGTTGAAACGGATCCCCATACGCCATTGCCAGCATTCAAAGTTGCTCCGATATTTTTCTGACCAGCATAAAAGCACCTGTTGCCACGAATGTGAACATATTCGAGGTTTCCGCTCGTGCGCTTAACCGTCGTCAGATAGGCCCAGTGCGTATAGCCGGAGGGCAAGGTCGGTCCCGCATTCGGTCCGGCGTTCGAGCAGATGCCCGCGAGCGTCGACGTCGTCGGGTTGTAGATCGCGTAGAGGTGCACGTCGCCATTCGACAGTGCCGCGTCAGGACCATTGGCACCGGCGGCGGCGCCTTGCGTCACCGTCAAGCTGCCGTTGGTGACGAGCAGGCTGCCAGCGCCAGTCTGGTGCAGCACGGCCTCGATGAACGTGACGGTGAATTGCGTCGCGCTAGTCAAGCCAGAAAGCCCGCGCACAGCGTAGACATCGCGCACCGCAGACTTGACGTGCGCCGTCGTCGCGATCGCCGTGCTGTTGTCATTGGCCGCTGGTGTCGGCGCCGCCGTTGTTCCGACGAGCGCAGCGTTGGTGATCTCGACCGGCGATGCGGTGTTGCTCTTGACCTGCGATTTGTTCTGGCCGCCGCTCAACATCAAAACGGTGTTGGCGGGATTGGTGTCGAAGATCGACACCTGCATGCGGGTGAAATCACCAGTGTAGAAACTACTCGCCGCCGATGCTTTCGCGCTGAATGCAAGCCCGATGTTGGCGTCAGCGCCGGAAGCCTGGATTAAAACTTGCCCGGCACCGGCAGTTTGCGGCTGGATGTTGAGCCCCAAAGTTCCGCTCGCACCGAACGTCGTAACGCCGCTCAAGCGCGTATTGTTGAGTAGCGTATTGAGATCGACGCCCTCGATGGCAGTCGCCGAGATCCAGCGCGCGACTTGCGCGTTGAGCGGCGTGCCCGATGACGATACGTTGCCGCCGGACGTCAACGACATCAGCGTGCCGCCGGAAAATTGCAGGCCGGTGCCAATACTGACTTGCGACCACACCCCGCTGCCGGAACGATAATAGATGGTGTTGGTTCCGGAGAGCGCAGCGAGCGCAGCAAGATCGCTGTCGGCTTGCTGTGCGTCGAGCGTCGCCCGCATGGTCGCCGCGTCGGCATCATCCAGCAGCGTGCGCGCAAACACCGACAGCGGCGTCAATGCTGCCGCGCCTGGTCCGGTGAAATACGGCGTCTGGTCGGCTGCGCCGGTCAAGCTCGCAAGCGCGGCCAGCTCGGCATCATAAGGCTGCGCGCCACCGGTGCCGACTCTGACGTCGAGCGTCCCGGCCGAATATGTCAGGTTGGCGCCGAGCGTGAGCGCGGACCAGGTATCGGCGCCCGAGCGATGATAAATGCCGGCGGCACCAACGCCGGTCGCCGCTGCCAGCGAGGTTAAGTCCGGGTCAGTCGTTTGTTTGCCTGCCAGCGCATTGGTGACAAACGCCGTAGTCGCGATGGTCGTGTTCGAAGTCGCCGGGCTCTGTGTCGGCGCGGTCGGATTGTTGAGGAAATTCGGACTATCGAGCGCCGCCAGGCCGGCGGCCTGGTAGCTCTGCCAGGATGTGCCGTAGCGCAGGTAATAGTTCCCATCCGTCGGCGCGTCAGCAACGATCCCTTGCGGCCCGGTCGGTCCTTGCGGGCCAGGGATGCCTTGGACGCCCTGCGGCCCTTGGATGCCCTGCGGGCCGGTCCCGCCAGCGGTGCCGGTGTCACCTTTCACGCCCTGCGGTCCGATCGGCCCAGCCGGGCCGGGCGGCCCTTCCGGCCCCACCGGTCCCTCCGGTCCGCCAGGCGTTCCGGGCGGCCCCGCCGGACCGACCGGCCCCTGAATTCCCGGCTCGCCGGCCACCGACACGTTCCAGCTCGGATAAGTGCCGCTGCCCTTGGTGGCATCCGGCGCGACAACGACGGTTTCGCCGTCGTAACTCACCACCACGCCCTCGAGCCAGACATTGGAATAGCCTTGCGCGGTCGCGCGTACGCGCTGGCCGGGCAGGAACGAAAGCCCGTATTCGTTGAGCACGAAGCTCTTGTTGTCGAGATCGACGGTCTGCCCGCTGTCGCTTGTGCCCGCGGCACGCGGCCCGATAGCACCGTAAGGCGCGGCGATTGCGACCGCCGTGGGCTCGACAGTGCGCTCGACAACCGTAAGACCGATGATGGTCATCGGGTGACTCCCAAGACGATTTCCAATGTGATGTCGGCTACACGGCGCGCGCTGTCAGGATCGCGGCCAACGATATCGGCGACGTAGTCGCCCGGTTGTTGCAACATCATCTCGGCGACGTCGATGTTGATGAGCAGATATCCGACGTCAGGCGGTTCGCCGATGGCGAGCCCGCCGGTTTTCGTGCTGGCCGAGATGACGACTTCATGATCCGGCGTCGAGCGCCGAACTTCCATCTCAAATTCAATCCCACGCAGGTCGAGCTGCGGGAATGTATCCATATCGCCGCTGCCGGTGTCGACCAGCCACTTGATGGAGTCGACCCAATCCTCATTGGTGCCGGTGAATATTTCCATCGCCACCAGCGGCATGGCGAGCAAGTTCGACGCGGGCATGGCGCGCGATCCTTGTTTTAGGCGATCGGTGTGATGATCGGAGGCCAGATTGAGTCGTCGGTCGGATCGACCGGCATGGCGGTAAACGAATTCGCCACGGCGCGCACGTCGTTCACGTAGCTCCAGCCGCGAGTGTATTCCGCGACGAATGCCTGATCCGGCCAGGTCGTTGTGTCGGTCCCGTGCTGCGACTGGTTCTGGTTATAGGTGGCGTTGTAATTGTTCTGCTTGAAGATCGGAAACGCATTGTTAATTCTGCGATTAGCTTCGCCGTTGACCACGGTCGTGTAATCGTCGCGCCATGTCGAGACGAGCGTCGAGACAATGTCGCCCTCGTCCGGCGATTTGATCTTGTCATCCGCGACAGCCAGGACAGTGCACTGCGCACCATGCCAGTCCCGGTCGACAACTGTATCATTGCGGTAAGCCGCGACTACGCGGACGGTGCCGTCGATAACTTGCAGATCTTGACGGATCACGAATGCTTGCGCCATCTCGTCCTCCCCGTTAGGTCACGACCGTATAAGCGCCGTTGTAGGCCAAGACTCCGGGCGCCGGAATGATCGTCCCGTAGCCGCCGCCCGCTGCCGTACTCAAAGCGATGAGATAAGACAGGTTCGAGCAGAACAGATCGGCAAATGAATTGCCGATTGCTTGCGACGTATGCCAAGTCCCCTGCGAATTGTCGCCGATCCCAAATCCGACCTCCGCATTGTAATTCGACCAACACATCCAACATCCGAGGAAGGAATTTTGGTTGCTCGAAAAACCAGATTTGTAATTTCCGAAACAGCCGGAATAATTGAAGCCATAGTTTGCGCCTGCGGTGGCGAGAACGCCGCTGCGCCAGTTGCCGACTGCGAAGCAATAGTTGCCGACGAATCTGCCGCCACCAAAGAATCCGCCATCGCACCCCCACACCGAGACGTTGAGGGCATTAAAATTAGTGCCGACGCCGGTGAAGCCAGTGATGCCGTTGCCAGACCAGAAATTCGGTCCAGTGACGAGAATGTCCTGGATGGTCGGCATCTGCGGACCGATGTTCTCGATCCCAAAAACGGTTGCCGTCCCTCCGCTCGATGGCACCAGAATTTCAACGCCGAACCTAGTGCGCAGCATGGCGATGTTATTTTGCGAGTCGTTGTTGATGTTGCCGGTCTGCGAGAACATCCCGCCGGTGAGATTGCCAGGGATCTTCATCTCGCCGCGGATCGTGATGCGGTCGGCATTGGCATGATTGACTTTGAACGGGGCATAGCAACCGGGAATTCCGCCGGGACTGGTGAGCGGTCCCGCGCCCTTCGCTATAAAAAACGTGACCCGCGCAGTGTGCATGATGGTCTTGCGCCGGATCGCCGCACATCCGTCTTCGACCGTGGCGAATTGCGATGGGATATTGAATTGACAATCAGCAGTGATGAATGGGTTGGGCTGGATCCAGAATTGCGTACCGTCATAGATGAATAGCATGACGTCGCCGGTCTGCATGTCGCCTTGCAAGAGCGGATTGCCACCGCCGCCATTGGCGCGGATCGGCCTGTCGCCGAGTGACCCGGTCGATGTTCTGAAACGCGCGATGCTGGCGCCGGTGCAGGTCGTGTTGAGCCGGACCAGGAACGGATCGCCTGCCACAAGCGTGTAATCCGTCGGCAATGTCGTGAACGTGGCGTCGACGATGTTAGCCGTGTTCGATTGATCGACGGCATAGGGAATGTTCACCAGATTGTTGACAACGCCGCCGGTGGTGCTGGAACCGACAAAGTTCACCAGTTGGAAGCGCGTACCGTCAAACACCATTTCGGCAATGCCACCACCAGGCAAATCGCCCGGTTGCGTGCTGCCGCCGTTCATTCGAATGATGCCAACCCGGCCAGCACCGGCATCAATTGTCGCCGCGCCGGTGCTGGTCTGATAGACCTTGACCCGCAGCGTGAGGCCGACGGTGTAGGATGTAATCGGTGGATCGAACGACACCGAAAGATTGTTGACCGAGCCGCTGTCTTCGGCCCAATTCATCCGCTGCGAGCGCACACCTTTGGCGACTTGCAGAAGATCGCTGTCACTCGGCGTGAATTTCGATTTCTCGATGATTGCGACAAGCTCGCGCATCGGAAATTCGAACGCTGCTGCCGGCGGCACCGAACCGCGCTGACCTTCAACCGGATTGCCGTTGATGTAATGCGCGTCATCGCCTTCGGACTCGCGGCCATACGGCGGTTGATATCGCATAGTGTCCGCTCCCTCTTAAGGTAGACCCGCCATTGGATCGCTTGTCCCGATGTCGGAGAAGTTAAGCACCAACTCGGTGTGTGCCGGCTTCCATCTATTGAGCAAGCACAGCAGCTCATCCGGCACGCCGATTTCCAGATGATGATCGACACCAGCCTGGCCGCTGCCGGCGCGGAACCAGTAATAGGCGCGCTGACCGACGTTCACATACCAGGCGAATCGCTGTTCTTCTGGCCCGATATACCAACGGAATTCCTTGGCAGTATCGAGCGAAGCCGTGCCGTCTTCGGCAAACTTGAGCGGCCGCGTCTCGCCGCATTCCGACACGCCGGCCATGAACGGCGCAAATTCCCCGATATAATCGTCGACAACTTCATAACCGACGAACTCCATGAGCTTGATAAAATAGGCGCGCGACTGCCCGCCCAGCCAGGTCATGTAAGTCACAAGCATCTTGCGGCGCGCGTCGTCGGTCGTGGCCGACGGGAAGCACGGATCCGGCAAGCCCCAGCTCGCTTCCCAATCCGGCAACAGCTCGACGGTTTGGCGCGGGTCGCTTTCGCGCTCGAGCAAGTCGGCAGCGCGGTTGTCGACGAAACCCCAGATGTTCGCCAGGCCCCGGCAGGTCTTGGCCAGCACGCTATCCGGCTTGCGCGGCCAGGCAATGCCCTTCGGCAACAGTTGCAGCAACGCAACAAGATATTCGCGCCCACCTCGCCGGACGTGCCGATCACGCTCGGGCGCCGCGAGATTGCGCGCCATGGCATCAATTCCCGTAAACGATGTCGTGCAGCACGCCCATGTGTCCGGGGCTTGCCATCACATCATCGCGCCAATCGAGCAGGTCGAAAGAGATTACGCCCGGCGTGTTCATGATTGCCTGCGCCTTCCACGCCGCGAAGATGGTTTGGCCTGGTGCAGCGAGTTCGTACATCATCGTCTGCAAACTGGCTTCGATGGCTGCGCGCGTTTCGGGATTGTCGGGAATAAGCGCCGTCAGATGCACGTCGATGAATTGCTTGACCGGCGCCAATACCCAAAAGTCCTTCACTGCCACCGGCCGCTGTGAATCGATGTAAGTCGTCGCGGCCTCGAGATCTTCGCCGCGCGGCCAGCCATCATTGTCGGCGCGCAATTGATCGAACAGCACGCGCACCGTCACCGTGCCGATGCCCATTTCATTGGGCGCGCACCAGGCCCGCGTGCAGCCGGGAACAGCAAGTGCCCAGCGCACGTAATCATGCGCCGCGCCGCCTTGCGGCGGTTGCCGAATGCGCTGCAACACGCGCATGCGCAAATCGTCATCAATCTCGGTATCGGTGCCACCGGTCAGCGATAGGACTTCGGCATCGCTGTTGATATTGAGCGGCGGTGCCGGCAGCGAAAGCGTGGTGCCCGGTTCCTGATTGCTGGCAGCACCAGGATCGAGCGACCTGATGGGAATCTCGACCTCTGCACCACTCGCCCCGGTCACCCCTTCCTCGGTCGTTTCATAACCGATACCGCCGCCAGTCAATTGCGTGCCGACCGGAATCACAATGCCCTCGACCACGCCGCTGAATGTGGCGCTACCTTCGGCAAAGGTTGCCATCTTGCGGCCGACCGTGCCGTCAGCATTGACCAGCCAGATGTCGCCGTGTCGATCCAGCCATTCCGTCTCGGCGGTCAGCGGCAAGAGCTGCAACGCCAGCCAGTCGATATAGCGCAGCGTGTGATGCGCCAGCCCGGCCATGGCGTCGGCCATGACCCGCAACACGTTGTTGCCGATGAAGGCGGCGCCGTACAGGCTGGCCGTGATGTCATCACGGACCATCTCGCGCACCTGGCGCAAGCTCGGAGTCGTCCAAGGCATGGGGATTCAGACCTAGAATGCGGCGTCAGTCATTTCCGACCACAAATACTGCCAGCGCAGCTCGATCGCGGTTTTCGGCCCGCGATACATGGTGACGGCAACGTCGATGCGTTCCTTGCCGACGCGCATGGCGTCGACGTCGATGCGGGTGCAAACCCGCCGATCAATGAACGGCTGCAACGCCTCGCGCACATAGGCTTTTGCACGCACCACGGTGGCGCCTTCCTTGGCGCCGGGATCAGTGATCTTTGCCCGCCGCAACAGCCAGTGCTTGCAGCCGATCGGCCAGCCGTTCCAGATTTCTTCGGCGTCAATGTCGCCCCACCAGCCGCGGCGGTCCGGGTCATCAGGGTCGGGCAGCACATCTTCGACGCCAGCGAGCGCATCGGTGCCGACCGCCAGGCGTACCGCGGTCGCCAATTCTTCATCCTCGCTCAAGGCGCCGTCCGGCCGCTGGAGCCAATCCATCAAAGTTGATTCCAGCTTGAGCTGCGTGTCACGGAGTTTGATATCGGTCATGACTTTACTATGCTGTCGCTGTCGTCGCCGCCGACCACATCAAGGTTGAACTCCATCGAGTCCATGTCGGCGGCGGCGACACCCCTATTCATCTTTGAAGCGGTAGGATGGTTCGCAGCGCCGATGCAGCCACACCAGCGCGCCAAAGATGAGATATTGCCAGACCGGTCCCTTGTAATAGACATGCTCGAAGCCGTAGTGACCCTCGAGCCCGCACCAGGCGCAGACCGGTCGCGTTGCTCCTGCCATTGCTATCTCCTGCGCCGCGCGGCGATCATCGACCGATTGATCTGCGTGCCCGCCACGCCCGTGCGGACCATGAGCGTGACCGTGATCGGCGAGGCTGATGCGAAACGGAACGGCCCAAGATTGATCTGATCCATCGCGCCAGCCGACGTATGCGACGTCATCTGATAGTTGGGAAAAACGCCGCTTAGCGTAGCGCTTGCGCTCAAGTCCCATTCTATACCGGTGCCGCTGCCGCCCGGCGCGATCATCTGCACGTTCGCCCACACATCCCAATCACCAGCCGTCAGCGACAAGGCATGGATGGCCGTGACCGTGCTGACGGTCGGCGTGACAGGACTGGCAAGAATGTTTTGCTGATATTCACCAACATCGCCCGCAGTTGCGCTTGCCGTTCCATCGCTGCCCTTCAATGCAGTTCCAGTCGCGGCAAATGAAGCGCCGATAACAAGTGCACCCGCGGCGTTCATGACTGAAAAATCAAAACGAGTCGGGATGATGCTTCCCGATGGAGCCGCGTTCACCTTGACATTTAATTGCGCCGCGTTGATCCAGGTCGTACCATTGGAACCGTAATACCAGAGCATCCCAAGATTATCGCCATTCACAACCGCGCCATGTGTTGCTATGGACGCGCCTCGCGATTTCGCAAAAACATTAGAAGCTCCAGTAGCGTTAGCTCCGAAGCCAACGAATGACGTCGACCAATCGGTGGCGGTCAGACTGGTTACTTGAAATTTTGTCGGAGCGCCGTCGATAGTCAGATCGGCGGTATGATTGACGAATATTTTTGCAGCACCGCCGATCTGATTACTGTCGTCAATGATGACGCTGCTGTTCTGCACCACCTTGCCAGTCGCGAGATCGAAACGAACGATGGCGTTGTCGGTTGCGGAACCAGGACCGGCGACATTGCCATAGTTCTGATTTGCGGCGGCGGTCACCAGACCTTTTGCGTTGACAGTAATTCCCTGAAACGTGCCGACATTGGAATTGACGGTTGCCAGTGTTGTGGCATTGCTGTCGGCCGCCGCTGTGACATCGCCGGTAAGCGCCGCGCGCTTGACCAACGCTTGGCCAGCCGTGCCGAAGTCCCAAGTGATGCTCGTGCTGTTGGTGCCAACTCGCTCGGCGCTCAGTGTCGCATCGGTGGCGGCAACGATATATTGAGCCGTGGTCGGTGCGCCGCCACCACCACCGGTCGCTGAAAGCGTGCCGCCTGTGAAGGTCAATCCGGTGCCAATGGTGACTGACGACCAGGCGTCAGTGCCGGACCGGTAGTAAATGACGTTCGTGCCAGTGAGCGCGGCCAGCGCAGTCAGATCGCCGTCGAGCGGCTGATAATTCCCGGCCGCCTGCGCACCGATGGTCGTCCGCACCGCCGCGGCGTCAGCGTCGTCGAGTATCGTTTTGACGAAGGTCGAGATGCCGAGCGTGGTCTGTGCTGTCCCGGCGTCAGCATCATCGACCAGCGAGCGGCCGAAGCCGGTGAAGGTCGCCAGCGCTGCGGTTCCTGCCCCGTTGAAGTAGGGCAACCGATCCGCCGCCGACGCTAGCCCCGCCAACGCCGTCAGCTCGGTATCGAGCGGCTGGAACGGACCGGCGCCCGCTGTGATCGTCGGCGTCAGCGTCCCGGCAGTATCGTTGTAACTCCAGGTGATCCCGGTGCCGTTTTGGATCAGCGCAGCGGCGCGATCATCGACGCGCTCATTGGTGAAGTAGAGATTGGTCGAGCCTTCCGGCACCGCGTCGGTCGAGCCTGGCGATGGCGAAATCTCGACATAGGCCGATCCCGACCAGCGATAAATCTTCTCGGTGTCGAGCGCGACATAAATCACGCCCACCGTACCGGTCGCCGGGAAGGCGGCGAGATTGGCATATTCAACGACGTCATCGACGTAGCTCGGTAGCTGCGCGGCCGGGACCTTGGCGCTAGCATCGAGCGAGGCGTAACCGTTTGCTGCCCCCTTGTTGGCGGTGAGTTCGTAGCCCTGCGCTTTGACAAATGCCGTAGTCGCAATCGACGTGTCGTTGTCCGCGCTCGCTGGCGTCGGTGCCCGCGGGTCACCGGTGAGCACCGGCGAGTCCAGCGTGGCGAAGATCAGCGAGGCGTCCGCCCATCCGCCACTCTGGCGGACGTAGGGAATTCCGCCGGTTCCGGCCTCACCGACGACGGCGTTGAGCGTGCCGCCGGAAAACGTCAGGTTGCCGCCGGTGACGACGCCGCTCCATGTGTTTGCCGCCGAGCGATAATAGATACGGTCGACCAGGCTGGCGGCGGCCAGCGACGTCAGGTCAGGGTCGAGCGGCTGGAAACCAAGCGACGACGGGGCGATGCCTTGGATGTGCGTGGCATCGGTCCATTGCGCGAGCTGCCCGTTGCTCGGCGTGCCGACGTTCGACACATTGCCGCCGCCGACACCCGCGATTGCCGTGACCACGAAGCCGGTGGTGGCGATGCTGGTGTCGGCATCGCCAGGCGACGGCGTCGGTGCGCGTGCATTGCCGGTGAACACCGGCGAATCCAGCGGCGCATAGTTGGCGAGCGCTGCCAGCGTGGCGAAGTTGCTGGCGATGTCGGCCCAGGCCGCATTCCTGCGCGCGTAATAGATGCCATTGCTCGGCGCTTCCGGGACGCCGCCACCACCGCCATCGCTCGGCGTGCCGACGATGGTGAGCCCGCCACCTATGGTCGAAATCGGCGCCTCAAGCTTGTAGCCGGGCGGCACCGGAATGTCCGGCCAACCCGCCAGCACGTCATAGGCAATGACATCATCGACGGTCGTGAGCGCGTTGACTTCGCCGATCTTCTGATTCTTGATAATGAACAGATCATTGGTGCGCTCGGCAATGCCGGACAGAATTGCGGTCTGCTCGTCCGGTGTGACATTGACCGGTGTCGTCGAACCAATCGGGATCCATTGCGCGTTGGCGGGGACGACTTGACCGATATTCGTCCAGGTCAGACTGCGGATCGCGGTGACGTTGGAAAATGTTCCCGGCGTGATGGATGAGATATAACCGAGAGTATAAGTCGAAACCGGCCCGAAGCTATATGGGATGTCCGGCATAGTCTCAGCCGGCGCCAATCCTGGCGCGGCTACATAATAGGTTGTCTCGCCAATGTTGAAGTTTATCCGAGCAATCGATGCATCAAGCTTAGCGTTGATCGTGTCGTTGATGTACCCGATGGTCATGTTTCCGGTGTAGCTGATCTCGTCATTGATCTCCCCCGCCAGCGCCGAGAATATCGAATTGGCCCCGTTGACCACCGTCGTGTTGACGCCGTTCACCACGATCGAATTGACTTGCGAGATCAGCACATTTCCGATGGCAGAAATTCCGCTGTTGATCGTCGAGACGATCGCATTCGTGTCGGTGACGATAACTGCGTTGATGTTCGGAATGAGCGCATTGAGCCGATTGATGACTTCGTTTAATTTCACCGTCGCCGATTGCAGGCCGCCCGCGGTCGATGCATAGAGCGAGCCGTCGGTAGCGTCCCACCAATAGTCCCCCGCCGCGACGATATAGTGATACGGCAACTGCCGCTTCGATTCGAACAGTTGCTTGATCAGGTCGATCTGGACTTTCTTGGCCTGATCCAGCAGCAGGTTCTTCGCCTGCATCCGTTCCAGAAATTGCTGGAACAGCGGCACATAGGGAGATACGTCATAAAACTCCTCACGCAACCCATTTAAGTTTGCATCATCATCGCCGCCGTTGACGACCTCTTGCCGCTCGATCTCCCCCTTTCCTTCCTGCCAATGCACCATCCACAAGTCGGGATCGTCAATAATCAATTCAGAAAAATCCATGCCTCTGACAGAGGCATTGTCTACGCTCATGATACAAGGCGGATCAGTTTGCAGCCACCAACGCATCGCGCATTACCCTTCCTTGCAATACTTATCTTTTTTCACAAGGCATGGGATCGTCCACCAATTGCCGTCCGCGTCGTTAAAAATGCGGTGGTCACGAAACCGGATGTGCGTGTGTTCTTCGGTGACTTGCGTGGATTTTTTCTTGTCTTGCTCGTAATGCGTCGAGCTGTCGCTGTTACCCTTTTGCGTGGCGTAGCTTTTGCCGTGCTGCGAATAGGTGGCCGTGCCGTTCTGTTCAATCGCAACCTCGGATTTCTTGTTGTCGTCCTTGGCCGACTTTTGCCCGTATTCCTTTTTTTTCTTCTGTTGCTTCTGCGCCCGCTGCGGGCCGGGCTTCTGCTGGCTGTCATCATCCGGCTTGGGCACCAGCGCAATGCGCGTCAGCTTGTCCTCGCGCGTCGAAAGATAGGTGCCATCCTTCGACAGCAAGAATTGCTGACGGTCCTTCTGCAACCGATGCTGCGCAACGTCGCCTTCCTCCAGCTCGACCAGGCGATGGCGCCGGTCGCCGACCGCAATCATGACCGGATGCGAGCGCGAACCGTTCATATACAGCACGATGGCTTCGGCAGCGTCGCCCTTCGGTTGCTCACCTTCCTCCCCTGGCGTACCACCTTCACCGCCAGGCCCGCCGCCGCCATTGCCACCCTGCTGGCCGCTTTGCTGCTTGCCTTTCTTCTGGTCTTCGTCTTCCTCATCCTGCTTGGCCGGAACGCTGGTGCTGCCATAGTTCTCGGCGTATTCCACATCGGTCGCCGTCTCGCTCGCCATCACGTCGATGGCTTTGGCCTCACTCCACAGCGTCTTCGAATTCAGCTCGCGCAAAGTCGCGCGCGAAGCGCCGGTCTGCGCCCGCCGCGAAGCATCACGAGTCGATGTCCGCATTACCATGTTATTGAGATTCCCTATTCGCCTAATGATGGGGGTCGATCACCGGAGGGCGCACTGGTACTGCCGTCACTTTGGGTCAGGTCGGGCCTGCCCTCGCTATCTTTGCCGCCCTCGCCGTCTTCACCGCCGGGCCGTTTCAGCTCGAGCGTGGTGCGCGTGCCCGACTTGTTGTCTTGCGTAAATGTCGCGCTGACCAGATCCAGCGTCTCATCGACAATCAACATCGGCGACTTGACGTGCACCTTCTCGCCGGGTTGCCACAACCCGCCGGATGATTTCAACCAGCCTTGCACCACGATGGTGACTTGCAACTGTTCCTGCCCGCGCACCTGGCTTTCGAACTTGCTGCGCGACTCGGCATCCTGCTGGTCACCAGGATGCTCGGCTAATTGTCGATTGGGCGCATGCACGCCTTTGCCGCCGGTGTTGACATTGGCTTTCGAGCTGGCGTTAGCCCCATGGGCAACCTTGGCGCCCCATCCGCGCAGATCGTGAGCGCCCTCTTGACTGATCGCGCTGTTGGGTCCGCCGCCTTGCTTGACGGTCATCACTTCGTTGCCCTCGAGGATGTTGACACCCTCGATCAGCGACTCGCCGCCGCCAGTCCATTGTATGCGAGCCGTCAGGTTACCTTCCTTGTCAGTGCCCATGGTGATGCCGCGTTGACGCGCCAGCATCTCGAGGAAGTCATATTTGCTCATGCCCGGCGGGATCGACGCGCGCGGGAATGGCTTGCCTGGCAGTCCAGTCTTCGGCACCACGTTGATGCCGGTTGGCTTGACCACTTCGTCGGCAATTTGCTTCCACGACTTATTCTTGAACTCGCCGGTCTTAGTCATGGCCGCGCCATCGGCCAGCGCCTTGGTATAGCTGACGCCGATGATCTCGATGCCGTGTTGCTCGCCGGTATAGGCCACCTGGCGCGTCTCGACGTAGCCGGTGATGGCCAACACCCCGCCGAGCGTGATGCTGCAATGATCGCCCGGCCGAATGCGCAGCGCCGCGAAATCCTTGGCCAGCGGCATGCCTTCTGTCACCGTCAACTTAAATGAATTGTTGGATTCGCCCTCGACCAGCTTGACCAGCACAGACTCCCAATCCCGGTAATTCATACCGTTGACCGTGATCTGTGCGACCTCTTGCGGCTTCGGCACCGGCGCAACTCCTACGCGCTCAATGCCCTGACTCGGTTTTGAAAGAACGCGGGATGCACGATTTTATTTTCAGCGGCTAGTTCTTCCGCGCGCGAGCCCTCGCTATAGATGAATTGGCTCAACGCCAGGCCGGGCATCGGAATGAGCTGATATTCAAGCATGCGCGGCAGCGGCCGCGCGGTGTCGGCCAGGTAGCGGGTGATTGACCCAGCCAGCCCGATCAGCGCAGCGTAGCTTGGATTGTCTTGCTGACCGGCCGCCAGCTCGATCGCGATATCGAACCAATTCTTCATCCGCCTAAGCATGGACTCGACATCTTCGCGGCTATCAAATTCGGTCTTCGCCAGAATGCGCGCGTCCTGCGCCAGCGCAAACAAGATGCTGTTCTGCACCACCGCCACCGCTGCCAGGTAGCTCGGTTGCTCGCTGGTCAATTGCTTGAGTACGTTGTCCATCCACTTGACCGAAATGCCGGCATCGGTGGCCAGGCGATAGCAGACCAGCAATCGGCGCCCGAACGTGCCATCGCGCACGTATCTATTGATATGCGCGCGCAAGTCACCGACGGCATAGCGCAGTTGCGATGCCGCGCGGCCCTTGGCTTCGGTGAAGGCCAAGAGCTGGTCGGTCGAGCGCACAATGATGCCCTCGATTTCGCTGAAAACTTTCTTGTTGAACTTCATGCGCTACCTATGCCGCCCTGACCGATGGGCTTGCCGCCGGCAAGAACGCCGCTGTTGATGGAGCTGACGCCAGTGCTTTCGGCGGTGCTGGCCGAATTGAGCATCTGACTGCTGGCGTCGGCGAAGCCGGTCATTGCCGGCCGACCAGCTTCGACAAACTGCATGTCGAATTCGACGTAGCCGCCTTGCTGGCGCTTGTCGCCATAGGAGTAGCGCTCGCACATCACCAGCATGGTGCCGAGCGTCGGATGCACCAGGATGCCGGCGTCGTCGGCCTCGAGCGCACCAATCAGCGCAGCGATTTGCGTGAGCAGATTGCCGCCGATACCCTTGTCGCGCAGGATCAAGTAACCGGTAAATTGCCAGCGCACCGCTTCGCGGCCCATGTCCTCCGAGTAGGGATCATTACGTTTGGGATACTGATGCACGACGGTACGGCGGCCGCTCGCGCGACTGCTAACCTCGACGTGAAAGATGGCGCCGCGAAACGAAGCCGGGATAAGATTGTCCCGCCAGACATTCCTAATATCGCGGATAGAAGCCATGGTTTATGCCGGTGATTGAATTTTCCCACCGCCGGTGGCGTCGGATTCTAGATCGCGATTGATGGTCGTATTGACCCCATCGCTCGGCCCCATTTTTGCGCGCACACCGCGCGGGCCTCGCAGATTGAGCGTGAGCGAAAGCGACATACGGTCCCGGCGCCGCCTCGGCAGCATGAAGCCAGGCCCGCCCGTCTCCGTCTCCACCTCTGGCTGACTTGGTTTCTGCTTTTTCAAGTATTCGTCGAAATCTTGTTGTGCTTGGATCTGCGCTTTTTTCTCGGCGCTGCCACCGGCGCGCCGTTCTAATGTCCGTTGCAGGATTGCGGCCAGCTCCGGTTTGTCTCTGTAATAGCGCGCCAGACCGCGTTGATAGGCTGCAATTTCGTCGCGTGTCCCGCCGCTGTATAGACTCAAGCCTTGGCCGATAATTCCCGCCGCACCAGTCAGGCCGCCATGAATTCGTGCGCCGCCCATATATCCGACGCCGGTGCCACCACCACCACGCGCCACCATTTCCTCGAGGAAACGCAAGTAGCGCGGATCCCGGCGCCCAATTAATTTTCCCCGCTCATCCAACAAATCGAAATCAGCGGCCAGACCACCGCCTGTTACCGGGTCAAGATTGTGTCGGCGCGATCCTTTATGCCGATGACCTTGCCCGCCAGATTCGATGTTGACCGTTGTAACGCCAGCCGCAATAGCCGCCTCATCTAAGACAGCCTCGAGACGGGGATCAATTTTGTTGTAGCGATACTTGCTATAATCGCCGAGCTGACTCTGCTTAACGCGAGTCACCTCATCGGCACCAGCCTTGTTGGGCTGCGATACCGCTGGCTGATTTTGCGAATCCGCCGGAGGGTTTTGCGATTGCGGGGGAGGCGCCTGGCTTCCATCACTCCTGATTCGTAGCGCCGCGTTGCGCGCTTCCTTCATGTCGTCATCGGACAGCGGGTTACCATATTGATAGCCCGTCTCGAGCCGCGACATATAATGCAAAAACCGCAACCCGGCGGGTGACAACAGAAATTCGCGCGTCATCATGGTGTTTGGGGGGACGCCAGCCGCTCTTGCAGCTTCGATACCGTATCCCCGTCGTTTGCCCGATGGGTCAACCCACGTTTGAATAACCTGCTCGATGGTGGCGCCGCCCCTCCTGCCGCCATAGAGTTCGCTTTCGAGCATCTTGCGGATCGCCGCAGCCGCGCCCGCCTTCATGTTCGGGAATAATGCACCAACATCGTATTGCGATGTCCGCTCACCCGGAATGCCGCCTTGCTGTGTGGCCCATTTATCGTGCCACATATTGAACGGATTATTTTTGCGCTGGCCGACCGTGCGCGACGTATCGGCACGTTCTGCTGGGGTAGGAATGCGTCCGCCCTTGATGCGGAATTCCTCATCCGTCGTTGTCGGTGTGCTCGGTGAGCGCGGCGCGTTCGTCGTGGTGCTGGTGCTGGTAGAACGCTGACGCGCCCCACCGCCACCGCCTCGAGGCGCCCGACCGCCGCCACCGCCGCCACCGCCGCCACCTCGAGGGGCACGGCCGCCGCCGCCACCGCCGCCGCCACCGCGGAAGCTCGAGATCCGCCCCGCCAGGCCCGCCATCGGTCCCGCGCCCGATGCGTCGGTGTTCAACGCCAGCGAATTGACCACGTCAGCCAGCCGCGTGACGTTGGCCGTGACTTCCTTCACGGTCTGCCGCAGCTCGGCGGTGTCGCCGGGTTTCAGATAGCCATAGTTGGATTGCGGCGGCGGTTGCCATCCGCCAGCAACCCGGTAGGGCGCGGCGGTTTCAGGATCGAATAACTCGCTGCGCTTGCCGGGAACAACGACTTCCGGCAGTTGGATGATGCCGCCCGGCCCGGTCCCGCGCGGCACCGGCGACGTGAGTGGCCCCATGGGCGGCAACCCGCCACCGCCTGCACCTGGCGGCCGTGGCGTCGGCGCTGGCACCGATGGCACTGACGTCGTCGGCCCTGTCGGCGCTGTCGTCGGCGCTGCCGTCGGCGCACCTGGTGGCCGTGGCGCCGGTGTCGGCACGGTGCCGCCTGCGCCTGCGCCTGCGCCCTCACCCTTGCCCATGGCGTTGGCAAGCCCTGCCAGCCCGCCCGCGGCAGCAACCGCGGTCAAGCCAGCCGCGACCGCGGCCAGTCCGCCCCCGAGCCCGCCAACCCCCAGCGCAACACCAAGCCCGATGAAGATCGTTGGCCAGCCGCCCATCTTGTTGACAATGGGATCCAGCGTTTCAATGAACTTGGTCGCCGCATTGATGATGGCAATGATTTTGTCGCCGACCGCATTCCAGTTGATATTGATTGAGCCCAACCAGGCGCCGAAGTCTTTGGCAATTTTCCCGCCCGGCCCCTGCAAGAATTGGTCAAACGCTTTGATCATGGCAGTTGCCGCCGGCATCAGCGCAACCGCGAGTTCCTTTTTGACGTTGTCGTAGCTGATATTGAGCTTGAGCAATTCCAGGTTATAGCGCCGCATCTCGGCGGCTGACATTTGATAGATTTCGCCGAGATCGCTTTCCTTGATTTTCAGCGCATCTTTCCAGGCCGTCGATAAGCCGACGAAGTTCGCCAGGAACGATTGCCCGCGGCGATTCTGGACGTTGCTCATGCCGCCAAGGAAGGCTTCGATGCCAGCTTGTGTGCTGACTTGCGCCGCCTGCCTGACATGCGCGAGAAATTCGGGACCTTGTCTGCTCTTATAAATCTCGGCGAATTGCGCGGCCTTCGGCCCCTTCACCACCAGGTCGTCGATGACGCGCGCCAGGTTGGCAATCTGCCCCTGCGACTCTTGGGCGGTGAGGCCCAACGCCTGGCCACGCGCCGCCAGCGTTTCGAATTGCTTGGCGGTGAGCCCGACAGCGGCCGCCGTGTAATGCACCTGTTGCGTGTTGCGCGCGAGATCGCCGAACGATTGCGTCAGCTTGGCAACACCAGCAACCAGACCGCCGCCGAGAAACGCGCCGAGCCCGGTCAAGCCCAGCAGCGAACTAAACTCGCGCCGCAGCGCGCCGACGGCCCGGCCAAGGCTCGCAAAACTTTGCTCGAGCGGCCGGAACGTGTTGCGCCCAAGCTCCTGGCGCAAGCGTCGTTGGGTCTGTTGCAGCGAACGCGACAGCTCATCGCGAATGATGACTTCAACGACCGGGATGCGGCGCGAGCTGATGGCCATTATTGAAAGCTCAAGCGATTATCGGGAACGTGGTGAGCATTCTGCATCTGCACCGCGCCGTCCATTGGCTGCGGCTTGAACAGGGCGCTGGGATTGCGGGCACCGCTAGCGAGGCCACCGACGTCGATGTCCACCGTGGCACTGCCGCTTAGGGCGCCGCTCTCTTGAGCGAGTAGTCGTGTGATCGAGCTGACGCCGCCGCCGCCAGGCTCGGCGCCCTGTAATCCACCAGGATCAAATCCGCGTTCGGTGAGTTGCGAGGTGAATTTAGAAACCAGGCTAGGCCAGAGTCTATTCGTTCCGCCCGGATCATTCGGATATGGCCTGCCGGTTCTCGGATCCGTTGATGGCGAATATTGTTCCGCCAAGCCTTCAAATGTGCCGCCGCCTCTGGTTATATTTTTTGCAACGACCGCCGCGGTTTTCTCGATCCCTGCCCCGATGGTTGGGAAGTTCATGAATTTGGTATTGCCGCGCCCCCCTCCCATCAGCCCGCCCGGATTGAGATAGGCCATGGTCGCGCGGCTCATTCCAAAAGGACCGCCCTGCGGCGCTTTCGATTCCAACGCCATGATGCCTGCAAGCAACGATGGCGAAACATCTTGTTGAGCTGCGGCAGCAACGACGGCATCATACTGACCCGCCATTGGCCCCTGCCTAAACATTGTGTCGTAAGCCGCTCGGCTAAGATCGCCGCCGAGCTTGTCACCGCCATCGAGCTGGTATCCGCTCGCGCCGAAGCCGCCTTCCGGGCCGCCGATAGCTGTTTGCCCAAGATAATCGGCCAGATGGCCGGTCCCTATCGCCAACTGCTCAAGCTCGCGATTGAGCGCATCGCGCTCGCGTTCGTCTGCTGCCTGCGCCGCCCGCCGCTCTTGCTCATTCTGCGGCTTGCCCTCACCGCTCTGTGGTTTCGGCTGCGGCAGCGGCACTTCCTCTTTCTTCGGCCACAACTGCTTATAGATCCAATCCCAAACCCCCTGCTGTTTGAGATATTCTGGGATCGTGGTCGGCTTGCCTTCCTCGACATGTTTTTTGGTAGCTTCATCAATTTCTTTTTTGAGATCTTCCGGCGTCTTGCCAAGATGCTTTTTTATGTCCTCCCATGCCAGAATGAACGGCGTCAACGGCAACAACAATTTCATGGCCGTCTTAATGCCGTTGGCAACACCTAACAGTGACAGCGCAAACTTGCCTAGCGCCAGCCCCGCGATGACCTTTGGCCAGCTCAAGTTCATCGCCTGAATAACAGCGTCGGCTTGTTGGAATGCCCCCGTCAGCGTGTCGAGCGTCTTCTCGAGTCCGCCTTTGGTGATCCAGTCTGAGATGGCGTCGGATACTTGCTTCGCGATGTCGCCGATCTGCTTGGCGAATTTCTTGCCGCTTTCGGTGCGCAGATAATCATCGAGCGCCTTCATGACTTTCGTCACGGCAGGCGTCAGCTCGGAACCAAGTATCAGGCCGATGTTGCGCGATGAGCGCTCATATTGCATGTTGGCAATTGCCAACGCCTTCATTTGCTCGGTGCTCAATTGCACGCGCTTGCCGAGCAACGGCAAGATCTCGGCGACATCCTTGGCCGAGAACGGCAACCCCGCCTGCTTGAAGAATTCCGCCTGGCCGCGGCGGTCCTTGATCTTGTTCCCGACGCTGATCAGAAACTCGAGTCCGGCTTCCTCGCCTTGATTTTTGATGACGGCGCGCAAGCGGCGGGCGATGTCCGGCCCGGCAATGCTTTTCTCGAGGAAGGCGCCGAACGAAGATTTTTCGCCCTTGACGTAAAAGTCATCGAGCGTCGACAGCGCTTGCTTGATGGCGGACGTGGCCGCTTCCGGCGCCTCACCGAGCCCGGTCAGGGCATCGCGATAGTTCTCAATGAACTTGGTCGAAACGCCGAGCTGTTGCGCGGTGTAGTGCAGTTGGATCTGCTGCCGCGCCATGTCCTGCATGGCACGGACAGCGGTGGCAATGCCTGCCACCACACCGCCGCCGACCAGGCCGCCGAGCGTGAGCCGCGACAGCGTCGACAGCTCGCGATGCACCACGCGCACCGCGGGCGCGAGCCGTTGAAAGCCCGCATGCGCGGCATCAACTCGCGTGTTAGCGAGCTGGCGAAGCTGCGCGTTGATGGGGGCGAGCTGCCGCGACAGCTCATCCCGCAACACCAGTCTTATTTCAATGGTCTGGTCAGCCACGGCTCAACGCTCGCTTGGACTCTCAGCCTCTTGCGCCGCGCGGATGCGCTCGGTCAGCTTCAACGTCCACATCTTGTGACGAGTGATCTCGCCAATCGTCTGTTCAAGGAAGACGCGCGGATCGACGTGGTAGAAGTGCGCCAACTCGTAACAACCGATGATGATTTCATCGGGTGAAATCATGCGCCCGGCGGCGTAAAAAAACGGAACAGCTTCCAAGCCACCGCGTTCCAATCTTTCGCCGACAGCATGCGCACGCTCGACGGCGGGACATTCGCCAGTAGCGACATCATCGCCGCCATCTTTTTCTCATTGAATGAAATCGTCGGCTGCGCCCCCGAGAAATCCAGATACACCGGATTGCCCGCGCGCTCGATGTCGCCGCCGGTCGGCTCGCGCCAGCGCAGTGTAGTGATTTCCTCGCCGTGTGCCTGGATCGGCTTGATGAGCACATGGAACAGCTCGATCTCGGGCTCATCCGACGGTGGCGGCGCCTGGTCCGCATTCGGGTCGTAAGACAAATCCGGCTGGTCGTCGGGCGCCGCCTGCGGCTGCGGCGGCACGTCGGGCTTGAGTGCATCGTGACGCTTGGTGATGTCGTCCATGGATCCTCCATTTCGTTTGTTCTAGACAACGCAATGCACGCCGCGCGCCAGTCAAGACGCGCGCCGCTTCCCCAGCGGCAGCATCAGCCGCCGATTTCCTCGCAGGTCGTGCCCTCGAAGCGAACGCGGATCTGGCCTTCTCGGGTGTTGTTCTCGAAGGCCGATTTGCAAGCGGCTTCCTTGAGCACGTAGGTCTTGCCGTTCATCAGCTCGGCAGTCACCGTGACGTCAACCATGGCGTCGAGTACTTCCAAACTGACCTCTTGCGTGGTCGAAACGTCGCCCTCGATCCAGGGTACGCGCGGCAGCTCTTGATAGCCGTGCACGTAGTCCTGGCCCGCGAGCATGGTGCGTTCGACCGGCGACGATGAGACGGTGAAGTTGCCACGCAACGGCAGTTGGTTGCCGTCGACCTTGAAATACGCCGTTCCGGCGATGGCTTGCGCCATAGCGAGACTCCATCTGTTGGGGAATGGCGCGCATCACTGCGGGCCGAGCGGCCGCGTCCCGCGTCGCGGCCGTTTGGATTGAGCGCGCGGGCGCTGACTCAAGTCGAGTCGTTTTAGCGGAGCACTTCCTGATCTTGACCGCGCGAATACTGCAATCTGAACTGTACGAGCACGGCATATATACGTAACTGATTCACAAGATCTGGCGGCCATAGCACATTAAGCCTATTGGGGTTATTGGGGTCCCTTTCGACTATAAGGTGCTGCTTAAAGCTTTGGACGTCCTCCACTAAACCATTGAACTCATCTATCCTATATTGACTGACAAGCTCGGCCTTGACGATCTTTGGCGTGACGATCTTCTGCCCGACACCGAAGCGCGTGCCATCGTTCGCGAGCTTGTGGCGCGGGAACTTGGTGGTGATGACATGGCGCTGATTGCGGATCAGCCTGGCGAGCGTGGCCATGGTGGTGACCAGCTCATAGGCATCGTCGCTCTGACTGTAGAGGTTGAGCTGATAAGTCGTGGTGTCGCGCATGATCATTGGCTGACCATCCGAGCCACGTTTCTGCGTCGACAGCCCGACACCCGACAGGGTGTTGAGTTCGGGCAGGATGAAAGACTCTTCGGGATGCGCCGACAGCACCTTGTTGAGCGAAAGCGTCTGCAACGGCCTGGCCGGATCGTTGGTCAGGGCGCGCGCAGCTTTCGCGGCGTAGGCCGCCGCCCATTCCCAAGTCGGCGTCGGCGACAATTCTTCGACCGCCATCACTGCGAGCGGGCCGAAGTTCGGTGATACACCGCCCGCGGCCTGATCACCCCACACCACCAGGTCGGAGAAGTTGTCACGCCGGGCGCAGAACAGATGGCCATAGAGCTGGCGCATCCATCCCCAGCGGCCGGTGTCGGTAAATCCCCATTCCTGGCAAAAATCGAATAGCGTGTTGCTTTCGGTGTTGGGCAACGCGACGTATTCGTATTCGTGCTCGCCGAGATTGGCGATGGCGTCGGCAAAGTCAGGTTCGCCGCCGCCGACCACGCCGCCGGTACCAGCGCCGAGATGCGGCGGCACGGCCATGGTCAGACCGGGAGGCAATTCCTGCCCACCCACCTTGCCGTAATAATTGAGCTGCAAGGTGATGTCGTTGCCGTTCTTGCCCGGTGTCTTGCACGTGATCGTCACGTCAGGACCAGCCGCCACTGCCGTGACTTGCAACGACGGTTCGTCATTGATGGCAAAGGCCAGCTCGGTCGCCATGGTGGCTGGCGTGTCGGTTGTGCCGACGGCAATGCCGACATGATGACCGCCGATATAGAGATGCACCATCCCGGCTTCGACCGGCGCCGTCTGAAACGTGATCTTGGCGGCGGCTTGCGTCGAGCCCGAAAGCGGCGCCACCGGTAGCGCCCAGATCTCGTGCGCGAAATTGTTGGCAAAGGCAGCGGCGAACATCGACGCGATTTCCGAGCCCTGACCATATTGGCGGTCGGCCTGCGCTTGCGTGCCGATGGGCTTGGGAATGTTCGGCGTGCCAATCCCGGCGCCTTGCGAGACGACGTCCGGCACCCACGTCAGATTGAACGTCGCGCCGATGCCTGCGCCGTTGGTGGTAACTTGCATCACCGGATTCACCGGCGGCGTCGCTTCGGCGGAAATGCTCCCGGCATCGGTGATGGTGACGGTCGCCACGGCGCCAGTCGTGATGGTGGCCACGGTCAGCACAACGCCATTGTCCAGGTTGATCGTATTGCCGACCGCATAGCCGCTGCCACCGGCGGCGACGGTCGCGGTGGAAACCTTTTGCGTTGAGATGATCATGGTTCCGACGATCAGAATGGGTTGCCGGATGATCGGCAAGCCCGCCATCGACGGGTCGACTTCGGCCCAGAACAAAGGCATGCGCCATTGGGCGGGAATGGCATCAAAGCTGATAGGCATGGGGGTTTCTCCATCGAGAGGGATTGGCGCGTCTCACGACGGGCCGGTGATGCAGGAAGGCGTTACGCCCTCGAGGCCGCGGGCGCGGGCTTGGTCGGCTCGGTTTCGGTCGCGGGCTCACGCGGCGGCTGGCGTTGCCCTTGCCGCGGCGCCTCGAGCTGCTGCTGGTGCGGCTCGGCCTGGTGCTCGCCATGCTCGGCTTGTCGATCGAGCACGATTGATCCCTCGCGTAACCGCCGGTGCGTGAATGTGTCGTTCGGCCACTCGACGGACTGATTTATGTCGGGCATGAAGCGCTTATGCGTGACGCCGTGGCGCAGCGCCTTGCGATATTTTTCTTCGCTTGCGCGTACGCGCACGACTTCGGGCTTAGTCGCGCCCCTATGCTCCCTCCGCTTGGGCATGCCGACGCTGGTGCTGCCGTGCGTTTTCGAAACGATCTCAACCATGGTTATTCCTCTCGGGTTTGCTTGGCTTGCTTTGCTGCTTGTGAAGTCGGTACGGTCCAGTCAGCGATGATCGGCGGCCGCGTCGGGCTGTCGGGATCTTCGGGATAGGGATAGCTGACCTTGAAATGCATCTGTTCGAACACGTCGGTGACGATCGGCTCGAAGCGCGTGCGATAGGTCAGCGTCAGCGTCATCTGCATTTCGAGCGTCGGCGTTTCATTGTCGCGGCCGGCTGCGCCCGGCACATGATCGCAGTCGCCGCCAGTGATGGATTCGACCTGCACGCCATTCGGAAAGGTGTGCCAATCCGGGTCGTGCAACAGCTTCATGATTGACCAGTGCCCGGCGTCGGCAAGTTCTTCTGCCAGCTCGGGATCATTATTCTGGACGATGTAGGACAAGCCGAGCTTGAGCTTGTGCAGAAAGTGCGGCTCGGTGAGATTGTTGGATCCATCCTCGCTGAATTGCTCGCCCATGTAGTAAACGCCCAAGTAAGGAATGTGCTCGGGCTGGATTGCCTTGGCCGTAGTGCGGCTGAATTTGGCAACCGACGTGAATGGCGGAATGAGCTTGCAGCGCTCGAGGATGCCGTTGCGGATCAGCAGACCATAGGAGTTGACATTGACGGTTGCGGTCATTGGTCAAACTCGTATGTCGCTGTCGGCGTCGGCTTCGCGGTGACGATCCTGCGCAGCGTCACGGTGATGGCGCCACCTGCATTGCCGGCACCTGCCAGATCCAGCACTTCGAACAAGCCGCCGGGCACGCCCTGATGAAACGGAATGTCGATGGTGTCGCCTTGCATCGGCAGCACCGGGAATTCGGCAATCAGGATGTCGATATAAGAGCGCGCATCCGACAGGATGCCGCCGTCTTCGGTCATCACGTCCAATTCCTTGGTGTCGTAATAGCCGCGCGCGCCATAGGCCGGTTGGCCTGGCTGCGAGACGATTGGCGTCACCGTGATCGGCCGCGCCCAGGTGTCCCACAGCGGCAAGTAAAGGCTGTCGGTGAGATTGAATAGCATCAGGCCGCCGCCTTGGCTCGAGCTGCGCGCAGCCGCGTGACGAAGTTCTGTGCTTCATCGCCGGCAATGACGCGCAAGTGGAAGCGCTGACGGTTAGTCACACTACTGACGCCGACATACATCGGCTTGAGCTTGCCGCTGCCGCTGCCCACCATTCCGCGAACAGGAACACGCGATGATCGAACCGCCAGATATTTTTTACCGGGCGGGCGGATTAACTTGCCTTTGAAGTTGCGAGCCCTGCCGCGGTGCGGCGGGATCGGAATCCACAGCAACGGCTTGCCGATGCTGGTGCCGCCGTATTCGTACATGTGCAGGAAGCCGGGCTTCAAATAGACGCCGATGCGATAGCCCATGCCGCCGGGCTCGGCCTTGAATTGGGTTTCCAGATTTTTTGCCCAACGCCCGCCGTTGTGCATGCTGCCGGCGATGTCCTTGCGCGAGCGCTCGCGAATGGTGCGCGAGGTTTCCACCACGGCGTCGCGCACCACGGTGGCGTAGTCGACCAGATTGGTTTTGAGTTCGATGGAAAACATCAGATGTAGAATCGGGTGAATTTCGACAGGATGTTTTTGACCGCGGTGGTTTGGATGCTCGGCCCGGTCGTGGTCGCGGCCGCGCCTGCCATGTCCTTGGGCGAGAAATAAATGACTCGGCTTTCCTTGTGCGCCAACATACGAATGCCGCTGCCGCCGGTGGCTGCGGCCGCCGCTTCGGTGCGGAAGCTGCGCACCATCAGGCCCGCGACCTGCTGCAACGGCAGCGGCGCTTCATCCGGCAGCACATAACCGCCGGTGTAGGTCACCACGATTTCGCTCGAGCAACCGCCGAACAGAATGAGCTTGCCGGTGAGTTCTTCGATTTCGTAATCGAACACCAGATTGCCGCTCGGCGACTCGACGCTTTCGATGTCAACAGCCTTGACCGGATAATGCGTCAGCCAGATCCGGCAGGTGCCATCGGGGCAGCATACCGGCGCCACACAGCGCCAGATTTCTTCTACCTTTTCCTTGCCGAAGATGCGGTTGCAATCCCAGGCGATGGCTTCGGAGTTTTGCGAGATCAGCATTTGCAGTTGTGCGTCGGTGCTGACGTCACCGGCCGGGATGCCGAGCAAGATCTTGCAATCGTCGACCGTGATCAGGTCGTGCGACGCCGCGGGCTCGAGGATGTTGACGGTGACGTCGCTCATGACTGCAACAACTCGACCAGCTTGGCGTTGCGGCGGCGCTCGCGTGCCAGCAACAGCATCAGCGCATGGCGGGCGCGGGCAGGGTCGCGCTCGAGCGCCAGGCGCGCGGGCGGACGGGCGGCTGCGGACAGCTCGGCCGCGCCGTGCTTAAGCTCGGCCACGCGTGCGCTGGCCAGCAGCGATTGCTTGAGCCGGTTCATTTGGTTTCCGTGTGGAATTGCTCGAACAGCTCGCGCAGCGGTAATGCCACTTCATCGCCGTCGGACATGACAGCAATTGCACGATAACTGGCGCGGTCGATTCGCCATTTGACGATGCGGGCGCCGGGCGGGCCTTGCTCGCCCTTCACGCCGCGCTCGCCAGGGCGGCCAGGCTCACCATCGCGGCCAGGCTTGCCCGCGCGGCCGACGCCGCAGAGAAGTTGCCAGCCCTCACCAGGACAAGGGCCGGGCGCGTCCTTCAACGCAACGAAGCTCGAACCGTTGACCATGACTAAGTCGAGCCGGGCATATTCGGCTTCGGCCTGGTGCAGCCCGCGCGGGTTGATGGCAGCACCGTCGCGACCGCCGACCGCCAAGCAGATCCAATCGGCGCTATGGCCGGGCCTGGTCGCGGTATCCTTGAGCGCCTGGTAGCAGGCGCCATCGCAGGCGAAGACGTCGCCTTCATAGGCGACCGTATCCGGCCGCCACAGCTTGCCCTTCGGCAGCTTGCCGCGTGGACCTTCCGCGCCGCGCTCACCGGCGACCCCGCGCTCGCCTTGCGGTCCGGACGGTCCCGGTGGTCCGGGTGGGCCGTCAACGCCAGGCTGGCCGGGCGGCCCTTGCTCACCGATGGCCCCGCGTTCGCCCTGCGGACCGGGCGGGCCGTTAGCACCGGGCTGACCGGATGGGCCTTGCTCGCCTATCGGCCCCGTTGCCCCTGCCGCGCCGGGCGCACCGGGCTCGCCGTCTTTGCCAGGCTGACCGGCTTCGCCAGGCTCGCCCTTTTCGCCGCGCTCGCCTTGATCGCCCTTATCGCCGATAGCGCCAGGCGGCCCCGCGGCGCCTGCTGGCCCTTGCTCGCCTTGCAGTCCTTGCTCGCCGACATCGCCTTTCTCTCCCTTGCTGCCGGGCTCGCCATTGATGCCAGGCGGCCCTGGTAGGCCGGGCGGCCCGCGCTCGCCGATTTCGCCAGGTTCGCCGGTGTCGCCTTTCTCACCGCGCTCGCCTGGCGCGCCGTCGCGCACGCGCGCCAGACAGTCATCCACGACACGCCGCACTTCCTCGCGTAGCTCGGCGTTTTGCGCGCGCAGCTCGGCAATGGTGGCGCGCGCCTGCGCCTCGATTGTCTCGCGCTCGCGTGCCCATTGGCGGCGCTGCTCGGCAATGACCTGGCCGAGTGCGGCGCGAAGTTCGTCAAGCTCGCCGTCGAGCTGCAAAGCGTAAGCGTGATTCATTCTTCCTCGCTTTCGCCTTCATCGGATTCCCCGGCCTCGATGCGAGCCTTGACGGCATCAGAAATCTTTTTGGCCGCGGCGTCATCGCCGTCGTCGAGAATGTCCTGATGCAGCTCGGCGTCTTGGTAGTTGCCGTCGTCGTCGATGTAAAAGAATTCTTTCGACTTGGGATTTTTCGTTCCGGTCTTCGGCGGCAGGTCGTCGGCGCGCACGACGCGGAAATGTTTTGCCGCAGATTTCTTTTTGCCGACATAGGCATCGAAGCGCGCCATCGATTCCTTGTCGCCGAAAACCAGCTTGCCCTCCCATGACGAGCCCAGCAACATTTGCTTGCCAAATGCGCTATCGGCAATGGCCCATATTGCCTTCGGGTCGTTGCTCTTGAGCGCGCCGCCGATTTGAGATTGCACCATCGCCAGCACTTCGGGAGTTGATTTTCCCAGCCTGCGATTGATCGACTCGCGGATCTTGCTCCAAGCGCCTTTGGTTGGAACGTAGCCATATTTGGCCCAGGCATAGCCGCCGACGTCGAGATTGGCTTTTGTCTCAAGATGCTTGATGCCAAGGTCGCGGTAGGTCTGCACATTTCCTGCAAGCAACTTTTTGCCGACGCCCTTGGATTGCGCTTCCTTGCTGACTTCGAACAGATCCGAAGTTGCAACGTTGCGTTTGACATCTATCGAGCGCTGAAATTCGCCGACGGTTTTGCCGCCTTCCTTGAGCTTGCCGCTAATCTCTATAAGATGCTCGCGGGTCTGTTTGCCGCCCGGCTTGCTGGTGCCGACATTGAAGCTGCGCAGCGACACCGTCATGTCGCCTTGTGCATCGCCGAGAAATGATTTTTTGAAATCACCGGGATCCATTCCGACGCTATCGTTCCAGACTTCAAGAAACTCCTTTTCGTCCACAGTCGAAACTTTGACGCCCTCTTGCTTGAACTTGCTGGTGCTTTCGACCTTGACCTTTTCCTTGCCGCCGCCCTTGCCGCCGCCGCTTGTCTCATCGCCACCGCTGCCCGGTTCACTGCCGCACAATAAGCCCGTCTCGGGATCCTGGCAGAAGTCGCGCAGCACAATGCGCCGGTCATATTCATCCGCCAGTGCGAGCAAGCTGCGGCGCTCACGCACGATGTTGGCCTTTTTCGGCGGCGGCTTGTCTTCGTCGTCGGACTCGAGCTTGGCGGGTTGCGGTTTGCCGGGCGGTGGCGCACCAGGTGCAGGCGCGGGCGGCGGATGCGGACCGGTCGAGAACGGCGACGGGCTGGTGGGGATGCCTGCCGCGGCAGACAGCGGCACGACCTGCTGTTGGACGCGCGGCTCATCGCCATGCGCGACTTTGGGATAGCTCTCGAGGTTGCGTGCTTCGTTAGGCGCCAGGATGCCGCCCTGCACGGCACGCGCCAGGCTTTCGATGCGATCCTTGAACAGCGAGCGCAGCAACGCCGCGGTGTCCAGCTCAAGGTATTCGTCTGGCACGCCTTTGAGCTGGAACAGCACGCCAAAGGCTTCTTCGATATGCGAAAGACAGAACCCGAGCCCGCTGCTGACCCATGCCTGGTAAAGCGCTTCCACCGATGAAAACGCGGTGCCGCGGCCGCTCTTGTCGGACACGCCGAGCACCGCCAGCGGAATGCGAAACGCGAGCGCGATCTGTTCGTCGCTCATCTGTTTCATTTCCGCGACTTGCGAATCTTTGCCCGGCGTCGACCACGGTTGCACTTTCAAGCCAGCGGTCAGAATCGGCGTGCCGCCTGGTCCGCAGCCGTCGAGCCCGGCGGCTTGCTCGCGCCAGCGCTGGCGCAGCTCATCGACTTGCTGGCGGTTGAGCACCAGATCGGTCGACAGGATGGCCGAAGGCCGCGCCTGGTTGAGATAGAACGCCGTCTGCTGTGCATTGATTGCCGAGCTGGTAGCAATCTCGGACAGCGCAGCGGTCAGCGGCGTCTCGCCGACCAGCGGGAATGGTTGCCGGCGGCGGATGCAATGCAGGCGCACGTGCAGCACGTCGCGCATTGGCACCACCAGGCGCGCGTCCGGCGCCAGGCGCTTTTCAATCACATCGTTGCCGGCCAAGTGATAAAAAATCTCGCCGTTATAGGCGAGCTGCGGCTTGCACTGGAATGGATCGAACATATGCAACGATTCAATCTCGAAGCGATTGTTGCGCAGCGCCAACGCATAGGCGTTGCCCTCGAGATAGACCGAGCGCGTCAGATTCAACATGAAATCTGAAATGCTCTGATAGTCATTCGGATGGCGCAGGATGCGCGATAGCGCCGAATTGGTCACGCGCTCGCGGCCGCCGTTGGCTTTGCTGCGCCAATGGTCGCCTGGCAGCATGGCCACGGTCTGCGCGTAGGCCGATACGCATGCTTCCACCATGGCGGATTGGCTTGAGCCGCCATAGGGATCCATCCCGGTTTGCCACCAGTTGATGGGCGCCCCGTCAGGAAGCCAGCCGCCGGTGACGGGCAGATAGTACGGCCCCGACCGCGGCTCGCCTTCGACCGCGCGCAACACCGCATTGGCATAGACATTTTGCGCCGCCGAGATGACGACGGGCGCAAGCGCCGTATCCATTTTGAGCCTATGTGTGAAAGTGTAAAAAGTGAGTCCCCGCGCCGGGACGGAGAAGGGACTCCAAGTCGGGAGGATTTACGTTGTCTGGCGCGGCGGCTGCGGCGTCGCTTGACGGGTTTGATACTGCGCGCTCGGCTTGCGCGCTTCCACCGTTTTCGCCTCGCTGGGCGGCGGTGCATTCTGCGGCAGGTTGTTGGGATCCGGGCCGCTGCCGTCGTCCTCTTTCTCGAGCACATGAGCGCCGAGCGCAGCAAGATCATTCTCCTCTTGCGTCGGCGTGGGTTTGCCTTGCGACCGCTCGGCATATTCGCGCGCGGAGACTTCCTGCCGCTTGCGATTTTCCTCGAGCTGTTTGCGGGCAGCTTCGTTTGCAGGATCTTCGGCCATGATGGTGACTCCTATGGAAGTTGCTTACTAAGTTGCTTACCAAGAGCGACGCTGTGTCCTGCGCTTACTAGCCAGGACACAAGGTCGCTTACCAGTTGACGTTGTTGACCCATGCGACGCAACCGCTGCGCCGCATTAACCAGTTGAGCGGCATGATCATTCGCAATGCGATGCTGTCAGTCTGAAACAGCGAACGCTGCGGTGACGCCACGGTTCCGGGCGAGCCGGTGCCGACCAGCTCAAGTGGAGTCGTGTCCTCCATATGAAGCGTAGCAGAATCGCTAAGCTCGAAGCGCGGCCCGCCACCGCCGGCCGTAACGAAGTCCGCCGCGTCGACCAGGATGACGGTCCGGGTCGGGATCGTTGCCGAGTCGATGATCGGGATGTTGAGCAACGTGCCCTGACCGATTTCCGCCTTGAACGGGAAGATCCCGTTGGTGTTGGCCAGCGACGCCGACAGCATCTCGCCGGGATTCATCAGGAACACCGGGTTGCGGATGTTGCCCTTGGTGCTGGTGGTCAGCACGCCGACCAGCAGCTTGAGATCGCCGATGATCGCGGGCAGACCTGGCCCGGTCGTTGGCGTCTGCGCCGCCACACCGTTGAGCAAGCCCGCGGGCCGCGTGGTGGTCGCCGGGTTGGCGTCGATGAGCACCGAGTCGATGGACACCGACGTGTCGGTCTGGATGGCTTCGCGCAACACGCCTTCGATGGCGGGTGTGCTGTGCTCGCTCATTTCGCGAGTCCACACGGTGATGACGGCGAGTTTTTTCGGCGTAAGATTCTGACTCGTGAACGCGCCGATGCGGACCGGGATGGCGGCGCCTTCTCCGACGAAGGATCCGGCAATGGTCGGCGTCACCGAACGAGTCGGAATCACGATTTTCGCGGCACGTCCGAATTGCAACGTCAGGCCCCTGGCCGCAAACCGGGTATAGACGGCTTGCGGGATGAGCTGCGGCATCAGCTCGGCATAGGTTTGCTGTGCCAGTTCTTGCGCCCAACCCGGTACTGTGGTCATGGCGGGCGCAGTGGCCGTGCGCAGGATAAGACCGCAAGCGACCCTGGTGACTTCGTCGTCGCCGTAGATCTTTTCGCACGCCTTGATCGGATCAATTTGCCAGTCTTTCGCGAATATCGCGACCGTGCCCGCGCGCACCAGATATTCCAGCGGTGCCAGCTCTTTCTTGCGCTTGGGGATGACGTGCGGCGCACTGATATCGTGGTCGTTGCCATCTTCCGGGCGGCGCTGGTCGTGCAGCACCGTCAACGCCCGGCTCGAGCTGCCATTGCCGTTGCCGTCAGTCGACTTCGCCAGCAGCTTTTCCGATTGCAGCCAGGCATCGAGCCGCTTGCGCATCTTGGCGATGTCGGCATTGAGCGCGGTCGTCGTTTCGATTTCGTCATCTTGGACGTCATCGTTGTCCATCTTCGCCAGAAGCGCCGTCAGCGCGTCTTCCTTTGCCACCAGATCGGTTTGCAAAGCGGCGATCCGTTCTGAAAGCGTGCTCATGATTTTTGAGCCCTTTCTATTGCGAGAAGTTGCGGCATGCTCGCCGGTGGCACCGTTGCGCCGGATGGTCCCGTTTCCTTTGCGTTGCTCCGCGAAAACGAGTCCGAGCGTGTCGGTGGAAACTTTCAGAGACTTGGCCAACGCCAATGCATTGGCGTTGGCAGGTACCGCAACCAGCGAGCATTCGACCAGCTCTTGCTCGAGGAAGCGGAATGGCCCGAAGAATGGATCCGACTTTTCAGTCAGCGGTTCGCGCTTGGTGGCGCGGAAGCCGACCGACACCGCGCGCAGGATGTCAGCGTCAACCAGGCGGCGGATTTCGTCGATGCGCGGTGACGTGCCTTCCGGCGCCAGCTCGAGGCGGCCACGAAGCTGCACGCCGTTGACCTTGACGTCATGCCAGCGACCTACAATGAAGGTCGGGTCGTGCGCAAAAAGTGCTACGGGGTTGCGCTTGAACGAATCTGTTTTCCAGCCATCGGCGGAAATGATGTCGCCCATCCGGTCTTCGGATTCATCCGATAAGACGAAGTGCCAGCCGGTGCCAGCCTTGCGCGCTTTTTCGGCATGCGTGGCGCGGTGCACGTGATCGGCGCCGCTACTGCGCTCCGACCACAGCATGGCGCAGGCTTCCTCATCGTCGATGGCATCGACGCAATCGCTGATGAATTCTTCGCGGTCGTCATAGTCTTCGGGATCCGGTGCTTCGGCTTTTGTCGTCAGCAACCTTTTCCAGAGCGCGATGATGCGTTTGACTTCGGCGGCCGGTGGCGCCGCTAAGTTTTTGCTGTCGCGCCAGTAGCCCATGCAGATCGCAACAGCCTGTTCCTGCGTGCGATCTTCCGGCGCGTCGTCGCCGAATGTCTCGCTCATGCAGCGGGCCATGAAGTCCGACTGGCTTTCGCCAGGCTTGGGTTTCATCGGCATGGGGAATGCTCCCTAGAATTGCGCGAACGCCAGCCAGGTTCCGGCAACGTGCGTGATCGGCCAGCCCGCGGCGCGCAATTGCTCGAGCGCGCCGGTCACTTCGACACCAGGGTTGCCGTAGTCGTGCCAGACGATGACGCCGCCCGGCTTGATCAGCTTGCCCGCGGTGTCGCTGTCGTGCATGACCGCGTCATAGGAATGGTCACCGTCGATAAATACGGCATCACAGGGCTCGAGCTGGTCGGCGACGTCGAGTGAGCCTTGCGGCCGCAGCACCAGGCGAAAGCGCGGGTCATGCGTTGCCCAGCGGCCGGGCTTGTGTTGCACTTCCGATTGCTGGCAGCGCAGCGTCGTCACAAAGTCGCTCGGCACGTCGACGCCGTAATAGCGCTCAATCGTCGGCACGTGCTCGAGTACGCGTCGCGCGGTCAGACCGGATGCAATACCAATTTCGACCATGACCCGCGGCCGCACGCGCCGCAGCAACGCGACCAGCACGGCACATTCATTGGCGTTGAGATAGGCGCTAAACGGTCCGCGCAGCGCCGTCGGGCCGAACGACGCTCTCGCGACTTGCGGTAAGGCCATGCAGTGCGCTCGTCCAATCGCCCGGCGCCGCCTGGCGGCAGATCTTCATGCTCGGATACCACGGGGCCAGCCAGCGCCAGCTCGCCCAATGCGACAGCAGTAACGTTACCGGCCGCTCGAGCGCACCCGCCAGATGCGCGGCGGCGGTGTCGACCGTCACAATCTCATCGAGCGCCAGCATCAGCGACGCGCAGTCGGTGAAATCCTCGAATTCATGCGTGCGCACGCCGAGCGCTTGCGCCTCTTCGCGGCCCTGCGTCTGCACCGAATGCAGCTCGACATCTGGTAGCGCCGCCACCAGCTCAGCCAGCGGGATCGCGCGCGGATAATCATCCTTGAACATTTGCCCGACCGACCAGGCGATGCCGACGCGGCGCTTGCCATTGAGCGACCAGGCGACGCTACGGCGCGGCGCTGACAGCTTGAAATTGGGCAGCACGTCGCCCGGCGTGGCGACGCCGCAAAGATACGGCAACAGCAGGAATGGGCAGAAGTAATCGGCCGACGGGTCGTCAAGCACCGGCCCGACTTGCGCCGCCAGCCGCTCAAGCGCGGGCGCGGTTGCCAGCCCCATCACCACGTCGAGCCCTTGCGCGCGCAGCCAGGCGACATAGCGCAGCGCCATGATGCTGTCGCCGAAGCCGTGCGCATGCAGCGCCAGCAGGCGCTTACCTGCCAACGGTTCACCGTGCCAGGGCCGCATTCCGGCCGCGAGCGCGGCCTTGCATTGCGGGCGCTGGAACGGCGGCATAGCCTCGCAATCAAAATATTCGCTAAAACCTTCGTGCCACCGTCCGACCGCCAGCAACATGAAAGCTCGGTTGAAGCGCGCGTGCACGGTCGGCGCGATGACAATGGCAGCATCAGCCTCCAACAGCGCTTCATGGTTCTGATTGCTGCGGAACAATGCAGCGGCGCGATTGAAGTGCATCAGGTAGCGGTCGATGCTGACGCCGGGCCGTTGCTCAATCGCGCGATAGCCGACGGCTTCGCCGCTGCGCATGACCAGCAGCGGTTCGTTCGGCGGCTCGGGCTTGTGGCCATTGCGGCCGTGCACTTCGAGCAGCTCGCCGTGCTCGGTCAGCCCGCGCCAGCCGGTTTCGGTTACCTCACACGCGACGACAGGATCCAGGTCCGGCAAATCGCCGAATCCAGAAAAAATCGTTTTGCCCTTGTTTGTTTCCATGCAGATCAAGCGCTACTTTATTGAAGTTAGGCAAGGCCCGGCGAGGCTAGGCATGGCGTGGCTCGGCCCGGCGGGGTTTGGCCTGGCATGGCAAGGCAAGGAGGAAGGCCAGGAGTTCGCGCTTCTGGCCTTCCGATTGTCATTTCCAAACAGGAGTCATCCAAGCGAAAGCACGCGGGTCGCGCAAGGCCCAGGTCACGGGCCAGCGCATTTTAAGGCTCATAGTATCCGTTTGAAACATCGAGCGTTGCGGCCCCATGGTCCCGGCGGGACCGGGCACGGTATCCATCACTAAGCTCGCGGCCTTCGATGTCTCAATTTCCGGCTGCGGCGAGAACGCTGCCACCAGCGCCGCGGGCGCAATCGCCAGCACGTCGTTGATGACCGCGCTCGAGCCCAGCACAATGACGTTGGTTCCGCTCGGCGCGCCGCTGGTGCGGGCATTGAACAACATCGCCCGGCCCGGCGACATGACCAGGATAAACGGCCCGTTGCCGCCGACCGGCGCGAGTTCATTGAACAGCACGCCCATGTCTTCGTAGAACGCATAGGTCGGATCGGCATTGTTCGACGCCGTCGATGCCGCGATGCCATAGCGCAGGCCCGCCGGGCGAGCGGCGTCGCCGGGATTGGCGTCGAATAGCACTTCGTCGAGCATCCGGCCGGCGGCGTGCGTCAGGGTATCTTCCACCAGCGCTTCGGCGTTGCTGCTTTCGATCATCTCCCGCGTCAGCACCGCGATGGCAGCGAGCTTGTGCGGCTCGAGAAGGGCAGGCGATGCCGCGAGCTGGCGCACCGGGATCGGAGCACCTTCGGCGACGAAGCCAGCATTGCCGAACTCGGCCACAAAGCCGGGCGCACTGATTGAGCCGAAGCCGTCGAAGTTGAGCACCAGGCTGTTGCGGAAGATCTCGGCGGCCGCCGACGCCGGACCAAGCGCCTTGAGATTGTCCGCCACCATGCGCTGCGCCAGCTCGGCGGCCCAGCCCGCCACCGATGTCATGGCCGGCGCCACCGCCGCGCGTATCACCCGGTCGCTCGGATAACGCTCGGCCACCACGTCCTCAATCCGGCGCCCTCGCACTTGCGCAATGATTTGTGCCGTCACCAGGCGCACGAAGCTGTTGCCGCCCGGTAGCGATGGCTCGGGCTGGAATGACGGCTTCACCGGCTGCGGCGGCGTCATGAGCATGTTCATGTTGCGGTGCCTCTACACGAAGTATTTCAAAGCTGAAAGGCGGCGCCTCCGAACAACAGGGAGAGGCCGAAGGCGCCGCCCGGCGGACTGTCGGATGCGGCAGAGCACGATCAGCCCACCCTTCCGCGCACGTGAGGCTGCCGACATCACGCGCGGGGAATCATTAGCCTCATGTGCCCGGCGGACGCAGCGTAACGATGAACGTCCGATCTGCCGTTTGAACAACCGGACCGGCGAGCGGACCGGACCGAAACTTCCACCAGCCAATGCCGGAAGACCACGGCTCTATGTTGATCATGCGCGCGCTTCCGGGAATGACAGCAAGCAACGCTTCCCTGCCTGAGAGATCAAGCAAGTTGTGATAGGTGACGCCGTCATGAGAGATTTGAAATGACAGGTTAGCAGGCGTCCATTGCAGCGGCATCTGAATCCGCGCAAGATAACCCTCGGTGCAATCCACCCCGGCCGAAAGCGATTGGCCAGCAAGAATTATAATGCTCACGGCGGGACGGGCGACAGGCATTTTGTCTTTGCCTTCCCTAATTACATCAGCAAGCGCCAGGCGGTCGGCTGCACCAGGTATTCGCTGTCAATCTGCAAACGATTGTTGACACACCGGGCCAGGAACACGTCGCCATTGCCGTCGAGAACTTCCACCGTGCGGCCATCGCGCGGGATGCTCTCGAGCGGATGCCACTCGGGCACCGCGTAGCCGTTGACCCGTTGTGCTGTGTGCAGTGCCATCTGTTGTCCTCCAACCCCAATCCGGAACGGCCACGTCACAGCCAAATGTCCCCAATGAGGCATGGGCTAACCTGCGATCATTTGTGTGAGCCATCTACATGCGCACGACGAACATGCCGACGCCTTGGCTGATCGACTTCCAAACCGGAACGATGCACGACATGGCGCAAGTGATGCGAGATCGCGTGCCAAAGATCTTCGTTGTTGCGGTCGCGCCGCAATTGCCGGAAGTCCTCATGCGCATGGCAAGCATGCCGATGGATGGCGTCATGATTGTTCCAGCTCATAGGAACACTTCCGCCTTGAGCCGATCGATGATTGCCATCACATCGGCGTAGGAACAGTCGACGGGCCTGCGATCTTCGAGCTGCGGATGCGGCGACATCATCCAAGTGTGCGCTTCGTCCTGGCTATAAAACTGCCGCAGCTCGGCCCACACCAGCGCGCGCGCGTTCGGCTTCATCGGAATGTCGTTCGGGCGCATGTTGAGCAACCCTAGAAATTCGAGGCCGTACATTTTCAGCCAATCAACGCGCTAATGTCCACCACCGCCATGCCGCGATCGCGCGCGCGCAACCCCATCATCATCGCCAGCGCCACAGCGCCGTCAATGCGAAACCTGGCTTTCTCTTTGTCCAGCTTCCGATTACCCGCCGGATCCGTGGTCGCAATCGCGTTGCTCATATTCCAGATCAAGACCGGATTGGAATCGTGCACCACCTGGTGCTCGAAGATCGCGTGCTCGAGCGCATCAATGGCTGGCGACATATCGCGGTAGCCTTGCCCCCAAGGCACCACACGCAAGCCATCGCCACCGCGTGGCAGCTTGCCAAACTCCTGCGGCTCGGTGCTGTCGCGAAATGATTGCAAGCCAATGCGGTCGAACTCACGCATCAGATTGTCAATGCGCCAGGCATCGTAAGCCAGCCCACGCACGCGATAAGTCACCGTCAGCTCGGCAATGAAGTTCGCTACGACGGCCTGGTCAATGCTGCGGCCGGGCGACGTCATCAGCCAACCGGCATCGCGCCATTGCACATAACGCTGATTGCCCGAACCAAAATCCTTGTTCGATTGCTCAACCAATAATTCGTCCGGTTTCCAGAAGAACGACTTCACCTTGCACGGATCCGTCACCGAGCCCATCACCACCGCGGTCAAGTCAATGACGCTCGACAAGTCGACACCTAGATAAACTTCCTCTTGCGGCTCGAATTCCACCTGGCCCGCACAGCTCGACCACTCTGCACGCGAGATCAATGTAGATGCCGGATCAACCCGCTGATTCAAAAAGAGGTTTCTAACTTTCGGTTCCTCCGCAGGCATGCGGACGGCCTTGCGGATCCCGGAAATGAAATCTTCCTTGTCGCGAAATGACCCGAGCGCCGGATTGGCCCGCAACCATTCCGCCTCATCCGTCAGCTCGCAATCTTCCTTGGCCGCATGCAAGTGACAGACAATGGTCGGATCAATTCCCGCTAGACCATCGTCAATCAATTTCGACAGCACGTGCTCGGGGTCGTTGCTCTGTGTGCTCATCACGATGAACAGCGGTTCCTCGCGCGCACCGAAACTTGTATCGAGCACATCGTACAAATCCCGATTCTTGGCTTGTGCCAGCTCGTCGTACACGACCAAGCTGGGGGCGAATCCATGCTTGGTGCCCGCCTCCGCGCTCACCGCCCGGTAAACCGAGCCGGTGTCGCGCGCCACCATGGTCTTGGTCGACGGCACCACATCAATCAACTCGCGCAGCTCGGGCTCGAGCCCAATCAATTGCTGGGCGAACTTGAACACGATTGCGGCCTGGTCGCGGTCGTTGGCCGCGCTGTAGATCTCGCCGTAAGTTTCCTTCTCCGGGCCAACCAGATGCGCCAATGCGATCGCCGCAATCAAGGCCGTCTTGCCGTTTTTTCTCGCCATACTGAGGATTGCACGACGCACCGCGCGCTTGCCGTTCGGCAGCGTCGGCTCGTAAATGTCTTTGATGAATGCCTTCTGCCAGCGTTGCAGCTTGAAGCGCTTGCCCTTGCCAACGCCGGACGGGATCGTCAGCAACTCGATGAAATCAATTACTCGCTTTGCGCGCCTCTTGCCCGCGGCGCTGCGCGTCACCTGACTGTTCAACCAGGTCGCCGAACTTAGATTTTTGTCCAACAGCGATTGGGTTGATGCGGGCTCGAGCCGCGGGGGTAAATCCGAATTCAATGGCATGACGTAACACCTGCCTTGACGCTTCGCGCTCTTGCGCAATCAACGGATTTGCAAGTACGCGCGTCCCACCACCGTGCGTCTTGCCTTCCTCAATGACCAGCTCCCCATCGGCAACTGCTTTCTTCAATGCCTCAACTAACTCTCTCCGCACCTCAACCGCATGGCAATACCCCGCCAACGGCTCGAAATCGACCCGGCTCAATATCCTCATCTCAATCAACAATTCAGCAACGCGATACCACTCCGCTTGACCTACCTCGCCAAGCCAATCAGGCGCGTTCGGCAAGTCCGTCACCCGCGGCGCTTCCACCTCGGGCGGGATGATTTGCTTGCCAGGGTTGCCGCGCAGCATCTTGATGCGCGCAGGAATTGGGGTCGGTGCCGCCATGGATTGCCTCGCATTCGGTCAGAGAACGCCAGAGAAGGATTTTTCTTGCCGCCAGGTCATCAGACAGCGGCCACCCGAAAATCGCGGCCCTAACGCGCCGAATCGGTTTCGGGCGTCAAAAAGAACA
>Ga0075428_100000404_pt1 | contig 42859 bp, 47 predicted proteins | sample RhiMetdeltSRZDD2_FD_75291 | JGI IMG/M metagenome (GOLD analysis project Ga0075428, IMG submission 75291) | Populus rhizosphere microbial communities from Tennessee, USA - Rhizosphere MetaG P. deltoides SRZDD2 | ecosystem: Host-associated > Plants > Roots > Rhizosphere > Soil | place: USA... | reverse complement strand
CGCCGCCAACGTTTTCAAAATCGACATCGATACCCTTTGGACATTCGCGCTTCAAGGCTTCAAACACGTTTTCCTGTTTGTAGTTGATCGCCGCATCGAACCCAAGGTCATCGGTCAACCAGCGGCACTTTTCATCGGCGCCCGCGATACCGACGACGCGGCAGCCGACGATCTTGCCGATCTGGCCAACCAGCGACCCTACTGCACCGGCGGCCGCTGATACCACCAGCGTCTCACCGGCTTTGGGCTGACCTACATCAAGCAAACCATAGTACGCCGTCAACCCGATGTGACCGAAAAGTCCAAGGTGCGCGGTCAACGGCATCCCTTGAATCTCCGGCAGCTTGCCGATTCCGGTTCCATCTGAAATTGCGTACTCCTGCCAGCCGAGCAGCCCGGAAACGTGATCGCCGACTTTGAAGTTTGGATTCTTCGACTCCTCGACCACGCCAATCACGCCGCCGCGCATCACGTCGCCCAGCTTAACCGCCGGCAGGTATGTATCCATTTCATTTGCCCATCCCCGGTTGGTCGGATCGAGCGAGAGATACTCGTTGTGAACGAGTAGTTCGCCCTCCTTCAACTCGGGCACTGGTTCCTGCGTCCATTGGAAATCGCTGTCTTTGAACATGCCGACGGGTCTCGCGGCGAGCCGCCACTGCCGATTCATTCTCTCAGTCATCGTTCCTCACCTTGCGCGACGATCGCAGATTACTCGCGCCCTTTCTGCATGGATTCTTCAGAATCAACCATCGGATTTTGGAGTGTGAGCGCCAGCATAATAGCACGAAAAAACGAACCTGTTGAAAGTGATGGGTAGTGGTTCAGTTTGGGTTCAGAGCCCCTATTTGGAGTGCGCCGCCCCGTTCCGCATTCGGTGACTTTTGCATTCGCGGCGGCGCTTTTGTAGCGTGAACCACAGGAACACTGGCGCAAGGGGAAAGCGCCGCCACGCATCCGAGAATCGTCAAATGCGTAAAAGGGCGGCGCAGTCCAAATAAGTGGCGCGCAGTCCAAGTAGCCGACCCTCGAAACTGAACGACTACTTCCAGGGAGACGTTCCGCGCTTTTGTAGCGGTCGGAAATCACTGGAACACGGGCGCAAGGGGAAAGCGCCGCCACGCATCCGAGAATCGTCAAATGCGTAAAAGGGCGGCTCAGTCCAAATATCTGGCGCACAGTCCAAGTAGCCGAATACCGCTGTTCAAATTCAATGACGAGAAGTAATATTCCGTGTGATCACCAACACTTTACTGTGACGAACGAGGAGGAGAGCATGAACATAAACAGACTCGCGATCAGCATGCTTCTCTCAGCGGTTCTTGCTTCGACAAGCTCGGGGCTCTCTGCTTTTAGACAAGCCAAGCAAATCGAGCTTTCGTCGAAGGACCCGGGCTCAAAGGTCGTTACCTTTCGGGTAAGCGCTAAGAGCCTTCTACTCGAGCCCAGCGAAGGCACTGAATCAACGCTTTTCAGGGACGAGGCGATCTTTACGATAAACAACAAAGACAAGACCTATCGCGTTCAAAGCTATGCGGACCTTTTGGCCAATGCTAAGCAAAAGGCGGCGTCAGCCGGAGCCGCCAGCGATCAGGGAGTAGAATTCAAACTGACTGACGAGACTGAAACGATCTCCGGGTTTACTGCTCGCAAACTAATGAGAGTGAATAGAGGTCAACCTGACGCTGAATTCTGGATGTCGCCCGAGCTATTACCGCCCGGTGTCCGGAAACTTGGCGACGCTCTCAGGAGTTCCCTACCCCAGAATTATTGGGCCAGAGTCCATGGCAATCCGGGTTTGGTGGAATTAGCTGTGTTGTATGGCGTTCCGTTGAGGTTTAAGGCCGATCAACAGACTTACCAGGCGCGAATCATCGACACACCCGAGTCTTCGCTCGAGTTACCGAGCGGTTATAAAAAACTCGAAAACTAACCACGACTGGAACAGCACTTCAATAGCGAGGTGATTCACGTGCTAACGTTAATTCGTGGCCGAACTACTTGATGACTTGATGGCGACGCGTTCCAGCAGCTTATCGCCCCTTACCGGCGAGGGGATTGTGATCGACATCGGGACCGGCGACGGGACCTTTGTGTACCAGTGCGCTCGAGGCAACCCAAACAAGTTTTACATCGGAATCGACCCCAACCCGCGGCCTCTGGAGAAGTTGTCGGAGAAGATACATCGGAAGCCCGCTAAGGGTGGCCTGCCAAATGTCCTGTTCGTACAATCCGCAATCGAGGACCTGCCTTCGGAGCTCGACGGAGTTGCGGACGAAGTACACGTTCATTTCCCCTGGGGCGGCCTTCTTCGCGTGGTCGCAACCGGCGATCAAACCGCACTCCTGAATTTGCGAAGAATATGCGCGCCTGACGGCGTGCTGGAAATAGTCATCGGGATCGATCAGGAACGCGACCGCACCGAAATCGAGCGGCTTGGGTTAGAGCCGCTCACACCTGACTTCCTCGACCACGAACTCGCGGCGCGTTATCAGGCCGCGGGATTCGAGATAATTGAAAGCGGCGTGCTCCCTCAATCTGAATGGCCACGGCTAAAGACCTCGTGGGCAAAACGGCTGCGCGGTAACGAAGCCCGAACTCTGGTCTACATTGTTGCGCAAGCAACAGAGGCTACGAGCCACCTCTGAGACAAATAATCCGGCGTACGGCGTGAAATTGATTACTCCACTTTCCGGGGCTATTATTGCCGGGCTTTGATGCTGAATAAGCGGGGCTTCGCATGGGCGCGGACGATAACTCAAGGGTAGAGAATTTGCGGACTTTATACCGCGAGGTATGCCAGAACCACCGCGCAATCAGCGACTTTCGTGCAAAGCTTCTGACGCTTTTGCCTCTTGCGTCAGGAGCAGGCATCTTCCTGCTTTTAAGAAAACAGGCTGAGTCACTCGATCCAATTCACCTTGCCGCAATAGGAGTCTTCGGGTTCGTTGTTACCCTTGGACTGTTCTTCCACGAGCTTCGCGGAATTCTACAATGTGGTGGTCTCATCGAGCTCGGCAAATCGCTAGAGGAGCGGTTAAAGCTTGGCGAAGGACAGTTCACTCTGGACTACAAATACTACAATCCAACCGGTGAACGAATGATCATTCGAAAGTTTTTACACCAGCTTGTCGGACCTGTTGGTGCTGCATGGATCATCTATCCCAGCGTATGCGTGGCCTGGCTTTACGTGGCGGCAGTCGCTGTCGAAATCCCGATTGATCGATTCATGATGATTCTGGGAGTCCTGGCGGTTGCCGGCGTTGTTTGGGTGGCCGTTCGGCTATGGAAGCTCCGCGTCGACGCTCAGCGAGAGGCTAAGAGATGACCCGTTATTTCGCTTTTCTTCGCGCAATCAACGTTGGCGGTCACCTGGTTACCATGGACCGGTTACGCGGAGTGTTCGAGTCGCTTGGTCTTTCAAAAGTCGATACATTTATCGCTAGCGGCAACGTGATATTCGAGTCGACCTCGAAAAGTGCGAATAGTCTGCAGACAAAAATCGAGAAGAAGCTGCACGAAGAACTGGGGTACGAAGTGTCTACATTCATTCGAACCGAAGCCGAACTCCGAGAAATCGCCAACTACGAACCATTTGCAAAATCCGAGCTCGCAAAAGCTTACTCTGTTAATGTCATTTTCGTTCATCAGGCGTTGAGTCAAGACGCCGAGCGCGCACTTATGACTTTGCGGACGGAGACCGACAATTTGCACTCGCACGGGCGAGAGATCTACTGGCTGTGTCGGGGAAAACAGAGCGAGTCTGGCATTTCCAACGCCGCCTGGAAGAAGGCCATTCGGATTCCGACCACAACCCGCAACGTAAATACGGTCAAGAGATTGGTGACGAAATACACCGGCTAGAAACGCCACGGATCAAAATCGCAATAGAACCTTAGCGATAATGAGGATTCTATCTTCCGCTAAACAATATGGGATTTCAGTTCAGAGGGCTTTGGCGTCACGCCGACTTTACGAAGTTCTGGGCCGGCCAGACCGTCTCGATTTTCGGGACGATGCTGACGCAAATCGCGCTCCCGCTGACCGCGCTGCTCAGCCTGAACTCCAGCCCGCTCGAGCAGGGGTTTCTGCAAGCCGCTCAGGCAGCGCCCGTGCTAGTCGCAGGGTTATTTGCCGGCGTTTGGGTCGATCGACTGCGCCGGCGTCCGGTAATGATCGCTTCGGATCTAGCCCGCGCGGCGTTGCTGGTGTCCATCCCTGCCGCTGCATTTGGCGGAGCACTCACGATGGTGCAATTGTACCTTGTGGCCGCCGCTACAGCAGTATTCACGGCCTTTTTCGATGCGGCCGGTGCGGCGTATCTTCCCACGCTTGTTGGGCGCCAGAACATCGTAGAAGGAAACTCGAAATTAGCCGGAAGCTCATCGGTGGCCGAGATGGGTGGGTTCGCCGCAGCCGGGGCGCTCGTGCAGTTTCTCAGCGGACCAGTAGCTGTGCTTATCGACGCGGCCACGTTTGTAGTATCAGCGCTCTCGCTCTCGTGGATTCGAACTCCGGAGCGCGAACCGCGGCCAAAAGCCGTTCACGACAGCGCGCGCCGTGAGGCGCTTGAAGGTCTCAACGTAGTGTGGGGCGATCCTACTCTGCGAGCGCTGGTCGGTTGCTCGACGACGCTCAGGCTTGCCGGGGGTGCGTTTGGAGCGATGTACATATTGTTTGCGGTACGTGATCTAGGATTGTCGCCGACGGCTGCCGGCATAATTGCAGGCTGCGGAGGATTGGGTTCACTCGCCGGCTCGGTGCTAGCGGCCCCGGCGCTGCGACGTCTCGGTGTACGGGCAACGTTGATCGTCGGGTTTGCGGTGGGTGGAGCATTTCAAGGTCTCGTGCCGCTCGCTCACGGAAGTACGCTTCGAGCCGGGCTCTTCCTGCTGACTGCCCAGGTTATCGGCGACGGGCTGATGACGATGGCGTCTGTGAATGACGTCAGTCTACGGCAATCGCTCGTGCCGGATCATTTGCTTGGCCGGGTCAGTGCGACTGCGAATGTGCTAAGCGTCGTCGCCATGCCTGTCGGCGCGCTTGCAGGAGGGATCATCGGTCAGATCGCGAGTCCACGTGCCGCGCTGGCAGCGGCCGCCATCGGTTTTTCGCTTGCGTCTCTCTGGGTGGTTGCGAGCCCAATCCAAACGCCGGCCCACTTAAATCAAGCTTTTGCCGATGCCGCAGCAGGCGCCGATGCGGTGGATTAGATTCGGTCTAACGCGTTTAGACAAGTAATAACAATCATCGATTGTTGCATCGATCGCGCTAAGTGAACTGACATGAAAACAAAACAGATTCTCTATTTCATCCTATGCGTAGCTGGAACCGTTCTTCCTTATTCTCAGCTCATACCCTTCCTCAGGGAACACGGGTTGGATACATCCGTCCTAGTGCAACAGCTTTTCGCCAACAAGGTGTCGGGCTTTTTCGGACTGGACGTAATTGTCTCCTCGTTTGCTCTGTGGGTGTTTGTTTACTCGGAAGGCACAAGACTGAGAATGCGTTATCTCTGGTTGTATGTCGCCGCTAATTTCCTGGTAGGGGTATCGCTCGCACTGCCGCTGTTCTTGCTGGTTCGTCAATCCAGGATGGACTCGGAGCCTCCAGCAGGAGCTTCCACGGCCACCTGAATAACTGAATCGCCTGGCAGCTAATCAAGGAAGCGTTCGCGAACTTCAGGAGGCGGGGGCATACACTTCTCGTATTTTCCAAACCATCGGTAACGGCGTTTCGCGAACTGATCGTACAGAAAGTCTCGCACTGGCCGAGGAATGAGATACGCGGCCAGCGCAAGCTTCCACGGCCAACCGAGATAGCTGGCTACGCGCAATGCCGCGTCTGATCGCACGAACACTTGCTCAAGGTATGCAAAGTCGAGGGGTTCTACAAACACCAGTGAGTCTATACCGTTCAATTCGGGATGCCGCGTCAATATCGACTTTCCGTAGCCGCCTTGGAGCGCGGCGAACATCATGTTCTTCCGCCTGTCGTGCCTGAGCACTTGCTGGACACCCCGATTGCAAAAACCGCATTGCCCGTCATACAACAACACCGGGTTAGACGTGACGGTCTTACTCATAATTCTGTCCACGACTTGTTTGGCAGGCCGATGAGCCGAGTTACTAATAGCATTCTAGCGAACCATTGAATTAAGTGAACAGCATCAGGGCTTGTCCGTAACCCGTCAAGGACGGATGAGAGCACGTCATCGAAAACGTTGGGATCGCGAAACTCGACCAGCGGTCTTATCCTACCTGTTGCTACGACCACCGCGCAAAGCTGGACCACATCAAAGAGCTCAACAGAAGGAACTGATCACTAATCAGCTTGGGGACCGGGAGTCGCGCGAGTTGCAAGAGCCATCCTTTAGCATAACCGACCACACTACGCACACCCTGGAATCCGCGGAGAGAAAGCGCCAGTCGGAATGAAACGCGTCGATATCTTCTGAGATTTTGTCTCAACGAACCGGCCCACTCTGCGCCGCGCCGAGGAGGTAGCGTAGACTGGACAGTCTACGCTACCTCCTCAGCTCGGTGCCGACATTGAGACTGAGCGACGCCTCTGAGCGATCCGGAAGGCCCTGGAAGGCCAGAGGATTGTCGAAACAAAAATCCGCCTTCGGCGTTCAACACGAATGCACGACTGACCTTAGACAGAAACTCGGTACTCAGATCTAAGATTATGAGTCTCAACTACTAATGGCGTAGAGTATTCAAACGTGTGGCGGCCGCAACAAAGCGAACTATGATAAGGAAAAAGGCAATCATGAATCGAATTATGCTGATTTTGGTTCTTGTTTTTTCGTACGCCGGAGCCTCGCCTCGCGTTCGCGCCGTGCAGACGACGGCAGACCCGCTGGTAATGCCATTCGAATTGGTGACCCGGCACATCTTAGTCAAAGCCAGAATAAACAATTCCGGACCACTGTGGTTCATCTTCGACACAGGCGACAAGGTAGCTATTGTCGATATGGGGCGCGCAAAGGCGTTGGGATTATCGCTTCAAGGCGAAGTTAATGTTGGCGGCGCCGGGGCTGGCACTGTAAAGGGCGCCACCGTACGAGACGCCTCGGTGACTCTGATGGGAGCCGAAAAGAATCCGCAGCCGGTGATGTTGGCGATCCCGCTGGACGGTCTGGAACCAAGATTCGGACATGACATTGATGGAATCATCGGAGCGGATTTCATAAAACAGTTTGTGGTTGAAATTGACTATTCGGCTCGTGTCCTGCGACTGCATGACAAACAAAAGTTCTCATATTCTGGTCCTGGAGAGACCCTCCCCCTCACCTTTATCCACGGCGGCTACCCGATCATAGAGGCCGATGTTGTTGTTTCCGGAAAAACGCCAGCGCGAGGAAAATTTGTGCTGGATTTTGGATCAGGCGCCTCGCTCGCACTTCACACGCCGTTTGTGAAGGAACAGAATCTACCGACATCGGATCAGAAAACGATAAGATTGATCGGCGGCGGCGGAGTTGGGGGACAGATAACCGGCCGCAATGGTCGAGTATCGGAGCTCAGGTTCGGAAAACTCCGAGTCGACAATCCGCTCACGCTTTTTTCAGAGGATACGCGCGGTGCGTTTGCCAGCTCCGACATACAAGGCAACATCGGCGCGATGATTTTGTCCAAGTTTAAGACCTTCCTGGATTACGATCGCAATCGCATTATTCTCGAGCCGAATGCCACGTACACAGACCCGATCGCCCCGATCTCAAATGGACTGAAGCTCATAGCAGACGGTCTCGATTACAAAACGTTCCGGATCGACGAACTGCTTGAAGATTCCCCAGCGACCGAAGCGGGTCTTCGAAAGGATGATGTGATTCTGGAAGTCGATGGTCGAGCTGCCGCGGAGCTGACGCTGACATCTCTACACGAAATATTGGAGAAACCTGTCACTCATAAGCTATCGATACGTCGTGACGGGCAGACTTTTCAAATCAGGCTGACGCCGAGAAAGATGATTTGAGAATCCGCCAGAAGATTGTCGCTGAAGCTTTCAGTTCTCATCTGCACTAATAACCTGACTCGCGAACCAAGTCCCGTCGATTCCCGCTAGTGCCTCAGCCGGAGTTCATCTGGCGAAACAACTAACCGCCCAGTATAGTGAGAATCAAGGGTGGACCATCTGCCGAGAGGACATCAATGACGGGAAAACAGCATACAAACCAGTTAATAAACGAGACCAGTCCGTATCTTCTGCAGCACGCGCACAACCCCGTCGATTGGTATCCGTGGGGACCTGAAGCTCTCGAAAGATCGCGAAAGGAGGACAAGCCGATTCTTCTTTCGATCGGCTACTCAGCCTGCCACTGGTGTCACGTCATGGAGCACGAGTCGTTTGAAAACGAAGACATCGCGAAGATGATGAACGATAACTTCGTGTGCATAAAAGTCGATCGTGAAGAGCGGCCCGATCTCGACTCGATCTACATGAACGCGGTTCAGATGATGACCGGTCACGGAGGATGGCCGATGACAATGTTCCTTACCCCCGATCTGAAACCGTTCTACGGAGGTACGTACTATCCTCCCGAGGACCGCCGGGGGATGGCCGGGTTTCCAAAAGTGCTGACCGCGATCGCCGACTCTTATAAGAATCGACGACCTGAGATACTGGCAAGCGCCGACGCCATAACCGCGGAGCTGAAAAAAGGCGACCGGTTCGTCGCTTCCAACGAGTTGTTGACGACTGAGGTGTTGAACTCTGCGTTCTCGGCGCTCACAGGAAGCTTTGATCAAAGGCACGGCGGGTTCGGCGGAGCTCCAAAGTTTCCTCCTTCAATGACGTTGATGTTCTTGCTAAGGCATCATAAACGGACTAACTCCGCCCAGGCTCTTGAGATGGTGGAGACGACCCTTCGAAAGATGGCGGGCGGCGGTATGTATGATCATCTTGGCGGAGGCTTCGCTCGGTATTCGGTAGATGCGCGCTGGCTGGTTCCCCACTTCGAGAAGATGCTTTATGACAACGCCCTGTTGACCCGAATCTATTTGCAGGCTTACCAACAAACAAAGAATCCGTTGTACCGGCGGATTGCGGAAGAAACGCTCGAATACATCATCCGCGATATGACCGATCGCAGCGGTGGGTTCTACTCATCGGAGGATGCCGATAGCGAGGGAGAAGAGGGCAAGTTTTATGTTTGGACGCGCTCTGAAGTGCTTGACCTGCTCGGCGCGGACGACGGCGAAGTGTTCTGCGAATTCTTCGATGTGACCGATGAAGGAAACTTCGAGCACGGGAAGTCAATTCTCAACACACCGCAAACGCTTGAAGAGTTCGCTGCCGACAAGGAAATGTCGGCGGATGCCCTCACCAGAATAATAAACGCCGGCAAACGACGGCTGTTTAATGTGCGGGAACAGCGCGTGAGGCCGGGTCGCGACGACAAAACGCTTGCGGCGTGGAACGGGCTTATGCTGACGGCGTTTGCTGAAGCCGCAAACATTCTCGGGCGCGATGACTATCGAGAGATCGCGGTTCGCAACGCGGAGTTCTTAACGAAAGAGTTGATGAGAGACGGGAGGCTGCTTCGGACCTATAAGGCAGGTCAGGCGAAGCTAAACGGATATCTGGAGGATTACGCTTATGTGATCGAAGGTTTGCTTGCGGTTTATGAGGCAACATTCGAGCTAAGATTCTTCACCCGGGCCCGCGAACTTGCGGACACAATGATAGATCAATTCTGGGACGAGCAGGATGGCGGGTTCTACTTTACTTCATCGGATCACGAAGAGCTGATCACCAGAACAAAGGACTACTTTGACAACGCAACCCCCTCGGGAAACTCGGTGGCGGCGGCTGCGCTTCTCAAGCTGGCTGTACTCACTCAACAGCACGATTACTCGAACAACGCGGTGACGATTCTGCGAGCTTTGCGTCCGGCAATGAGTCGATACCCAAGTGCTTTTGGGTACATGCTAAGCGCTTTGGATTTTTATCTGTCGGAACCTAAGGAGATCGCAATTGTCGGCAAGCTCGATTCGCACGAGGTGAGGTCGTTTGCTGAAGAAGTCTATTCGAGGTATCTACCAAATAAAGTCGTTGCGGCATCCGAGCCGGGTGATGAGGCTGCGGCGGCGGCCATCAGGCTTTTGATCGATAGGTCCTCAGTCGGGTCAACGGCAACGGCGTATGTTTGCCGCAACTATACTTGCCTGGCGCCCGCGACAACAGCGGAAGAACTGGCTGCTCGGCTGGATGAATAGGACTAAGGCGTGATCTTGATCTCAAATATGCGCGGCCAGAGTTTGCCCGTTACGAAAACTCGCTTTAATTCAGTGTCATACGCGATGCCGTTCAGTACAGCATCGGGTCCCGCCCTATCCGGCGTTTGAATTCCCTTCAGGTCCAGGAACGAGGTGACCAATCCGGTTGCAGGATCGATGCGAACTATCAGATCGGTCCGCCAAACGTTTGCCCAGATCTCACCCTCGATGAACTCCAGCTCGTTCAAGTCAAGAACAGGCTGCCCGTTCATCCTTACCGGGATCCTTTTGATCGGTCGAAATGTAGTCGGATCAAGATAGAAGAGATCGCTGCTACCATCGCTCATGATCAAGTTCTTACCGTCAAAGGTCAGCCCCCAACCTTCTGTGTCATAGCTGAATTCTTCCAGCAGCCGAAACGTACTGCGGTCATAAACGAATCCGCGATGCGATTTCCAGGTGAGCTGAATGAGCCGGACGCCGGCCAGCGACAGACCTTCGCCAAAGAACTCGGGTGACAGTTTAATCTCCTTCAAAACTTTTCCACTTGGGAACTCGACTCTGCGGAGCTTGGATTCGCCGTACTGACCGGTGCTCTCATAAAACCCGCCGTCGTGCCAGAGTAAGCCCTGGGTGAACGACGTCGGATCGTGAGGATAGCTGTTAACTACCTGGTGTGTGACGCGTTGCGCTCGCTTTTCTGAGGCAACCGCCAGGCTGCTGGTCGCCGAGACCTTGCCCTGATCTCCAGGAGCTGAGCGCATGGTTGCGAGAATGAAAACTCCGGCGCCAACAGCTACGACAATCGCGGCGATGGCGATTATCACGGCTGAGGACTTACGTTTTGAAGCCGCCTTTTGTGACCCTCTCCTCCTGGATTTTCCGCCCACGGGTTCCTTTTTGAAGTCTGTTCCAATGCGGATCTGGATTATACGCTGAGACTTGGAAAGTAACGAGCAGTGTTTCATTTCCTTGAGACGATCGTTGGAAAGGGATGCACCGCTAGTCTATACTCGGCTGGGCGGCACTCTCCGAAGTCCAGGCGCACGCCATAATTTCCTGAGGAGCTTCGCGAACATGACAGCTCGTAAAAACTTACTTGTCGGTATCACTATGTCTCTAGCAGTTCTGTTGATCACAACGATCAGCAACGGGTACCCGCTCAGCGACCCGCCGCAGCCTCGCGAGATCAGAGTCACCGTGGGCGAAAACCAGTTTAGTCCCAGCACTATCAGCGTGAGTAAAGGAGAGCGCGTCAGACTGGAGTTGAGGTCTGAGCAGGACCATCGATTTGCGATTAAGGAGCTGGACATCGATGAGGCAATCCGGGCCGGGGAGACTCGAGTTATCGAGTTCACTCCCGACAAGGAAGGACGCTTTGTATTCTCATGCGCCGGCTGCGGAACTGGTCACTCTGAGATCCACGGCGAGCTGGTCGTTGAAGAAGCGCATGTCGATTCATCGAAGATGAGGGTAACGTTCGACCCTGCGAACCGGGGTGTGGTGGTCGTCGAGTCCGGAGGCGAGCGCTTGCGGATTGATACAACAACAAACTCTGTCGAACGAATCGCAGCCGTCTCGTCGGCTGTAGCCCCACCTAAGGCTCAGGAACCGGCGACGCAAGTTCCCACCAAAGATCGCGAAAGCAGCCGGGTTGTTGAGCCCTATGACTACCACGTTGTAAACATACCGACGCCCAAAGCGGTCAGACGCCATAGCTTGAACATGCATTTCACTCATCGGTTTCAGGAAATCATCACGCCGTTTGACCAGGAGGATGCCGATGAGCACATAGCTCGCATCTCTAACAACCTGTTGGGCCTGGACAGCAACTCGGTTTCATCTTTCGGAGTCACCTACGGGATAACTGACCGTTTGTATGCAAACGTCTACCGATCGCCGCTTTGTCAGCCCGGACTTTGCAAAACGATAGAGATAGGCCTCGGGTATCACTTCCTCGATGAAGCGGGGCGATCACCCATAGCGTTGTCGGCGTATTCAAGCGTCGAAGGCGATTACAATTTTACCGAGCGATACACCTACAACTTTCAAGTTATGGTTGGCCGAAGCATAACGAGATTCGTCAATGTATTTTTCTCACCGGCCGCTCACGTAAACTCGAACGGGAACAATAGGTTCAAGGAGTTCCTATCGAGTCAGCCGTTAATTTCAGAGCTCCGGCTCGGTCGACATACCGGCTCGTTGGGCTTTGGGGTAAACGGGAGAATCCGACCCACGACTTCCCTTCTCTTCGAGTACACACCAAGAGTCGGGTTTAAATTAGGCGAGATCACCCCGGTCTTCGACCTGTCGATCGGTCAGCTTACGGGGTTCAAAAACGAGTCCGAGGCAGCAATCGCTTTTGGCGTCGAAAAACGTATCGGCCGCCACGTCTTCTCGATCACGTTCTCGAACACCCAAACGACCACCACCGCCCGATACAACTCGAGCAATCAGGCACTGCCGCCGAGCAAGTTCAGTATAGGGTTCAACCTGTTTCGGCGACTCCTGTAATCAAACTGCTAATCGTCAAGGGAGATGTTTTGAATGATAAATGTTATCAACGCGTACAACGCTCAGGTCTCGTCGTTCAGATGGGTTTCCGGATTTCTTCTTGGTTTAACGCTTGTTCTATTTACAAACGGCTGCTCAAAGAGTCCAGCGGCGAACGAGCGCGCAAGCAAGAACGCAAACTCGGCCAATTCTAATCAGCAGGACGAAGCGGCGTCGCAACCTTTGCAGCAGCCAACGCTCAAAGGGGACATTGAGCGCGCTGCTCTCGCGATCTCGATGGCCCGAAGCGCGGCGCGAGAAAGCAAGTGGCAAGACGCCGGTACGCATCTACAGACAGCTCGAAAAGCGGTTGAGGTGGCGCTCACCCGCCAGTCCAATCTCAGCGGCGAGTTTGAGGCATTGAAGTCGGCTATTGATCGCGCGATCCCGGCAATTGAAGGCGGAGGGAAAGATGCGGAGGCCCGCATCGCTGAACTACAAACGCGAATCGGCGCACTCAAAGTTCAGACGGCCGGGTCATAGAGATATCGAGTAGACCAGTCAGGTTGCTTTGATTCAACTTGGCCGGTAGCGCCGGGACTAGCCGACGGCGAGTAGCTTTAAGTTCAGCAACACCGTTGCAATACCGAGGAACGAAAAAAAGCCGGCCACATCGGTGCAGGTAGTTACGAAAACTGACGACGCAACCGCCGGATCGACATTTAGCCTCCGAAGCGTGACGGGAATTAAACTTCCTGCAATACCTGCAACTATCATGTTGATCATCATCGCCAGCGCGATGATGATCCCTAACCAAACGTTTCGATAAAACGCAGCGACGACCGCAGCGCAGACCAGTCCATTGATCAAACCGTTTCCCAATCCAACCAAAGATTGTTTGAGCGCGACCCGTCCAGTACCGATAAACTCGTTCACCGCCATTCCTCTAATGATTACGGTCAAAGTTTGGGTAGCGGCATTTCCACCCATGCCGGCAACGATGGGCATCAGCGTCGCCAGCGCCGGCAGCCGGCTGATCGAGCCCTCGAAACGCGATACAACATATGAAGCGAGGAACGCGGTCACCAGATTCACCAGTAGCCAGGGAGCGCGAAGCCTCAACGCGCGGGCCGCACGGGTATCGATTCGCTCTTCCGCGGAGACCCCGGCGAGCGCGAGCAGGTCCTCTTCAGCCTCCTCGTGCAAAACATCGATGACATCATCAACGGTCACGATTCCGACCAGCTTGTCGGCATCATCGGTGATTGGAATCGCCAGCAGGTTGTACTCGGCAACCAGCCGCGCAACCTTCTCCTGGTCATCGTCGGTTCGAGCACTAATTACGTCATGAACCATAACTCGTTTAAGCTGCGTCGAGGGCGGCGTTGTCAGCATCTTGCGGAGGCTGATCACTCCAACGAGATGATCCCGTTTGTCGACGACGTAGACATAGAAAACCATCTCAAACTCTTGTGACCGCTTCTGCAGGGCCGCTACTGCCTCAGCTATCGTCACGTCTTCATCCAGAGCGAAACAGTCTCGCGTCATGATACGGCCGGCAGTTCGTTCTTCGTGTTCGAGCAGTTCGCGGACCTCAGCGGCAGGCTCCGCTTCCATCAACGTCAGAACCTGGGCTGCAAGCGGATCAGGCAAATGAGAGGCAAGGCTGGTCGCGTCATCGGCAGGCATCTCGCTCAAGTACTTTGCTATCTGGGACGGCTCGAGCTTCTCGAGCAGCTCCACGCTATCGCTTGGGGCCATCTCACTCATGACACCGGCAACGTGCGCAACATCGCTTTCGTCAACCAATATTTCAAAAGCCTGGGCTCGCTCCGAACCCCTCAATGTTGACAGGAGCCGGGCAACCTCGACCGGATAGGCTTTGGTGAGGATTCGCGCGAGTCGCGAGCGAGCCCCTCGGTGTAACAGCTTTCGAACTACGGGTACAGTAATGGCCGAATGGAGTGCTGGTTTGGGTCTTGTTTCCATCATGACTTGCCGTCCGTTCCACCGTATGTGGTCAAAAACGCGGATAAGTTGACTGTCTAGGCACTGTTCCGAAACTTCACGTCAGCAAAAGTTCTCCATCATATTGCAGACCTCTTAGCAATCGCAATAACTTACTTCCCCCCTCACTGAACTTTCCCTATACTTAGCTCGTAAGTGAATAACAAAGATTCTCGTAAGGAGGAAACGTGAAATGCGGGATGACCGAAACGCTGCTGGGGACGTAGTATTCGAGGAAAAGACTGCGGACACGGACAATATTGTTGTTACCAACATACCTAATGATGAACCTCCGACGAAGTCGGGGTTCGACGAGCTCGCCTCATCGGTAAAGGAGGCGGCGCAGGAGGTAGCTCAAAAGACGGGAGAGGTTTTCAATAAGGCGACCGAATCGATCGGTAAAGCGATTGATTCGGCCCTTTCAGCAAGAGATCACGTCGTTATGGTGCGGGTCAACGACGATTCTTTGAAGAGCCTCGATGCGCTGGTGCAAACCGGGATCTTCAAGAGCAGGTCAGAAGCGGCGGCGTTCTTGATCAGCGAGGGAGTAAAAGCACAGGCACCGTTGTTCGAGCGCATATCAGAGCGCATCAAAGAGATCGAAAGACTACGCACTGAGCTAAAGGACATAGTCAAACCAACCGAAGCCTCCTAGGAACTCAATGGGTCCAGACGCGACGACGGTTAGCAGAATCAAACCGATGAGCCTTCGCCGTCGATCTCAAAGCGCGCCGTAACGGGCGCGCTTTGTTTGTCGCGCCGACAAAGTTTGGTGACCTGACGCATTGTTTGTATAATCCCACTGGCATCTTCGAAATAGACCGAGTTGGAGGGATTCATGGAGGCGTGTTCTCTGCCGGCGGAACTGGGCGAAATAGCTGAGAAGGTTGAGAATCAAGAACGTTTGTCGTTTGAAGATGGAATGACACTGTTCCGAAGCGACGACCTGTTAGCCGTCGGCCTGCTTGCCAATAAGGTGCGCGAGCGGATTAACGGCGATTTAACCTACTACAATGTAAACCGCCACATGAATTACACCAACGTCTGCATTTCTGATTGCGCGTTTTGTGGATTCTATCGCCGTGTGCGTCACCCGGAAGCCTACGAATGGTCGGTTGAGGAGTGTGTGGAGATTGCACGGAAAGCGTATCTGGAGGGAGCGCGCGAGCTTCACATAGTCGGCGGTTTACATCCCAGGCTTCAATTCGACTACTACTCTTCGTTGCTTAGCGAGCTAAAGCGGAACTTCCCGGATATGCACTTGAAGGCGTTTACCATGGTCGAGCTCGATCACCTTACTCGGATCTGCCGGCTAACCGATGAACAGGTTATCGACGGGTTGATCGAGGCGGGTTTGGATAGCTGTCCCGGGGGCGGCGCTGAGATTTTTCGCGATCCAACTCGCAGCCAGATATGCGCGCACAAAACATCAGGCGAACGCTGGCTCGAGCTCGCTGAAAAGGTTCATCGGCGTGGAATCCACACCAATGCGACAATGCTCTACGGTCACATCGAGTCGATCGAAGACCGCGTGGACCATCTGGTAAGGCTACGGGATCTGCAGGACCGGACTAATGGCTTTATGTGTTTCATCCCGTTGGCCTTTCATCCGAAGGGCACAGATCTGTCGCACCTACCGGGGCCGAGTGGGATTGATAGTCTCAAGACCATCGCGGTCTCGAGGTTGATGCTTGATAATGTGCCCCATATCAAAGCGTATTGGGTAATGCTTGGTAAGCAGCTCGCTCAGGTTGCCCTGCGTTTCGGTGCAGACGATCTGGATGGGACCATAAACGAGGGCGGCTCGCTTATGGAGTCATATCTAGCTGAAGGTAATGAGAACCAACTGAGCAAGGCCGGGATAGAAGAAATGGTTCGAGACGCAGGGCGAATTCCGGTCGAGCGGGACACCCTGTACAACCCGATGACGACCTCTGCAAGTTCGCCGCAACCATCACCCTCCCTATCGACACTTCGAGTGTTGGATTAAGTCCATTCGTAACCCGCTTAAATTCAAACTGTTCTACACCACCGCCGTGCTTGGGGTAGCCACCGTTAGCGTGACACAAAGCTGTGTCGACGTTCCTACGATTCTTGTTCAGGGTTTATTGAGTATCGTATCGGGTTTCGGGTAATTATTTTGAGTCAGGACTCATAGACTGGTATAATCCGTCACTGAACTCGGAACGACGAGGTTTCTAGTAAGCAACGGAGGCGTAAATGGAAGAGTCGATAGTATTGGGCGTACCTGTTAATCCAAAACAGGCACGCAGCAAAAAAACAAAAGAGAAGATAGTTCAGGCAGCAATTCGGTTGTTTCAGGAGAGGGGATACGAGAAGACCACATCTAATGACATAGCATCCGAGGCCGGCGTAAGCGTTGGTTCGTTCTACGTCTACTTCACTGACAAGCGCCAACTCTTTTTCACCATTTTTGACAGGCGCGCCGACGAACTATATAAGAACATTTTTGACGGGCTTAAACCGGAGCACCTTTTTGACTCGGACTTGAGACGAAGAATAAGGTCCGCCGTAGCAAACACAATAGCCGACAAACAAAAGCTCTCTGGGCTTCATCGAGTGGTCTCCGAGCTGCTGCTCAAGGACGCCGATTTCGCGGCCTTGCATAAGGTTGTAATGTCGCGCTCGATGACAAAGCTTCACGAGCTGATTTCGCTGGCGCAAAAGGCAGGACTCACTTACGAAATCGATGTTGAAGCAGCCGCGTTTATGCTTCAGAGAGTCGTCTTCGACATATCACAGGATTATGTAACTGGCTGTTGCGAGTTCGACCAGGAGAGGGCAATTGACGCGCTCACCGATATGATCTATCGGTATGTGTTTAAGCAGCGCCAGGTTTGAGACGAGCGTCAGTCCATAAGATCGGTTCTGAGGTTTGTGCTCAGGCCGGTGATCACCATACCCGGTCGTACGTACAACCGGCACGCTAACGCGGACTTGATCTCACCATCCTCGGTCTGGTACCAAACCTGGCAGTTGGTGCATTCGCCGTTCCAGCAATAATCCCCGATCGACACCGTCTCCATTTTGATATATTGAAAACAGCGAAGCAGCTTGTTGTTCTCAGGTACCAGCGCCCGGTTACGACACAAATCGATTTCCACTAACTCTTCAAAGCTCTCAAACAAACCGGCTCGAAGATCGGAACAGTTCACGGGTCACCTCCCGAAGGGCAGGAAGACTGTGGGGGGTTGCGGGTGATTCTACAGCAGGATGTTTGATCAGGCAAAACAAATCAAGCGGGTCGCTCTCTTACCTCGACTCTATCATTAAAGCCAATTACCAATGAATCCGCTATCCCGATAAACAAGCCGCATTCGACTACGCCTGGTATTATTTTGATTCTCTTCTCTAAGGTTCCAGGTTCATCGATTGGGCCAAATTCGCAGTCCAGGATGCTGTTTCCGTTGTCGGTCACAAACGGCGTTTCACCCTGAAGTCGAATGTTGGCGACGCAACCAAGCTCGGTTAGCCGGCTCGCGGACATTCTTCGGGCAAAAGGCAGAACCTCAATTGGGAGGAGACGAGATTCACCAAGCCTTGAAACGAGCTTGGTTTCATCCACTAATATGACCCTCTTAGTCGAAGCGAGCGCGACCAGCTTCTCTCGAGTGAGTGCGCCTCCTCCGCCTTTGATCATGTTGAAATCCGGGTCGACTTCATCGGCACCATCAACGGTAATGTCAATCGTGCCCGCCTCGTTGAGGTCAATCAGTGGTATGCCGAGTTCCCTGGCCATGCGTTCGGTTGCAATCGACGTGGGAACGCCTTTTAGTGAAAGCCCTTCTCGAACAAGCCGCGCGATTCCCTCAATTGCAAACTTTGCAGTTGAGCCGGTTCCAAGCCCCACGACCTGGCCGTCGCGGATCAGCTCAAGCGCTTTTTCCGCGGCTCGTTGTTTTGGTAGGTCCATCTCATTCATCTTGAAGATCTCGCTTTTGCGCTCAAAAGTGGTTTTCTCGACAGGCAACCCGTCAACGGCGGGCACACGATACCACCGCGGGCAAGGTCGGTTCAAATGTTCTCAACATCGAACGCTCTCTAACAACTACAGGAGCGCAGCGAAGCAGATAACTTGGCAGCGCTAGACCGCTTTGTTACACTACCCGCGATGTGACGCGAGTAATTTGAGGGGTAAAAGATTGGAAGTCAAAATATACACCAAACCGGGCTGTCCATACTGCGAGAAAGCCCGCGTGTACTACAACGAACGGGGAATCGCCTTCCAGGAGTTTAACGCGCAAGACAACATGAGCTTTAGGAAAGAGATGCTGGCGATATCCAATGGAGACCCTACAGTGCCTGTCATTGTTGAGGACGGAAAACTCAAACAGATAGGATGGGAGGGGCGTGGCTGAACGGTGCACTAAAGCCGGGCGGTCGTCCGGCGCTAAGAATCCCATAACTCAAGACTATGACAACAGCAAACGAGCGAAACTTCGACGGTCCGTTCAAGGATTTGTTGACCGATCTCGCAGATCTGATTGACTGGCTTCAGAAAGAACACGACAAGTCTTACGTCAAAGCTGGCGATAACAAGGTCTACGCGTTTGGTGGCGACGGTTATGTCGTCGTGCTGGATGAATCCGTTTGGAACGGCGTCATTGAGTTGATCACACCCGCAGGGACAGGTTCGATTAAGCCGGGCGAAAACGGCAAGATTGATCTCACGTCGTCGGTCGAGGGTGAGAAAGCTCAAAAAGAACTTCTGAGAGAGGCGATTGCGGGAATCAGGAAATACTACGAGAACCGCTATTGGAGCACTCCGGCGACGGCCTCTTAAGATCCGACTTCTAAGCGTCTTCTTTTAGGACTTTTCTTTTGGCCGCGTGAAGGTTCAAACACGCATCGATCAATTTCTCGGGACTGGAGTCAAACACCAGCTCAGACCCGGCCCGGTTCCGAGACAGGGTCTTGATGCCGTCGATTTGAGTTGTTACTCCGCCTGTTCCCTCCAACACGCCGATGATTTTTCCTTCATCATAAGCGATTGTGAACTCGTTCAGCGTCCCAATCCCGCCCCCAAAGATTATTACGATGTCGGATGAACGCACGTTGATCACGTTCCGCCCTTTTAGACCGAAGCCGGTGTAGATGATCACATCGACGGCATCATCAGGAAGTGAATAACGAGTCGTGTGCTCATCGCGTGACGAGGCTGGCGAGATTCCTACGGTAAGGCATCCGTGTAGCCGCGCTGCACGGGATACAATTTCGGGAAAACCAGTTGTGGCGCCGGTTATCAGCACACACTCACGTTCGGCGATAACGCTGCCTAATCGCTCTGCCAGATTAGTCAGCTCTGCGACCTCGGTGCCGCTCATTTCTGAGATGGATGAACCCATGAGTCCGATGGTGGGCTTATCCGCGAACACAATCATCCCTTCCTCTCATTAAGACCATCGACGATGGCTAATTACCTTTAAGTGATGCCTTAAAGAAACTGGATAAAAGAAGCACTAGCTGCAAGGTGTTACCTTGTCATTGTGTCCCTAAGTCATTCTTAACAAATGGGAGTTCAACCACGGTTGCAGATAACGAGCCCGATGCAGTAACTACGTTAAGGTTATTTCCGATGTCAAAGAACCCGTATTTGATATGGGCGAGCGCTATGGTCGAGCCCAGTGTCGGGGAGGCTAGAAGGCTGGTAAGGTGACCTACTTCCTTCTCCTCCTTTCTAACTACATCCCCCGGAGACGGAAGCGTGTTGGCGTGGATAGAAAGCCCTGTGAGCTTCTTACTGATGTGGCCTCGGTAGGTCGCCATCGCAACTGCCTCTTGACCGGTATAGCAACCCTTGGTGAAGCTGACGACGTCGTCAAGCCCGGCTTCAAGAAGCATGTTTGACTCGTCGATGTCGACTCCATAAACCGGAACCCCAGCTTCTATTCTCAAGGACTCGAGAACTTTAAGACCGAATGGAACGAGAGAGTGAAACTGTCCCTTGAGCAGGATGAAATCCCAGACATCCGCGAGAGCGGCTTCCTCGACGAAGATGTCAAACCCGGATTCCCCAGTGTGCGATGCTCTAACAACCAACGTTTTGTGGCCGGCGATAAGTGTTTCGAACCAATCGTGCTCCTCGAGTTTGGGCAACGGTTCGAAACAGACTTCCTTCATCACCAGGTGAGCCTTAGGACCTTGGACCGACAGGAGCCGGTAGTGTTCGGACACATCTTCAACTTTAAAGTCGCCCGCGTAGCAAAACGGTGACACGTAGCTAAGAACCTTTTCGTGGGTTTGCGGATCGTTAATGATCAGGAACTCCTGACCTAGATTTAACACCCGACAAAATGCCTTTACCTTCCCGTGACCGGTCAAGAAGGCCGCTCGCATTCCCTTTCCGACTGCGAGCGACTTTACATCGTTGCTCACCAACCCGTTGAGAAACTGAACAGCCTCACCTCCCCAGACCTTCAAGCATCCGCCGAACGAAAGATCGATCAATCCGACGCTTGCTCTTACGGCGTGATGCTCCGTCAAAGGATCGGAATAGTGTTGGGCCATGTCCCAACCGAACGAAGTGTCAAAACGCGCCCCAATCTCTAACTGTCGATTCTTCAGAAGAGATTCTCTAGTGATCTGTTCGTTAGCTTCGGCCATTAGAGTGCTCTGCCGGGCATGTCAATTCCGGATAAACGAATTGGACTTAAGGTAAGATCTTATCTGTCGCGGTGCCGACCCTTCAAGGGTTAGCTCTCACGTTGCTTCAAAAGTTCTGCGTCGCATCCGTCGAGCTTCAGAGGCTCATATTTCTCTTTAGCAATATGAGCCTCATCGTCCATTCCCTGCTTGAAAGGCCTTTGCCAGAAACCGCAGCTAGACCCCGAACATTGAGAAATGCGAGGACGCTCCCATGAAAAACAGCATCGGAACGGACAGCCAGGTGTTGGTTCGTGACGCGAGAAAGGCAATCCGAGCGAGTCCCGCAGACTCAGCAGGTACCGCCGTGCCGTTCTCAGCGTTGTCAGCAGTCCAGGAAATTATCCGCTTTTGATTTGGCCAAATAATTCCCCACACATTGAACATCATCACAAGTCCGAGCGCGCCACCAATGCCGATCGAGTAGGACTTATTGCTTCCGTAGCTCGCCAGCTGCGACTTCAGCCACCAGATGATCGCTAGCGCCATTATCATCATTAGTACGACAATGATCGCGGCAAGCACCCATCCATTGTTAACTTTCTTGACTATGACCATTTCGACCGCAAACGCGACCAGCGGTATGAGCATCCAGACAACGAGTACCATCCAAACATTCTTTCCCGCGTTGTTGGCGTCCGCCTTCAGTATGTACATTGCGTAGTACATTAACCCGACCAGGACGGTGATCAGCGCCCCCCATCTGAACCACCAAAGGGCTCGCGGCATTAGTTGAGGAATTACTTTACCTTTTGTCGGACCATCGAGCGCTTTCATGAGATTCACATTGACCAGGTTAAAGAAATAAAGATGCCCGATCCAAACAATCCCAGCCAGAAAATGAAGCGTTCGCAAAAGGATCTCAACAAGTTCCTTTCCCTGCGGCGGGTTGAAAATACTGTCAAGGAACAACGCGGGCTGTGCATAGCCAAGCAGAACCGACAGATCAGTACTCAAAGCTGGTAGCATACGTCCTCCATAGTCATCAGTTTAAGTTTTGGCCCGAGCGCCCTCTTTAAAGATGGACCAACAAAGGCGCTACCACGTAAGAGCGTCCCACTATAAACACCGCTCGTTAGTGTGTCAACTGAATGAGCCGTGAACCCGCGATCTACGTTTTCCTACGGAAACACTGGGTGATCTTTGAATCGAACTTAGAGAAATCTTGTGCTGAGCGAACGGTCCAAATCGATATCGAGGTTACAGTTGGAGCCTGCTCCTCCAGGTAGAAAGACAAGATTCTTTTGGAATAAGGCGGCCGGCAGAAACTCCCGCCTCTCGTGGTATTTGGCGTCGGTGGTCCCGACGCCCGAATTGGCTATAAGGCGCTCTATTAGACAGAGAATGAACTGCCACATCCGCAACTGCCCGTAGAGTTGGGATTGTTGAACGTAAACCCGGAACCCATAACGGAGTTCACGTAGTCGACCTGCACGCCCTCCAGGTATTGGCGAGAAAACATGTCGACAAAGACTCTGAGACCCTCGTTATTTAAGATCTCATCTCCAGGTCGAGGCCCGTCCTCGATTTGCATCGAATAAGAAAACCCACTGCAACCGCCGGGCACAACGCGGATACGAAGCCCTGCTTCCGGCCCCGCGTTCTCCGCGTCAATAAACTTTTTCACTTCCGTCATCGCAGTTTCAGTTAATGTAACCATTCCTACTCCCTTTCTTTTCTTGCTTCGAAATTCAAGTTTCGTAAGCTCTCGTCAGATGTAATCCCTGCGAAGAGAGCAAGCACGCTATGTATTATAGGCAGGCTACCTCAGCTTATCAACAACAACATCACGATCAGCTCGGCTATACGGCAAATCGATCGCCTCTGTTGTCACTCATATCGATAATCGGCAATCCCCCGCCCTTTAGCGCGGCGATGCTCAATTGCGTAGCTACGTTCTCCGCGATCTCCTTGAATGCGAACGCCTGAGGACTTTCCGGCGCCCCGACTACGATCGGCACTCCGTTGTCACCTCCCTCCCGGATACTGATCGCAATCGGTATTTGTCCCAGCAGTGGAGTATTGAAACGACGCGCCAGCTCTTTGCCGCCACCTTCCCCAAAAATCGCATGTCGCTCCGAGCAATTCGAGCAAACAAAATAACTCATATTCTCAACAATTCCGAGTACAGGAATGTGGACTTGATCGAACATGTTGTATGCCTTGCGCACGTCCCCCATCGCCACTTCCTGCGGAGTAGTGACCAGCACAGCTCCTTGCACCGGCACCAGCTGGGCTAGGCTCAATTGAGCATCTCCGGTCCCGGGAGGCATGTCCACGATCAAGTAATCGAGATCCCCCCATTCAACATCATAGAGAAACTGCTTTACTGCTGTGTGAAGCATAGGACCACGCCACACAACCGGTTTGTCCCCCCGGTTCAGAAAGCCCAGCGACATGACCTTTACACCATGAGCGTTGTGTGGAAGCAGTTTCTGGCCCCGAACTGCCGGTTCCTCGTTGACCCCAACCATAATTGGCACGTTAGGTCCATAGACGTCCGTATCAAGGATGCCTACTTTCGCGCCGTACTGGGCAAGCGCAATCGCGAGATTCACTGCCACCGTTGATTTTCCAACTCCACCCTTACCCGAGCTGACCGCAATGATGTTGGAAACACCAGGTACTGACTGCTTGCCGGCCTCCGCGCTCGCCTTCGGGATTTCCGAATCCAACTTAATATCAACGGTCTTAACGCCGGCTACGCTTTGAACAGCGTCTCGCGCAGCTTCCTGTAGCTTGGTTCTTGCCGGGGAAATCGGAGTGTTGATCACCAATCGAAATCGGACCGCAGAATTGTCCAATTCAAGATCGCGCACAAAGTTCAAGCTTACTATGTCTCTATTGAGGGCAGGATCCCGCACGCCGCGAAGCGCATCAAGTACTGACTCTCGATTTATGTTTGCCATTCCATGTTCTTCCTAAGATGTGAGATTCATAGTATGGACCGTAGAATTCGTTTGTCAACTTTGGCCCATTTGTCGTTTGTTACACTCATTCATCACACCAAGGTTTCGTAGAACTCTGATCGAGCTCTAATCGAATTGCGAAACCCGCAGCGCTTATGTCTAATCGAGTAAGCCGAAGGAGGAACTAACTTGTCGGAGCCAGACACCGCAAAGAGACGAGAACATCTCGAAAAAGTAAACCAGCAGCTCTCGCGCTATGAGCACCCGCTATTTGACTGGGAAGCCCACAACGTGGAATTGGGCGTCGAAGTTTCCGTCACACTAAAGGTCAAAGGAATATACGATGAAACCTACCGGCTCACTCTCAAACCCAGGGAAATCGAGGCGAGGGGCTTCCAGTGGGACTTCCAACGACAGCTCTTTAATTGCCTGCACGATTATCTTGTAGAGATGTTTATTCGCAGTCCTCACATAACCGAGGTTTAACAATCTTCCCTATCAAAAGCATCAAGCCCGTGGGTGAAATCTCTGGTAAATCTCCCGAAGTCTCTCATTCGTTATGTGAGTATAGATCTGGGTAGTACTAATATCGCTGTGTCCAAGCATCATTTGAACCGAGCGAAGGTCTGCTCCGTTCTCAAGCAGATGGGTGGCAAAGCTATGCCGGAGCAGATGTGGGGTGATGTGACCGATCCGTACTTTCTCGCCATACCGAACTATCATCTTCCAAAAGGCCTGACGGCTGAGGCGATGTCCTACTTCTGATATGAACAATTCGGCAGCGGTCTTGTCGCGGGTTAACAATCTCGGACGAATACTGAGGTACTTCTGAGTCCATCCAACGGCACTCGCGCCGATTGGCACGGCCCGTTCCTTCCCGCCTTTACCAAAGACCGTTAGAAATCCAAGTTCAAGGTTCAGGTTCGCTTTTGGCAGAGTGACTAGCTCGGTTACCCGCAGACCTGTAGCGTAGAGAACCTCAAGCATCGCTTTGTCTCTCAAACCCAGGTCGGTAGTTATATCTGGAGCGTTAAGAAGCCTCTCCACTTCCTCTGTTGCAAGGAACCTAGGCAGCGTTTGCCAGGACTTTGGCGCCTCAAGGTTTGAGCTGGGGTCCAGCTTGACGTGTCCGTCCTGCACAAGAAATTTGAAGAATCCTCGAATCGCAACCAGCGCTCGCGCTATAGATTTCGGGTCTAGTCCTTTTTTATGAAGCTCACGAAGAAACGCCGCTAAGTCATCCGGCTGTAACGAGACAAAATCCTTGTCATTCGCTCCAGCAAACGTCGCGAGTTTCGCAAGGTCAGCTCGGTAGGCCACGAGGGTGTTGGTTGACAGCCCTCGCTCAACACGCAAGTAGTTGAGGAAACGCTCTTCGAGTAGCATCGTCATAACAACTCGCCAGGCTCCGCGGGTTGACGCCACAGTGATCCGTTTGCCATATTCTATGCGAACTAAGAGAAAAGCCAAAACTTGATCGCGTCCCTCTTGTTGCGAAGACTCTGGTGCGTCTTGGCATGTTGAACGCTGAGGGTAGAGAGCATTCATTAAGTCGAGGGTGATAACTGGTGAAACTGGTAGAGGTTGCTGACAGACTCGCATGTAAATTGGAAGGTGACGAATCAATTGAGATCCTTGGCGTTTCAACATTGGAACGCGCCGGCGCAGGAGATCTGAGCTTCCTCACCAATCCGAAATACCATAATGACGCGAAGCACACCGCGGCATCAGCTATACTCGTTGGACACGATTGCCCGCCGATGAGCCTCGCACTTCTCCGACACGATAATCCTTACCTGGCTTTTGCTCGAGCGATTGAACTCTTCTTTACATCCACTTCGGTAGCATCATCACTCCATCCGACTGCCTGGATTGCCGATTCCGCGACAATTGGGCGCGACGTCTACATTGGACCTTTCACTTTTGTTGGAGAGCGCGCTGTAGTTGGGGATGGCGCTCGCATACACTCGAGATGTACCGTCGAGCAGGATGCAAGAATCGGGGATGGAACGATAATGCACTCAGGGTCCGTGGTACGTGAGAGGGTCGAGGTTGGCAAAAACTGTATCATCCAGACCAACGCGGTAATCGGCTCCGATGGTTTCGGCTACGCAAAGCAATCGGACGGTTCGTGGTATAGAATTCTGCAAGCAGGAACCGTAATAGTTGAGGATGATGTTGAGATCGGGGCATGCTCGACAATCGATAGAGCGACACTTGGGGAGACCCGGGTAAAAAGCGGGAGCAAGATCGACAATCAGGTTCACATTGGGCATGGCTGTGTGATCGGGACTGACAATCTCATCTGCGCGCAAGTCGGCCTCGCCGGCTCCACCAAGACAGGAAAGGGTGTGGTGTTAACCGGACAGGTTGGAGCGGCGGGTCATCTTCAAATCGGCGACGGGGCAATCGTTACGCCGCAAACCGGTCTTGCAAGCTCAGTTGATGCCGGTGCGATAGTCTCGGGTTCCCCGGCGATAGAGCACAAGAACTGGCTGCGCTCGTCTGCAGCTTTTTCAAAGTTACCGGAAATTCAAAAGAACGTGCGCCGGCTAGAGAATCGAGTAAACATGCTGGAGAACACACTTAAAGAACCATCCTCAAGAACATCTCCGAATTCACTGAAAACAAACAGTTCAAAGACTTAAAGAAAATTATGAATGTAAGAATTGAAGTACTCTCGCCTCAAATGATCAAAGGTTTGGATAGGAAGGTAGAAAAGGTCCTCGAAGTGGTTCCTCAGGAGCATCTGAGAGGGTTTTCCAAGATCGTAGTGGTCGATACGATCATGGAGCCGCGGCTTTCAGCTACCCAACGAGCGACGTTACCGGGTTTGTACCACCCAAAAATGGCAGGGCAATCGGCTTGGGCGGAAATCTCTCTAAACGTCCTGGCGCCGAAGGAGAAGTTTCCAAAGAGACTCTTGACCAAGCTCGCCCTGAACTCAAACCTAGCGCAGGTAGTTTTGTCGCTGATCGCTCAACATTATCAACTAACCCTGTCAAAAGGGGTGAAGAAAACCCAGTTGGAACCGGCAATCAAGAGCTATGTCGAGCGACATTTTGAAAAGTGGAGGGAGCGTGAGGGAGGTTTGCGGGTCCGCCTGCTCAAACCCTTTAAGCCTCAGTTAGACAAGCTTGCTCGCAGGCTGGCTAAGAAATACAGGTCCGAGCTTGCAAAAAAGTAGCGCCCTGAGAAATCACTTTAACTCTCTTCGAAATCCGCTATCGCTGCTGCCAGTGCTTCTTTTACTTCTTGTGGTGTAGCTTCGGGGCGACGGAACGTGATCTTCAACGACCATTGATCGTTGGGATCATTGTATTGGTAGGAATAGTCACGCGCTTTCGCTGGTTTTCCCTGTCTGATCTCACGAGCCTGGTCTCTGGTCAAACCGGTTGCTCCGATCTTATGAACAAACTCGCGCATCTCCTCGTCGGTTGGCTGTCGTGCTATTTGGAGCAGCATTGATTTGGATGAGATGTCGGCGCGCCGACATGATTCCCGAACATCAAGTGGGATATTAGCAATAGAAATCGTTTCAGTAACCGATGTTCTTGCCTTACCGAGCTTCTTGGCAATCTCATCGTGTTTGTAGCCAAAACGCTTTGCCAGGGCGACAAGCCCGTCAGCCTCCTCAAACGGAGTCAGGTCCTTTCTCTGTAGGTTCTCGATCAGTGAGATTTCTGCGACCGCGCGATCGTCCACGTCCATTTCAATACAAGGTAGTTCGGTTAATCCAACTTCGAGGCTCGCTCGGTATCTTCGCTCGCCACTGATTATCATGAATCTTCCGCCGACGTCGCTTGGACGGACGAGAATAGGTTCGAGAACCCCCTTTTCCTGAATCGACAACACAAGTTCAGACAGATCTCCTATCTCTACACGGGGTTGCAACGGATTGGGCGCAAGCTTGTCGATGGGAATCATGCGGCCGACCGGCGCGCCCCCTCCTCGACTTGTAAGTAACTCTACATAATGAGAGTCGTGGCGCAGCCTGAAATTCTCCGGTAACCCCTTCTTAGACACGTCGCATTACCTCCTCACACAAGCTCGCGTATTCAACCGCGCCCGTAGAAGTCGGCGCAAAAGTGAAAATTGACTCCTTGTAGGCGGGACTCTCCTCAAGGCGAACCGATTTGCTTATCACTGTGTCAAAAACCTTCTCACCAAAGACCTGCCTGATCTGTTCGTGAATGTCTTTCGCCAGGGTTGTGCGCTTGTCCAGGAGCGTTATTAGCACCCCCAGAACCTTAAGGTTCGGGTTTGGTCGAGCTCGGACCTTCTCAACCGTATCCAATAGATCATCAGTTCCTTCAAGAGCAAAATACGATGGTTGGATCGGCACAATTAGATAGTCAGAGGCAACCAGTGCATTGACGGTTATCAGACCAAGCGTCGGCGGCGTGTCAATAATGATGTATTCATACGCTTCCGCTAACCCGTCCATTCTGTCCTTGAGTCTAAACGGGGCGTCAAACTCCCCTATTAATTTGCTTTCGAATTTAGCGAGGCTGATACGCGACGGTAGAATGTCCAGCCCGGGAAGCGGCGTTGCCTGGATTACTGTATCACGCGTGACTTGAGTGTCAGTAAGAAACTCATATATCGAAAGCGCAGTTGAGTCGTGTGCAAGGAAGGTGAGCGAGCTATTTGCTTGCGGATCAAGATCGACGAGCAGAACTTTTTTCCCGGCGCGCGCAAGTGCCGCAGACAAGTTGATCGCCGTGGTTGTCTTCCCTACCCCGCCCTTCTGATTGGCTATAGCGATTACCATTGTCACTTGCCGGCCGTCTAAAAACGTCTGCATCCTAATGCTAAGCCAGACGAGTGTCAAGGAGTTAGGCCTCCGCGACTTGTATCGAAGCAACACTAAACGCAGGTAGCGTTTCCTGACCATACCCTGAAAATCTACCAGTAGACTTTCGCGATCTAATATGATCTAATCGCTCCGCGACGGACGAAGAGGTTCGATAAAGCCGGACGTTGGTCATCGCTTTGCAGCGATGGCAGCCGTGGTTGCTGAGGAAACAAATGGAAATAGAAATGAAGATTCGGGGTCTCATGATGGACCCGGCAGCCAACACCCCGATCATAATACTCAAAGATGTAAACGGGGAGTCCATGCTACCCATTTGGGTCGGGCCGTTTGAAGCTAACGCGATTGCGGTCGAGATTGAAAAGCTCGCCACTCAGCGGCCGATGACTCACGATCTGTTGAAGAACATTATCTGGGAGTTTGGTGGTTCCGTAAGACGAGTCGTAATTACTGATCTGATCGATAACACTTTCCTTGCGGTCATAGAGTTAACAAAAGCCGGAGAGGTGCTGGTAGTAGACTCGAGACCAAGCGACGCGATCGCTTTGGCCTTGCGTGTTGATTGCCCGATCTATGTGAACGATGAGGTTATCAAAAACTCCAGCACCGCAATCACAGAAGAGACTGGTTCTCAACAAGACGATTGGCCAGAGACTCTTGTTGATGATGCAAGCGACTACAAGATGTAAACTCGCTTGGATATTCGATCTTGCCTAACGTAATGAAGTTCCTGGGTCGGGCGAGGGTCGTCCTGGCAAGCTGCCCTAGCGCCTAAATCAAAAAAGACTGGAGGAGACGTATCATGGCGTCGTTTAACAGGATAACTATTGTCGGATATTTGGGGCGCGACCCGGAACTCAGGTACACACCAGATGGTACACCCGTCTGTGATTTCTCGGTTGCAACTAGTGAACGTCGTAAAGACCGCTCCGGGGAAAGCCAGGAAATCACGACATGGTTTCGCGTGACCGTCTGGCGAAGACAGGCAGAGGTAGCCAGCCAATATCTAAGCAAAGGCAAACAAGTCTATGTAGAGGGACGGCTCGTCCAAAGGGAATTTCAGGACAGGGACGGAAACACCAGATATAGCCTCGAAGTGACTGCGTCGGATATTCAGTTTATAGGGTCTCGCGGTGACGAAGCCTCACAAAGCCGCGATGAACCCATCAGCAAGCCTCGCGTTCAGGAGGCCGCGGCTGGAGCACCGGTGACCGAAGACGATATCCCTTTCTAAAGGGCAAACTCGGTCAGTCATCCAATACAAACCTCTTGCTCAATCCCAGCTCCTTGATCTTATGCTGAAGGCTCTGGCGATGCATGCCAAGTGCGGCCGCTGCTCTTGTGACATTCCCACTGGCCTGCTCAAGAGAGTACTCAACATATTGGCGTTCAAACTCTTTTTTGGCGCTTCTGAAGTCCAGCGACTTTGACACCGTTATACCCTCCACGGATTCAGGCGCCGGCCCCCCAGCCTTTCGCATCGCAAGTACTTCCTCAGGCAACGTGTCCACGGTAATCTCTTCATTATCAGTGAGAACCACCGCTCTCTCAATGCAGTTTCTTAACTGTCTGGCGTTCCCAGGCCAGTCATATTCAAGTAAAATCTTAAGTGCTTCTTTTGAAATCCTGAGCTGCGTGCCCTTGTACGCCAGAGAGAACCTCTCGCAGAAGGAATGTGCAAGGGCCGGTATATCGGATTTTCGCTCGCGAAGTGGGGGTAGATTGATTCTGACTACACAGAGCCGATAAAACAGATCTTCGCGGAAGCTGCCTGCCTCAACTTCGTTTTCGAGCGGCTTGTTTGTTGCGCTGAGTATTCGTGCCTCGGTTGACAGTGTCGCGTTACTGCCGAGCCTTTGAAACTTCTTCTCCTCAATTGCCCGCAGTACCTTGGCCTGGGTGGCCAGACTCATGTCCCCGATCTCATCAAGAAACAGGGTTCCTCCGTTTGCGGCCTCAAACTTCCCTATTCTTCGGCCGGTCGCACCCGTAAATGCGCCTTTCTCGTGACCAAACAACTCGGACTCAATCAGCTCTCCGGGCATCGCGGCGCAGTTGACGCTAACAAATGGACCTGAAGCATTCCGGCTTCTGGAGTGAATCTCTCGGGCGACCATTTCTTTACCGGTCCCGGATTCACCGGTCAACAGCACGTTCACCTCGGTCGGCGCAACTTTCTCGATCAGAGAATATACCCTCTCCATCGTCGGCGACGAGCCGATCAACTGCCCGAACGTTCCGGTCGCGGCAAGCTTCCGGCGCAGTTGTGCATTCTCCGCCCTCAGAGAGTGCGTTTCGATAGCGTTCTTGACGAGGATCCTCAACTCGTCAACCTCAAACGGCTTTGCGAGATAGTCGTATGCTCCGAGCTTGATTGCCTGGACCGCGGTTCGCTCTGAACCGTGCGCGGTGACTACGATGACAACGGGAGGATCATCTTTAGAAACAAGGCCGGGTAAATAATCCAGACCGGATTCCGAGGCGAGTCTTACATCCAAAAGGACAACGTTTGGGATTTGATCTTCAACAACCTGATCCGCACCCGTCAGGTTGTCGGCTTCGAGAATAGTGTAGCCTTCTTTTTCCAGAGCCCGCTTCATCCCGAAGCGGGCTGCTGGCTCATCATCAACGATAAGGACTACCGGCTTCATCAATAAACCAAAGACCACATTGGTGGGCGGAACTTGGCCGCACGCTTAGGCTGCTCGAGGCCCTCTTACTTCCCTTTCTTTCCCTGCGGTTCCGGTGCTTCATAGAAGCCCGGCGCGTTGTCTTTCTCGAACGGGTAAAGCTTATTTGTGTCGGCGTTGTATTCCCATTCCGCCGCCAAAAGCTGCTTCTGATAGTCCTGGTAATTAAACACGACTTTCCATCGACCTGATTTTTCTCCAGGCAGAAGTTTCTTCTGTGAGGCTTCCCATCCGATGGGAGTTATGTTGTACGCGGGACCCATTTCTTTCGCATACTTGTCTGCCATCTCTCCCACGGTCTTTCCGGAAAGCTGTTCGTTGACTTCCGGTTTCATAGCCTTGACCTTGTCTATTATTGCTAATCCGTCCGGCGGCGTCTTGGAGATTCGCGCCTCAACCGCTGCGATCCTTGGATCCTTCTGGGTGGTCGTTGTCACCGGGGCCGGCTTGTGTTCACACGCCCACGATAACAAAGCGAGAACTGCCACAACTGGTATGATCCCTTTCATCGCTGATCCTCCATTAGTTTCGAAATGAACTTGTCAAGATCCCCAATCATTGAGCCATCAGGATTCTCAGGTCTCTAACGTTGTTGCCGGACGGTCCGGTTACCACCAGCCCGCCCGCCCTTCTGAAAAATCTGTGAGAATCGTTTCTGCTTAAGAAGATTGAGGCATCAAGGGCGTGTCTAGCTGCGTTGATCACCAGTTCTGCATCGGCTACTGCTCCCGCCGCATTACTGTTTCCGTCGATGCCGTCCGTACCACACGAGAGGACCGCCAACTCGCGGATCCCCATCCTGGCTAACTTCGCTGCGGAGTATAGCACGAATTCCTGATTGCGCCCACCAACACCGTCGCCGTGAACCGGGCAGGAAACCTCGCCGCCGGATATGACGCAAACGCGTTCATTTGGGAATGACGACTTGAGGTTGAGAAGGTGTTCTAATGAATGGTCGGCGATGGTTCGATAATCTCCCTCGATCAAGTCCGCTCGTACCTCTACTCGGAATCCCAGCTGTCTCGCCTCTTCGGCGGCCGTCCGGATAGCGTCAGAATTGTCGAGGAGCAGCATTGGAACCGTTTGGCACGCGTGACTCTCCCACCCGCCTGAAAAACCCTCTGAGTCCCGCTGAAGAACCTCCACAACAGATCCAGGTAGCCGGTCACTCAAGCTGAATCTTGTCACTACATCAGCCGGCGCATCGCCACCGATTTCTTCGGGCAAGAGCGGATTTGATGCGATTGAATGCAGATCGCCGGGATTAACATCTGAAATGTAAAGTCCAAGGGACTTCGAGTTCCTGGCGAGCAACCCAAGACCGCCACCCTTTATCCGCGACAGGCTTTTTCGCACCAGGTTTATTTCTCGGATGGTTGCGCCACAGCCTATGAGGACCTTATTTGTGATCCTCAAATCCTCTAGTGAGATTGACGGTGACACAGGAAGCTCCACCATGGCGGAGCCCCCGCCCGAGATCAGGAATATCAGCAGCACATCCTTACCACACGACTTCACCAGTTCCGCAATTCTTTCGCCTGCTGCAAGGCTGTTGGCATCAGGCAACGGATGACCGCCCACAATAACTTCGGATTTGACAGGTAATCTTGCGTGGTGATCGGTGACCAAAATCCCGCGTTTCACTCGGTGGCCGAGCAGACTCTCAACGGCTCTCCCCATCTTCAGGCTGGCCTTGCCCATTCCGATCAACACGATCTCGGAAAACTGCTCCAGGGGAATCTCATTGTTGCCGAAGCGGAGGGTTTCGCCATCGAGTTGCAGCTTACTTTGAATAATCGACTCAGGATCGATAGCGTGTAACGTTCGAAGGAATACCGACTTTGCTGTTTCTTTCAGGTCAGTCATGCCGAGTGACGGCACCCAAAATTGAGAGTGGATGGTCTAAGATGCGTGTTTGCCCCGGGTGTTGGTTACGACACACGAAGGGTCACCGTGAGTTGTGATCTCGAACTAAAAGGCTAAGAGGTGCGCCAACGAGCGCTTTAGTCTTCCACCTCCGCCGAATTGATGTTGTGCGCCTGCATTAGTCGCAGCACTTCCTGGCGAATAGCATCCCATCGTACTGCCAACGAATCCGCGGCTCGACTGGTTGTCGTCGATATTACCCGATCTGTGTGGCGAGCCTGTCGAGCCATAGCCAGCGTAGCGCCACGCAAACTGTGTCGATCTCGAAGCGACGGCGCCAGGCGCGCGTAGAGCTGTGTCGCGTTTGCAAAGCTGTCGATCGCAAACAACAATTCGATCTCGGCTTCTCGATACTGTGTAGCATTATCAAATTCTACCCCGGTTCCCGTCATTCGAACCCCGGACACCCTCTGATACTCCGAAAGCAAATCCTCGGCTCTGCGCTGCAAGCTATTAGCGGACGAAGCGGCGTTACCCACGTACGACGGCGATTCTGAAGGCGATGGTCTGGTCGGCGATGGTCTGGGCGGCGCCACCACCGCGTCCGATCGTCCTACCAATGCGATCACCTGATCCCCATTTGCCGAGTGGACGACTATTCGTCTCACGTACTCCACGCCGTCCCTCACGTTGAGCTCAATCCTTCCTCGAGTGATCGCCTGAGTTACCATCCCGGTCGGTCTGATTGCCCGCGCGTAGACCTCTAACGTATCCCCATTGATTACTTGTTCGCCAAACCAACGCCAACCCCCGGTGTTTGCCTGGGTGTTTATTTGAACGGAGATTGTTCCATCAGAAGCCCTGCTGGCGGTGGCAGAAATAACATTAGCCATAACGCTTTCCGATGGTACGCTGTCCGTCCTGGTTTCGCGGGACCTTTCCGATGGCGCGCTGTCCGTCCTCGTTTCGCGGGGCCTGTCCGCCGTTCGCTCTACTTTGGCCCCACCCACAATCCCGAGCTTTTGCGCGGTCGGTGGGTCCAAATCCCCGGTTTCCTGAAGATTGTGTTCACGCTGATAGGCTCGTAAGGCACCCGATGTTCGTGGGCTCATAACGCCATCGGTTGCCCCTTCGTAGTAGCCCTGGTCCTTAAGCGCGCCTTGAGCCCTGCGAACCATCTCAGGCGATGATAGGGGGAGATCGGGAGCGGGAGCGCTTGGCGCTGATGGTTCTGCAACAGGCTCCGGATCGGGGCGGTTGGTTATGGGCCGATCAGGATTCTCTGGCTGGGCGCCGATAACCTCGGGCCTGTCGTTGCGCTCCTGACGGCGATCGGGTTGAGGATCAGGCGGCGAATCCACCACAGGACTCCCTTCGGAGACATAGCTCTCTCTAATTATCAGCGCTTGTTTGATTTGAACCCCGAACGGTGTCCCGGAGGGTACCTGTGCTTCTTCGCCCTTTGATAGAAGAATGCTTGCTATGCCGGCCCCGGCGCCCACAGCTCCTCCTAGTACGGCGCCTTTTCCTCCACCGGCGATCCCGCCAAGCACGGCCCCAATCGCGCCGCCCCCTCCGATGAACACCGATGGGCGTTTTGTACTCCCGGCCGAGACGCGGCTCTCGTCATCAATGCGCCGGCGAGTCTCGGGATCATCAGAGGTCAGGCTCCCAACAAGGCCAACAGTAGCCCCGTTTGGAAAGACGATGTCATCAAAATCGATTCCGATAGTGCCCGATCGATTCATCCGCTTGGCGGGGGTCACTTGAGTTACTCGGCCTTCGATGATCGAGCCCGCGGGTATTACCGTCCGTCCGTTAACATATACCGGTACCGTTACCGTGGCCGCGAACTTATCGCCAACGTGCGCAGTCCGTGAACTCAGCGAACCGTTCATTTGCACGCTGATTACGGAATCCGGAGGCAAAGTCCAACTTTGCTCCGCACCGGGCGCGGAGGTATAGCGGGGTCGTGTTTCCTGTGCACTTGTCAAATTGCTCAAAGCAAAGAGTAAAGCGAAAGCAAGCATTACACTTGTCGTTCGCATCAGATGTGTCCTCAACTTCATTGGAAAGACCTCCAAGACTGCTGTCCTGCTTATTCGGGGACTTGGCTCATATGCTAAGACGGTTAACAACGTCAATCCTGTTGTCCGCCTCAACGATATTAGTTAAAGGCAGCCGCACCGTCGCCGTCGTCCCTTTGCCGGCGCTGCTTGCCACGGTAAGGTCGCCGCCATGCAGCTCGGCTATCTGTTTTGCGATTGCCATACCCAGCCCGGTTCCCTTCGCCTTTGTGGTATAAAACGGCTCGAATAAACGCTTTTTTGTTTCGGCGTCCATCCCAATCCCGCGGTCGACGATATCGATCAATATATCCTGATTACCATCGCGGCGGGTACGAAGCTCTATCAATCCACCGGGCTCACTTGCCTCAACTGCGTTGATTATCAAGTTCAGAAACAGCTTCTTTAGTTCGTGGCCGTCATAATAGCTCGAAGGAACGTCAGTGTCATAAAGCTTGCCGATCTGGATTTGCTTGGCAGACAGTTTATCAGCAACCATCGGCAGCAAGTCCTCAAGCAGCTCATTCAAGTTTGTTTCATTTCGGTTTAGCTGTTTCGGTCTCGCGAATTCGGATAATTCGGCGCATATAACCGCGAGATGATCGACGCTCCTCTCGATTACCTGAATGGTCGCTAAGGAATCCGGGTTGTCCACCGAACCCAGACGTTTAAGGAGCTCGGCAGCAAAACGTATGCTCCCAAGCGGGTTCTTTATCTCGTGCGCGATTTGAGCAGTCATTTGACCAACTGCGGTTAGTGCACGATTTCGCCTCAGTTCGCCTTGCGCGCGAGCGGCATCGGTAACATCGACGAAGACCAGGATTACTCCCTGCTGCTCTCCTAAGACCATAAGCGGTGAAGTAGACACATCAAACAAGCTATCGCCCACATCGACTCTGCCGTAATGATGCGTTCCCGCCTTGGGCTCTGAGAGCTCGTGAGACACTGCAGCGAGCAAGGAGGGGTTGTTGCGGAAAAGATCGGTATAACTTTGCGCGCTTCCTGATACCGCATCTGCACCGGGGAGTCGTCTGAATGACTCGCTTACCGTCTGCACGGTGCCGTCCTGACTGATCACAACTACCCCGGACACCAGACTATCCAGGAGTGATTGAAGGTAGTCCCTGGATTCGGCGCTTGCGACATAGGCTCCCCCAAGGCGGTTGAGATTCTTGCGGATTTCGTAGAACGCCAAAACCGCTACAACCACGCCGACCAGCAGGACGGCAGCGGTTGCCGCTACAATTCTGTTACGCGCGCTCACGCTCATCTGGTGCCCTGTAAGGTTGTTTTGCTCTCTCTCTTTTTCAATCAGGCGGACAATCGCCTTTACCGCGCTGTCGAGGTTATCGCGCTCGTCGTGCCACTCATCGGAGGCGGGGCCCTGCTTTTCCATCGCATCCCAGAACCTGGTGTTCGAGGCTTCGACCTGGCGCCACTCATCGCGATCAACCAGCGAACTCCTTCGAGCATCCTCGAGTTCTCTCTCGATCTCCCTCCTGAGCGTATTGAGGCGCTGCTGAGCAGGCCGCTCAAGTAGCTGATTGCCGCGATTGGCAACCACGGTTCGGGCCTCGGTCACTATCTTGCCCGTGGTTTCTGACATTTGAAGCGCGATTCGGAGATGATTCTCCTCAGTTTCGTCGACCCTCCGGCTCTCATTCTCCAGCTGCTCCAGGCTCTGAATGCTCCTGTACCCGACACCAACCACGAGCAATAACAATACTAAAAAGCCCAAAGCCAGCACGTTGCGAACCAGAAACTCGATAGCCCTGGGTGGACCGAGAAGCCGTTCCCGAAACTCTTGCATCCGTGTCATCTCTGAGCTCTAAGATGGGTTCCTATCAATCATGCCGAGCGTCCCGTTAAAACGCGAGTTACGTTAGGGTAATCGACCGTTGAATCGTAGCATGGGCGCCGCAGTTTGCGGAACATAAAGCAAAGCGGCTACCTTTTGCACGCAAAGTAAACAATGTTGATTCCAGTCAGTTAGTTTGTGTATAAGATAGCTCGCGAGCGCGCGATCAATTCGTCAACGAGTTAGCGAAGCGAGTTCTAATCGACGCGAGCGGCACCAACAAAAAAATATGTTCACGTGAAGTGAGCAGCACTGAAAACACGGCGTCCGATGCCCCGGTTTGTTTGCGCCGTACTTTTGTCGGCAAAAGTTTGTGGGGAGCGAATGGCGATAGTTCTGGTGATCCTCGCAGCCGTATTCGTCGGCGTTCTCGGCGTTCACGGTTACAAGCAATTCAAACTCAGACAGCAGCAAAAGATTAGTGACAACGAATACAACGTTGCGCTCACTCTCTGGGAGTTTGCGCGAGTCGTTAAGGATCAGATTGATGACGCAGTTCGCCAGGGAACCGCGGTTCTGGATTTCACAAAGATTACAGTACCGCATTCTCAGGGTTATCAAGTTTCTCTCGAACTCATCGGCGCTTACTTTAGAATATATGCTGTGCCCTCACGATACGGCCGGACAGGCAGGCTCTCCTTTTTAACCGATAACACGCTGAGCGTGAGAGCGTCAGATCGAGCCGGACAGCAAGCCACCAGTGAAGATGGCGAGTACAAGGGTGACGCCGAATTGTGACCTTTTCGGGGCGCAACCCCGAAGCTGCTGACCGCGAGATCTGAGCGTCAACTGGTTCCTTCGTTGGCCTATTTATGAAATTGGGTGCCGTCGAAAACAAAGCTCGCCTGGCGATGCTTGTGCTGGTCCTGGCGCTTCTGTCGCTAATCGCGCTCAGTCTTGCGCTGTTTTCCAGAAGTGGGAATCAGGTCGGCGCCTCGCCAATTCTTATCTATCTGTTCAGCTATCAGATCCTCGCGCTGGCCCTGGGTATCGGTCTGGTTTTCCTTTTGATTCGCTGGTTGCTGAGACCGTATCGACGAATGGTCGAAGCTGCGCGCGGAAGCCCGGTGCGCGCATCGGCGGCTATCAGCGAAGGCGAGTTTGTCGCTCAAACATTCCAGGCTCTGGTCGAACAACTTCAGGCTAACGAAAAAGAACTCGCGCACCTACACGAGCTCGAGCGGAGGCGCGCGGAAAGATCTGAGCGATTCAGCGAGCGGCTGATCGCAAACATACCGAGCGGGCTGATAACGATCGATTCAAAGGGCATCGTGACCTCGGTCAACGCGCACGCGATGAAGATTTTCATCCGCGAGCCCGCTTCGCAATCAGTTCAATCGAGACAGATTCATACTGGTGAACTCTTGTCACCCATCGTCGACTATCGCTCGTTCTTCAGCTCTTCACCGCGAATGGTCGAAATGATTTCAGAGTGTCTCGACAAAGCGACGACCTTTCGGCGCGAAGAGGTCGCTCTGGTCCTCTCCGGCAGCCGCGTCAGACGCGTTGGGTTAAGCGTTTCGCCAATCTGTGACGCCGCCCAGAACATCGAAGGCGCGTTGTGCCTGATGACCGACATAACCGAAGTGATTGAGCTTCGCGAGCGAATGAAGCTCAAAGACAACCTGGCAAGCCTCGGCGAGATGGCGGCGGGTCTTGCACACGAGTTTAAGAACTCGCTCGCCACGATTCACGGTTACGTTCAACTGCTCGACGCACAAGCCGTGGGAAGATCATCCGACTCCGAGCGACAAGCGGCTCTTGACGCTTCCCTCAACGAAGTCAGACTACTGAGCAAGCTGGTCACCGACTTCCTAAACTTCGCGCGCCCGCACGATTTGAATCCGGTCAATGTCGACCTGCGTGAGATTGTCGAAGCGAGCGCCGATGAGATCAAGCCGCAGCTAACTCGAAACTCTATAGCCATACGAATCGATGGGGTCTTTCCGCGACTCGCCGGAGATGAATCACTGCTCCGTCGTGCTTTTATCAACTTGCTGCGTAACGCCGTGGAAGCAATTGATCCACTCTCGATCAAAAAGGCGATCGTGATTTTTGGAGCAGTCGACTCAGGAAACGACGGTCGGTACGCGCACGTTAGAGTGGGAGACACTGGCACCGGCATTTCGCCTGAGCATCTTCCACATGTGTTCATTCCATTCTTTACTACTAAATCACGCGGCTACGGGATCGGTCTGGCCCTGGTCCAAAAGATTCTTGTCGCACACGGTGGAGATGTTTCGGTGGAGAAGAGCGATAGTTCGGGCACCGTTTTTCATTGCAGGCTGCCGCTACTAACGCTTTCGGCAAGTGTGGAGACCAAGTAACATCCCGTAGCCCAAGGTTACAGTCGGATTGACCGTAGCCTCATTCGTCCCCTTGAGCGTTCTACAAGCCTTTTTTTTCAACAGCTTATCCCGGGTGATCTCGTGGCAACACAGTTGCAATCGTTACAGCGCACCGTCTTGTGATTGACCCCGAAATCGGAGGTACAGGTGATCGAGTCTTCAAAACCAACATCCGGCCATTGCCGAGAAGCCGGCCTCGGGTTGATGGAAGCCATAGTGGCTCTTCTGGTCATCCTGATTGTTGGATCGGTCGCTTTGCATCTGGGCAAAATGGGTTTGGCGATGTACAAACTCAATGCCGCAACCGGGGGGATCGCCCAGGAGCTCGCGATTGCGCGAGAGCAGGCAATTGAAAGCCGCGCGAGCATCAGTGTGATGTTTGACGCAAAGAACGAAAGGTTCGGCCTCGACAGAAACGGAAACGGACGCCTGGACAATGTCGAAGCCGAAGAATTACCCGCCGGAGTGGAAATTGCAGAAGACGCGGTAGTCATTTTCGCTCGGTCGGGAAATCTGGCCCCAGGCTCCAAACAACCTGACATCATCATAAGCAACACCACTAAGTCCCGCCGTGTTAGCGTCTCGAAATCCGGGACCGTCGAGATCGATTAGCGCTCCATATCTCGCCAAGAAACCTTCATCACAGCGAACCGCAACCATCGAGCAGTAAACTGATACCTTAAAGAACCCAGAGCTGGAGCATCTAGGAAACATGACGCACTCGGGGCTCAGACCTGCGGTTTCACCGATCACTCCCCGCTTGTTATTATGAAGCCTGCATCTAGATGGCGGCATAAGTAGACTGCGATGAGGATCGGCGTCATATCAGACACTCATGGGCTATTCGACGAATCGATCATCTCGATCTTTGCGGGTGTGGACGCAATCCTTCACGCCGGTGATATTGGTAAACTCGAGGTGATTGATCGATTGGAAGCAATCGCACAGGTGTTCGCGGTCTGTGGCAACAATGACACTTCAATGCCATTTCCCAACGAACGCGTTGAACAGCTGGCCGGCCGACGCGTCATGATTCGTCACATATTCGGCGAACTCCACCAGCTCAAGAATGCCCAGAGGAAGACGTTGGAGCTGCTCCGTCCCGATATTGTGATCTTCGGCCATTCTCATCGGCCGTATCAACAGAAACTTGATAACACGATTCTGTTCAATCCAGGCAGCGCCGGACCTAAGCGCTTCTCCCTCCCCCGAACGGTAGGAATGTTGTCTTTGAAGCCGTCCAGTGCTGACGTACAAATTATTAGCCTCGATTGATTCGGCCAGAACAAAGGCGGGATGCTCAATGCCAAAACGCGGTGACTCTGATACAGATTGGAACTACCAACGCCGGCCATTTGACGAGGCAGCGTTGGCCGAGACCGGTCCGAGCGGCGAGTCTTTGACGCGGCCGCCGATCGATCAACACCTCGACCGAATCGCGTTGCTAATGGATAAGGCGATCCGAATTCCTGGTACCGATATTAGCTTCGGTCTCGACCCGATCCTGGGTCTTCTTGTCCCTGTTGTAGGCGACGTGATCGGAGCGGTCATCGCAACCTACATCGTCTTTGTTTCGGTTCGATACGGCCTCCCAAAGATCGTGATCGCCAGAATGGTGTTCAACATCGCCGCCGACTTCATCGTCGGCAGCATTCCGTTCGTCGGCGACGCGGCTGATTTTGTATTAAAGGTCAACACGCGCAACCTTCGCTTGTTGAATCAGCACGCTAAAGGCAAACGAGGCTCGTTCTGGAGCGACTGGGCCTGGTTATTCATCCTGATCGGCGGTCTGTTCTTGTTGATCCTTGGTGTGTTGGCCTTAATTGCTTTGGCCTTTAAGGCCGCAGGCATCGGGTTAGTCTAGTTCAGCGTCTCGACTGACATTAATAATCGCAACCTCGGGCCGTGAGAGAAAACGAACATCCAGGAGCGAAGTCCCTACTCCGCGGCTGACATACATTCGCGTGCCCTGACGCTCGAACCAGCCACGAACAAAAGTTCCCGAGAACGGCGGTAGCCAAAGCGGTCCAATAACCGGCAACCTAACTTGTCCGCCGTGTGTGTGACCCGCGAAAGCGAGGTCACAGCGACCGGCAATTCTGTCGAGAAACATCGGTGAGTGGAATAGCGCGATCTTGTATGCGGTCTCGGGAACTCCGGCAAACGCCCTGTTTGAGTCCGGAGATCCGCCGTAGAGGTCGTCGAATCCGATAAGCCAAAGACCCTGCCGTACCTCGGCGTTTGAATTCACCAGCAGTTCGGCGCCTGTAGATTCATAGAACGCTTTCTCGTCTTCGACAGGCCACCAGTCCTCGTGATTGCCGCGTACAAGCCATACGCCCAGTGGTGCTCGAAGATGAGTAAGCAGGTCGCGGAGAGCCGGATAATCCGAAGGCACACTTATCGAGTCACCACTAATCAGAATGATGTCCGGCCGCTCGACTTCTAATAGCTCGGGGATGGCGCGCTCGCGGCGACCCATTCCGGAGGTGTGGATGTCACTGAGGTGAGCGATCTTGAGAGGGACGTCTATCGGAGCCGCAATGTTATGATGTGTGACTTCAATCCAGTACGGTTCGATCCAGAAAGCGTAGCCGGGCAGACTGACTGTGATTGTTAGAAACGCGGCGATCGCCACAGCGCGTTTCCGTGCTCGCAGCCAAATCAAAGTCTGAACGACCAACTAGACCTCGACAACCACCGGGATTATCATCGGCCGCCGGCCGGTTGCTTTCTGAATAAAGCGCTTCAACGCCACGCGAATTTTTTCTTTGATCACCGCATAGTCGATCTGTTCTTCGTGAGTAGCGCTGGTAACCGTCTGCTCGACCAGTTGCCTTAACTCCGCCAGCATCTCCGTGGAATCCACCTCGTGAATAAAGCCCCGGGTCACCAGTTCCGGCTCCGACTCGAGTTC
>Ga0075428_100000402_pt1 | contig 42957 bp, 43 predicted proteins | sample RhiMetdeltSRZDD2_FD_75291 | JGI IMG/M metagenome (GOLD analysis project Ga0075428, IMG submission 75291) | Populus rhizosphere microbial communities from Tennessee, USA - Rhizosphere MetaG P. deltoides SRZDD2 | ecosystem: Host-associated > Plants > Roots > Rhizosphere > Soil | place: USA... | reverse complement strand
GACGCTTCACCTGAGACGCTTCACCTGAGACGCTTCACCTGAGACGCTTCACCTGAGACGCTTCACCTGAGACGCTTCACCTGAGACGCTTCACCTGAGACGCTTCATCTGGGACGCTTCATCTGGGACGCTGTATGAGTATTACCGTTTATCCTTTTACGCCCGGCTTCGCCGCGGAGATCGGCGATGTCGATCTCTCCGCGCCCCTGCCGGAATCCGACTTCGAGGACATCAAGGCCGCGTTCTGGAAGTACTCGGTGCTGGTGTTCCCGGCCCAGGACCTGACGCCGGAGCAGCATCACGCGTTCTCGGCCCGGTTCGGGCCCGTCGAAACCGAGCGCACGCTCGACCCCAAGGCGACGCCGACACGCTACGGCGGCATCTTCGCGGATATCTCGAACCTGACCGCGGACGGCAGTATCTGGAGCGAGACGAGCCGCCAGCGCATGTACAAGCTGGGCAACAAGCTGTGGCATACCGACAGCTCGTTCAAGCGTCTGCCCAGCCTCTGCTCGCTACTCTACTCGCGGACCATCGCGCCGATCGGCGGCCACACCCAGTTCGCCGACCAGCGGGCGGCCTACGATGCGCTGCCCGAAACCACGAAGAAGAAACTGCACGGGCTCGTCGCCGAGCACTGGATCGTTCATTCGCGCCGGCGCAGCGGCTTCACGGAATTCAACGAGGACGAGATGCGGCGCCTGCCCCCCGTACCGCAGATGCTGGTGCGCACCCTGCCCGAGAGCGGCCGCAAGTCGCTCTACGTCGCGTCCCACGCGGGCCGCATCTTCGGCATGCCTGACGAGGAAGGCCGCGCCCTGATCGACGGCCTGATCGAGCACGCCGTCCAGCCGCAGTTCGTCTACACGCACCGCTGGCGCCCGAACGAGCTCGTGATGTGGGACAACCGCTGCACCATGCATCGCGGGACGGATTACGACGACCTCCGCTGGGTGCGGGACATGCAGCGCGTGACGATCAGCGACGTCGCCAACTCCTGCGAGCAGGAAGGCGTGACGTCAGCGGCCTGACTAGTCGCAGCGGGTCCTCCGGGGAGCGGGCGCTCCGTCGGCGCCGGGGCGTTTCTCCAGCGACACCTTCAGGTTCCGGAACGGGCCGCGGACGCGGATCGCTTCCCGCCGATCGAAGATTCCCGGCGTCTTCGGCTCCGGCCTGAGCAGGAGATCGAGACGCTCGTCGGCGAGGTTGACCTTGCCGCCGCCCTCGACGCGCGCGCGATCGGTATCGAGCGCGATCCTGCGGAACTCTCCCACCCCGCCGCGCACTTCGAGCGCCGCGGCGGCGCAGTGGACGGCCACATCGGACTTTCCGGCCAGCCACGCGCCGAAGACCGTTACGGGATTCAACCCGAGCTCCGCGTCCAGCAGGTTGGAGATCCGGCCACCGTTCATGTTGACCTGGAGCGAGCCTTTCGCGCTCTTCAGGAGCGCCGCAAGCGAAGCGCCGCTGCCCTTCAGGTCGACGCGGCCGTTGACCGCCCCGGCGGCGCGCGTGGGCAGCGAAAAGGCGGCGAGCAGCTGCTCGAGCCGGATGGCATTCAGGTCGAGCTGCACGCGCCCGGCGGGAGGCTCGCTCCTGCCGTCGAACGCGACCGCACCCGAGACCCGCCCGCCCGCTACTCCCAGATCGAGCGTTTTCGTTTCGAGCACGCCATCGGCGAGCCGGGCATCGATGCGCGCGCTGCCCACCAGCAGCTTCCCCTCGCTCCTCAACTCGCGGGCGTCCAGCTTCACCTCGACGTCGAAGGCCTTGAGAGCGTCGATGGGCAGCGGCCGCGCGGGGAAGAGCGGTTGCGCCGCCCCATGTCGCGCGGATCGCGGTCCGCCTTCGTCGCTCGCGGCGGTTTGCGCACCCGGATCGCGATCGGGGCCGGAGGACTTCAAACCGGAAAGTGCTTCGAGGTCAGCGAAATCCGCCCGGTCGCTCGTCAGCGCGGCGCGCACGAACGGACGGTCCCGGCTCCGGTCGTAGCGCCCCTCGCCGGAGACATCGGTGTTGCCAATCCTTCCCTTGATCCGCGACACATCGTAAACGTCCGCGGCCTGCTTCACGTGCGCCTCGAGGCGGTACGGCCGCGAAGGCGCCGGGCGCACGGGAATGAAGGGATGAAGCCGCGCGAGCGTGGGCCCCGAAAGGCGCAGGTCTGCATCCATCGGACCCAACTGGATCGGGTCGGCAAAGACGCCGTCGAACTCGAGCTTCGTCCTGTCCGAGACGATCTGACCGCGCAGCGGGAAGAAGCGATTCGAGTCCCGGAAGCTCAGGAACCTGCCGGCCAGCGCGGAGCCGGAAAACTTCGCGCCCCTGTACTCGCCTTCGAGCGTGATCGTGCTGGTCAGCGTTTCGCCGGCGGGCCCCGGCTCCTCCTTCGCCAGCGGCGTGGACGTCCCGACGAGATCGAGACCCGCTTCACGGTTCACGAAGCGCACCCGCGAGCGGTGAGCCTCCAGCGCGAGCACCCTGATCCTGCCCGGACCGGTGCTGTCGGGGTACACGAGGCGCCAGTTTCTCAGCCCGTCCACCTGCCGCTCCAGGTCCACGTCGGCATCCACGAGAACGAGGTAGGAGACGACAGGACGGTCCTGCCACACGCTCACCAGGCTTATGGTGAAAGACGCCTCGCGCGCGACCGCCATGGGGCGGCGGTCCGCCCATGGCGCATTCTCGATGTAAACGCCGCGCAGACGGATGGTGGGCTCGCGGCCGAGCGTGACGTGCAGGTCTGCGATCCTCACTTCGCGCCGGGATTTCTCGGACAGGTATCGCTCGAGAGGACCGCGCAGCCAGTTCCAGTCGAAGAGCGCCACTGCAATCGCCACGGCGAGGATGCAGCCCAGCAGGGCGGTCATCGCGCGCCCTGGAAAGTGGATTCGGAAAGATGTCAAGGCTGCCCCACCTTTCCGACCGCCAAACGCGGGACCGGTTCCGCGCAGTTTTGTTAGTAGGTGTTCCGCTGTCAGCGGGACGCTGGTCCCGCGACCAGCAGGAAATTTCCCCTCTTCACCACCCCGGCGAGCTTCGCGCGCCACCCCTCCTCTTCGGAAGAGGGGAGAAGTCCTCCTGCGACGGTGTCGCTGTCAGAGATTCAAGAGATTCAAATGTGCTGACCAGCGTGCCAGATTGCGGCCACCGTCGCGTACCGGTAGTCTTTCCGTAACTGCTGCCGGATCCATGCAGAACCGGCACAACGGAGGAGAGTCCAGATGCATATCGCCAGACACCTGGCCGCTATCGCCTTTTCGGCATTGGCGGCGGTCCCCACAGCGCAGGGAGCGCAGCCTGCGTTCCCGGACAGGCCGATCCGGCTGATCATCGGCAGCGCGCCGGGGTCGGGCCCGGACATCATCGCCCGTCTCGTGGCCGATCACCTGTACGGCGTGTGGAACACGCGAGTGGTCGTCGATTCCCGGCCGGGAGTGGCCGGCGCCATCAGCGCGGAGCTGGCTGCGCGGGCGAATCCCGACGGCTACACCTGGTTGATGCTCACCTCACAGCTCTTCGTGGCGACCGCGGTTTATCCCGATCTCAAGTTCGATCTCGACAAGGATTTCGTCTCGATGGTCTTGATCGGCGTCGTGCCGTACGTGCTGATGGTCAATCCGCAGGTCCCGGCGAAGTCCGTCACCGAGCTGATCGCGCTCGCGAAGAAGTCGCCCGGCAAGCTCAAGTACGGCTCGGCGGGCGCGGGCGGCGGGGAACATATCACCACGGTTCTCTTCGAGCGCATGACGGGCACCAGCATGTTGCACGTGCCGTACAAAGGCATACCTCAGGCGCTCCTCGACGCAATCGCCGGCGAGGTGCAGTTCGCCTTTCCGGTCTACCCGGCGGCGCGGCCGCATATCGATTCGGGCCGGCTGCGGCCTTTCGGCGTTACCGGCCAAAAACGCGCACCGGGGCTCCCCGACGTGCCGGCTATCGCTGAAGTCGTGCCTGGCTTCTGGAATGTCGGCTGGTACAGCATCGTCGCGCCGAAGGGTTCCCCCCAAGCGATACTGGTCAAGGCGGCGGAGGAAGTGGTCAAGGCGACGCGCGAGCCGGCGTTCGGCGAGAAGCTCAAGACGCTGGGCGTCGAGATCGCCGCAGGCGGTCCCAAGGAGCTCGATGCGTTCCGCGCCAGCGAGCGCAAGCGCCTTACCGAGCTGGTCAAGGCGTCGGGAATCAAAATTCAGTGACCAGTGACCCGTGACCGGTGACGACTGACGACTCGAATCGATCGCCGCAGTAGCAGCGTCAGTCGTTACTCGTTCCTAATGGCCGGAGGGAGATGTCATGAAACACGCAGTTTGCCTGTTGCTCCTGTCGGTCCTGTCGGGCGCCGCATCGATTGCTGCAGCAGCCGACGCCGCCGCGGACTATCCGAACCGGCCCGTCCGTTTCATCGCGCCGTTCGTGCCGGGGGGACCGAGCGATCTCCTCTCACGGATGCTGAGCCAGAAGCTCACCGAGAGCTGGGGCCAGAGCGTGATCGTCGACAATCGCGGCAGCGCCGGCGGCATCGTCGGCTTCGAGCTCGGCGCGAAGGCGGCGCCGGACGGGTACACGCTGCTGCTCGCCACCGCCTCCGGACTCGTGATCAACCCGAGCGTGTACGTGAAGCTGCCGTACGATCCCGTGCGCGACTTCCAGCCCATCACGCAGATCACCTCCGGCGGGTACCTGCTGGCGGTCCACCCGTCGGTGGCAGCCAAGACGGTTCCCGAGTTGATCGCGCTGGCGAAGGCCAAGCCGGGGCAGTTGAACTATGCGACGACGGGCACCAATAACCTGCTGTCGATGGAACTCTTAAACCGCATGGCCGGCACGAAGATGGTAGCCATCAGCTACAAGGGAACCGGGCAGGCGGTGACTGCCCTCATGAGCGGGGAGGTGCAGATATTCATCATCAGCCCCCTCGTGGCTTTGTCGCAGGTCAAGGCGGGGAAGCTGCGGGCAGTGGGCTATACGGGGCCGCAACGCAGCCCGCTTCTGCCCGAGCTGCCGACGGTGGCCGAGACCCTGCCCGGCTTCGAGCAGGTCGTGTGGCACAGCGTGGTAGTCCCTGCGAAGACGCCGAAGACTATCGCCGCGAAGCTCTCGAAAGAGCTGATGAGGATAATGAGATTGCCGGACATCAAGGAACGGCTGAGCAGCCAGGGCCTGGATGCCGTGGGCTCGACGCCCGAGGAGCTGGACGCCCTCATCAAGAAGGAAATCAAGCTCTACGCCAAGCTCGTCAAGGATATCGGGTTCAAGCCGATGTAGCTGATGAAGCGGCCCAGATAGGGCGGTGCAGATAAGGCGAGGCAGATAGAGCGACTCAGGTGAGGCGTCGCAGATAGCGCGTATTCGGTACCTCGTTCGCGAGCAGGTGTTCTCGCCTTCCGCCTTCCGCCTTCCGCCTTCCGCCTTCCGCCTTCCGCCTTCCGCCTTCACCCAAGCGCCCGGTACTCCCCCACCAACTCGATCAGCCTCCTCCAGTGTTCCTCGCTCGCGTAAGTCATCGCGCGCCGCGTCAGCGGAAACCACGACCAGAAACGCGTCAGGCGCGGGCGGTCGCGCAGGTTGCTCACGATCCGCGAGCAGAGCCACTCTTCGTCGAAACCCGCCCATTCGCCGGCAGTCGTAAGCAGATTCCGCGAGACGACCGGCGCGACCTCGAACAGGTACACCTCCCGCAGCGCCTCGATCGTCAGGCCTGAATCGGCCATCACGCGCGCGATGCGCTCCAGGTCCGCGCTGAAAAGCTCCGTGTCGAGCCAGAGCTCGGATAATGCAATCCACAGCGGCCTGCGGCGTTCAATCTGGTGTTGATCGAGCATTGGTCTACTATTGCAGAAAGGTAGCATCCGCCCGAAGACTGTACACTTCCTCCGCGCCCCACTGCCGTAGAATCTCCCACTTCTCTCTCGATACAACAAGGGATTGCCGATGTCGGAATCTGCCGTGGCGCGCAAGGAAGAACTGTCGTTCATGTACTTCCCCACCGACTACCGCTGGTCCCACGGCGTGCTGATCGGGCTGAACGCCGCGCCGTGGGGCGGGGCGGAGATCGGGGAGGTGAACCGCATCGGGCTGCGGCTCAAGGACCACGTCGGCGACGACAAGGCATGGTTCCGCGAATGGGCGCGCGAGGCGGAAACGGTCGAGAAGGCCGGGCGCGCGCACCTCGCCGCGGGGCAAACGGCGACCGGCGCAAAGATGCTGTTCCGCGCCGCGAACTACTACCACGTCGGCGAGCGCTTCCTGCAGCCCAAGAGCGAGGGGCTCGCGGCCTACCAGCGCGGCGTGGACTGCTTCCGCGACGCCGCGCGCGAGACCGCGCGCCCTCGTATAGAGCACGTCGAGATACCCTTCGAAGGCGCCACCCTCCCCGCCCTGCTGGTGCACTCCGAGGGCGCGGGCGGCAAGCGCGCGCCGGCCATGGTGTTCTTCGACGGCTTCGACGTCACCAAGGAAATTCAGTACTTCAAGGGCGTGCCCGATCTCGTCGCGCGCGGTGTGGCCTGCCTGATCGTGGACGGCCCCGGCAACGGCGAGAGCGTGCGCTTCCGCAACCAATACCTGCGCCACGACACCGAGAGCTACGCGACGGCGGCGTACGAGTGGCTCGCCGCCCGCCCGGAGATCGATCCAGGGCGGATCGGCGTCATGGCGATCAGCCTGGGCGGCTACTACGCCCCGCGCGCCGCGGCCTTCGAGCAGCGCTACGCCTGCTGCATCGCCTGGGGCGCGCAATGGGACTACTGGCAGATCTGGAAGAACCGCTTCGACCGCCTGGATGCGGGCGGTGCGCCGTCTCTGTCCGTGCCGTGGCAGCACCTGCTGTGGATCTTCAACGTGGACAACCGCGACGCGGCAATGAAAAAGCTGGAAGGCTTCCGCCTGGACGGCGTGGTGCAGAAGATCACCTGCCCCTTTCTGCTTCTGCACGGCGAAGGCGACGAGCAGATCCCCCTCACGCTTGCGCAGCAATGCTTCAACGCAGTCGGTTCAAAGGAGAAGACCCTCAAGGTCTTCAGCCGCGAGGAAGGCGGCTATCACCACTGCCAGATCGACAACGTCAGCATCGGCGTGGCGTATATGTGGGACTGGGTGGAGAGCGTGCTGAGCCCAAAGGCCTGAGCACGCGTCAACTGCGGTGCAGATGAGGCGAGTCAGATAAATCGGTTCGGATACCGCGGTCCGGATGAAGCGGATCAGGCACGGCGGGAGCGTCGTAGCGCGTGAAGAAGCATCCCCACCTTTTGAAGCTGCCGCGTCATTGCCGGGTCAACGCTGAAATATTCCAGCCTTGCCGCGAGTTCCAGCTGAGTTTCCAGCTCCGCCAATGAGCCTGCTGCGACTCCAAATAGGTAGTAGTGCTCGCGCAGCGAATTCCGGGCATTACCTTCCGCAATATTCGATGGGATAGAAATCGCGGCTTTTCGCGCTTGCGCCGTCAGACCATATGTCTCTTCCTTCGGGAAGTTCGATGTAATGCGGTAAGTCAGCACGGCAAGATTCATCGCTTCTTGCCAGGCCAGGAGGTCGCGAAAGCTCGTGCTCATTCACGCACAAACGATCTGAATGCGGGTCGGTTGACCGCTAGGCCTTTTGTATTATCCTGCTGGCTCGGTCGGTCGTATCTGAACCGCCGTATCTGAATCGCCGTATCTGAATCGCCGTATCTGAACCGCCGTATCCGGACCGCTTCTATGCCCCCTTCTTTCACCGGCGTGACTCACAGCGAGGCCGTCGCGCGGGCCCGCTCGATGGTGCCGCGGCTGCGCGAGCGAGCGGCACAGGCGGAAGCGGCGCGCGAGCTGCCGCCGGAGACGATGCGCGAGCTGCACGAGAGCGGCATCATGCGCGCGCTCCAGCCGAAGCGCTGGGGCGGGATGGAGCTCGACTACCTCACCTACTTCGACGTGGTGAGAGAGCTCGCGCGGGGCTGCGCCTCGACCGCCTGGAACGTCTCCCAGGTTCTGATGCATCACTACCTCCTGGCGATGTTCGATCCGCGGGCGCAGGAGGAAATCTGGAGCCGGGACCCGGAGGCGATCATCGCCACCGGCATCGCGTTCCCGCAGGGGCAGGCGCGCAAAGTCGACGGCGGCTACGTGGTGGGCGGCCGCTGGAATTTCTCGAGCTGCGTCAACATGAGCGACTGGAACATGCTCGCGGCGCTGGTGCGCGACGCAGAACGCGTCGTAGATCACCGCTTCTTCCTGCTGCACAAGTCGCAGTACGAGATCGTGGACGACTGGCAGGTGCTGGGCATGCGCGCGACGCGCAGCATGACGGTGACCGCGAAAGACGTGCTCGTCCCGGATTACAAAACGCTGTGCGCGTACGACATCCGCGGCGGCGACGGCTTCCCCGGGGCGCAGGTGAATACCCATCCCGTCTTTCGCGTCCCGGTGCTGACCCTGGGCGGCCACGGCGTCGTCGCCTCCGCCATAGGCAACGCCCAGGCTGCGCTCGAGCACATGATCGCCTCGGTCAAGGAGCGGAGCACCAGCTACACCGGCGCGAAGATGCGGGACTTCCAGACGGTCCAGCTCCGGATCGGATCCGCGGGCGCCTTGATCGACACGGCGTGCGTGATGATGCGCGCCGACTGCATCGAGGGCCAGGAGACCGCGAACCGCGGCCTCGTTCCCGACATGGAGACCAAGCTGCGCTACAAGCGCAACGCGGCGTTCGCGACGCGCCTCTGCAACGAGGCCGTGGACTCGCTGCATGCCATGGCGGGCGCGAACGGGATCTACCAGTCGTTTCCGCTCGAGCGGATTTTCCGCGAGGCGCACGCGCTGTCGGGGCACGTCACCTGCCACTTCGATACGCAGGTGTCGGCGTGGGGGCTGGCGGCGCTGGGGGGAGAGGTGAGTAATCCGACGCTTTGAAGCGTCGCAGATACTGCGTCCCAGGTACGGCGTCTCAGATACTACGTCTCAGATAAGGCGTGTTACCGCCTTTGTCTGCAACGCTTCGTCTGGGACGCTCTATCCAGGACGTCTCACCTGAGCCGCTTCACCTGAGCCGATACCTGCGCATGCTCGACATCCTTGCCGCTTACCTGGTCATAACTGCCCTGCTCGCCTATCTCAACCACCGCTTCGTGGGACTACCCACCACGATCGGCGTGATGGGTGGGGCACTCGCTTTCACGCTGGCGCTCGTCGGGCTGGACGCGCTGGGCGTGGCACAGAGCCTGCGCCAGCACGAGGAGGCGTTGCTGCTCGCGGTCCGGTTCTCGGACGTCGTCCTGCAAGGCATGCTGTCGTTGCTGCTCTTCGCCGGCGCGCTGCACGTCGATCTCTCCGCGTTGAGCACCTACCGCTGGCCGGTCGCCGCGCTGGCCGTCGTCGGCACGTTGCTCTCGACTTTCGCGGTGGGCTACGGAATGTGGTTCGCCCTGCCGGTGCTGGGCCTCGATCTGCCGCTCATATACTGCCTGCTGTTCGGTGCGCTCATCTCGCCCACCGACCCCATCGCGGTGATGAGCATACTGAAGTCGGCCGGCGCCCCGAAGGAGCTGGAGCTGGTCATCGCCGGCGAATCGCTCTTCAACGATGGCGTCGGCGTGGTGATTTTCTCGCTGATGCTGGGCATGCTGCACAGCGGTCTCGCGCCGACGCCCGAGCACGGCCTTCTCGTCCTGCTCCAGGAAGCCGGCGGCGGGCTGCTCTACGGCGTCGCCCTGGGTTACGTGACGTTCCGGCTCCTGAAGAGCGTGGACAGTTACCAGGTCGAGGTGCTGCTGACGCTCGCCACGGTCATCGGCGGTTACGCGCTCGCCTACCGGTTGCACGTGTCCGGTCCACTGGCGATGGTGGTCGCGGGCCTGATCATCGGCAATCAGGGCCGTGCGCTGGCGATGTCGGACACGACGCGCCGCTACCTGGACATGTTCTGGGAGCTGATCGACGAGATCCTGAACGCGATGCTGTTCGCCCTCATCGGAATGGAGGTCCTGTTCCTGGTGTTCTCGATCACTGAATATGCCCTCGCCGCCGGCCTGGCCATCGCGGTGACGGTCACGGCGCGGCTGCTCACGGTCGGATTGCCCGTGGGACTCATGCAGCGCTTCTTCAACCTGCCCCCGGGTTCATGGAAGGTGCTGACGTGGGGAGGACTGCGCGGCGGCATTTCGGTCGCGCTCGCCCTGTCGCTGCCCGCGGGCCCCGCACGCGACACGGTCGTCGCGGTGACCTACTGGGTCGTCGTTTTCTCGATACTCGCGCAAGGCCTGACGATTGGTCACATGATCCGCAACGCGATGACGCGCCGCTGAGTGGATACGGCGTCGTGCCTTGCTTATTTGAACACCGCCTTTTTGTTCAGGTAGAATTTTTTCATCGCCGGCCGATATTTTTCCATCATCTCCTTGTTGAGATCGAGTGGGGGCCTGGCGCCTTCGGGCAGTAGCGAAAAATACTTATCGTCCTTGGTATCTTCATCGAACTGTTTCTTCGCCGCCGCCCGCAGCTCGGCCGACGTCATTAAATCCAGAATCGATGCGGCCATCACTTTCGCTCCGGCAACTGCGCCCTTGTGGCCGATCGACATCGTTGGCGTGATGCCTGCCGACCAATGGTGCGGCTGAATACCCGGCACCACCGACGGGAAACGAATCGTCCCCGTCGGCACGACCCAGGTAATATCGCCGATGTCGTTTGACGACGAGCTCTGCCGGCCCGGTGCCAGCGGCAAGGGTTTGGCCGGCAGGCCGATCTCTTTCTGGCCCATCGACTTTTGCAGCTCCCTGGCGAACCTGTTTTCCTCATCGGTCCATTGCGGCATGCCGATCGCGTCGATGTTTTTCTGCACCGCTTCGGCGATCGCCTTGTTGCCGAGCGACGGCCACGCCGCTCCGTAGGGTTCCATCTCCATCGTCGTGCCGGTCATCAGCGCCGCGCCTTTGCCGATGTTGACGAGCTTGTCGAAATTCTCCTTTGCCCAGGGCCCCGTCGCGTCGCGCACGAACCACCAGATTTGACCGATATCGGGAATGATATTCGGCTGCACGCCGCCCATGGTGATCGCACGATGCGCGCGGTAAGTCGGCCGCAGGTGCTCGCGCAATTTATCCATGCCGATATCCATCAGCACCACGGCATCGACCGCGTCCCTGCCATCCCACGGATTGATGCCGCCGTGGGCAGTGCGGCCCTTGAACGTGAATTTGGCGCCAATCAACGCGTAGTTGCCCAGGCCGTAACCCGTCGACAAAGTCGGGGCCACGTGGGTAATGATCGCCGCGTCGACGTCCTTGAAGTAGCCGTCACGCACCAGGTAGGGGCGGCTCATCAGCTGCTCTTCCGCCGGGCCGATGGACAGCACGACGGTGCCGGGAATCCTGAATTGCTCCATCGCTCTTTTCACTGCGTGCGCGGCGCCCACAGCCGATGCCGCCATCAAGTTGTGCCCCTCCATGTGACCCGGCGCGCCCTCGACCAGCGGCTTGCGCGGGATGCTGCCCGGCGTCTGCGACCCTTCCGGCAATGAGTCCATCTCGGTAGCGATCGCGATGACCGGCTTTCCCGATCCCCAGGTCGCCCATACATTGGTTGGCAGCCCGGCGCCACCGACTTCGACTTTGAATCCGATGCCTTCGAGCGTCTGCTTGAGATACCTGGAGCTCTCGTACTCCTGCATTCCCGGCTCGCCGAAGTAGTAAAGCACGTCGCCAACGGTGGCGATCGCTTCCGCGTTGCGCTCGACGGTTTCGATCGCCACGCGTTTGGGATTGCCCGGAGACTCCGCCGTGGCGGGTGCGAGTGCAAACCAGCTGGCAAATAAGACCAGCCCCGCCAGACCGCACAGGCCCCGATTTACCGCACGAGCAATTGTCAATTTCATGAAAAACCCTTCCAGATGGGGGTTCGCCGGAAATGGCCGCTGTCAATGGTCACGGTTCACGAAAGCAGCTTGACGAGAATCTCAGGATTTAGACGCCAGCCGGCAAGTCCCGCCAGGCCGATCATCAATCCGAATACGGTCGGCACCAGCGCCGCCCAGTAGAGCGCCCACAGCTGCGTCAGGGCCGTCACCGCGAGAACGGCGATCGCAATGGCGAGCGCCGCATCGGAGAGGTCGAACTGGTCATCGCGGTAGTTGAGATCGTCGTAGTTCTGCTGATCCTTGAGAGCCTGCAGCCGCAATTCTTCCTTCTTGGCCGCCTGGTCCTTCGCGAGCGCGCGGTACTTCGCGATGGCCGCATCGTAGGCCGCGGCCTGGTTCGCCGGCTGCGAAGCGCGCGCCAGCTCGAGCTGCACCGCGGTTGCTTCTGCAATCTCCTGTCGCAGGTTCCGCGCCTGGTAAAACGCCCAGTGGTCCAGCTTGTCGGCCTGGGCCTGTTGCATGGCCTGGACGATGTTGTCGTCCTTGACCTTCAGATGCCCATGAACGTGGCGAGGATCGCCACCGTTATGGCGACGATGGCATTCAGCCGGCCGCTCGGCGCCTCGGTCGGCGTAACGGCCTTCTCTGCGCCGTCGATTACGTCTTTCGGATCGAGTTCCATGGCTGTCAGATGCGTCTCAGGTACTGCGTCTCAGATACGGCGTTCCAGATAGGGCGTCTCAGATACGGCGTCTGAACAACTGCCGCGCCGCGGCACCGCAGCTGAAACTCTCGAGTGTAGTGTCGAACCGGCACGCTTCATCTGGGACGCTTCATCTGAGACGATTTATCTGAGACGATTTATCTCAGACGCCTCTAGCGCAAGAAATCGCGCACCGACCTGATCGGGGTGCCGTCCTTCATCGTGATCGGCCGCGTCACGCTCATGCTGTAGCCCGCGGTCAGAAGCGCGTTCATGTGCCGCTGGTGCCCCCCGGCGACGAGCACGACGATGTTCTCCGGGGCCTTCACCATCGGCACCATCGCGTCGTCGTCGTTCACGTCGATGAACGGCGGCAGCGGAGACTTGCCCCACCCGCCGCGGTCGCGCAGCTCGCGCACGGGCTTGCGCGCGTGGTCATAGAGGTACTTCTTCACGTCGCTCTTCGACCAGCCGAAATCCGCGAGCCACTTCGCGCTTTCGGCGCTGATGACGAGCCCCTGCTCGCCGCGCAACCCGCTGCGATAAAGGCCGTTGCCGCCCAGCGTGGCCATGGTCGACGCCGCCGAGCCCAGGAACATCTCGGGCGTCTTGCTGACCTGGTCGTTGATGTTGTGCGGCGCTTCGGCGCAGTACACGGTCACGGCGCTCGCCGCCGGCGCGAGCCCGCGCTCGACGTGGAGCGGCTCCCACGGGCTGCCCTCCTCGTCCTCGCCCATGCAGAACGAGTACTTGCCCGGGTGGCCGTGCGTCGCCATATCCGTCACGCCGGGCTTGTTGCCGGCGACATTGATCAGGATGAGGCGCAGCGCGCGTCCCATCGTGGCATTGGCCCGCCAACCCTGTCCGAACACGTTGTGCCTGCAATTGACGTCCAGCTCGCGGCGCAGCGGGCCGTTCACGATCAGCAGATGCGCGCCGGGATGTGTCGTGGTCTGCCTGCCGTAGAGGTTGTACTCCGGCTCGACCATGGCCTCGACCGCGGCGATCAGCACCGGCAGGTACTCGGGCCGGCAGCCGGCCATGACCGCGTTGATCGCGATTTTCTCCACCGTTGCCGCGCCGTTCCGTGGAGGAATGACCGCGACTACTTCGTCGCGCGCGCGGTCGGTGTAGCGCAGCATGGCGCCGACCGCCGCCTGCGTCGGCGGATAAATGGGCAGGCCGTCGGTCCAGCCCTTCTCGTAGTACAGGTCGAAGATCCCGAAGATGCTCTCCAGCGAATCGTCGACGCCGAACTGGCGGGCCGGCGGGGGGTTGGTATCGTCCATCGCGGCAGGGCTATCGCGGACGGCTCAACGCCGCGAGCAATTCCTCGTGAACCTTCCTGACTTTTTCACGCAGCTCGTCCCGGGGACGCGCGGCGATCGGATGCGGAATCACCACGATCGGCAGCGCCGCCATGCCCTGCATGCGGGCGAGGCCGCGCGCATAGCTGTCGAACGCGTGGGTGACGACGGTCGCGGTGGGAATTCCCCGGCGCTCGAGAAACATACTGTCGCGGACACTCCACGACGAGCATGACCCTCAGTCGCCGACGGCGCCCACGACCGCGTCGCAATTCGCAATCAGCTCCAGCAGCTCCGGCGCCGCGCCGCTCACCGACTCCTTGCGGAAGAACCGGAACTCGGCCTTCGGAAAGTCCTTCTGCAGGAGGTTCTTCACTTCGTCGAGCAGCGTGTCGACCAGATCCTTGGTATTGTCGAGCAGGCCCACGACCTTGCCGTCCAGCGTGGGCAGCCGCCGCGCCAGGACGTCCTGGCTGCCGCCTTCCTCGGCGTCGGGCTCGTAGAGCAGTATGGTTTTCGCTTCACCGGGCATGTCCATCTCCTTCGGGTACTGCGGTGCAGATACAGCGGTCCAGATAAGGCGGTTCAGATACTGCGGGGGACAGATACGGCGATTCAGATACTGCGGCAGGATACTGCGTCACAGCACAGGAAGCCGCCTTATCTGCATCGCCTTACCTGAACCGCTCTATCCGTACCGCCTCATCAACTACGGATATTGGCGAGCTCGCGATAGAAATCGATGATCGTCGCGGGGTCGAGCTCCGTCTTTCCCTTGGAGACTTCCGAGGCAAGCGCCTGCACGTAGAGGCTCATCATCGGCAGCGGGCAGTCGAGCTTCGCGCCCAGCCCGAGAATCAGCCGGGAATCCTTGTACGAGGTCTTGAGCGTGCTCGCGGGCTTCAGGAAATTCCGCCGCACCATGCGCTCGCCCTTCTGCTCCATGGCGCGCGAAGCGGCCGCCGACTGCTGCAGCACCTTCAGCATCTGCGCCTGGTCGAGTCCGGCCTTCGCCGCGAGCGTCAGTCCCTCCGCGAGCGCCATGCGGTTCAACGACAGCACCAGGTTCACCACCAGCTTCGTATTGGCGCCGGTGCCGTTGGCGCCCATGTGGAACGCGCCCCGCGAGGCGGCCTGGAAGATCGGCTCGCACTCCTTGTATGCCTGCGGGGAGCCCCCGACCATGAAGATCGCGTCCTTCTCCGCGAACATCTCGCTGGTGCCGCTGATCGTGCCGTCCAGCATCTCGATCCCGCGCTCGCGCAGCCGCGCCGCCATTTCGAGCGACATGTCGGGATCGGGCGTGGAGCAGTCGACCACGATCAGCCCCTTGCGGCCCGTCTCGAGCAATTTCAGGGAATCAATCAGCACGTCGTTGACGATGTGCGAATTGGGCAGCGAGAGCATGATGACGTCTACCGCGGCGGCGATCTGATCGGGCGCTGCCGCCTTTGTCGCTCCCAGCGTCACGAGCGCCTCGACCTTCGCCGGATCGACGTCGTGCACGATCACGGGGAAGCCCGCCGTCACGAGATGTCTCGCGAGCGAGCTGCCCATGAGGCCCACGCCGATTACGGCGATGCGCTGCATCCTTGCTCCAACTGCGGGCCGGGTACTGCGGTTCGGGTACTGCGAGGCGGATACTGCGGGGTGGGTACGGCGGTACAGTTACTGCGATTCGATACTGCGGCTTTGGCACCGCGTTATCTGCACCGCCTCATCTGTACCGCCTTACCTGCACCGCTTCATCTGCACCGCTGTTGGCCCTACTTGGCCATCGCCGCTTCCGCCTGCTTCACCGGCATGTGCTTGAGCAAAAACGCCGCGATCGGATCGAACGAAGCGGCGGTCTGGCGAGCGGCGTTATCGATGTAAAGCAACTCGATCGCGCCGCCGGCTTTGCGGTAGTTCGCGGCGAAGCGCTCCGGCTCGTTGAGAGGCACGGGCGACTCGGGATCCCGGTAGTCGTGGACCTGGTCGGGCCGGCCCTGGACCCACAGCGCGGGCGGCATCGGCACCTTCTCTCCGCGCTCCAGCATGAGCACCGGGTTGCCGTCGGTCATGTTCTCGTCGTTCTTCCAGAAGGAGCTCTGGCGCTCCGGGATATCGCCCACCCAGGTTTCACCGGCGGCGCGCCCGCGCACGGCGTTGCGGAAGCGGGACAGCGGATTGATGACGGGCCACGACATCGCGACGCAGCGCACCGTCGCATCGACGGCAGGCGAGCCGGCGGGCAGGGCGGCGGTCGTGTAGCGCGGATCGTTCGGCCGCATAGCGGCAAGCATGGCGAGGTGCGCGCCGCTCGAGGCGCCCGAAATGCCGACGAGATCGGCACGCGTGTTCAGTTGCGCGGCGCGTGCCTTCACCCAGCGAATCGCGTAGTTGATGTCCACCAGCGCGGTCGGGTAACCGTGGTTCCCGTCCCGGAAGTCCAGCCCCACGACCAGCAGTCCGGCCTTCGCCAGCGCTTCATCCCGGGCCTTGCACTCCTCCAGGCTGCCCTTGCCCCAGGCGCCGCCGTGCAAATCGACGACCGCCGGGAACGGTCCAGCGCCCTTCGGTTTGTACAACCGCAGCTTGAGTCCCAGGTCTCCATGGCGCAGGTACTCGAGGTCTTCCGTGGTGTATTCGTAGGCAGGCATGGCGGTGGCTCCTCCGGTGGGTGGGGCGCTTATTTTAGTGCCAAAAGGGCGTCCCAGATACTGCGTCTCAGATACGGCGTCTTGAACATCGCCCGGGAGGGCGTCCATGATACGGCCTCCCCTACGCTTGGCGGCCCGCAACCCGTCGTTGAGGCTTTACTGCGGACGCATTAGCTGACACGCTTTATCTGGGACGCTTCATCTGAGACGCGCTATCTGCGACGCCTTATCTGAGACGCCCTTTGGAGGAGACCATGCAACAGCTCACCAGCAACCTTTTCGTCGAGACCGGAATCCGCGGCTGCAATCACGGATTCGTGACCACCTCGGACGGCATCGTGATGATCGACAGCCCGCACAAGCCCAGCGACGCGCTGAAGCTCAAGGCGGAAATCGCCCGGCGCGGCGGGCGGCTCCGCTACATCATCAATACCGAGCCGCACGGCGACCACTGGACGGGGAACGCGTTTTTCGACGTGCCGGTCATCGCGCACGAGGGCGTGCGCACCCGCATCCTGGAGACGAATCTGGAGGAACACGTCGCCCGCGTCGCGACTTTCGGGCCGGAGGAGCCGAAGCTGCTGGAAGGCTACCGTCCCAATGCGCCGGTGATCACGTTCACGAACGGCATGACGCTGCACGTGGGCAATCACACCTTCGAATTGATCCACATGCCGGGTCACACGGCGTACCAGGCGGCCATCTGTATCAAGGAGGAAGGCGCGGTCTTTACCAGCGACAACATCTTCCACAAGTGTCACACCTGGCTGCAGGAGGCCAATCCCGACGAGTGGCTCACGGCGCTCGATTCGCTGCGCGGCCTCAAGGAAGAGGTATTCGTGCCCGGCCATGGGCCGGTGTGCGGCAAGAGCTACCTCGACGAGCAGGGCTCGTTCATCAAGGAGTGGAAGACCTACGTCCAGAAAGCGGTGGACCGCGGCATGAGCAAGGCCGAGGCCGTTGAAAAGCTCACCGACCTGACCGACCGCTATCCCATGGACATCGGGCAGGACGGCATGGCGCCGAGCGTGATGAAGCGCAACGTCTCGAATCTATACGAGTACCTGACCAAGACGGGCACGTGGGCGCCTGCTCGCTAACTGCGGCTCAGGTGAAGCGGGCCAGATGAGGCGGCTCAGATAGAGCGGTTCAGATGAAGCGGCCCGGCTGGGCACTTGCGCCGCCGTATCTCTACCGCCTTACCTGCACCGCCTTACCTGGACCGCCGTACCTGCACCGCCGTACCTGCACCGCCGTACCTGCACCGCCTCACCTGCACCGCCTCACCTGCACCGCCTCACCTGCACCGCCTCACCTGCACCGCCTTATCCGCACCGCTGTTATCGCAAGAGAGTCGCGCGCCACGGGCGCGACTCTCTGCCCTTCGCGACGCCTTCCATGACGTCGCCTTTGATGCGCCCCGTGTACTCGACCTTGTTCACGGTAAAGCTGATCTCGTCGCCGCGCAGGCGGCCATTCTCTACCTGGAGGCTGATCCCGTTCGTCTCGTAACTGCCCCAGACATATTGAAACTCCTGATTGAGGATAAGATCGCCGTCCGGCAGGCGCCAGGCGCCTGCTACCTTCGCCGGCACGACGTAGAGGTGAGCGCCGCACCAGCTCGCGCACAGATCGATCCGGTCGCTCTCGTCCGGTTCCCAGCCGCCGCCGATCTCGTAGGTATTCGACACGATGCGCGTGCCAGGCTTCAACGCGAGAAATTTCGGCGTGAGCCGCTTGAGGTTGTCGGGAATCAGGAACAGGACCAGCACGCTGGCCTGGGAAATGTCGGCCTCGAACATGTCCCCCTGCACGAAGGTCGCCTTGTCGCTCACGCCTGCCGCCGCCGCGTTGCGCTTGGACAGCTCGACGAGATCCGGGTTGTACTCGACGCCCAGCGCCCGTGCCCCGCGCTTCGCCGCCGCGATCACGTTGCGCCCGTCACCCGAGCCGAGATCGACCACGAAGTCACGCGGCGTCACGCGCGTCATGTCGAGCATCTTCTCCACCATGCTCTCCGGCGACGGGATCCAGACGACGTCCTTGCCTTCCTGCCCCATGCGCGGCTTGTACGGCGCGGGCGGCGTTTGCGCGAAGCCGCTGCCGGCAGTCACCGCGATCATCAATGCCAACAGGAATCTCGACACGATCACCCTTTCGTTGCCGGCCGCGGCAGCACCTTCCAGGCAGTCGCCAATATTCCGAATCCGGCCACGGTTATCGCGATGGCCCCGGCATACATGACCCTCAGCCCGAACGCGTCGGCGAGCGCGCCGGAGATTATCGCACCGATACCGGCGCCGATCTGGTAGGAGACGCTGTACGTCGCCATCCCGCGGCCCCGCGATTGCGGGTCGGCGAGATCCATCGCGAGCGCCGTCGTGGTCGAACCCGTCATGGAAGAACCCAATGCGATGAAAAACCCCCCGACCAGTATCGGCGCAAGACTCTGCGCGAGGGCGATGAACGTGAGGCCGATCAGCTGCGCGGTGAGCCCCAACGCTATCGCCGGGCCCCGTCCCATGGCGTCCGAGCTCCTGCCGAGCAGCGGCCGGATGACGATGCTCGTAGCGCCGGCGAGGACGTAGAACATGCCTATGTGCTCGACGCCGAGCGAGCGCGCGTAGAGCGGCAGGAAAGCCATGACAGCCGGCATCGCGAGCGTCGAGCAGAGGTTGAGCCCGGTCGCAATCAACACGCCCCGCTCGATGAGCCCGCCCCAGCCCGGATCGTCCGCCGGCTGCGCAGCCTTCGCCGCGGCCGTCTCCCGCGCAAGCATCAGCGCGATCGGCAGCCCCAGAAGAGCCAGACCGGAAGACAGCAGAAACACGACGTGAAAGCCGGCGCGTCCTTCGATCAGCCACAACGCGAGCGCGGGAAAGACGATGGACGCGCTCGCCGTCGCGCTGGTGTACCAGCCGGCGGCCTCTCCCCGGCGCTGGGGCGGCGCCGCCGTCGCCAGGGTCACGTAGCCGCCGATGTTGAGGCCCGCCCAGCCCAGACCGCGCACGACGCCGGCCACGAACACCATCGACAGGAACGGGACGAGCAGAACCAGGCTGCCGACGGCGAGCAGTGTCAGACCGATCGCGAGCACGCCCGCAGCCTTCCACCGGTCCGCCGCCCGTCCCACGAAGGGGCGGACGGTGAAGCTCGGCACCGAGAAAGCCAGGAGCGCCAGGCCCGCCACGAACGCCGAGCCGCCCAGCGAGTCGACGTACAACGGGATCGCCGGCATGAATATTGACTGGTTCCCGTAGCCCAGGAACATCGCGAGGCACAGCAGGACGAACGGGCGGGTGAAGAGCGATGACATCAGCGGAGATCGTTGTTATTGGCGACATTATCTACGATTCCGAAAGGCGGTTCGGGTACGGCGGTCCGGATACGGCGGTCCGGATACGGCGGTCCGGATACGGCGGTTCGGATACGGCGGCCCAGATGCGGCGGCGTAGAACAGCAACTCAGTTACAGTGGCAGTACTTGTGCGTTGGCGCGGCGATGCAAGCCAACGCGCTTAACGGTAAAGTACGGAGCTAGACCATCTGAGCCGCGTTAGCTGAACCGCCCCATCTGAACCGTTTTATCTGCACCGCTTTATCTGAGCCGCTTTTCATGAAAGTCATCGTCCTCGGCGCCGGCCTGCTGGGCGTCACATCGGCCTACTATCTCCAGCAGCTCGGGCACGAGGTGACCGTGCTCGACCGGCAGGCGGCGCCCGCGGCGGAAACCAGCTTCGCGAACGGCGGCCAGATCTCGGTGAGCCATGCTGAGCCGTGGGCCAATCCCGCCGCCCCGCTCAAGGTGCTGCAATGGCTCGGTCAGGAAGACGCGCCGCTCCTGTTCCGCCTGCGCGCAGACATGCGCCAATGGCTCTGGGGCCTCCAGTTCCTGCGGGAGTGCACGCCCGCGCGCACGCGCCACAATATCGAGCAGATCGTGAGGCTCGGCATCTACAGCCGCGACATGCTGCGCGAGCTGCGGCGGGAGACCGGCATCGCCTACGATCAACGCACGCAGGGGATATTGCACTTCTACACGAGCGCGAAGGAATTCGAGGCTGCGCTGAAGCCCGCCGAGCTGATGTGCGAGCTCGGCTGCGAGCGCCGCGTCGTTTCAGCCGACGAGGCGGTGCGCATAGAGCCCGCCCTGCGCCACATCCGCTCCCGGCTCGCCGGCGCCACCTACACGGCGGAGGACGAATCGGGCGACGCCAACAAGTTCGCACGCGAAGTCGTGAATCTGTGCCGTGCGCGCAACGTCACGTTCCTGATGAGCCACACGGTCACCGCGCTGCGCACGGCAGGCAGCGGGCGGCGCGAGGCGATCGACCATGTCGAAGCGACCGATGCGGATGGCCGCTTTCAGCGCATACGCGGCGATGCCTATGTGCTGGCATTGGGCTCGGTAAGCCCGCTCATCGCGGCGCCGCTCGGCATACGGCTGCCGATCTATCCGGCCAAGGGCTATTCCGTCACGATGCCCATCAAGGATGAATCGAGCGCCAACCAGGTATCGCTGACCGATGACGAGCACAAGCTGGTGTACTCGCGCCTGGGCGACCGGCTGCGCATAGCCGGCACGGCCGAGTTGAACGGCTACGACCGCGATTTGAACCGCGTGCGCTGCGAAGCCATCGTGCGGCGGGTCGAGGAAATATTCCCCGGCGCGGGCGACGCGGAGCAGGCGCAGTTCTGGACCGGGCTCCGCCCCGCCACACCGAGCAACGTGCCGCTGATCGGAAGAACGCGGATCGCCAATCTGTACCTCAACACCGGCCACGGCACGCTCGGCTGGACGCATTCCTGCGGCTCGGGCAAGTCCATCGCCCGGCTAGTCAGCGGCCTTACGCCGGAAGTGGATTTCGCCTTTACGCGGGCGTCGTAAGAAAACCGCGCGCTGGACCGGAATGTCCGGGGCGTCCATACTGCCGTCATGCCGCCTGAACCTGGCAGCTGGGAATTCACTTGCCACGAGGACCAGACGTGGACGTGGCGGTTCGGCGCGGGCGAGTCGGGACCGTTCTCCAGTCTCGAAGCAGCCACGGCAAACGCCACGAGTCACGGCTTCGACCCATTCAGCCAATCGTGGACGGCCACGGTCGACGGACGCACCACGCACTATCAGCCCGGGAAAACCCCGGTCAACCTGCCGTCCGGCAAGGGGCTAAGGAAGTGATACGCCCCTGAGGGGGTTCATTCGCCGCTACAGCGGGAAAGCGGAGATCGGCCTCCGCTTTCCCGCAGACTTTCTATCTCTTCTCCTGGCCGCCTTTCGACTCGATGCCACCGCCCTTGCCGGGGCTGGAGAGCGTATCGAGGTCCTTTCCGGGCGGCGTTCCCGAGCGGGAGGTAGCGTTCTCACTGTTGCCCGGTGTCCGCTCCCCCGCGCGGGACGCGGCATCACCGCTGCGTCCTGGTGCGGCCTTCACGCATGCATCGAGAGCGTCTCCCGAGAGTCCGCTGCATTGCTTCTGTGCAGGGGTACCGGGCGGTGTCTGGGCGAACGTTGCAGCGGAAGCGAGGAGCGTGAGGGTGGCGCTGGTTGCCAGTATGAGACTCTTTCGCATGTGACCTCCTTGGTGGGTGAAAAAATGCATTCCCCGGGATGCACATGGAGGCTATTGAGGTCCCGGCCGCGGCGTAACGGGCGAAAGTCCTACAGAAGCGTAGGACGTGCTCTACAAGGAGACAGCCGAACCGTGTCAGCGGTTCGTGCTCGACCCACGGCCTTACGCTTCGGCGGTGCTATTTCTGACGAACGCCCTCGGCGCAATTCCCAGCAATCGCCGGAACATGGTGGAAAACGCGCTCGGACTTTCGTAGCCCAGGTCGACCGCTACAGTCGTCACGGGTACGCCCTCCGCCAGCCGCCGGATGGACTCCAGGAGCCGCGCCTGCTGCTTCCAGCGCGCGAACGAGATGCCCGTCTCGCGCAGAAAACGGCGGTAGAGCGTGCGCGTGCTGGTGTCCATGTCGCTCGCGTCGCTGCCGCAGGGCCGGCGCTCGGAGAGATCGGCGAGTATGCGCTCGCAAAGCTCGCTGAGATCGGTGCTCTCGGGCAGCGGCAGGTCGAGCGCGCACGGCGACAGGCGCCGGATCTCCGCGGCGAGCAATCGCATCAGCAGGCCGTCACCGCCCTCCTCGTCGTAACGCTCGGGCACGTCAACCGCCCGCACGATCAGCTCCCGCAGGAGCGGCGTGACGTTCAGCACGACGCACGAGGACGGCATGCCTTCCCCGGCGCCTTCGTCCAGGTACAGGCTGCGCATCTCGACGGCGCCATGCATCTGGATCTCGTGGACCGTGCGCGCAGGCACCCACAGTGCCCGGCTGGGTGGAACGATCCACGCCCGCCGCGGCGTTCGCACGCGCATCGTCCCGGCCACGGCGAACACGAACTGCGCGCGGGCATGCCAATGCGGCTCGATGTGGTGGCCGTCGGCATAGGTGGTCCGTCGCGTCACGATGGCGCGCGACAGGTCGCCTTGAACGGGGCTCTCGGTGATGCCGGCCGTGTCGGCTGACGCCGGAATCCTGGAAGCCCGTGGCAGCGTGTCCATTTCTCGCAGGTTACCTGTAAAACCTCGAAAGCCTGACGATTCTAACTCGGGCATACTGCCACTGGCCATGCATGGCGACATCCGTCCTGCCAGGCCCCGCCCCAAACATTCAGCCACTTATGAGCACGCTTGCCCAAGCCGCACCGCGCCCCCAAGGTCTTCCCGCCGTCGTGAACTTCCTGTTGAACGTCGGCCACGCCATAGACCACATGTTCCTGCTGATCTTTGCCACGGCCGTCGGGTCGGTGGCGATCGAGTTCGGTTACTCGAACTGGACGGACCTCATGCCCTACAGCGTGGGCGCGTTCGCGCTGTTCGGACTGGGCGCGATTCCGGCAGGCAGGCTCGGCGACGTGTGGGGCCGCCGCATCATGATGATCATCTTCTTCGTCGGCATGGGCGCTGCGGCGCTGTTGACCGCGATGACGCAGAACGCGTGGCAGCTCGCGGTGGCGCTGACCCTGATGGGCGCGTTCGCCGCCATCTACCACCCGGTGGGGATTCCGATGCTCGTCCGGAACGTCCCCAATCCGGGCGCGGTGATCGGCTTGAACGGGCTCGCAGGGAATCTTGGCATTGCCGTTGCCGCGCTGGTAACGGGCTTGCTGGTGAAGTGGATCGGCTGGCGGGCCGCCTTCGTCGTGCCGGGGCTCGTGTCCATCGCGTGCGGTATCGTCTTCGCGATCAGCTGTCCGCAGGAGGCCGATGCGCCGTCCAAGGGCAAGGGCGGCAAGGCCAAGGTGTCCCTCTCGCCCGCGATGCTGGTGCGCGCGTTCGCGGTCATGACCGCCGCGGCTGCGACGGGCAGCATCCTCTTCAACTTCACCACGAACGGCAACACGCAGCTACTCACCGAGGGCTTTCTCGGCGTCATCGAGGACCCCGCCGTGCTGGGCGCCCTGCTGGCGGCGATCTACGCGATCGCCTCGCTGGCGCAGCTGGTCGTCGGCGGCCTGATAGACAGGATGGCGTTCAAGCCGCTCCAGATCTGGATGTCCGTGATCCAGGTGCCGGTACTGATCGTCGCCGCGCACACGCAGGACTGGTGGCTGTTCTTCTCCCTCCTCGCCGTGATGATCTTCGTCTTCGGTTCGATCCCGTTCACCGACGCCATGATCGTGCGCTACGTCGACGATCGGCTGCGCTCGCGCGTGGCGGGGATGCGCCTCGCGGTCGCTTTCGGCATCAGCTCGCTCGCCGTGTGGCTGCTCGGCCCGATGGTGAAGGCGATAGGGTTTTCCGCCGCTCTGTGGATCATGGCGGGGATCGCCGCCGTGAAGGCAGGGATCGTGCTGTTCCTGCCGGACGAGGCAGAGCCCGAGCCCGTGCCTGCCGCGCGAACCTGATCTAGAATGATCCCGAGGGCAACCCGGGAGGGATCATGGCGGACGGCGACGCAGGCGCATCGAAAATACTCGCGAGCTATCTCGCGCGCACGCGGCGCGCGGCGGAGTTGAGCCGCTCGGCGCGCGAGGTGCTGCCGGGCGGCGTCGTGCACGATTCTCGCCGGATGTCGCCGTACGGAATCTACGGCGATCGCGCGCTCGGCTCGCGCAAGTGGGACGTCGACGGCAACGAGTACGTCGACTACTACGGCGGCCATGGATCGTTGCTGCTCGGTCATGGTCACCCGAAGGTGCTCGAGGCGGTGCAGGCCCAGCTCGGCAAGGGCATGCATCTCGCGGCGGCGCACGAGCTGGAGGTCGAGTGGGCGAGCGTAATACAGGCGATGGTGCCCACCGTCGAGCGCGTGCGGTTCACCTCGTCGGGAACGGAGGCGACGCAGCTGGCGCTGCGGGTTGCGCGGGCAGCCACGGGCAGGCCCAGAATCGTGCGCTTCCGTACCCATTTCCATGGCTGGCACGACCAGGTCGCGTTCGGCGTGCACGATCACTTCGACGGCTCGCCGAACGCAGGCGTGCTGCAGCAGGTCGCGGACCACACGACGCTCCTCGCGCCGAACGACGTCGCCGGCGCCGAGCGTGTCATGGCGGACGGCAAGGACGTGGCGGCCGTGATCATAGAGCCCGTTGGCAGCAGCTCCGGCATGATCCCAACGCCGCCCGAAGTGCTGGGCGCGCTGCGCGAGATCACCAGGAAGCACGGTGCGCTGCTCATCTTCGACGAGGTGGTGACCGGTTTCCGCGTCGCGCCCGGGGGCGCGCAGGCGCACTACGGCGTGATGCCGGATCTCACGCCCATGGCGAAGATACTCGCGGGCGGGATGCCGGGCGGCGCGCTGGGCGGGCCGAAAGACCTGCTCGACTGGTTCGATCACGACGCGGCCGCGGCGGCCGGGCGTGAGTACATCAACCACCACGGTACGCACAACGCCCACCCGGTCAGTGCTGCGGCGGGAATCGCGACGCTCAACATCGTGCGCCAGTCCGACGCCTGCGCCAGGGCGTCAGCGACGGCGGCGGCGCTGCGCAAGGGGATGAACGAGGTGCTGGAGGAAGAGCGCGTGCCGTGGGCGGTTTACGGCGAGCACTCGTTCTTCCACATCCATTCGAATCCACGGGGCGACGCCGTACGCCCGACCGCGTTCGACGCGGGCACGATCACGCTCGACACGCTGAAAGGCAGGAACGAGGCGATGCTCGGGAAGCTGCGGCTGGCGATGCTCAACAACGGCGTGGATCTCAAGGGCTGGCGCGGCGGCATCACCTCCGCCGCCCATACGCAGGCCGACGTCGATCTGACGCTGGCTGCGTGGCGCAAGTCGCTGCGCGCCCTCAAGGAAGAGGGCGCGCTGAAGTGAGCTTCGGGGTGATGAGCGCCGCAGTGATGAGCTACGCGGTGACGAGCTGCGCGGTGACGAGCACTGCGGTGACGAGCACTGCGGTGACGAGCCCCGCGGTTTCGTCACCAGCGAACGGGAGGAAGCGTCGTCACCAGCGAGCGGCAGTGAGCGTCGTCACTGTTTCTTGAACTGCGCCAGGTTGAGCTCGACCGGCTCGCCGAGCCACGACGCGAGCGTGGTGTGATCCTCCAGGCTGTTCCCCGAGCGCGGGTGGACGAGGATGTTCAAGCCGGCGCGGTGCGCCTCGAGCCACGGGATCAGGCCGTCGAACTGGGCCGCATCGAATGCGAGCTGGCAGCTCCAGCGCGGGTGCGGACCCACGAGCTTCTCATGCACCCGGCCCATCGTTACTCCGAACAGGGACGCCGCTTGCTGGCAGAGCTGCCGGGCCTGCTCGACCGTGCCCTCCTCGAAGTAGACGTGGGCGTGGTAGGTGGAGAATGAGTTCGTGGGGCGGGAGATCATGGGGTCAGTATACTGCTGTCCAGTCAGGCGATGCGGATAGGGCGGTTCAGATGCGGCGGTGCGGGTAAGGCGGTGCAGATAGCGCGCCGAGGCGTTGAGCAGGGGCCCCGACCGGCCCGTGTTCGGGGATGCGGCCCGGCCTCGGTCTCCGGAACGGTGGTGCGGGGCGGGACGCGGAGCCGCTGCGTCGCATATGCTTCCACTTGCCGGGCCTGCCCGCTGCTCCCGCACACTGCTGCGCACACCGAGTCGCAGCGGCACCCCCGGCGGCGCGCAGGGCGGCCGACACCGATGTTCTTGGAAATTCGTGACGATGTGTCGGAGGCCGCGGCGGTGCAGATAAGGCAGTGCGGGGAAGCGGCTTTACCTCAGCCGCATTATCTGAGACGCTTTCAGCAGGACTCTTCATCCGGGACGCTTTACCTGAACCGCTTGATCTGAATCGCTTCATCCGGACCGCTTTATCTGAACCGGTTTATCAGGAGAACCCCATGAGCGCAGTTGTGGAAGCAAAGGAAGCGACCGCCTACGAAACGCTGGCCCTCTACATCGACGGCAAGTTCATACCGGCGGAGGGCCGCAAGACGGAGCCGGTGTACAACCCGGCGAGCGGCGAGGTGCTCGCCCACCTGCCGCACGCCAGCCGCGAAGATCTCGACAATGCGCTCGCCGCCGCGCAGCGCGCGTTCAAGACATGGAGCCGCACTTCCCCGCTGGAGCGCTCCGCCATCCTGCGCAAGGTGGGCGAGCTGGCGCGGGCGCGCGCCGAGGCGATAGGCCGGAACATCACTCTCGACCAGGGCAAGCCGCTCGCCGAGGGCGTGGGCGAGGTGCAGGTCTGCGCCGAGCACGCCGAATGGCACGCCGAGGAATGCCGCCGCATTTACGGCCGCATCATCGCCCCGCGCCGCGCCGACGTGCGCCAGATGGTGCTGCGCGAGCCGGTGGGCGTGTGCGTCGCGTTCACGCCGTGGAATTTCCCGTTCAACCAGGCGATACGCAAGATGGTGTCGGCGCTGGGCGCCGGCTGCACGCTGGTGCTCAAGGGGCCGGAGACCGCGCCGAGCGCGGTGGTGGCGCTCGCCCGCCTCTTCCACGACGCCGGCCTGCCCGCGGGCTGCCTCAACATCGTGTGGGGCGTGCCGGGTGAGGTTTCCGAGTACCTCATCAAGTCGCCCATCGTGCGCAAGGTGTCGTTCACCGGCTCGATCCCGGTCGGCAAGCAGCTCGCCGCGCTGGCGGGCGCGCACATGAAGCGCGGCACCTGGGAGCTGGGCGGCCACTCGCCGGTGCTGGTCTTCGACGACGCCAACGTCGACGCGGCCGCAACCATGCTCGGCCGCCTGAAGGTGCGCAATGCGGGGCAGGTCTGCGTCTCGCCGTCGCGCTTCTACGTACAGAAGGGGGTCTACGACCGCTTTGCGGCGAAATTCATCGAGGTGATGAGCTCCACCAAGGTCGGCAGCGGCCTGGAGAAAACCACCCAGATGGGACCGCTCGCGCACACCCGGCGCATGGACGTCATGCAGGACTTCGTCGATGACGCCCGCTCGCAGGGCGGCGAGATCGTGTTCGGCGGAGCACGTCTTAAGGGTCCCGGTAATTTTTTCTCTCCGACCATCATCACCGGGCTGCCGGACCACGCGAAGCTGATGACGCAGGAGCCGTTCGGCCCGATCGCGCCGCTGACGCCGTTCACCGATCCGGAGGACGCGATCCGCCGCGCCAACAGCCTGCCCTATGGGCTGGCCGCCTACGTGTTCACCGAGTCGCTCAAGACCGCGAACAACGTGTCGAACACGCTCGAGTCGGGGATGATCAACATCAACCACTTCGGGATGGCGCTGTCCGAGACGCCGTTCGGGGGCGTGAAGGAAAGCGGGATCGGCAGCGAAGGCGGGGCGGAGACGTTCGACGGCTACCTGGTGACGAAGTTCGTCACTCAATGCTAGCGCGAAAACACCTCATGAAAACCGCCGCTCGTGAATACCGCGCGCATGTGGCGGCGGTCACCACCGCGCTATGCTGCTGCGGGCTTGCGCAGGCGCAAGCCCCTGCGCAGGCCTGGCCCGCCAAGCCCATCCGCGTGCTCGTGGGCGCGCCCGCGGGCGGCACCTCCGACATATTGACGCGCATGATCGGCGCCAAGCTCAACGAAACGTGGGGACAGCCGGTCATCTCCGACCCGCGTCCCGGGGCCAACGGCAACATCGCGGTGGAAATGCTTGTGCGTTCGGCGCCGGATGGCTACTCGTTCATGCTGATGGATCTCGGCAATCTGTCGATCAGCCCCAGCATGTACAAGCTGTCGTTCGATATCATTCGCGACCTCACGCCCGTCACCACGGTGACTTTCTCGCCGTACCTGCTGACGACGCATCCCAACGTGCCGGTGAAGACCGTCGCGGACCTGATCGCCCTGGCGAAGAAGAACCCCGGGAAACTCAATGTCCCGGTCGGACTCGGCAGCACCATACACCTCTCCACGCTCGCGCTGGAGAAGCGCGCGGGCGCGAAGTGGACCTACGTTCCGACCAAGGGCGGCCAGAACTCGGTGCTCTCGGTGATGACGGGCGACAGCGATTTTCTCTTCATGGGCGTGATCCAGACCTGGGTGCACGTGAAGAGCGGCAAGCTGAAGCTGATCGCGGTCTCCAGCGAGCAGCGCGAGCCGACGTTTCCGAACGTCCCGACCGTCGCCGAAACACCGGGCCTGGAAGGCTACAGCGCCGGCTCGTGGCAGGGCATCATCGCGCCCGCGAAACTGTCCGCCGACATCGTCAACAAGATCCACAACGAGGTAAAGCGCATCATCGCGCTGCCCGACATCGCCGAAAAACTCACTTCCCTGGGCTCTCGCCCGCAGGCGAAGACGCCGAAGGAGATGGGAACCTGGCTCGCCTCCGAAAAAGAGAGATGGGCCAGGATCGTAAAGGATAACAACCTGAAGGTTGAGTAGCGCGATGCTGAAGAGCGGCGCGGATACGGCGGCACAGATACGGCGACTCAGATACGGCGGGCCAGATACTGCGGTTCGGATACTGCGGTTCGGATACTGCGGCCCAGATACAGCGGTCCAGATACAGCGGTCCAGATACAGCGATCCGGATACAGCGGACTGTTAGCGCGTCACCCGCACCGCGTCACCCGCACCGCGTCACCCGCATCGCTTCACCTGAGCCGCTATCTGCGCCGCTTCATCTGAGACGCTCTATCTGAGACGTTTCATCTGAGACGCCTTCGGCAGAAATTGGCGACATCTTGTACGCCGCCTCGATCAGCGCAACCGCCGCGGCATTGTCCGCCAGGTCGGCGATCGGCGGGCGGCCGTCCCGCACGCGGCGCAGGGTGTCGCGGACGAACTCCGGGTAGAAGAACACGTTGGTCAGCTTCATTTCCCGCGTACTTCGCTGCCGGTCGTTCGTGACGATTTCCAGCGTTGAATTGTCGCGCGCCGCGAAGTAATGCCTCTCGGTGCGGATGCTGTAGTGCATGTCGAAGACCGAGTTCGGGGCCGGGTAGAGATAGCCCGTCTCGACCATGCAGCTCGCACCGCCGCCCTCCATCAGCATGATCGCGTGATCCTCGATCGTCAGGCCGGCCGCGCGGTTCGACATCATCGCGCCGGTCACCGCCAGCTCCGCGTTGCCGAGGAGCACGCGGCAGAGATCGACGTGATGGATGCCGAGGTTCAGGAGCGGTCCGCCGCCCGAGATCGAGCGATCGATCACCCATTCCACCTTCTGCTGGTGGTATCGGTCGACCATCCCGCCGACGAACTTGAACGACAGGTATTGAATGCTTTCCCCCGCGGCGACCTCGCGTATCGTCGCGATCATGGGGCAGTAGCGCAACACCAGCGGCACGGCGGCAAACGCGCCGGCGTCCCTGGCGCGGCGCGCTATATCGTTTGCTTCCGCGGCATTCAGCGCGCAGGGCTTCTCGATCGCGAATGGTATCCGGCTCTCGATCAGGAAGCGGGCCTCGTCGGCCATGTCGCGGTGGCGCCCGAGCGCGAAAGCGAAGTCCGGTTTGAGCTGAGCGCACATTTCCCGGTAATCGGTAAAGACCGGGCACCTCGCCTTCTCCGCCAGCGGGGCCGCACGGGCGGCGTCGGGATCGCTGACGCCGACGATCGTGGCGTCCGGCATCGCGAGTACCGGCTCGGAATAGAACGGCGTATGCCAGTGCGACACGCCGATGAGAACTATGCGCATGGTCGTTTCCTTCGTGCGGCAGGTTGTAGGCACGTACTCCATCCGCCGGGCAACGCCGGGCGTTGACGCCAGCCCGCGCCAATCCGCGATCGCTCAGTCGACGCGCGCTCCGGTCGCCTTCACCGCTTTCGCCCACTTGTCGATTTCGGACACGATCAACTCCATCCCCAGCTCGGGTGCCCCGAACTTGATCGTGGCGCCGTAGGTCTGCATGCGGCTGCGCACGGCACCGTCTTCGAGCGTCCGGTTCAGCTCGCCGTTCAACCGCGCGATGACCGCGGCGGGCGTGCGGACCGGAACGAGGATGCCCCACCACGTGGTGACCTCGAATCCCGGATAGCCGGATTCCGCGAACGTGACGAGATTGGGCGCGGCTTCGGAGCGCTGTGCGGATCCGATGGCAATGCCCCGCAGCTTGCCGGCATCGAGGTGCGGCTTCATCGAGGTGATCGCATCGGACACGAGCGGGATGAATCCGGCCATGGTATCGATCATCGCCGGGCCGGCGCCCTTGTAGGGAACGTGGGTGAGGTCGGCCTTCGATGCGAGCTTGAACAGCTCGACGGCAAAGTGGGACGTCGTGCCGACGCCGGCGCTGCCGAAATTGAGGCTCCCCGGGCGCGCGTGCGACAACGCCACCAGCTCCTTCGGGCTGCGCGCGGGGAATGACGGATGCGCCCCCAGCACGAGCGGCACCACGCCGATCAACCCTGCCGATGCGAAGTCCCTGCGCGTATCGTAGGGAAGCTTGGCGTAGAGACTGTGGTTTATGGCCTGGGTGGTCAGGCTCTGGATGAACACGGTGTAGCCGTCGGCAGGAGCCGCAGCGGCAAGACCGGTCGCCAGCGTGGTGCCCGCCCCGCCGCGGAAATCGATGATGAACTGTTGCCCGAGCAATTCACCCATGCGCGGCGTGAGGGTGCGCGACATGAATTCGCCGGTGCCGCCGGGAGCGAAACCCACGATCATGCGAATCGGCCTGACCGGATAGGTTTGCGCGGATGCGGGCAAGACGCACGCTACCAGCAGCAGAAAAGCTGCGAACCGCAAACCGCTCATCGCCACCTCCCTATTTGTTAACGCATCAAATTTTGTGAATCAGCGATCCCATTTTCCCGCGTTCTCAGGGGATGGCTGCTTGCGATTGCGCGTACCATGATGATTCCATAAGCCTAAACTTGATGGCACTGATATGGCGCTGCGGACCTCACCGGTCGGTCATCCTGAACGCCGTCCGATGCTTCGGAGCGCAGTAATTGGTGCGCGAACGCCTTTCTCTGTGTTCTCTGTGATCTCTGTGGCTGATTTCCGTTTTGAGATAAGTTGCATGCGGGGGCACGATACTAGTTCGCCTTCACCCCCGCCGCCTTCACCACCGGTCCCCACTTGTCGAACTCGGCGCGGATGAATTTCCCGAACTCCTCCGGCGTTCCGCCAGCCGCATCGACTCCCGCGTTCGTCAGCCTGTCCTTCAGTTCCTGCATCGCAAGGACCCGGTTCGATTCCGCGTTCAGCTTCGCGATGATGGGCTTCGGCGTGCCGGCCGGCGCGAGAAGTCCGTACCACACCGTTCCATCGACGCGCGGATAGCCCAGTTCCTTCATGGTCAGGATGTCGGGAAACGCGGCGAGGCGCGCCGGACTGGTGACGGCGAGCGCCCTGACCCGGCCCAGCTTGATGAAGGGCAGATGCCCGGCGATCCCGTCGAACATGAACGGCACTTCCCCGGCCGCGAGGGCGGGCGCCCCTGTGCCGCTGCCCTTGTAGGGAATGTGAACGCTCGGGATGCCGGTCACGATCTTGAACAACTCGCCGACCAGGTGCGGCGCGCTGCCCGTTCCGGGCGAGCCGAAGCTCATGCCGTCCGGCTTCGCCTTGGCGAGCGCGATCAGTTCGTTGACCGACTTGACCGGCACCTGCGCGTTGACGATCACGAATACCGGCAAGGTCGCGGACAGGACGATCGGCGCGAAATCCTTCAGTGGGTCGTACGGCAGGTTCGTGTAGATGTGCGGGCCTATTCCGTGCGTGGTGATCCCGCCCTGGAGCAGCGTGTAGCCATCGGGCGCCGCCTTGGCGACGAGGCTCGTGCCGATCACCCCGCCCATGCCGGCGCGGTTGTCGACCACGACAGTCTGCCCGAGCGCCTCACCGAGCTTCTGCCCCATGATGCGCGCGAGCAGGTCGGCAGCGCCGCCGGGCGGGACGAAAACGATCACGCGCACCGGGCGGTTCGGATAGGTCTGCTGCGCGTTCGCGGCGAAAGCCCAGCCGAGCGCTGCAAGCGTCGCCAGGCGAACAAGGCAGTGATTCATCGGCCGGGTGAGACCACCGAACGAGCTATGGATCCAGACGCCCGCAACTCTTCCGCTGGTCGAGCTCCTTCCGGCTCTGCGTATCGACTGCTACCTTCCGAACGAAAGCGTCCAGCCTGAGCGCATCGTCTCCGTGATTGAATCCACCGAAGGCGCGACAGAGGAGTTCGCCATGGCTGTCCACAAAAGCCATGGATGGGAACCCACGCACGCCAAACTTCTTCCCGAGGTCGGGACCGGAGCCGCTTCGAGCGTAAACCGAGACGATATGGTAGTTGCGCTTGTAAACGTCGCGCACCTTGTCGGTATTGAAGAATCCTTCCAGGATTCTGCAGTACTTTCACCAATCCTCGCCGAAATAAATCATGATGGGGCGCCCGTCGCGGCTCGCGTTCGCAAGAGCTTCATCGAAGGAAACGGCGCCGTAGCTGGAAGGCATACCGGCGAATGCCACAGTCGCCATCAGCAAACTGGCACCAATACCGGCCACGAACCTGATCATTCGAATCTCCAATCAGCGCTTGGCGATAGCATACCGCGTTGTTGCGGAATTCACCATTAGCCGTCGAGGTTGCACGATACGCCCCGAATTCCCGTCGTTCACGCGTACGCCGGCGGCGGCGCGAACGCGTAGTACTCCCGCTCGATCAACTGCGCGAAGCGGATCGTCGAGAGGTCGCCATATTGCGGCCCGACGATCTGCACGCTGAGCGGCAAGCCCTCGGGCGACAGGCCGATGGGCGCAGCGGTTCCGGGCAGGTAGCACATGCCCGCGATGCCGGCCCACCACATCTGCGTGGTAGCCGGTTGGGGCTTGCCGTTCACCGTGATCATGCGCTCCCACCGCTCGCCGGGCATCGAGTGCGGGAACGCCGCGGTCGCCGCATTCGGGGTGAGCAGCACGTCCCAGTCCTTGAAGAATCCCGCCCAGGCAAGCCGCATCTGGTGGCGGCGATTGGACGCGATGAGCCAGTCCTTGTGCGGCTGCACGTTGGCGCGGACCATCTGCGCGTGGTATCCGCTGTCGCCGGGATCGAGCGACTCTTTCGCGGCCGTCATCTTCGCGAATACTTCCGCAGACAGGCGGCCGGAGGTCGCCCCGCGCAGCAGCTGAATGAACACGCGGTGCGCCTCTCCCAGGTCGAACGCGGGGAGTGCGCCCTCCGCCACTTTGGCGCCCTTGCGGGCAAGGAACTGCGCGAGCTTGCTGATGGAACCCTGCACCGTGGCGTCGGTCTCGGCGGTCGGATGCGTGGTCAGCACGGCGACCCTCCAGCCGCGCAGCGTCTTGCGTGCGGGCCTGGGTAACGCGAGCTTCCAGCCCGCACCGTCGATCTCGTCGGGCCCCGCCATCAACGAGAACGCGAGCTCCAGGTCGTCCGCGCTGCGCGCGAGCGGTCCGATCACGGAAATGTCCGCCGGATGCGCAGCGCCCGGCAGCGCATGCCCTGACATCGAGCAGATGCCGTAGGTGGATTTGTGTCCGAAGACGCCGCAATAGTGCGCTGGATTGCGGATCGAGCCTCCGATGTCGCTGCCGGCTTCCAGGCCCGTGAGTCCTGCCGCCAGCGCGGCCGCGGCGCCCCCCGAAGACCCGCCCGGCGTGCGCTCGTGGTTCCACGGGTTCACCGTCTTGCCGTAGACCGGGTTCACGGTCTCCCAGTCGGCGAGCAACGTCGGCACGTTGGATTTCCCGAATACGTTGCCGCCCGCTCGCAGGAAACGCTCCACGGCGAGCGCATTCCTCGCCGCCTTCACGTTCGCATACTCGGTCAGGCCCCACGTAGTGGGATGTCCGGCCAGGTCGAAGGACTCCTTGACGGTCATCGGCAGCCCGGCCAGGGCTCCGCTCTTCGCGCCCTTGCGGTCGAGCGCTTTCGCGCGCTTGCGCGCCGCGTCCATATCCAGCACCGGCAGCGCATTCAGAACGTCGTTGTACTTCTTTATGCGCGCGGCGTAGAGGTCGAGGAGCTCGAGAGCGCCGATCTTCTTCGAACGCAGTGCGCGTATGAGCTTGGTCGCCGACAGGAACACAGTATCCATCCGGAGATCCTCTTAGTTCATACCGTGCGGGGTCATTGCAGGCTGATTCCGGCGGCCTTGATTACCCTTCCCCACTTCGCCAGCTCGGCACGGATGAACGCGGCGAATTCCTCGGGTCGTTCGCCGCCCACGTCGGCGCCGGTGCTGATCATCTGATTTCTGATCACAGGGTCGTTCAGGGCGCTCACGACCTCCCGATACAGGCGATCGATCACCGGCTGCGGCACTCCGGCAGGGACGCAGATGCCGTTCCATCCCGTCGCTTCCACGTCCGGCAGACCGGCTTCCGACATGGTGACAATATCGGGAGCCACCTGGAGACGCTTTGCATTGGCGACGGCAAGCGCTCTCAGTTTGCCGCTCGCGAAATGCGGACCGATGATCTGGAAGTAGTTGAAGGTTGCATTGATGTAACCGCCGAGGAGGTCGGGTACTTCGGCGGAAGTGGATTTGTAGGAAACTGCCACGATCCTGATGCCGGTTCTGGCCTTGATCAATTCGCCGAGCAGCTGTTGGAGACTGCCCGGCCCCGCGGAGGCGTACGTCAAAGACCCGGGTCTCGCCTTCGCCACGCTGATGAATTCCCTGAGCGATGCCGCGGGGATCGATGGGTGAACGGCCAGGATGAGCGGCCCCGACGTAAGACGCGTAATCGGAACAAACTCCTTGTTCAGGCGAGACAAAGAATCGGGATTGAACAGCTCGTTCAGCACGTGGTTGCCGTTGCAACTCAACAGCGTATAGCCGTCCGGCGCCGCTTTTGCGGCCTGCGCCGCGGCGATCGCACCGCTCGCCCCGGGCCGATTGTCCACCACGACGGGCTGACCCAGCGTCTCGGTGAGTTTCTGCGCGACCTGCCGGGCGCGGACGTCCCCCGGTGACCCCGCGACCCCTGGCGAGATGATCCTGATCGGCTTGACCGGGAAGTTCTGCGCCGATGACGGTGTCGAAAACATGCCGGCCGCGAGCACCACCAGCGTTGCGATGACGATTGCGCGGATGTTACTCATCACTGCGAAGCTCATCGGCCTCTGAATCATTGGCTGCAAGTTCTCGAAGCCGTCATGTCGGCCGATGCGCGCCACCGGGGGTCGCATCCCCGGAAACCGGGGCCCCTGCTCCGCCCCTCGACGCGCACCGCTCAACTCATCACTTTCCTTTAAACACCGGCTTGCGCTTCTCGGCAAACGCCCGCTGCGCCTCTTTGGCGTCTTCCGTGTACGACAACTGCACCGTGATGTCCTGCTCGAAGCGATAGCCATCGCGCTGCGGCATGTTCTCGCAGACGTTGTACGCCTTCTTGGCGAGGCGCATGGCGAGCGGGCTCTTGGCGGCTATGGTGCGCGCGATTTTCATGGCTTCGTCCATCAAGGCTTCGCGCGGCACGCACGACTCGATCACGCCGAGACGGTACATCTCCTGCGCCGGGATGCGATCGCCGGTAAAGATGATGCGCCGGCCGCGCGACTTCCCCACCAGGTGCGACAGCATGGCGGCGCCGCCCGCGAGACCGACGTCGATCTCGGGCATACCGAACACCGCGTCGTCCGAGGCGATCATGATGTCGCACGCGGCCATCAATCCGAAGCCGGCGCCGAGAGCCGCGCCGTTCACGGCGGCGATGACCGGCACGGCGCATTCGCGGATCGAGTTCGCGTATTCCCGCGCGGTGCGATTGTGCCGGGCGTAGTCGCCGGGCGCCTTGATGATCGTGCCGCGCTCCTTGATGTCCGCGCCCGCGCAGAACACCTTGCCGGCTCCGGTGAGGACGGCCACGCGCACATCATCGCGGTCGTGGAACGAATCGAACACCTCCATGATCTCGGCGCGAAACTGCGCGTTCTGCGCATTGACCGGCGGGCGGTCCATGACGACCGTGGCGACGTAGTCGCTGACCGAGACCTTCATGTACTGAAGCGACATGACCTTCTCCTTCTTGCAATTAGCCATTATGCCGGACCGCGAACAGGACACAGCATAACTGTGTGATTTCAAGGCAATAAATTGTCGGATTGCACCTACGGAAGGACCGGTGGACGGCCGACTCCTCCTCGCGGGTCAGCCGGGCATGCTGTGTGTGCACTGCGTAAGCCCGCCACGCACGGCCTTCCATGGCTCGTGTCTCGCAGGCTTACTTTAACTAAGGAGGTTTAATGATGAACATCAAGATCCTTTTCAGCTCTGTCGTAATCGCCGCGAGTGGCATGCTGGGTACCTCTCTGCAAGCCGCGGCCGCGGACATCACGATAGTCCAGCCAGTCCAGCCGCCCCCTGAGGTAGTGGTTGTCCCGGCAGCCCCGCCGCCCCCGGAACGGATAGTGATAGAAACGCCGCCGCCTCCGGAACGGGTAGTGATAGAGTCGCCGGAGCCGAGGGTCGTCGAAGAGACAAAGACCACTGAGACCCGGCGCGGGATCCTGGGCAGGAAGAAGGAAAGCACGACCACGACCCGGACGGAAACGCGACCGTGACGGTGTCGCCAGCGGCGACATCGGCTCACGGACAACCGTGAAGACTGGAAGGTACTAAGCATCAGATCACCAGGCGCGCATCAAACGGAGCGCGGTCCTGGTGGTCTCTCCCCGCAAGTTGCACACCCCGTCAGTCGAACTTCGTGCCTGACGCCTTGAGGGCCTTGATCAACTTTGCCCAGCGCTCGGAATCCTTGCGCATGAACGCCGTGAGCTCGGTCGGCGTGCTCGCCTGCGGCTCGGCGCCGAGGCTTGAGAGCCGCTGGGCGAACGCAGGATCCGCCATCATCCTCGCCATCTCGGCGCTCACCTTGTTCACCACGGTCGCGGGCGTTCCGATCGGCGCGACCACTGCGAACCATTGCATGTACTCGTAGCCCGGAATCGTGTCCGCGATGGGAGGAATCTCCGGCAAGGTCGGCACGCGCTTCACGCTCGACACGCCCAATGCCCTCACCTTCCCCGCTTGCGCGAGAGGCAGCACCGTGGGAATGCTGTTCAGCATAAACTGAATGCGGCCCGACACGACCTCGGTTACGGCGGGAGCGGAGCCCTTGTACGGCACGTGGACGACGTCGATCGCTGTCATCGACTTGAGCAGCTCGCAGCCCAGGTGGTTCGGCGTTCCATTGCCCGCCGAGGCGCAGTTCAACTGTCCCGGTCTGGCTTTCGCCAGCGCGATCAATTCCTTCATGCTCGCCGCCGGTACCTGCGGGTGGGTAAAGAGGAGCTGGGGATTGACCGACGCGAGCGATATGGGAGCGAAATCCCGGAACGAGTCGTAGGTCACCTTCGTCATCAGCGGGTTAGTCACGAGTCCCGCGGCCGTGGAGAAAATGAGCGTGTAGCCGTCCGGAATCGCCTTCGCAGCCAACTCGTGGGCGATGATGCCGCCCGCGCCGCCGCGATTGTCGATGATGATCTGCTGACCCCAAGCTTCGGTCATGCGCTGCGCCACGGCGCGCGCGGTGAGATCGTTCGGGCCGCCCGCCGGGGTCGGAACGATCATGCGGATCGGACGCATGGGGTAGCTCGGCGGGTCGGACTTGCCCTGGGCCACGGCGCCGGACGCCGGCAACGATAGCGCGAGCGCGAGCACTCGAATCCCGGAAACGATCGGGCTACAGGAGAACTTCAAGACCCGTCAGTGATTTTTCAGATGAGCGAGAAGCACGTCCCGGATCGCGTGCGCCTTCGCCTCCGGCGCCACGCACGCGAGAGCGCCTGGCGCAACGTCGCTCGCCAACTCGTGGAAAAACTCCACGCCGGCGATGGACGCGAGAAGCAGGGCGACGAGCAGGTATTTCATGTAGTGGACCGGGAAGCTTTTCCGTAGATATTACGCCGTTCAGCGCGCTGCTAGTATATCCTCGAAAAAACAAGGGAAGCGGCGCTCTCGGTGGCAGAGATCAGGAAGTCCGGCGTTCATTATGCGTGGCTGCTCCTCGCGGCCGCGATGATCCTCAACATCACCTCCCGCGCCGACCAGGGCTCGTTCGGCGTCTTCATCGATCCGCTGGTCAGCGAGTTCGGCTGGAAACGCGGCGATATTTCGTTTGCCTACTCCCTCGCCTTTATTATCGGAATACCCGCAGTGCTGATCATGGGCTGGCTGGGAGACCGCTACGGGGCGCGCCAGCTCATGCTCTTCTCCTCGCTCATGATCGGGGTGGGCACGATTCTCCTTGGAACGATCAAGGAGCTGTGGCATTTCTACGTGTTTTACGCCGTATTCGTGGGCTCGACGGGGCACGCCGCGTTCAGCGTGCTGCTGCCGGTGATCGTGACGCGCTGGTTTTACCGCAACCTCGGTATCGTGATGGGTATTTTCTTCGCGGCTCAGGGTCTGGGACCCGTGGTCTTCGCGCCCCTCTTCCGCTGGCTGCTCGAAACCCGGGGATGGCAGAACAGCTTCCTGCTCATCGGAACGGTGCTCATGTGCGTGCTGGCGTTCTTTTCCCTCTTCATACACAGGAGTCCGGCTGACAAGGGCCTGCAACCCTACGGCGTCGGGGACGCGCCCGCGGAGCCGCCGGTGGCTGCCGCATCCTCCGCGCCATCCACGCGCCTCCGCGACTACCTGCGACTGCGCACGGTCTGGATATTGATCGCCATCCACCACATCGGCTGTCTCTCGCACGCCGTCATCCTCGTTCACGTCGTGTCCATGGCGACCTTCAGGGGAATTCCGGGCGTGGAGGCGGCCGGCGTTCTCGCCGCGATCGCCGGCGCCTCCGCGATCAGCCGTTTCGCTTTCTCGGTGCTCGCGGACAGATTCGGCGGCAGGCTCACGCTCTCCATTTCCCTGCTCGGCCAGAGCCTGCCGGTCATCCTTCTCTTCTTCGCCACCGAGAGCTGGCACTTCTACCTCTTCGCCGTCCTCTTTGGCCTCTGCTACGGCGGCGAGATGGTGGGCTTCCCCATCATCAACAAGCAGTTGTTCGGCACGAAAGCGCCCCTGGGATCGATCTATTCCTTCCAGATGGCGGCCGCGGGCATCGGGATGGCCATCGGCGGCTGGCTGGGCGGCGCACTTTTCGATTTCGCCGGCGACTACACGTGGGCGTTGCTGATATCGCTGGTGGTCGGATGCCTGGGCGTGCCGCTGGCGCTTGCCCTGCCGCGCCATGGAAAATCTCCACCGGGCTCGTTCGGACAGACCAACCCGATCCCGACTGCATCTGCTCCTTTGCCGGCTTCCGCACAACACCGCCCGGCCTGAACCCCGACGCAGGCGTGCGTCTCGACCAGTGAATGAACATCCGGTCTTGAGTTGGAGCGAGGACGGCGAGACCCGTTCCGCCCGCTGGCGCTCCGAGCGCGGAGCGCCGCCCCCCGGGCGCGTGGTCATCGCCGACGACCGCATGAAAGCCGACGCCGCCTATCGCCTCGCCTGCGACGGCGCCGCGCTGCTGTGGCGCGGTGATTTTCAGAATGCGCGCCAGTTGCTGCAGGCGCTGGCGCGGCGCGTCGACCGTAAACCGCGCAGGCCGCGGCCGCCGGCGCCGGGTTCCTCTCCGGCGGACGTTTTCCATCTCTATCGCCAGGCCCGCTCCCGGCGCGCGCGCACGCTGGGAATGCTGCTGATACCGCTGGCGGAGGACTACAGCGTGCCGCTCAGGCGCGCGCCCGACGTGGGGCAGGCTTGCATCGAAGCCTACGGACCGGGGCAGGAACGCTCGGTGACTTCGCTGCGCGAGCTGCTGGGCCTGATCGGCGCGCACGAGTGGCGCAAGGCGGGAATCGAGATCCCGGCGCTCGGCGGACGCATCCACCCGCACTACGGGGTGTTCGCGCCGGTACGTAGCGAGTACGTAGACCTCGTGGCAACGGCGCCGCTGCCTGCCTCCGCGTTACCACTGGCCTTCGACATCGGTACCGGCACCGGTGTGCTCGCCGCGGTGCTCGCCCGGCGCGGCGTCGCGCGCGTCGTGGCAACGGAACGGGACCCGCGTGCACTGGCGTGCGCCCGCGAGAACATCGCGCGGCTCGCACTGGCGGGACAGGTGGAAGTCGTCGAAGCCGATCTCTTTCCCGAGGGACGGGCAAGGCTCATCGTCTGCAATCCGCCGTGGATCCCGGCGCGGCCAAGCTCTCCCCTCGAGCACGCCATTTACGACCCGGATTGCCGCACGCTGCACGCATTCATCGGCGGGCTGGCCGCGCGCCTGGAACCGGGCGGCGAAGGCTGGCTGGTGCTCTCGGATATCGCCGAACACCTGGGCCTGCGCTCGCGCAACGGGCTTCTGGCCGCTTTCGATGAGGCGGGACTGCGGGTGGCGGAGCGCACGGACGTCCGTCCACATCATCCCAGAGTCGCTGACGCCGGCGACCCGCTCCACGCAGCGCGCGCCGCGGAGGTGACGTCGCTCTGGCGGCTGGTCGTGCAGTGAGCTGCACGGTGACGAGCTTCGCGGTGACGAGCTGCGCAGTGAACGACGAATTATCCGAGACGCTTTACCTGAGACGTATTATCTGGGACGCTCTATCTGAGACGCTTCATCTGAGACGCCTTATCTGAGACAGGAGACAGACCATGGCCGAGACTCCCACCTTCGGACGCTATGCCGAGATTCCCTATGACAAGATGACGCCGGAGCAGCAGGACGGCTATAACTCGATGATCGAGGCGCGCGGCCGGCTGCCCGGCCCGTCCAAGATCTGGGTGCACAACCCCAAGCTGGCGAAGGTAATTGGGCCGTTCAGCGCGCATTTCCGCAAGGGCTACTCGCTCTCCGAGCGCGAGCGCGAGATCGCCGTCTGCGTCATCTTGAGCCAGTGGAATTCGGCCTACCCGACCAACGCGCACGAGCGCGCCGGCAAGACCGCCGGGCTGCCGAGCGACAAGGTCGAGGCGATGTTGTCGGGCCTGACTACCTCGTTCTCCGACAAGCGCGAGCAGGTCGTCTACGAGATGGCGACGTGCCTCTCGAGCTCGCGCTGGGTCGCGAAAGGACTCTACGACCGCGCGGTCGAAGCCCTGGGCCACGTCGGCATCACCGACGTAATCACGCTGATCGGGTTTTACACCTGCGTCGGGATGACGCTCGCTTTCTACGACGTTCCGGCCGGTGCGACCGGCATCGAGCGGTAGCGCGTCGAGGACCCAGGAGGACGAGCATGGCGGAATATATTCCCAGCCCCAGGGACTGGGTGCGCGAGCAGGTCGAGCTTTACGAGCGGAGCGGCGGCACGCAGGGCACCACGCTGCGCGACACGGGGTTGCCCGTGATCATCGTGACCCACACCGGCAACAAGACCGGCGCCGTCCGCAAGACGCCGCTGATGCGCGTGAAGGACGGCGCGAACTACGTTCTCGTGGGCTCGCAGGGCGGCGCGCCCAAGCACCCGGTGTGGGTGCACAACCTGCGCGCCAACGCGAAGGTCGAGATTCGCGACCTGACGGTGGTCCAGACCATGCAGGCGCGTGAGGTCACGGACGCGGCCGAGCGGGCGCGCCTCTGGAAGCTTGCGGTGGCGGCGTACCCGCCGTACGAGGATTACCAGAAACGGACCGCGCGGACGATCCCGGTCTTCGTGGCGGAACCGGCGCGCTAAAGGAGGGTTCAATGGCGGAGTTGAAGATCGTCAGGTCCGATGAGATTCAGCCGCAGAACATACGCGGCTTCGGCAAGGAAGCGGGACAGATCAAGAGAGTCATCGCCACGGAGAAATTCTTCTTCAACGTGGACGAAGTCAGCCCGGGCTATAGCCCCCATCATTGGCACAAGCACACGAAATACCGGACGGAAGGGCTGGAAGTCGAATACCCCGCCGATTTCGAGGAAATGTATTTCATACTCAGCGGGCGCGGGGTCATCCAGTGGAAGACCGAAAGCGGCGAGATCCGGGAGCAGCAAGTGGGTCCCGGTGACGCGATACACATGCCGCCGGACGTCGTGGAGCACCAACTCCTCAACAACGGGACCGAAAAAATTCGTCTCGCCGTCGTCGGCGTCCCGCCACCGAAGCGGACGAGGATTTAGCGTCTGCCGCGAAATGCGGGGCGCCGGACGGACGGCGGCACATTGGTGCGTTCGTCCTTGTGCCTGAAGGTAATGCGCCCCTTGGTGAGATCGTAGGGCGTCAGCTCGAGGCTC
>Ga0075428_100000399_pt1 | contig 43049 bp, 31 predicted proteins | sample RhiMetdeltSRZDD2_FD_75291 | JGI IMG/M metagenome (GOLD analysis project Ga0075428, IMG submission 75291) | Populus rhizosphere microbial communities from Tennessee, USA - Rhizosphere MetaG P. deltoides SRZDD2 | ecosystem: Host-associated > Plants > Roots > Rhizosphere > Soil | place: USA... | reverse complement strand
GCGAAAGGACCAATTTCACGCTGGATGGTGTAGACAGTCTGCACGTCTGTCTGAAGCACAGAAGGTGTCGGCGCGATACCGACTCCAGCGGCCATTTCGTTCCTGAGCGCCAAGTCGTCGAGCGGTCTCCCTTTCAAGGAGAATCTCTAGCCGGTGCGAGTCCGGCCAGGAACACCAGATTTGTTCACTGTCAGGCGGAACTTCCGTAGCGCCCGAGCGCCTCGCGGAAGCCTTGATTCTCCTGGCCGTAATTCTTGCGTCGTTCGGCCAGGGCGGGAGCAATGATCTCCTGAGTGACGTTGATCGATTTGCCGAACAAGTTTCGCCAAAGCACTTCGGTGTTTTCCCGCGCGTTATTGCCGGACTCCTCGTCGAAGCTGGGACGATAAATGTCTACAACGCGTCTCAGCGCCTTGATCAAGTCGTCTTCGGTAGGATGCCCCAGTTTGTTACGCACGAGATGAAACGCACGCAGGTCTTTGTCATCCAGTCTCTTGATCTTGGCGACGAGAGTGTCAATCGGATGGGGGAGAACGAATGTGACGTGCTTTCGTTGTGTTTCGTAGGCCCTTACCATCCAGTCCGCACTCGCAGTAAAAGCAGCGACAGTGCAAGGCTCAATATAAAGATCCGCCTGCCCTTTAAGCAGGCCGGCGTTGCGACAATAGCTTTCAATATCTTCCTGCGCGATAACGTCGACGTCGGCACTGAGGAATGTCGGATCGACAGCCAATTGAAGCGGAGAAGAACCAAAAACAATAATGCGCCACGGCTGATCCGAAGGGAGGGCGACCACAAGTTTGTCGAGCGCCTGTGCGGCGGGCGTCTGCCAGTTAATGACGGGACGCCAGGATTCGTTGTACCAAGACATGATATTCCGCGAGCGGTATCCGCTTCTGGGCGCAAATGGAGGCCAGAGCCTGGTCAATTAGTCGATCGGTGACGCCGCGATCCGCGGCGAACCGACGCGCCAACGTGCGGTCGCGGCGATTCAACCGCCCGTTCACGCCGCGCAGGAGAATACGCGCTGCAATTCGTGACTTTGCCCAGGAAGGGTCCCGCATATCGGCAGCATACGAAACGTTTTCACCGCTCTCAAGGTGTAAGAGACGTGCATGTCTCCGTGCGAAGGAGAAGGTTCGTGGTGCGAATCCACGTGAGAGCGCCAGTTTAACGCAAACTCGCGAAGGTCTTAAGCCGCAAAGAATTCTCTGCGGCTCTGCGCCTTACGCCCTTTGCGTTTAAAATCTGATTCAGGATTGTGGTGTAACAGCAGCATCTCCGCCCGTGAAGCGGACGGTCCGGGTGCGAATCCCGGCTTCCTGACCAAATCCGAATCAATCGTAACCTCAACACAGGAGGGGGTATGGAACACAAATATGAAGACGCGCCATTTTTTCGAAATCACCAGCAAACGACGCAAAGGTTTCCCGTCTGAAACGAGCGTGAAGAAAGGAGTCCGAATCGTGCAAGGCACGAAAGAACTCTGTGAAAAGCTTGGACGGAATGATCTCTGTCCGTGCGGATCGGGACGCAGGTTTTAAGACCTGTTGCATGCGTTCCGGACGCTACGACGGTTCGCCGCGCAAGCATTATTTCAGGGAGTAGCCATTCGACCTCGGCCGCGAGCGATCGCTTGCCGCCGAGCAATTGACTGAAGCTGCTCCCAAATATTGTCCCGTTAGCCGAGCAGCGCAGGCGGCGGTTTGCAAAACCGCAGACGCAGGTGCAAATCCTGCACGGGACTCCAGCCTTCGCTCTTCGAGCTTCGGCTCGGCGCAGCATTTCTTCGAGCATAGGTGTTGATAGAAACATGCCTGTCTTCCAAACAGGAGTACAGGGAGCATTACCCTGATGCTCGACCAATTTCGCGCGAGCGGAGCAAATCCGAAATCGCCAATCGTAAATTCAAAATTTAACGCCGGTGTGGCTCAGTAGCGACAGCACCTGTTTTGTAAACAGGCGAGGATCATCCTCCACGGGAGTGCGAGTCTCTCCGCCGGCCCCAATTTCGCATCGCGAGCTCGAGTGAGATGAGCAGCGGGCTTTTAATCCGCGGGTTCAGGGTGCAAGTCCCTGGCGGTGCTCCAATTTTGTGGCGGGCATGATGAGCTTCCGCCCGCAGCTCTTACAAAAATTCCCAACGAACATGAACCTATATGGAAACTTCACACACCAAACGTCGTTCCAGATTGATGCTCGAACTGACATCATATGGCGATTACATTGACGAGGCCTGCAAGCTGGAAGCCATCCTCGCAAAGAAACCGAAACGCTTGCAGATCGACATGGTTGGTTCTGGCGAGATTCCGGCGGATTCGGCCCTATTGATCCGCTCAATTCTTCTCGGGCGTTCACCCCGGACGCATGTAATCACCAATGCTCGATCGAGTCTGCGAGGCGCGACCGTGTTGGTCTGGCTGATGGGCGACACCAGGCTGATCCGGGACGATGCCAAACTGTACTTCCGCTCCGCCGGCCCATTCGAATCCGGCGAAGACGGAACATCCGTATGGAAAGACCGCGGCCTCTTCGGCGATGACGAGGTCGACGAAGCCAATTACATCCGTGTTCTCCAATCGATCAACGAGTTCCTCCCCGTAAAGGAGTTGGTCGGTCGGCCAATTGAAGTATCAGTCCTGAAGCAATTCGGATTGGTGGATCACGAAAAGGTGGATCACTTCCTCGCGGCTGCCTTTCGAAAGGAGAGTAGACTGAAACCAAAGCCAGGGGGAGCGGAGAAACCGTGCCCGAAGAAGCGAAACGCCTCAATTTGAACGGGCGAGCGGATCTTGCCCAACCCAAAACATTTAGAGGGAGGAACGGCAGATTGAAAAATAGTTGAGAGGCCGGTTGGGCATCATCGCTCAACACGGCCTCTGCCTTCTGCGGCCCTCCTTCAATCAATCACAGCTCCCGTAGCTCAATGTATGGAGCGCCGCGCTTCGAACGCGGAGGTTGCAGGCGTGATTCCTGCCGGGAGTGCCATTTTTCGCCGCGTTAGCCCAACCAGCAGAGGCGCTCCGCTCAGGACGGAGAGGTTGAGGGTGCAAATCCTTCACGCGGCACCAATTGCCTTAGCCGGTGTCGAGCGCGCATGGCCCGGCAAGGCGATAAGCTGGCTGGTGATCCGATCGCCAGTTTGGACGCTCCAAATGCCAGCACCACTTTCGCCCACGTAGTCCAATGCAGAGACAGCGTACTTAAAATGCGCAAAGTGCCGGTGCAAATCCGGCCGTGGGCACTGCGACTTGCCATTGGCAATTGGCATCTCTTTTGCCAGATTGCGCGCGATGACCACCCCACAATTCCTTGCGCGCCGCTGCGTCGCCGGCGCGCTGGCTGTCTTGTTTTTCACATCTATCTCCAGCGCAGCCGAAAAATCAAACGCGACAGTCGACAAGCTCTTCGCTCAGTGGGACCGGCCTGACTCGCCCGGCGCCGCGATCGTCATCGTGAAGCGTGACAGTGTTGTCTATCAGCGCGGCTATGGCTCCGCGAATTTAGAGACACGCACGCCGATCACTCCGGAGACGGTGTTCGATGTGGCGTCCGTCGCAAAACAGTTCTTGGGATTCTCCGTCGCAATGCTCGTCGAGGAAGGAAAACTTTCGCTGGATGACGATGTTCGCAAGCACTTGCCGAACGTGCCGGACTTCGGCAAGCCAATCACGATAGCCCATCTGCTGTATCACACCAGCGGGCTCCGCGATTGGCCGGAGACACTCGCGCTCTCGGGTTTGGATTGGAGTGGCGTCATTACGCTGGAGACGATTCTCGAAATGGTAGAGCGGCAACGAGAGTTGGATTTCCAGCCCGGTGAACAACACCAGTATTGCAACACCGGATATAATTTACTCGCAGCCACGGTCGCAAAAGTCACCGGCCAATCGTTTCGTGAATGGTCTGCGGCGAACATTTTCAAGCCGCTTGGAATGGAGCACACGCACGTGTGCGATAGTCCAACGGAAATCGTTTTGAACCGCGCCGAATCCTACATGCTTTCCGGCAAAAAGTTCACACGCGCGATCAGTCAATTGGCCGCTCAAGGTTCCAGCTCACTGTTCATTTCCGCCGAAGACATGGGCAAGTGGATGCTGAATTTTAAAACCGCACGCGTCGGTGGCAAAGCCCTTGAACGAATGCGCGAACCTGGCAAGTTGAATAACGGCAAAGAGGTGGATTACGGGTTTGGCGTTGGTCTGAGCAACTATCACGGCGCCAAAAGGATTAGTCATACCGGCAGTTGGGCAGGCTACCGCAGCATTGTGATGTTCATTCCCGAAAACGATTTTGCAGTCGCAATTCTGGCGAATGCCGCAAACGTCAACACACACAGCCTCGCCACGAAGATCGCTGACATCTATCTCGATTATTCGCCGTCCGCCAAGCCAGCCGAAGCCGCGCCCAGGCTTGCGGCCACGGAAAAAATTGATTCATCCGGTTGGGATAATTTCCTGGGGACGTATCGGCTGGGTGCGGGCTGGCTGCTCGACATCACGCGGGAGGGGGACGAACTGATCGCGCAGGCGACAAGCGAAGACAAGTTCAGGATGACGCCAACGTCGGGCGCAAAATTCTTCGTGCAGGGGTACGGTTCATCCGTCGAATTTGTGAGCGAAAAGTCTGGCCCGGCGACGCATCTGCTCTATCGGGGAATCCGCGCGCCGAAATTGAACATTCCGAAACTCGCCCCAGAGCAACTCAAGGATTACGTGGGTGACTATTGGAGTGAAGAACTTCGCGTCGCGTACCGCATCGAAATGCGGGAGGGCGTTCTTGGCGTGCGGCAACGCTCAGGCGCGTGGGTGCGGTTGTTGCCCACGGGTACAGATCGATTTGATGCCGACCAGGGCGGCGCCGCTCTTGAGTTCACTCGCAACGGCGCATCCGAGATTGCGGAATTGAAAGTCAGCGGCGGGCGCATTCGCAATGTGCGGTTTGTACGCAGCACCGCGCCTCGTTCAACCACAGCGTCTTTTAAATAATTCTCACCAGCCCGCCGCAACTGCGACCGGGCCTTCGACGACAACTTCGGAATGTCAACCGGACTAGCGAGCCGGGACTGCGTGCTAAGCAGATCGATCCTTCGGGATTGTGGTGCAAGTCCACGGCATTCCGCCATCCGGCGTGTAGTTCAAAGAGAACCGTCCGCCTTATAAGCGGAGTCGCACTGGACGAGTGCCGAGTCTGGGAGCGTTACCCAGCACGCCGACCATTAATAACCCTTTACATCCCCGAGCGCGAAGTAGATCGAGCGACCTCCGTCGTACCGAGGAAATCAAGCCGGTGGAAGAGACCGGCCGGGGATGTGATTCGCTCGCGTAGACCAATCAGCAGAGTCACGACGTCGAGAGCGTCGCCAGTGCAGGTGCAAGTCCTGCCGCGAGCACCATTTCTTCAATCCAAAATCGAAAATCGGAAATCCCAAATCGAAACTGCAGGCCATCGCCCTTTGAAGGCGATTGTGGTGGTGCGATTGCATCTCGCGAAGCGAGTGTCGTTACTGGGGCCTCACTCTTGCAAGGCTTGGGAAGCCCACCCATCCCCGGCAGCCAATTTTCGCTCGGTGGTGAAATAGGATCATGACTGTCTTACAAACAGTTGTCGAAGGGGCAGAACCTTCCCGAGCGACCATTTTGGCAGCCAAAAAGGATTGACCCCACGCGTGAGTTTTCTGGCTGGACTTCGTCCAACACAGGTGGCTCAATGCCTTTCAAGGAGGCAGTATGGCTCCAGGAAAGTCTTGCGGCCTGGCAGGACATAACGCATTGCCGCGCCGCTCGTTTTCCGAACAAAGCACCGAGAATCAGAAGATTATGCCTGCAAGCCCTGAACAATCGTTACTGTTCGCGTGTAAAGCGATGAATCCTTTTGTCAATCAGCGACTTCTTGAAAAGGTAAACGGCGTGGTCAAGCCCAGGAGCAACGCCAGTGGCGTCCAGATCAGTCTCGTGCTCCACGAACTGGCCGAAAACGACAAGGAATACCAGATGGAAGCCTTCGATTTCGTCCTGCGCTATTTGCGCAGGCTTTGCAAAGGCGCAGGATTTGATTTGCTCCTCGTCCCCGACGACTTACTGAATGCGCAAAAAATCGACACGATCCAGGATTTGGCGGACAACATTGAAGCATGCACGTCGCCTTGAGAACACTCCTGACCATCGCTACAAAAATGAAATACCTACGAATCCTTGGGGCGATGCTTGCGCTTGTGTCCGCTGGCCCGGCATTCGCCGCGGAGCCCGAAACAGTGAAACCGGAAATTCAGTACGTTCAGTTTAACGGGCGTTGGGTTGTGCGGCTATCCTTCATCAAGCATCCCTCCGGCAAGGTTGCACTTCGCGCGCTCACGCAAACCCCGGGAGCGCCATTCGATGCTGCGAGTTATCTGTTAGCCGACGCGGAAGGAAAACAGATAGCGGTCAAGCCTTTGCCACCTACGCAGCCCGGCTTGCTCAATTTCGTGCTGCTGGAACCCGCGTCGCCACTGAAAGTAGAGGATCACTCCTTGAAAATCCTGGCCGACAAAATGTTCCTTGTAGCCGATGGAAAAACGAATGCGCTGCCAGAGACGGAACTGAAACTGACCAAACAGCAAATTGAAGGAAGCAAACGACATTTCGAGCGTGATCAGGCTTTCGTCACGGAGAATTCGGTTGAACTGGCTGGTGGCTCGGCCGGTGGCACTGCCACCATCAGGCTCTCGGTTGAACGTAATCAGTTCGCAGGACTGGACTGGGCAGGATTCCGGGTGAATGGGTCGGCTGATCTTGCTCTAGACGGGGATGACCGTGACGAGTTTTTTAACAACATCTCGGGAGAGCTCGACTTTTTTGCCCCGCTTCTGATTGGCGAGAATTCTGCCAATCCGCGGTACTCGGAGCTGTCCGTCCACGCCAAAACGGAATCCGACCAGGAGTTTGAAACCACCGATGGGGTAGCGGGCGTAAGGTTCGCCATTTATCCCAAAGATCCCGTGACCCGATGGTTGGGCACGTTATTTGTGCCTACCAACAATCATCTCGGCCCGTTGGTGATCGTTGGTTATGATTATGCAAAGAACCTGGCCGGTGATCCCGACGCTAACGCGGCGGCCTCCGGTATTAATACCGAGCGCGCAAATCATCGCCTGAACGGATTGCTGCGCTGGCGCGTGCCGCTCCTGGAGAATTTCGACTTTTCATTCCTTCCGGCCCTGGGCGGTAACTACAACGTCGATCTCGATTTGGAACTCAAAGGCGTCTACAACATTAATGCCGAGCGATTTCTCGACCAGAGCCGCGCCTCCATTCAGTTCTCCCGCACGAGCACAGATCGATTCAAGCCGGCTTTCGTTTTTACGTGGGCGCGCGGCAAAGAGGCGCCCACATGGAAAGAAATTAACGTTCTGCTTGCCGGCTTAATGGTGTCCTTTTGATGGCAGTCCGCTTCGTGGTAACCGCGAGTCGCGAAGCGACAATCATTACTGGGGTCTCTAACTGCGGGGGCCGGGAGCCAAATCAGTAGCATACCGGTCTCTGACACCGGACTGTGGCCGTGCGCCAGCACCCTGGAGCAAAGCCAGCCGAGGCAGCCAATTCAATTCTTTGGCGTGTATTTGCCCGCGATCGCCGCCATGAAATCCGTCAGGTCGAGCATCATACTGTGGACGTCTTCGTCCTGGATGTCATTGCCGCTCATATACACGCCCAGCACTCGCGCTCCCGCGGAGGTGCCGCTTCGCCGCCCTTCGTATGCGAACAGCGGCTTATCGCCTTCCTTGATCGTCCCCTGCACTCGCAACATCGGTTGGCCAGCGCCATATAGCCCGGCGAAGTAGCGTGCCGCACGACTTCCCTTGGAATACTCCACAATCGTGTTTTCAAGTTTCAGGACGCGTGCGCCAGGTTTCAGGTCGGTATCGCTTGTAACGACGTTCGTAAAGATGCCCTTCGTGGTCAGAAACTGCGTTAGCTTCACCGGGATTTGCTGCGTGGCCAATTGCAGCCGCTCCTTTTCGTCATCTTTGGCTGTCGCCGTTACAGCGACCGGCGCGACGACCAACGTGTCGTAGCCGCTGAAGGTAAATCCATCGGCGATCCAGCATTTGTCGAGATGCGGATTCTTGAAGCTCCGTCCGCCTTCGACTGGGGTTGCCTGGCCAATCTCGATCGTTCTCCCGTCTGTCGCCTTGAACTTCGACGCCTGACGCGGCGTGGCATCTTTTGGTCCTGAAGATGCGCAGCCAGCTACAAGGAATGCCGCCATTACGACAGCAGACAGAGACGAGAACAAATTGAATGAGAGTGCAGTTTTCATAGCAAGTCAGGGTTCAACGAACGCGCAGCATTCGATACCGATGCCATCGGTTCGAGCAAGAAAAACTTGAGGGCAACAAGAACAAACACCGAGGTGCGCGAGAAGTGTTTATGTCGAACGTGTTAAACAAAGCAATTGTGCTGGTGCTGAATCGCAACTGGCAGGCCATCAACGTGCGCACGCCCGCCGAGGCGTTTTGCCAGATGGCCACCGGCGTCGCGACCGCGCTCGAAGTCGAAGGCGAGAACCAAATTCGTCCAGTTACCTGGGCGGACTGGATCGCGCTGCCGATTCGCCCGCAGGACGAAGCGGTGCACACGGTTCGTGGCGCGATTCGCGTGCCGACGGTGATCGTGCTTGCCAACTTCGCAAAGGTGCCAAAGCGCCGTCCGAAGTTGAACGCGCGCACCATCCGCGAGCGCGACGACAATCGTTGCCAGTACACGGGCGCGGTGCTCAGGCCCGACGACGGCAGCATCGACCACGTCGTGCCACGCTCGCGCGGTGGTAAGAACGCGTGGGATAACTGCGTGTGGGCAAGCAAGGCGGTGAACTCGAAGAAGGGCAGCCGCCTGCCGCACGAAGCCGGGCTGAAGTTGATCTCAGCGCCGCGCGCGCCGAAGGAGTTGCCGACGACGGCGCTCATTCGCAACACCAACGACATCACGGACTGGAAGTGGTTCGTGAATGGGTAATCGCCGGCTCAAGGGCTCACTGCTCTTGAGCCGTGTTTCGTCGCTGATTGCGACGCTGGCAATCGACTCTACGCCAATTTTCCGGAATTGTTGGCTATAAAGGGGACGAACGGTAGATTCGCATGCGTCGAATGAAGCAGGCGATTATTATTGCCGGCGGGATGGGCACGCGCTTGAAGGCGCGAATCGGCGATTTGCCGAAGCCGATGATCCCGATCGGCGGCAAGCCGCTGCTCGAGCACCAGGTCGAGCTGGCGAAGCGCTATGCCTTTGACGAGATTGTCATCTTCGCGTGCTACAAGCCGGAGATGATTCGCGCGCATCTCGGCGACGGCAGCCGCTGGGGCGTCAAGATCAGTTACCAGATCGAGAAGACGCCGCTGGGCACGGCGGGCGCCGTCCTGGCCGGAATGGAGTCGCTCGCCGAAAAGTTCCTCGTCTTTTACGGCGACACCATGGTCAATGTCGCCCTCGAACGGCTTTGGGACCGGCACGTCGCCAGCGGGGCAGAGGCGACGCTGCTGCTCCACCCAAACGATCACCCGTTTGATTCGGATCTCGTCGAGACGGACGAGGCGGGCTGGATCACGGCGTTTCACAATCGACCTCATCCTGCTGGTAAATACTTTCAGAACCTCGTCAACGCCGGACTCTACGTGATCAACAAGTTGGCACTTCAACCGTGGGCGAGCGAAGTGAAGCCGATGGATTTCGGGAAAGACTTGTTCCCAGCTATGTTGCGCGCCGGCGCGCGGCTGCTCGGGTACAACACGCCCGAGTACATCAAGGACATCGGGACGCCCGAGCGCTACGACCGCGTTTCGGCCGAATACGAACGCGGCGTCGTGGCGAGCAGTTCGTTGCAAACGGCGCAGCGAGCGGTGTTCCTGGACCGAGACGGCACGTTGAACCGCGAAGTCGACGGAGTCACCTCTCCCGAGAAGCTGGAGCTGTTGCCCGGCGTTGCTGAAGCCATCCATGAACTAAACCACAATGGCATCCGCGCTGTCGTAATCAGCAACCAACCCATCGTTGCCAAGGGCTTTTGCCGCGAGGCAGACGTGCAGGCGGCGCACAACAAATTGGAAACGCTGCTCGGCGAGCAACACGCCTTCCTCGACCGCATCTATTACTGCCCGCACCATCCCGAGAAAGGGTTCGATGGCGAACGCGTTGAACTGAAGATCGCCTGCGATTGCCGCAAGCCGGCGATTGGCATGATCGAACGAGCCGTGCGTGACCTTAACGTTGACTTGAAGCAATCCTGGCTTATCGGAGACACAACCACGGACCTGCAGACAGCGAAGAACGCCGGAGTGAAAGCGATCCTCGTTCGCACCGGTTATGCCGGCAAAGACAACAAGCATCCGGCGCAACCGGATTACGTGTGCGATACTCTGGCCGAAGCGGTCGCGAAGATTACAGCCCAGGCGAGACTGTAACCCCCGACGTAAGGAGGGGGCACTTCTAATCATGGACGAAGATGATCTTGCTTCCCTGGGGCTCGAACGCGAAGTCCATCCGGCGAAGACCGTTCAGTGCCCTGGCAATGGCGTCGTGACGCTCCCGCGGCGCGTAAAACATTAGGAACCCTCCGCTGCCTGCGCCCAGCAATTTGCCGCCAGTCGCGCCGGCCTTGCGGCCCGCTGCGTACCAATCATCGATCGCTTTGCTGCTCACCGCGCTCGTGAGCCCGCGTTTCAGTTCCCAATTCTCGTGAATGATTTCGCCGAACGCGTCCACGTTATTCTTCTGAAGTTCCGCTTTGAGTTGCCGCGCCAGTTCGACCATGCGCCGCAGCGTCTTTTGCTTCGCCTTCTCCGACGCGACCACTTCCCGCTGCGTCTTTAGCAGGGCTGAGGCGCTGCGCGTAATGCCCGTGTAAAAGACCAGCGTGTTTTCCTGAAGTTGGCGAAGCGTCTCGCGCTTGCAAATGATCGGCTCCACCGAGACCGAGTCGTCCGGGTAAAATTCGATGAAGTTGAAGCCGCCGAACGCGGCCGCAAACTGGTCCTGCTTGCCAATGGGTTCGCCGCACTGATCGATTTCGATCTCGCAACTTTCCCGCGCGAGTTGCTCGGCCGAAGCGTAACGACACGCGTAGGCGTGCAGTGCGTGGAGCAAGCCGACGGTGAAAGCACTCGACGATCCCAGGCCGGAGCCTTTCGCCGGAATATCCGCGATCGAAGTAATCTCAACGCCTCCGGTGATACTCAGCATCTTCATCGCTTCGCGCACGAGCGGATGCTTGATGTGATTGACGGTGCGCGCTTCCTCGGTCTTCGAGTAACTCACGCGAATGCGCTCGTCGAACTTCTGGTTGACGGTGACGTAAACGAATTTGTTGATCGCGGTCGACACCACTGCGCCGCCGTACGTGCGATAAAACACCGGCAGATCACTGCCGCCGCCGACAAAACTCATCCGCAAGGGCGTCTTGCTGATAATCATTGCGAGAGCAAAGTAATGGGTTTAGGCGGCAAAGACACCAGAAAACCTAAGCAGGGCGTCCTGAACCTAGGGGCTGACGATTCGGTAGAAGCGCATCGGATCGCCGCTGGAATCAACAACTGACCGTGTGCCGCTCGTCGGCTGCGGGCCGACGATGGTGGCAGTTCTCCAGGCATTCGAACTCGTGCCACCGCCGATCAGCTGGGATAAATCCGTGACGTATTGCACAGTGTAGGTGCTGCTGGCGACGCCGGTGAACTGAATCGTCGTCGCGCTACCGGAACGCTGCACGGACTCCACGCGCACAGCCGGCCCCTGGCCCGGAGTGGGTGTCGCAGCGACCCAGTTGATGGGATCGTTTCCGTACTGTTCCGGAAAGCGGCGCTGCAAGGCCGGACCGTGGCCATCCGGCTCCGTGGGCCAGGGCGCGCTGTCGGAGTATTTGATCCTCTCGACGAGGATGTACGGGACGAGACCAATATCCGGAGGATGCGTTTGCGGTGGGTCGGGTTTGTAAAGTTCCACGTTGCCACCGCCGTTCTGCAATTTGCCTTCGTAAGGACCAAAAACTGGAACCTCAGAAGGCACGCCGAACCTTCCGCGAAACGCAGCGAGTTGCGTCACATTCGTCGTGGGATTGAAATTCACGACCAACAGGTAGCCTCCGGCAGGCAGGCTGACATTTTGGGGAAAATTGAAGTCAACGAGCCCGCGGAGCCGCCACGTGTTGGTCGGCGCTCCGGGATCGAAGAGAAAAGTTGTGGCCGGCGCCAGATTGTATATTTCCAAGTATTCATCGATACTGTTGTCGACCTGGTTGGTGCCCACAAAGACGTCGGGCGGGTGGTAGTGAATTTCCGAAACCACCAGGGGGCCGACCTTCGGATAGGCATTCTGCGCCCCGTTGCCAGTACGGAACTGAAGTTGGCTCGAAGGATTTGAAACACCGAAGGTATGCCGGCTCATGGCCACAAAATCGACCTTGCCTTCGCTCGTCATATAACGCCCAAACGACACCCCGTTTTCCGACGCGCCAAAATCCTGGCCTACTCTGAAGAAGGTCAAGTTGCCAGCGGCATCAGCGCTGTGAAGATACACATCGTCTCCCCGGGGTGAGTTGAACGTGAAACTACGGCCAGTGCCCAGGCCATTGGGATTGAAACCAGTGGACGTAAACGGCGCTTCGTAAAAGACCTTGTAGCCACCTGCGGCGATGACCGTGCCGGGCGGGATTTGAAACTTCTTCGGATCATCCTTGGAGTCGCTCAGCCACCAGTAACTGATGTCCACCGGATTGGCGGTGGGATTATAAAGCTCGACCGCGTCTTCCAGTGGCGGATCGGTGTGCGTGAGCACCTCATTGATGATCACGTCGGTGATCAGTTGAAAATTGCTCGCTTCCGGGGTCGAGCGACCCGCAGCGAAATAGACGATGTTCGGATCTCCGTCGGGCAACCGGCCAAACGATACCCCGTTGGTTTGCGCCACCGAGTAAACGAGCCGGTCGATCAGTGCCGTCCGGTTGGGCTCATAAATTGAAACCTGCTCGGCGCTGTTGCTGAGTTTGAAATCAAGCTGATCGGCGTCCGGGTTCGCCGAACCGGGCGCGCTGGCGAACAACCGCAGAAAGCCGCCCGGCGCGATGAACGACAACGCATTCACCGCCCGGTTGGTTGCGCCGGTCGCTTGATCCGTAAAGACCAGCCCGCCCAGATCGATATAATTGGTCGTCGCATTGTAGAGCTCGAACCAATCCTCACTGCCCTGGGGATTGGCCATCACTTCATTAATGCGCAGGTTATTGGTGACGGCGGTGCCCAGCATAATTGCCTGATTGGCGAACTCGAAGGTAGGGCGCGTCAGGGTCCATGCGCCGCTGGCATTCGGAACCCGGCCGATCGAGACGTCGTCGGCTTGGATGCCGAAGACGACGCGGTCCACCTGCAGCGAGCCCGAAGAGGCGGCGTTGAACAACGTGAGGTCATCCCCCGCGCGTGACTTCACTTCGAAAACCGTGTGGAGTCCCGGCGCGTTGGTGGCATCGTCCAGCCACACAGCGAGATAACCGTTGGCGGGAATGACTGTGCCGGCGGGAAAAATAAATTTGCGCGGCGAACTCAGACTGTCGCTGAGGCTCCAGTCGCTGATGTCCACCGCCGCGGCCGTGGTGTTATAGAGCTCGACCCATGCCGGGTAGTCGCCGCCATTGGCCACCACCGTTTTGTTGTTGGCCATGACCTCATTGATGACGATCTGCGCCAGGGTGACGTGAGCCGTGAGCAGCAAAGCACCGAAAGCGACCAGAAGTCGCGACGGCAAAGCGTTGGGGTGCGCTGTTCGTGAAATCACGATTATTTATACAACGGAAATGAGGGGTTGCCAAACGGGATGTTACGACCAGGTGACAAAAAAGAAACGCCACCCGCTTGCACAAGTGGCGTTTTAAATGACAACTACCGCCTAGCTGGACAGCGCACCGGTTCCCGCCGCCGGGGAAGCCTGCGTAAAGAGCAACTTACCGTTTTCGACAGTGACTTGCACCGGTTCGCCTTCGTGCAGGTTGCCTTTGAGGATTTCTTCCGCGAGCGGGTCTTCCAGAAACCGCTCCACCGAGCGGCGCATCGGGCGCGCGCCGTAGGTCGGATCGTAGCCCTTCTCGACGAGGAAGTCTTTGGCTTTTTCGTCGAGGTTGAGTTTGAGATTCTTGCCCTTCAAGCGCTCCATCACCTTCGCAATCTCCAGGTCGAGGATGCGGATCAAGTCCGTCTTCGTGAGCGAGCGGAAGACAATAATGTCATCAAGGCGGTTGAGGAACTCAGGTCGGAATTGGCGCTTGGCTTCATCCATGATTTTCTCGCGCATCTTCTCGTAGCTGTGTTCGTCGCTGATGGGCGAAAACCCGAGCGTCGAGTTTTTCTTGATCGTTTCGGCACCGACGTTCGAGGTCATGAGTATGACCGTGTTCCGGAAGTTGACGACGCGCCCGACATTGTCCGTCAATTTGCCTTCTTCAAGAATCTGAAGAAGCATGTTCATCACGTCGGGGTGGGCTTTCTCGATTTCGTCGAAAAGCACCACGGAATAGGGCTTGCGGCGGACCTGTTCGGTCAACTGGCCGCCCTCCTCATAGCCAACGTAGCCCGGAGGCGAACCCACCATGCGCGAGGCATTGTGGCGTTCCATGTATTCCGACATGTCCAGTTGAATGAGCGACTTGGAATCGCCGAACATCGCCTCCGCGAGTGACTTCGCGAGTAATGTCTTGCCGACACCGGTAGGCCCGAGCAGCGCGAACGTTCCGATCGGCCTCCGGGGATCCTTCAAGTCCGCACGCGAGCGGCGCAGGGCCTTGCAAATCGCGGACACCGCTTCCTGCTGTCCGATCACGACCTTGGACATCTCAGCCTCCATCGCGAGCAAGCGCTGGGCTTCGTCCTGCTCCATGCGCTTGAGCGGAATTCCGGTCCACTTGGAAACCACCTGGAGAATCTCTTCCTCGTCGACTTTGACGCGCTTTTCTTCGCGGCTGGACTTCCATGCGTTGAGCACGGCGTCCTGTTTCTCCTTGGCATGTTTTTCTTTGTCGCGCATCGCGGCAGCGCCCTCGAAATCCTGCTCCTTGATGGCCTTTTCCTTGCGCGTCTTGATCTCCTCGATCTCGCCCTCGATTTCCTTCAACTCGGGCGGGCGCGTCATGGCGCCGATGCGCGCACGCGAACCGGCTTCGTCCATCAGGTCGATGGCTTTATCGGGCAGATAACGATCCGTGATGTAACGGTCGGACAGCTTCACCGAAGCTTCGACCGCCATGTCGGTGATCTCGGCCTTGTGGTGTTCTTCGTACTTCGGCCGCAGTCCCTTCAAAATCAGGATGGCCTCTTCGATGGACGGGGCCTCCACCTTGACGCTTTGGAAGCGGCGTTCGAGCGCGGCGTCCTTCTCAATGTATTTCCGATATTCGTTCAACGTTGTCGCGCCAATGCACTGCATCTCACCGCGGCTCAACGCGGGCTTGATGATGTTCGACGCATCCATGGTGCCTTCGGCAGAGCCGGCGCCAACGATCGTGTGCAACTCATCGATGAACAGAATGATGTTCTTCGCGCGGCGGATTTCGTCCATGACCGCTTTGATACGCTCTTCAAATTGTCCGCGATATTTCGTGCCCGCGACCATGAGCGCGAGGTCGAGAGTGATCACGCGCTTCTCGCGTAGAAGTTCAGGGACATTGCCCTTGGCGATTTCCTGCGCCAGGCCTTCCACGATCGCGGTCTTGCCGACTCCCGCTTCACCCAACAGCACCGGATTGTTCTTGGTGCGACGGCAAAGGATCTGGATGACCCGCTCGATTTCGTTCTTGCGACCGATCACCGGGTCCATTTCGCCCTTGCGCGCAATCTCAGTGAGGTCGCGCCCGAACGCCTTCAATGCCGGAGTTTTGACTTCGCCTTTCTTTTCCGGCGCCTTCTCGGGCGTCTCGGAGGTCGGTTGTTCTTCCTGCGAGGTGAAATTCGGATCGAGTTCCTTCAGGATTTCCTGGCGCGTCTGCTCGATATCAACGTCCAGGTTCTTCAACACGCGGGCCGCCACACCATCGCCTTCGCGCAGCAACCCCAGCAAAATGTGTTCGGTGCCCACATACGTGTGATTCAACGCCTTGGCTTCCTTCGCAGCCAGCGCGAGCACTTTCTTGACGCGCGGCGTGTAGGGGATGTTGCCGATCATCTTCTGATCGGGGCCGGTGCCGACCTGCTTCTCGACTTCCATGCGCACGGTCTCCAGGTCGAGGCCGAGCTTTTGGAGTACGTTCACGGCGACGCCCTGGCCGAGCTTGATCAGGCCCAGGAGGAGATGTTCGGTGCCGACAAAATTATGGTTGAACCGGTCGGCTTCCTTCCGCGCCAGAGCGAGGACCTGCTGCGCCCGTGGCGTGAAATTATTCATGGCTTCGTCGCTCATATTTAATAACTCAAATACTAATAAACTGTGGAAATGCTTTGTCCAGCGTTATGCCCGTTCCATCAAAATAGAAGCCGCCCGCTACGCACCGCGCCCAAGCTTTCCGCTGCAAACTACAATCGATGCGCCCGTTTGTCATCACAAGATTACCGCGTCGCGGCAATTTCTGCACGATTTTTCCGTCAGTACCCACGCCCCGACAGGAAATGCAGGATTCGGGCCGTTCGATCTGCGGGAACAGTTGCCGGGGGTTGCCAAGGCTAAGGGTCGGCGGCAGCCAGTCGCGCGCGGTGGGCGGTCTCTTGCTCGATGGTTTTGAGGACGACGGCCGTGCCGCATTCGTATGGACTGATGACGACGGAGCCGAGGAAGGCGTCGTCGCCTTTGGAAGGGACATCCAAAGGCAGGAAGGAAGGAGGAGAGGAGGACTCGATTGTGGATTGTGGTTCATGGATCGCCGATTTGACAGCGGCCAGCAAAGCGTCCTGAGAACCGGTCTGTCCCTCACCCTGACCCTCTCCCCGGGGGAGAGGGGACAGCAGTCGGACGTCCATTGGTGTGTCATGGACATTGGAAGCGGTGGCCGCCTCATGGTCAGTTTCGGTTTGAAGTTTTGGAAAATCGGACGAAGGGGAACCGGACTGTCGTAAGTGGCTGGTATGGAGAGGTTGAGTGGGGGAAGAAATTGAGGATCGTCCCGAATCGTCCGGATTTTTGGAGGGGGCGGAACGCTCCAGAGGGGCCATGAGGATGGCGCGGCGACGGAAGTATTCGCGGCGGGTCTCGCGCAGGACGGCCAGGACATGGCGAATGTTAAAGTGATCGGGGTTCATGCGGTCGATGCGAGCTTCCCATTTGCGGATGCGCTCGGCCATGGCGCGAAGGTCCTGCTCGATAGTGCGGCCGAATTGTTCTTCGATGGCTTCCCATTCGATGGCGCGAAGGCGGGCAATTTCGTCGTGTAGCTGCTTGTCCCAATCACCGAGAGTGGATTTGGGCACGATGAGTTCGGCAGAAATCGCACCCAGGCTTTTACCGCGGGCGCGGAGTTCTACGAATTGGTCTTTGGTTTGTTATCATACATAGGTCTGGTGGGTTGAAGGGTTGCGAGTGACGAAAAGCGACCGAATCTTGAACAGAAGGCCGCGAAGGACACGAAGGGAGCACGCGGTGGCGGGCATGAAAGTTGAGGGCCCCCGGGGAAAGTGGCACAGGAATGGCACAGTTTGTTCCTCGCAAAGCCGAAGCAACGCCACCAATGACGAAGGACTGATGCCGAAATCCGAACGAACGACGAATGGCTGAATGACGAAAGGATGGTCGCTTGAAAACGACGCACCTCCCCCACCCATTTTGCGCTCAAAATGCGTCATAATGCGTCATTCTTGAGTTGAGGGTGCGGAAAGGCTGCACCCGCTGGGCGGGGCACTATTGCTGTTTGTCGTCGCTGTCATTTTTTCAGGCCGCACAGACGGCTGCGCGGACTGCCAAATATCGCACGTGTTTTTTGGCGCCGTGGTGACCCGGGGCGATTTGAAACAATCTGACCGGTTCCTGAAGCGTGGGATTGTTTCAAACTACTTTTTGACAAGATGGCGTTTCGGTCCCGTTGTGCGATTCCAAGGAAAGACAGGACCGCAGGCCCTCGCGCTATGTTGCGATGAACAATTTCAGTTCACGCAAATAGTATAACGGGGGCTACGAGGACTGGCTCAAATTCTTCGACTACGCCGCCGTCGATGCAGGGCGCATCCCGGAATACGTACTCAAGGATGAGGAACTCGTCTCGCAGCTTCCGGTATTTTTCCGCACACTCTCTGGACAGAAACCATCGCGCGAGGATTTGGAGGAATTGCTTGAGATCATCAATCGCGCCCGCCATCCGTAATCGACCCGCTCCCCCAATTCGTTTTTTTGCGTTTGATCAATTGCGATAAAAGAACTTGAAGTAACTACCATAGTTTGGTAGTTCGTTCGCGGCGGGTAACTTTTGGGCAGAATCCGAATGGGAAAGCAGAACTTCAAAAACATTTATTTTGCCGATCTTGCGGAAGAAGGTGCGACCAAGAGCAGTGTGAGCCTTGCGTTCGGCATGCGAGACCATTCGGTTTACGAGCGGATCCGTATGATGAGCAGCAGTGAGTTAAGAGAGCTTGTAGGCTACAAAAACTTTGCCGCGTTGAAGAAGAATGCAGACAGCGCGGGACGGTCAGTCAACGCGCACTGCCTCTACCGGATCAAGCGCCATCTCGCGGATGCTCCCGGAAATCAAGACACCGCGCGGTCCGAACCTGCCGCGGATACGGCCTTCCGGGAGGCACACCTCCAAGCCACATTCCGTGGTGGTGTTCAAGAGCCGCTGCACGCCTGGTACCCTTACCTGGAAGGCTATTCTCCGCAGTTCGTCGAGGACGTGCTGAACGAATTCATGCCCGGCGCACAGCGGATTCTCGACCCTTTTTCCGGGGCGGGCACGACGCCGTTGACCGTGGCTGGGATGGGTCGGCAAGCGCTTTACTGCGAACTCAATCCGCTTCTGCAAGCGCTGACGGAAGCGAAGCATACTGCGCTTGCCTTGGACGAAGGTATGCGCGAACGAGTTATCAAGGGACTCGATGACATCGCCTCAGTGATCTCATCAGAAACGCGAAAGTGCCACCTTGCGGACGACCTGAAAAAGTCCTACCAGCGGACCTTTGGTACGAGTGAGTTTTTCGATGCGCCCGCGTTAGACATAATCCTGCGGGCACGTAGCCTGGTCGATGCCTTGCACGCGGAGGGGCATCCAGCCGCCCGTTTTGTTGAGGTGGCGGCGCTCTCTAGTCTGATCCCCGCCTCCCGCTTGATCCGCCGGGGCGATTTGCGTTTTAAGACGCCGAAAGAATTAACGAAACCAATTCCACGGTTTCTGGACACATGGCGCGATTACCTGCGACGGATCGCGCGGGACCTGCGTGAGGCAATGCGCCTTCCCCAACAGCCTGTTCTGGTGTGCGAGGATGCCCGCAACCTCGCCAACGTGCCGCACTTGGCGATTGATGGCGTCATTACCAGCCCCCCTTATCTCAACGGCACAAATTATTTTCGCAACACCAAGGTGGAACTCTGGTTCCTGCGCGCCCTGCACGATGAATCCGACTTAAGCGCCTTCCGCGCCAAAACAGTGACTGCGGGCATCAACGATGTGACTTTGGCGAAAGTGGAGGCCGGACAGGTGCCGGAAGCGCGTGCCCTCATTCGCCAGCTTGAGGCCTGTGCTTACGACCGCCGCATTCCGCAGATGGTTTCAGCGTATTTCTCCGACATGGCTGACGTGCTGTCGGCCATGACATTGCATCTGACTGAGCGGGCACGGGTGGCGGTAGATATCGGAGATTCCTGCTACGGTGGCATTCATGTGCCCACACATCGCATACTCACGGAGTTGGCCAGGAACGTGGGTTGGCAGCTAGAGCGTGAGATTGTGCTGCGACGGCGTACTTCACGGGACGGTACGCCGTTGTCACAAGTGCTGTTGGTGTTCGGCTACGCCCCGCGACACAGCGGTCGGGTGCGCGAAGGCGCCGTCAACGAAACAACGCCACGCTGGGCTAAAAAATGGCACCGATTTAAAGAAGATTTGCCGCATCAGCGCGGCATTTTTTCCAAGCGCAACTGGGGGCACGGCCTCCATTCCCTTTGTTCTTACCAGGGAAAGATGAAACCCGCGCTGGCCCACTTTCTTATCAAGACCTTCGTGCCCGAAGGCGGAAGACTGGTGGATCCATTCGCCGGCGTAGGAACGATTCCGTTCGAAGGGGCATTGGCGGGACGCAAGTCGTTCGGGTTCGACATCAGCCCCGCCGCTATCCGCATTATGGGCGCGAAACTTCGTCGGCCCGAAAAGAGCCTGTGCGAAACACTATCGACGGCGCTGGAAAATTATATCGCGAATGACGCGACTGATACGCGGGACGAGGAGAGCGCGAGCCGAATCCGTTTTAACGGGAGCCTTGTCACTTATTTCAACCGCCAGACTTTCCGTGAAATCTTGATCGCGCGCCGGTTTTTTTTGGATAATCCCCCCGAAACGCCGGAAGCCTGCCTGGTCTTCACCGCGCTGTTGCACATCTTGCATGGAAACCGGCCTTACGCCTTAAGCCGCCGCTCGCACCCTATTACGCCGTTTGCCCCAACCGGTGATTATGCGTATCGGTCACTGATGCCGAGGTTGCGTGAAAAGGTGGCGCGCAGCTTAGAGTTGGATTATCCACCGGAGTTTGTTGAAGGCGCGGTGTTCGATCAGGATGCCACCGGGTGGTGGCCGCATGCAGTGGACGGCCTCGATGCCGTTGTGACTTCGCCGCCGTTTTTCGATAGCACGCGTTTTTATCTGGCCAATTGGATGCGGCTTTGGTTTTGCGGTTGGGACGAAGCCGACTTCCGGTCGCAGCCCCTCGCCTTCGTGGATGAACGCCAAAAGAAATCCTTCGCCGTGTACGAACCGTTCTTTCGCCAAGCTCGCGAACGCTTGAAGCCCGGCGGCGTCGTGGTCCTTCACTTAGGCAAGAGTTCCAAGTGCGACATGGCCTCCGTGTTGGGGTTGGTGGCGCAGCGATGGTTCCGTGTTGCGGATGTTTTTACCGAGAACGTTGAACACTGCGAGTCGCACGGGATCAGCGACAAAGGGGCTGTGACCGCACATCAGTTCCTCGTACTCGAATGAATCAATGACTTACACCGCCTAGAGGCCCAGAATCCTTCTGTTTTGCGCGGAAAGCTGGTCCACGAGTGCATAATCGGAGAGCAATTTGCGTAACTCAGCCAGACGTTTTGTGAGGTTGGATCTTTCCCGAACTTTAAGGTACCGCGTCACGCAAGCATCGACGTCGATGTTTCGGTTGATGATCGGCTCACGGCTCGCCAGCAAGTTGAGGTCAGCGCCTGTGATGCGGCTCAACTCGATGAGTTCATTGTTCGTGTAAAAGTGGCTTGGCCATCGGCCCGCCTTGGCGTTGTTCGCTTCGCGCGAAAGCAAAGCGGCGTTCTCGACGCTCAACGGATAGAGATACTGAGAGGGTAGGATGTGATCGATTGCCCAGGTCCCGCGCTCTCGTATATCCAGGCTACGGTTGGTCTTGAAACATTTTCCGGCGAACCTTCTAAAGAGGGCTTCCTGATCGATCCTTTGATCCTCATCCTTGAGCAGGAGTTCAGCAACGCGTCGTCGCACCGCGCTTTCATGAAGCTGTTCTGGCGTGCGCAACACGTTGAGGACGGCATTAATCGCGCCCTTGCAACTTCGACACTCCATTTGTCGCTGCAAGGCACCCCATCCTGTGTGCTTGCTGAAGGCTTGGAATGGGAGAATTCGCCCGCAGGTGTTGCATTGCTTCCAATATGATTCTGCGTGTTCAGTGGCGATGCGAAAGAATCCCATCCAAAACCTCTGAGCTTGCAAACTCGTATGCCTCCGGAAAGTTCTCGGCCAGTTGGAAAACGGCAGATCGGTTTCACTACTATGCACATAGGCGCAATTCTTGCAGGGCCATCGAGCGTCAGCGAACGTAGCTTCTGGATTCAGCAGCACTTCACCCACCTTAACGTGATTCAGGCACGAGCACTTGAGGCAGATGAAACCCGCAAATGCGTCATGGACAGCAATCCCCTCGATGCGCGCCAGACCAGTTCGGTTGACAGTTCGTCGTCTCGCCATCTCAGTTTTCGACACCCTACGCAGAGCGCAAAAAGTGCGAAAGCGAATTTGAAGAGCACTATCGAGCCGGCAACCTTTAGGCGTAAGGGCAGGCGAGCATGAGCGAAGGGTTGACCACAGTGGCGGCACGCCGGGTAGAGATCTACACTGACGGCGGGTGTGAACCGAATCCGGGGCCGGGTGGATACGGCGTGGTGTTACTCCATCCCAAGAAACGCGCGGAGAGCAGTGGCGGGTTTCGCAGGACGACGAACAATCGGATGGAGATTTATGCTGCTATTGCGGGTCTCGAAATGTTGAAGCAGCCGTGCAAAGTGACGATCTACAGCGATTCGCAGTATTTGGTGAAAGCGATGACGGAGGGGTGGGTTGCGGCGTGGAAAAAGAAAGATTGGTGGCGCACCAATACTGAGCGCGCGGAAAATGTTGATCTCTGGAAGCGGCTCGACGAGTTGTGTCAAAAGCACCAGGTGGAATTTCGCTGGGTCAGAGGTCACGCAGGCAATCTGGAAAATGAATGCTGCGATCGGCTCTCGATGGCGGCGTTGCGCCAGCCGAATCTGCCGGTGGATGACGGTTACGAAAACAAGCCGGAAACCGAAGGGCGACGACCCGACCTGCGGGAGGGCGAACCATGCCGGAAGTGTTCAACCCCGGTCGTGAAGCAGATGTCACGCAAGAAAGCGAAGCACGATTTTTATTACGAATATTATCTGTTGTGTCCGAATCCGAACTGCAAGACCACCTACACGGTGGAAGAAGCAAAGCGATTCGTTGAACAAGGGCCAAAGTTACTGTGATCAGTGATCAGTGACGGCGGTGTGCGCGGAATCGTTGCTGCTGTTTCAGCAAGGTGCTGGCTGGCGGATAGAAGTGCCCCCTCCTTACGTCGGGGGTTACAGAGTTTGGGAATGGTGGCGCGTGACCCGAGTATCTCCGCAAGGACGCAGCAGTTTTTCAAGGACGCGTTCGTGATGCGTTGCCAGCAACTCTTGTATTGTCGTGCGGTTTTTCCCTCGGCAGCCTGCCGATGCATGAATCTTCAATGGGTGCGACTCGTGGGGCTTTGGGGCTTCGCCGCTTTGAGCGCGCTCGCTCAATCCAACGAATCTGCCGCCAGTCGCGCCTTTGGCGGTATTCAGCCCGCAGTTTCGCCCGATGGGAGTTCTATTGCGCTCTCCTTTCAAAGCGCCATCTGTCGCATGCCCGCCAATGGCGGAACTTTGACTCGACTGACACGGGGCGATGGCTGGGATGTCGAGCCTGCCTGGTCGCCAGACGGAAAACGGCTCGCGTTTATTAACGCGCCGGGATTTAACGCCGGTCCACTGCGCCTCATCGCGGCCGAAGATGGTTCTCCAGTAAAGCTGCCAAAGGAGGTCCTGGCTCGCGGACGATTGCAGTTTCATCCTGACGGAGCCCGACTGCTCGGAACGTTCGCCCTGACAGGTCAGCCAGACCGCTTGCAATGGCTCGACCTGAGTTCAGGCGACCTAAGCCCTGTTCCCATGCCGGGCCTTGATTCGAGCCAACGCTCTGCGATGAAATGGGCGCTCTCTCCGGATGGCGCGACGATTCTCTTCGTGACATTTCAGGATCGGCCCGGCGAACAGACTGGCAACAATGGTCCGTCCTCGGATCTGTGGCGCGTGCCGTCCGATGGCGGCGAGTCGCAGAAGGTCGCCCGTTGGTCGACTCGAATTTACAACCTGTCATGGGATGGCGAAGGTCGCGGCGCCTACATCGTCACCGACCGCGGGGTCAACTACAACGATCTCTGGCACGTTCCGCTGGAACATCCGCTGCGAGATGCGCGGAAGGTCACGTTCGGCCAGGCGGATGAAGATTGGCCGAGCGTGAGCGCCGACGGCCGCTGGCTCGTGCACACCGAAAATCATGAGCGCGCAACGGCACTGGTTCGTGTGGACCTCAAGTCTGGAGGACGTCAAACGGTCAGCCTTGATCGCGTCGATTTTCGCGAACCCACCGGTAAACTTCGCCTCGCAATCATCGACGCGCACACGGGCGAGCCGCTCACCGCGCGAATCAGCGTCAGGCAGGAGGGTGGGAAATTTCATTTTCCCCTCGGGGCGTTGTATCGTCTCACCAGCGGTGTTGGACACTTCTACGCGCGGGATCAATCCGAACTCACTCTGCCGGCAGGAAAGTTCACGGTCCAGGCCTGGCACGGACCCGAGTATTTCGTTCACAAGCAGGAACTCGAAATTGCCGCAGGAACAACCCGCGAGCTGACGCTGGCGCTGGACCGTTGGACCGACATGCCCAGGCTCGGCTGGTTCTCCGGGGAAAACCATATACATGCCAACTACGGGTATGGCGCGTGGCACAACGATCCCACGACGATTCGCGAACAATGTGAAGGTGAGGACCTGCATGTCGCCAACGTTGTCGTGGCGAATTCGGATGGTGACGGTGTCTTCGATCGACAATATTTTCTGGGCCGGCCCGACCCGCTGTCGGTGCCGCGCAGCATCATTTATTGGAACGAGGAGTTTCGCAGCACCATCTGGGGTCATCTCACGCTCGGCCATCTAAGCCAGTTGGTCGAGCCCATCTTCACCGGTTTTGCGGACACGACGAATCCATGGGACGTGCCGACCAACGCCGATATCGCCGAACGGACGCGCGCGCAGGCCGGCACCGTCAGCTACACACACCCCGCGTCGAATCCGGACTCGCCTTATGACGGCGCCTATGCTGCGAAGGGCTTGCCGGTGGACGCTGCGCTCGGCCGCATCGACACGCTGGACGTGATGGGTTTCGGATACGTTGCTTCGCGGGACGTGTGGTATCGCCTCTTGAACTGCGGCTTCCGAATCCCGGCGGCGGCCGGCACCGACGTGTTTCTGAATCGAATCACGAGTTATCCACCCGGTTGGGGACGCTGCTACGTCAAGCTCACCAATTCGCTAACCTACGCGGAGTGGATGCGCGGTCAAAGGACAGGACGTTCATTCATCACTTCCGGGCCGATGGTGGAGTGGAGCGCCGAGGGTCGTGAACCCGGCGAAACGCTGCGCCTCGATGCGCCACGCACCCTCCGAGTGCGTGCGCGGGCATCATCGCAATTTCCGATGAGAAGTGTTGAAGTGATCGTGAATGGAACTGTGATCTCAACGAATACAGCCACAGACAGCACGAACGAATTGATCCTGGATCAGGAAGTGAAACTCGACCGCGCTGGCTGGCTCGCAGTCCGCTGCACGAGCGCGAATATGTACATTCCCGCTGGCTCCACCCTCGTCGCCCACGGCAACCCGGTATATATCGAAATGCCCGGCCACCCGCTTGATTCCCGTGCCGATGCCCAATACTTCCTTGCCTGGATCGATCGTCTCGACGCCGACCTGAAGAAGCGTGACCGCATTCCCGTCGGTCTGGAGCACGTAAGAACGCAAATCGATTCGGCGCGCGCCGTCTATCGCCGCCTCGCTGGGGCCAGCTCGCGCTGACGAGTTGGCATCGCCAGGCCAGGTGGATGACGTCCTTCGTGAAAGGCGCGCATTCCTCGCCAGGTAACCTGATGCCTGACAGGACTGGCCCACTCCAGGACGCCTCGCGAAGTCTGATGCGTCAGGATTTCTCCGGAGGCCGCTCGGTGTTCGAGCCGTTGGAATGCACCTTGGGCCGGCTGACGCTTTTCAGGCGGTCCCGCAGCATGTCCGCGCGCAGCAAGTCGCGTTCTTCGGCACTCAGCTTTTCGGAGAAGCGTTTCTGCAGGTGAGCCGGCTGGGTGATGATGAACAATTCGTCCACCAGCCAGCGTTCCAGGTTCTCGAACAGCCCGAGGTCTACGCCCATGCGCATGAGGGAAAGCTGGTTCATCGTTTCCTTCGAAGAAATTATGTGGGCGTTCGACAACGTCCCGTAGGCGCGGCCAATGTGGTTGTAAACGGCCTTGGGCTTCTTCTCCAACAGGACCTGGCGGGCGTTTTCTTCGTGCTCGATGATCTGCGCCAGGACTTTGTTGAGCCGTTCGACAATGTCGGCTTCGGTTTCACCGAGCGTCATCTGGTTGGAGACCTGGAAAACGTTGCCGAGGGCCTCGGTGCCTTCGCCGTAGAGGCCACGAACGGCCAGGCCAAGCTTGTTCACCGCCTGGATGATCTGATTGATCTGCTCCGCGAGGACCAGTCCCGGCAGGTGCAACATGGCGCTTACGCGAATGCCGGTACCGAGGTTGGTCGGACACGCCGTGAGGTAACCCAGGTCGGCGGCAAACGCGTAGTTGAGTTTCTTCTCGAGCTTGGAATCGATCTGGTCGATCGCATTCCAAGCCTGCTTGAGTTGCAGGCCGGGCCGGAGGGCCTGCATGCGCAAATGGTCCTCCTCATTGATCATCACGCACAGCGACTCATCGCGATTGAGCACCAGTCCGCTGCCCGCGCTCTTGGCGGCATGCTCGCGGCTGATTAAATGCCGTTCCACGAGGATGTTTTTGTCGAGGACCGTCAGGTTATCCATCGACTCGGAAAAAGCGTTGGACATCTGCGACAATGACTCAACCGCAGGGCGAATCACTTCCAGGGCCTTAACGCGATCGTTTTTCTTGGCCCAACCCGGGAAAGGCATTCCCTTAAGATTGCGCGCGAGCCGCACACGGCTGGAGAGAACGATCCGATTGTGCGGGCCTTCCCGGCGAGAGGCGTCGGCAGGCGAGACTAGAAATTCGTGGACGTTCATCAGGCGGTCAGTTCGGTCAGCTTCTCTTTGGTGCTTTTGATTTCGTCGCGAATGGAAGCGGCGAGTTCGAAGTTCTCGTCCTCAACGGCCTTATCCAGTTTCTTTTGCAGCGATTTGAGTTTGTCCGACAAATCGCGGCTGTGCTGAAGCGATTGGGGCACCTTGCCAAGGTGCTTGGTTCCTTTGTGCATCGATTTCAGCAGGCTCTCCAGGCCGTCGGCAAAAGTCACATAACATTCCGAGCAACCCAATCGCCCGGCTTTCTTGAAATCGCCCTGCGTAAAACCGCAATGCGGACATTTGAGGTCGCTGCCGCCGGAAGCCTGCTCCATTTCCTGCGATGCGCCCAGGCCCAGCAACAGATCCGCGAGCGAAAACCCGGCGGGATCATTCACGCCCTTGGCCTTGGCGCATTCCTCGCACAGATCAACTTTCTGCATCTTGTCCCCCACGATTTGGGTCAGATGCACTTTGGCTTCTCGTTCTTTACAGACGCAACACTGCATAGTTTAGGCGGTCTCTCCCACGCCTTGCCCAAAGGTACGAGAACTTTGCCCGCCTCGCAAGTCAGGGATTGCCTGATGCCGGATGCGGCTCGGGACTAAATCGGTTCGCCGGAGGAGTGCGTGAGGGCTTTGTATTTCGTGACGAGGTCTTTGGTGACCTGGCCGGGTTTGCCGGTGCCGATGACGCGGCCATCAATTTTGACCACCGGGATCAGTTCCGCGCCGGTGCCGGTGAGAAAACATTCGTCGGCGTTGAAAAGATCGTAGCGCGTGAGGTTCGGTTCGCTCACCGGGATTCCCGAGAGCCTGGCCAATTCCATTACGACCCCGCGGGTGATTCCGTACAAGGCGCCAGCCGAAAGCGGAGGTGTGAACATCTGCCCGTCCTTGATGATGAAAACGTTGTCGCCGGTGCATTCGGAAACGTAGCCTTCCGAGTTCAGCATGATCGCTTCCTCGCACCCGCCGTTGTTCGCCTCGATCTTCGCCAATATGTTGTTGAGGTAGTTCAACGACTTGATCGCCGGGTTTAACGCGCTGTGGAGGTTGCGCACCGTCGGCACCGTAATGATGTCGAGCCCTCGCTCATACATTTCCGCGGGGTAAAGCTGGATTTTGTCCGCGATGATGATTACCGAAGGCTTCTTGCACTTATTTGGATTCAGTCCCAGCCCGCCAACGCCGCGCGTCACGAGCAGCCGAACGTACCCGTCGCGAATTCCATTTTGCCGGCACGTATCCACGACGGCCCGCATGATCTCCGCGTGCGAGAGCGGAATGTTAAGCAGGATCGCCTTCGCCGAATAGAACAGCCGGTCGATGTGTTCCTTCAACTTGAACACCCGGCCGTTGTACGCGCGAATGCCCTCAAAGATGCCGTCACCGTAAAGCAAACCATGATCGAACACCGAAATTTTCGCGTTCGCCTCGTCGAGGTACTGCCCGTCGATATAAATCTTTAGACCCGAAGTCACAGTTTGGACACGCTACGGCAAACGCGCCACAGCCGCAACTCAGAGTTCGTGAAAATGGGGCATTGCACCGGCTGCGTTGAATGTGCAAAGTCTGCGCCGCAAATTTAACCGAGATAGACTATGCCGAATCCCTGGACTGGAAAAGGTAACCCATACACCCGCAAAGAAGTGGTCGAGCGCCTGCGCGCCACGCTCAAGAAAGGCGAGCCGATTATCGCCGCCGGCGCCGGCACCGGCATCAGCGCCAAGTTCATCGAGAAGGGCGGCGCGGACCTGGTGATCATTTATAACTCCGGACGATTTCGCATGGCCGGACACGGCTCCACCTGCGGCTTGATGGCTTATGGCGATGCGAATGCCGTCGCGATGGAGATTGGCCAGTACGAAGTGCTGCCAGTGGTCCAGGAGATTCCCGTGATTTGCGGCGTCCATGCCACCGATCCGCGCCGCCGCATGTGGCACTGGCTGCTGCAAGTCAAAGAGATGGGTTTTTCGGGTGTGAACAATTTCCCAACGCACACCATCGTCGACGGCATGTTCCGCCAGGTGCTCGAAGAAACCGGCATGAGTGTGAAGAAGGAATTCGAGATGGTCGCGCTCGCCCGCAAAATGGATTTGTTCAGCATCGTTTACGTCGCGACTCCGGACGAAGCGAAAGCCATGGCGGACGCCGGCGCCGACGCGATCATCGCGCACGTCGGCACGACGGTCGGAGGCTCCATTGGCGTGCAAGGCGCCGTCGTGACCATGAAGGAAGCCGTGGCCCGAACGCAGGCGATCATCGGCGGCGCGCGCAAAGTCCGCAAAGACATCATCTTCCTCTCCCACGGCGGGCCGATCTGCAACCCGGAAGACGCCGCTTACATTAACGAGCACACGGACTGCGTCGGTTTCGTCGGCGCGTCGAGCCTTGAACGCCTGGCCGTGGAGGACTCACTCACGAAACTCACTCAGCGCTTCAAAAAAATTCCGGTTCGCAAGGAATCGTTAAAGAATTTCGCGGGAGCAAAACGGTAGGACACTCATCCAAAAAACTCACCCTTGCCCCGGCGTGGAGCAAGGGTGAGCGAGCGAACTTAGCGTTGCGGGGCGTGCACGAAACTCGGCGGCACGGCGATGGGAGGCGTGACGGCGCGTTTGCGCATTTTGCTGAACACGAAAAGGTTGAAGAAGTGCATCAGTCCGAGCACCACCAACACCACGCCGACCTTCGAGCTGAGCGTTTCAAGAAAGTCCTGGGCCGAATCCACAATGCCGCCATACTTTAGCGCCAGGGACACGTAACCGATGTTGATGAGGTAAAAGCCGACGACCAAAAGGTGGTTCACCGAATCGGCGAGTGACTCGTTCCCGTGGAAGCTATCCACCAGGAAAATGCGGCCATTCTTGTGCAACGTGCGCGCCACCCAGACCGTGAGGGCGATGCTAATGGCGAGATAGGTGAGATAGGTGGTGATCAACCAGTTCATATATTGTTCCTTTCTATGTCTGACATTTCTGTCATTACAGAAATATACAACACGTTTGGCTTTATGCAAGTGAGATGATTTATTCGGTGACGACCCGATAGAAGCGTCTTGGAGATGAGTGCGGCACGTGGATGTTGACGATGCCAGGCGTCCCGCCAGTGGCCGCATTAGTGAGAACAGTCCATGGCCCCCGGTCGATGTGATCGGAGTATTCCACGCGGTAAATCCATCCGGCAGCGCCGTCGAAGCCGAATACAAAGTCCGCATTCTCCTTTCGAATATCCCTGATTTCCGGAGTGGGATTTGCAGGCACGTATTCGATCACGAGTTGAGGAGGTGAGGCGGATTCCATTGACCCAAAGTGTCGGGCGGTGCCCAAAGCCCCTTCACTCTCAGTCTTGAGAAGCCACCCGAAGTTTATGTCAGGATTTCTGCGCCAGTGCTCGACGTCGGTTACAGCTTGCGCGGATTGGGCAAAAGCATAGTGGCCATTGCCCACTACAAAAGTGCTTGTGCTGCTCTGATCAGCGTAATCAGTTCCCGACATTCCACCCGGTGCACCCCACGGCTCACCAATCATTCGCTGCGCCCAGGTGGCGGTCGCATCCCAGGAAGTTAGCATTCGATAAAGGCCAAAGTTCGAGTTTGCGGCAAATCGCGGATCTCTCACGCAATGCAGGCGAACGCTGGCTGAATGCAAAACGACGTCTGAAGGAATTCGGGACAGGTCGAAGCGGAGAAGGCCGCGGTCTGTGGTACCATTGCGCCGCGTGCCCGCCAGGATCGTGGTGACACCCTGTGGATTGACCCCCGATGCATGGATGCTGGTATCTAACGACGCATCAAGAATCACCGTAGCGATTCTAGGATCAATCACCGTTAGAGACGCAGTCGAACTGCTGATGCTGGCTTGTTCGGCGTCGGTGATTACGATGCGGTAGTTTGCGGCGTCGTCAGTACGAACGTTTGGCAGGAACAGTGTCGGCGAAGTCGCGCTGGCCAGTGCGGTGTCATTCTTGAACCATTGATATCTGAGCGGGCCAGGGCCGCGTGCGACAACGTTGAAAGCTGCATTCTCGCCACGATACCGTGTCAAATTCTGCGGTTGCGTACTAAACGACAGGAACTCCGATCGACTGAGCGCCAGACTGTGTTGGTGCCCTGCCGCGATTTGCACAACATTCCTTAACTGCGCCGGGACGGGGCCGGCACCCCATGAGATCACCGCGCCGTCAGAGTTAAGCGCCAGGCAGTGCCAGCCACCTCCCGAAATCGCCACGATGTTGCTCAGCCCCGGCGGGGGCTGAACATCCGTGCTCTGCCCTCCCCAAACCACAACTGTTCCATCCCGTTTCAACGCCATGCTGTGGTAATGCCCGGCCGAAATTGCGATGACATCGGTGAGGCCGCCGGGCACGGTCGATTGTCCATTATTATTCCATCCCCATGCGACGACGGTGCCATTGCTGAGCAAAGCGAGACTGTGTAAGAGCCCCGCTGCAACAGCTTGCACGGACGACAGGCCAGGTGGAATTGTCCCCTCTCCAACTTGTCCGCCCCAGCCAACAACCGTTCCGTCGTTTCTTAACGCCAAACCGTGATCACCACCGGCGGCTACGGCGACAACGTTGTCCAGACCAGGGGGTACGGTAGCACCGCCAAAAGAGTTGGCCCCCCAGGCGGTGACGGTGCCGTTGCTAAACAATGCCACAGAGACAAACGTTCGTTGCGCGAGCGCTTTGACGTTACTGAGTCCGGAGGGCGGCGCATAGCCATTCGGTCCCCAAGCCCGAATTGTTCCGTGCTCCAGCAGAGCGAGGCTTTGGCCTGCTCCCGCGATGACGGACGTTGCATTCGTCAGGTCAGCAGGCACAACCGTCTCACCACCCGTGTCCCGGTCCCATGCAACAACAGTAAGTTGTTCGGCCGCAGTACTAGCCCTGAAGAAACAAACGGCGAGGGTTAGAGTTAAGCACCATTTGTGTCGAAATCTCATTTCACAGCGGGGCTAAAGCAAACCTACGGAAGTTCTGCAGCGCGATACAACCGCTGGCCGGCGGCGGGTGAACCATAATCAATCCAAATGTACGGCGACGCCGGGAGAACTAAGTTAGTGAGAGTCTGCCAGTTTACAGGTCCAGACGCGGGCGTAGCTTCGATGCGGTAGGTGCGGCCGACGACGCCAAGGAGTTGGATACCGGCGTAGCTCTTAATATCGAGGAACGAGACACTCAATTGCGCGACACGGCTAGTGACCGATCCGAATGAGTTAGTGATGACGACCTTATAGCCCCCGGTATCACCCGCGGCGACCGCGGGAATCGTGTAGGACGTGTTGGTCGCATTTGCTATCGGGCTGTCGTTGTGGAACCAGTGGTAGGCCAGGGGAGGTTCACCGAAAGACAGGACGCCGAAGCTGGCAGGATTGCCTGCAAGGGCACTGCGGTCCTGCGGTTGCACGAGGATCGAGGGAAGTCCGCCAATGCTTCCTGACTGCACGATGTAGCCTTCCGATCCGACAACGACGAAAGTGCCCCTTCCAAAGGCCGCACCAGCGGCCGGATAAGTCAGCGAGGTCTCCTCGCTATATCTGAGGACCCAGTCGGTCCCGTTGGTGGAACTCCATATGTTGGGCCGGGAAGAATACCAATGCCTTGTCCACAGATAATGGCCCTGTCCGTACGCCAAAGCATCGCCTGCGGCAGCGGGAATAGGTGGAAAGAAGTCGCAGCACCAACTTACACCGCCATTTGTAGAAAGCGAAACGCCTTTGAAACTACCTCCAACAGAGCCGACGCCAAGAAATCGGTTATCGGCAAAAAGAAGGTCGCCTGTTCCACCCGTTGGCGTCTGGGGCGCCAGCCCGGTCGGAATCCAGTCTATGCCATTTGTCGATCGAAGGCTGGGACGCGGGGTGAACATCGACCCTCCGGTTGCCAAAGCAACGAAGACGTTGTCACCAAAAACCACGCTGTCGAGAGCCGTCACATACGGCCCAAAAGGGGACGGAAGGCGAGGGAAAGTCTGTATCCAGTCCACTCCATTCGTGGATACGTAAGTGACGTTGCCGGCCAGAACGTAAGTGCCATCGCCATAAGCCACGTCCCAAAAGCCCTGAACAGGCAGCGTAACCGCTATCCAGTTGATACCATCGGGGGAGAGGAGGAGTTTGTCGGAAGAGCCGACCACCATGAATAAATCGTTGAGAAAGCGGACGCGCGCGAGGTTTCCGTAGGCGCCGGCAGTGCCGATCGTCCATTCGACACCATCCGCGGAGCGTGCCACGGTCGAGTTGTCCCCGACGGCGACAAAAACTCCGCTGCCGTAAGCCACGGCCTGCAAGTTGCCGGTAAAGCCCGGAACGATTCGCCGCGCCCAGGAATCCAACGGATCCTGAGCCTGACATGCGATCGCACTCGCGACAAAAATGGTAGTGAGAAAGGGGTGGCGAAAAGGAAAAGTCATATCATTACTCCCAATTTGCGATCCCAGTGGTAGCATTGCCACAATCTGGCACATGCATGGAATTGTCAAGCGCCCCTTTGCAAAGCGCTTCCTTACTGGATGGCACCTGCAAAGCTCTCCTCGAGCAAGCCCGTGCGTTCTTTAAGGCCCACATTGATCGAGTCACCGGCATCGATGAAGCGGAGCGTGAATTGATAGCAACTGATGCCGGCGACGCGATCCAGTTCCAGAAAGAACGTTTGGTCATCGAGCCACCGGCCTTTGCAGGCGAAGGGAAGGTCAATGAGGTTCTGCTTTGAGAAGCGCAGGACGCCATCGAGACCTACTCCGCCGGTGAATTCCTGACCGAGGCCCGCGAGGCGTAGCGTTGCTTCGGCTGATTCATCAAACTTAAGGGCGAGCGCTGTCAGGTCGAGGCTGTTCGAAGTCAGCGCGTATCTGCGACCGGAGATGCGCGCCGCAAGCGGTGGAAGTTTCGCAACGGGTTGTGGTGTGGGAGATTTCTTTACGGCGGCGAGGTGCTCGCGAAGTTTTGCCAGCATCTGTGGATTAGAAGGCAGGGGCGTGTCGGACTTGAGCGCTTTCAAAATGAACGGCGTGAGATGATCGTTGTTGAACCCGCCGCCGGTGTAAACGAGCACGAGTTCTTTGGCTGGCCAGACGGTGATGCGCTGGCCGCCACGGCCAATGGCTTCAAATACGCCGGGATACTTCGGTCCGGGCATCCACCAAAAGTAACCATACTGATCGGCGCCGCCGGTTTTTTCGACATGGGCGCGCGTGGCCTGCCGAATCCAGGCTTCGGAAATAACCTGCCGTTCGCCCCAGCGTCCGCGTTGAAGAAAGAGCTGCCCAATCTTCGCCATGTCGCGCGGATGCAGTTGCAGATCGCCCCAGCCATAATTGTGGCCTTGCGGATCGGTTGGCCATGCGACATCGCGAATTCCAAGGGGCTCGAACAACTCGCGCCACGCGAACGCGAGCGCGTTGGAACCGGTCCTGCGCGTGATGATGGCGGAAACCAGGTGACAATTCGCGTTGCAGTATCGAAAATATTTCCCCGGTTCGTCGACCATCGGCATAGCCAGTGCATATTGCGGCCACTCGGTTGTGCGGCGCATTTCGGCCAGCCGCACATCGACATTGATGCTCGGATTGTTCGCTTGCACGCCGCAATCGAATCCCGCGCGCATCGTCAGCAAATCTTCGAGCGTCACCTTCGCTTTACGTGCGTCGACATTCGCGACCTGTCGTTCCGGAAACAAACTGAGCAGCGGTTGCTGCACATCGCGCAAGTGCCCTTTGTCAATCGCAAGTCCAACCAGCGTCGACGTAATGCTTTTGGTGACGGACGCCACGTCGTGCCGCATATCCTCGCGGTACGGATAAAAATACGCGTCGAGAACGAGCTTCCCTTTGCGCGCGAGTTGTACGCTGTGGACCAATGTCCCGTTGGTCCGAACAAACTCAAACATTTCGACCAGGGCAGCGGAGTCTACTCCGACTTCCTCCGGCGTGGCGGTGGGCCAGGAAGGTGGTTGAGCCCCGAATGCGGCCCTGCTGCCAAGAGCGAGTAAAGCGATCGCGATGTCGGCGCGCACAACGTTGTCTCCGTCAGATGACCATAGCTAAAACGAGAACGCAAGGAAGACGCGGAGTGCACGGTTCTGTCGGATTGTCGTTGATTCGCCAGCGGGTAGCCTTACTTTGGATGCCATGCGCCTCCACTACCCCTTTGGATTCTCTGCTTGTCTGCTCCTCGTTTTGCTTGCCGGTTGCGCGAAGAAATCCTCTCCGACGGACGCTACCCTCGAGGCCGGTGTTTACACGAACCGGTTCTTTGCGATCAAAGTGCTGATACCGGAAGGCTGGACTGTAAACAACCAGGAGAGCTTCAATCGCGCGAAAGAAGTGGGCACCAAAATTGTTTCCGGCGGCGACAAACAAGCCGAGGCGGTAATGAAAGCCAGCGAGCCGCGCACCAAACAACTTCTCTGGGTCTCTGAGAAGCCGGTGGGAGCTCCCGTCGAAATGAATCGTTCGCTCATTCTCGCGGCAGAGGACCTTGCCGGGGCACCTGGAGTCCAAACAGGCAACGATTATTTTTTCCACGCGCTAAAGGTCGTTACCGGGCCGGGAAAACCGCTCAAGCAACTCAATGAACCTTTCAAGGTAACGCTCGGGCCGAAGGAATTTTACAGGGTGGACATGGAGGCAAAGCTCATGGGGCGCGACTTTCGGCAGGGCTATTTCGCTGCTGTCGAGAAGGAGAGCGCTTTGATGTTAATAGTCACGGCCGAATCCGCAGAAAAGATCGATGAGATCCTCGGCCGTGCCGGCTTGCCCATGAAGAAGCCATAATCCTGAGCAGTTACGACAGGGCGTGGCCAAAGGAGAGGAGCACGCCGCCGAACCAGCCGAGCAGACCGAGGCACCACGCCACCAGGCGCATGGAACGTTCGCAACACTTCCACGGCATCGCCACGATTTGCGCGAGCACGCCGATGCCCAGCAATGCGGCAGAGTAGGGGAAGATGCTCATCGAGAATTCCAGGCAGCAGGACTGATAGTGCCGCGCGATGGCGCCTGTGAACGGGCCGGAGATGCTGCCGAGCGTTGCCGACACAATTGGCGCTTCACGACGGTCCGACTCCGACTGGAGGTTCAACACCAGCGCCGTCAGCCCCGCAAACACAATGTAAAATCCCAGAAAGATGAATAGGTGAGTTCGGGTAAAGTTGCCAAACACGCGCCGCATAGGTGCATGGTGGAAAGCTACGGCGCGCAGTCAATGACAACTCTGCTGGAGAGAGTGATCCCCGCAAAAACGTCGGCGTCCCGGATTGTTCCGGGACGCCGCGGTTTCTCCCCAACCCCCACGCAAAGCGTGGCTAATTTTCAGATGTTCCGGCTGCGACGGCCAAACAGCATGCGGTAGAGCAGCAGGATCAGGATTGCGCCTCCGACTGACGCGATAAACCCTGCCGGTTCGCCCGGTCCGTACCAGCCGAATTGCTGCCCGAGAAACCGCGCCAGGAACGCGCCGCCGATGCCCAGCAGCGTCGTGATGATGAACCCGCCGGGATCGTTTCCCGGCATTAGCAGCTTCGCCAATATCCCCACAACCAGACCGATCAATATGATTCCAATGATTTCCATAGTGCGATAAGCATCGCATCATCTCGCGTCTTGGAACGTGGGGAGACCAGAATGCACGGCGTAGTGGACTACCCCATCGGCAGAACGCTTGCATTGCTCGCCACACCAGGTTCCTCGCTGGAGTTATCTCGCTGAGACAGCTACGTTGCTTCGCAGGAATGAAGCCACCTGTGCTGCTGCGGTGGAGTGAGGCAAAGGCTATCAACGAAACCGGGCTGGGGTGACACCCCAGCCCGTATTTTTCAGCCCAACAAGAATTGCGTGATCAGAATACAAACCGCACGCCGGCGCGAATGCCCACGCCGTCGTCGGTGTCTTCATTGATCTGCCAGCGGATGTCACCGAACACGCCGAGTTTATCGCTGAAGCGCCATTCCGCGCCGCCGCCAAACATCCCGAAGCATTCTTCGGTTTCGAAGCTGTAACCGAGACCGACCAACCCGTAAGGCGCCAGGGGCATGTCGCCGAGGGGCCAGCGGAAATAGCCTTCTGCGGAAAAGTTGTCGATGAATTTGCCGTCGTAATTTTCCCAGTGCGTAAACGCGCCCACGCCGATCTCGCGGGTGATATAATAACTGAGGCCCGCGCCGGGGGCTAAGTCGCTGTCGTTCTTATCGACCCAACTGCCAAAGACGGAGATGTTGAATTCGCCGGAACGGAACTCGCCGCCGTCCTGCGCGTGCAATGTTCCGATGGTGAGTATAGCGATCAGTACGGTGATGGATGTTTTCATAAGTTATTTAGTCCCTAAAACCCAGGAGACGCAGCCGCGCGTAGTATGCGCCGCTACCTGGCACAACGAGCGATTCTTGCGGGATTCTTCCAAACAAGGGAAGTGGGGCAAATGACCCAGTGGGCAAGTGCGTGTGACGTGAATGGTTTGTAATTTTGACGGTGACGCGGGAGAGTGAGGCTATGAATGGAGCAGGGGAGATGATTTACCGGACCTTGGGGCGAACGGGCGAAAAAATTTCGGCGATTGGAGTGGGCGGTTTTCACGTCGGCGTGCCGAGCGAGGCGGAAGGAATTCGGATCATCCGCACGGCCATCGATGAAGGCATCACATTCATGGACAACTGCTGGGATTATCACAAAGGCGAGAGCGAAGTCCGGATGGGCAAGGCGCTGCGCGACGGCTATCGCGACAAGGTGTTCCTGATGACGAAGATCGATGGCCGCACGAATGCGCTCGCGGCGAAACAAGTGGATGAATGTCTGCGCCGTTTCCAGGTGGACTGCATTGACCTCATGCAACACCACGAAGTGCTGCGCATGGAAGAGGGGGACGTGATTTTTGGCGAGGGTGGCGCGAACGAAGCGCTCCTCGAAGCGAAGCAGGCGGGGAAAATTCGTTACATCGGATTCACCGGTCACAAAGATCCGGCGGTGCATCTGCGCACGCTGGAGGTGGCGCGGCAGCACGGGTTTCACTTCGACGCGGTGCAGTTGCCGCTCAACGTCATGGACGCGCACTTCCGCAGTTTTGAAAAGGAAGTCGTGCCGGTGCTCGTGAAGGAGCAGATCGGCGTGCTCGGCATGAAGCCCTTCGCCAGCGGCGCGATCATGGAGACAAAGACCGTCACGGCAATCGAGTGTTTGCAGTACGCGCTGAACCTGCCCACCTCGGTGGTCATTACGGGGATGGACAGCATGGAGCGGTTGCAGCAGGCGCTGGAAGCGGTGCGCACCTTCAAGCCGATGAGTCGCGAGGTCGTTTCAAAGTTGTTGGCGAAGACTGCCAAAGCCGCAATGACGGGGAAGCACGAGGGCTTCAAAACGACACCAGACTTCGACGAAACGGCGCGGCACCCCGAGTGGATGTATCCAGCCAAAGAGTTGGCTGCGGCGCGTTAGAGAGTGTCCACCTAAAACGTAACCGGCCCCGCGGCAAACGCCAGCGGGGCCGGTGAATAAAAAAACCGCACTATTTCTTCTTCGCCTTCTTCGTGGCCGTCGCGGACGCGGCCGCGATCTTCCTGCCCGGACCACTGTTGCCCGGTTTCTTCTTCAGGATCGTGACTGAAGTGGTTGCTTCCGACACGTTGCCCGAAGCATCCCGAGCGCACACGGTGATCGTGTAGACTCGCGCGTCAACGTGCATGCGTTCCGAGCGGACCTGCGCCGTCAGCAAGCCGGTGACGACCCAGTCCGGTGAGGTGCTGTCACCGCGACCGGTCACCGGTTCGTTGCTCTCGATCGATTTGATGCGGACGACCGGAGCCCGATCGACATTGTCGGTTGCAGTGACCGAAACAGTCACCGGCACCATCGTGTCATCCTCAGTGAGGAGACTCGGATCAACTGAGATCGAGGTGATCACCGGCGCCGTGCGATCGACGACCGTGAAGGTAGTCGTGCAGGTGCCGACGTTGCCTGCCGGATCAACCGCCTGGACCGTGACGGTGTGCACGCCCAGGCCGAGGCGCGTGCCGGCCGCCGGAGTCTGGCTGCGGGTCGAAGCGCCGAAGCAGCTCTCGATCACCGTGGCGGCGGAGGCGAAATCAGGCACAGCCGCTTCGCCGTCGGCTCCGGCTTCGGCCGTCACGCCGGCAGGGCAGGTCACCACGGGCTGCGGTTGGCTGCTCACAACCGTGAACAGCGTCGAGCACATGCTGGAGTTCCCAGCGGCATCGGTCACCGTGAGGGTGATCTCGTGCGTGCCGGCCGGGAGGCGAGTGCCTGCGGCGGGAGACTGCGTCTTCACCAGCGCGTTGGCCGGCGTGCAGTTGTCGGTCGCCAGCAACGCGGCAGTGAAATCGGGCACCGCGGCCTTGCAATCAGAATCTGCGTTCACCGATTGCGCGGGCGGGCAATCACCCGCCGGTGCGATGTTGTCGATCACAGTCAGGGTCACCGTGCAGGTGCCTGTGTTGCCGGCCTCGTCCGTCACCGAGACCGTCACGGTGTGAGTGCCGACGCTCACGAGCGTGCCCGGTTCCGGCGTCTGATCTCGAGTCAAAAAGGAGCTGCATGCATCCGTTGCAATCGCCGAGGAGGCAAAGTCCGGAACCATGGCCTGGCAGCCCGGACCCACGGCCACAGACCCGCTTCCGGGGCAGAGGACGCTCGGAGCGATCGTGTCCCTCACCGTAACGTCCACCGTGTCCTCGTCGCTCTCGCCGCTCGGGTCGGTGACCTTGAGCGTCAGAGTGTAAGTGCCGCGGCCAAGGAGAACGTCGAGCACGGCGTTCGTGCCAAGGACCGTCGCGCCGTTGCGCCATTCAAAAGTGATGGCGTCATTGTCTTCATCGCTCGATCCCGTGCCGTCCAGGTGGGTGGCCGTGCCGCATTCGACAATTTGATCGGCGCCCGCGTCCGCGACCGGCGGGACGTTGTCACCCGGCGTCAGGATGTAATAGGAGATCTGGCCGTTAAGGAAACCGTAGCCGGAGATTTGGCCCGCGTCGTTGATGTGAAACGCCGTGAGGAGCACCCATCCGGAGTCCGGCGGCAGCAGGGTGTTGATGTTCACCATCGTGCCATTCTTGTAAAGGAAGGGGACTGTCTCACCGAGGTCGTTTTCCGCATCGCCGATCACGTGGCCATGGCTGTTCATCGCAATCGGAACGCTGACTTCCCCGCCGAGAGTTCCCAGATCGGTCATCGCGCCGCCGGGAGGAATGATGAAGGCGCGAATCGCGCCATCAATGCGATTCGAGTCAAATTCAGAGTAGCCGAGAATATAACCGGCGTTGTTGATGTTGATCGCCCAGGAAAATTCACCGGTGCCCAGCGTCCCCAGGTCGCTCATTACCCCGTTGGTGTAGATGAATGCGCGGGTCACGCCGTCGTCGTTATCGGCTTCGCCCACGATTACGCCCGAATCGTTGATGGACCAGGCGCGCGAAACCGCGCCCCCGAGTGTCCCCAGGCCGTGCATGGTCGTCCCATCGAAGAAGAACGCCACGGCCTGAAAAGCGTCGTCGAGGGAGTAACCCACCACGTGACCATTATTGTTCAAATCATCGATCGTGCTCAACCCGATGCCCAGCGAACCGATGTCGGTCATTGTGCCGTTGCGATAAACGAAGCCGCGCGTAAAGCCGCCTGCATCCGCCAGCCCCGCGACGTCGCCATTGGCATTGATGAACTGCCCGTCGCTAAAGCTGCCCCCCGGCAGAACGCCCAGGTCGATCATGTTGGTGCCGTTGTAACGGAACGCGTGTTGTGGAAAAAAGCCGTTTTCATCCGCCGGCAAAAGGGCGTAGCCGGTGATGAAGCCGCTATCATTCATCGCGGAGGCGCCGCTGTTCGGCCCGCCGAGCGTCCCAAGCTCCGTCATGACGCCAGTGCGGAACCGGAAGGCCCTCTCGTTGTTGTCCGCGTCCCGCGAAAAACCCGCGACTGCGCCGGAGTTGTTCAGGGCTTCCACGGACATCAGGTTGGCGCCGCCACCGAGGTGCGGCACCGGCGTGATGGTCGTTTGCCCCGCGGTTACGTTCGTCACCGTGAGCGAGGCCAGCGCGACGGCTGTTGCCACCCATTTGTATGTGCGTAACGTCTTCATATCCATGCCTCAAAACCAGCATCAGGCAGTCCATTTTGGCATGGCCGGGCGGGGGCGATTGAAAAGGCCCGTATTTTCGGGCATTTCGCAGGAATGAAAGCGATTCGCAAAAAAGCGAGCCCCCAAAAGGCCCTTTTTCTCACGTTCTAAATGTCCTGTTCGTGGATAGTTGCGCGTCCAGAACGGACACTCAAAACTGACCAGGTTTGCAGGGCGGCAGCTCCGTTTCAGCGGACCAATACGGCGCGGTAAAAATAGGAGCCGGTGGTCGGAGGCGGCGGTGCCGTGAAGCTCGCAAGGTTGGCCGCCGCCGAAACGCTGCCAAGGTTTGTCCAGTCGATCATGTTCGGCGATCCCTGGATATAATAAGTGCCGCCGTCGAGCGTGGTGAGGCTGAACTGGATTCGCCCATCGCCCAGTACGGAGTAGCCTTGAAAGAGCGGAGGATTGCCCGGACCCAGTGTCGCAATCGGCACGTACGTTTTCGCGAAGTAGCCGACGCGGCCTTTGACGCCCGGATAGCCGTCGTCGTTCGCGCGCAGTATTTTTTCGAAGAGCAAGCGTCCCATGTACGATCTGCCTGTCTGCAGGGCGAACCGGGGCAGTGTCACGCTGGTCTCGCGCCCGTCGAGCGCTTCATCATTCCCGAAACCCGGAGTGTCGAACACTTCGTCCCCGTCCATCTCCTCGATCTGCGCGTCGATGTAGTCCTGGTCCGTGCCGCCGGCGAACGCGTCCCACGCGAGTGGAAACTGGGTGGGAGCATTGATGTGTCCGGCCGCGTTATAGTCGGCGAGCCGCGGTGCATTTGGGTACGTGCTGTTGACGAGCGCTACTGGAATATTTTTGCCGCCGTCGTTCACGGTGTTGACCGCGAGGATGTAGTTGCCGTCGGGGAAGTCGGCGTCCAGCGCGCCCTGAGAGTTGCGGAATTCCTCCAGCTCGAACTGGTCTCCGCTGCTTTGCTGCGTGAGGAAAACCGTCCGGCCTGTCGGCGTGATGATCGCCGCTGTCGCGACCGATTGCGGCGTCTCGGCGTCGATGGTGGCACTGAAGACGTAGCCCGTGACCACGGACGGTCCGGGATTCGTTTGCACGAAAACGCGTCCTTTAAAGACCGCGTAGTCGCGTACGTCAGGCTGAAGGGTTTCGATGTCGAACTTCGTTCGTGCAAAGTAACTCGCGATGCCGAGGGCGCCGGGATAGCTCGACGGATCGACGCGCGTGAAACGGCGGAAGGTGAGTCGCGCTTCGTAGTCCTTCCCGCGAACGAGCGTGCCGGCAGGGATGACCGCCGTGGTCGCACGGCCGTCGAGCGCGTCCTTGTCGTCGAAGTCAGCTGTTTCGAAAACCGTCCCGCCATCTTCCTCCTCGATGCGAAGCTGGATGAAATCTTCGGCGGTGCCGCCTGGCCATGCGTCCCACGCGATCACGAGTTCGGAGTCGGGATTGATGCGCTGGCTCGGATCAAAATGAACGCGCGGCGCCGGTGGATAATCGCGAGCGTCGAGCCAGAGACCAAGAGTTCGGGCGCCCTGGCTCGCAGTTTGGATTTGGAAGACGTAATTGCCGGCGGGATACCGCGCGTCGATCGGGGGCTGGGAGGAGGAGGCTTCGGTGAAATCGAATTTGTCGCGGTCGGAATTGGGAGTGAGTTGGACCGTAACGCTGCTCGGGCTTGTCACCGATGCGGAAGAAACGAGGTTCGGCGCGCTGGCCCGCACTTCGGCGGAGAAGAGAAATTCCTCGCCCGGCTCCGGAAACGGTCCGGCCAGGTTATCTTGCTCGAAGTGGCGGCCTTTGGCGACTTCGTAGCGCTGGACGTTCGGCGCGGCGTCGCCCGAAGTCTTGAGCGTGAATTCCGTGCGCGCGTGATACGTGGACCAGCCAAGGGAGCCGATGTAGGCGGTGGTGTCGCGCGTGGAGGTTTTCTCGAAGCTCAATCGCGCGGTGTAGGTGGTGTTCGGGTCCAGTTCGCCGGGTTTGATGAGAGTCTGCGTCGCCGTCCCGTCGAGCGCGCCGGGTTCGCCGAAGTCGCGGCTCTCCCACGCCAGGTCGCCGTCCGGTTCCTCGATGCGCAGCTGGATGAAGTCGGATTCCCCGCCGCTGGGAAAACGGTCCCAAGACACGATGATGTAGCCGTGCGCGTTGACGGACTGCAACG
>Ga0075428_100000398_pt1 | contig 43056 bp, 44 predicted proteins | sample RhiMetdeltSRZDD2_FD_75291 | JGI IMG/M metagenome (GOLD analysis project Ga0075428, IMG submission 75291) | Populus rhizosphere microbial communities from Tennessee, USA - Rhizosphere MetaG P. deltoides SRZDD2 | ecosystem: Host-associated > Plants > Roots > Rhizosphere > Soil | place: USA... | reverse complement strand
GTGGTCGGATTGTATTCGAGCCGACGACTCTGTTCACATTCGTGTTCACATCGGCTTTGCGACCTTGAAAAAGTATTGGAGGCGCCGCCCGGATTTGAACCGGGGATGGAGGTTTTGCAGACGGTTCCGGCGATCTCGGAGAACATTCGACATTTCTGCGATCACGCGTTTTCCTGAACGAAATCGCGCTTTCCAGCGTTTGCGTCGTTTGCGTCAATTCGCTGGTTTGCTGGGTTCTGTGAACATGAAGTTAACATCGATTGTGCTAGCACTTTCAGGACGATTGCCCTGTTGACAGGAAATTCTGAGTCGTTCATCATCGATCCTGACACTTCGACTGCTGTGCGCCTCGTCGGCAAGACGAGGAGGAAACCACAGGGCAACACTGGGAACCGGCAAGCGTATCGACGCTAACGGTCGCAACCCTTGATTGGGTGGTAATACCCGGAACAGCAGCGTAACCTCGCACGACATCCCTTCTTGCCCGAATGAAGGTGACCGTGCTTTTTGGGAGCAATCCCGGAAAGTACGGCGCCATGCGCACCAAGTCTCGTCCCAACGGCAAGTTCCTCACACTTCGTCAGGCTGAACAGGAATACGCGCTTCCCTATCACCGGCTCTATCGCTGGGTCGAGGGCGGCCAACTTCCGCGCCTGAACCGCGCCATCAGCGGCTGCTCCATCTACATTAAGCGTGCAGACCTGGACGCATTCCTCGAATCGAACACGGACGGGGCGTGCCGGCCATGAAGAAGAAGGACATCGCAAAAGCCATCAGCGACGTGGTTGAGTCGCTCAGCCGACTACTCACAGCACTCGAACCTGCGACGAGCCCTGAGAAGCGCGAGAAGAACCGCCTGCGCGTGGCGCGGTGGCGGCAACGACAGCGCGCCCTGAAAGGACAGGCGTAAATATTCTGGAGGTGCCTGCGTCGTTCGATACGATGCAGGCACATTTCAAGGAGAGCCTCATGAAAACAAAGAAGACACCGTTCGTGTGTCCCCTTGCGCGAGCCAGCGAGCAGTTCGACATCCCCGAGAGCATCATCATGGACCTGTGGAACCTCGATTGGCCGACCAAGCTGCGCGTGGCCAAGTACCTCGACAATCCGAAGATCCGGGTGCAAGCATGAGCGCCGTCGATGTCGAGCGTTCAAGCCAGCACTACGACATTCCGGCCGACATCATCAGGAAGCTGGAAGCACTTGACGGTCTGACGCAACTCCACGTCTCGTTGTATATCACCTCGACGTTCATCGAGGTGGCGAAGCGTGGCCGCGCCCAGGCCGCTTTCGATGCTGCCATGCGAGAACCGCTATGCGCGACATAATACTGGCGCCCATCAGTGTGGAGACGGGGTTCCAGCTGAACGTATTGCTGCCACCCCATCGTGGCCGCGCACCACGTGGGTGGAACAGGCTCATCGGGGAATTGGAGCACGGTCAAGTGCCGACGCACGCGGGCGCGCTCCGCTTGTGGGTGCGCTCACCGCATCTGGCGCAGCTGGAGAACATCCTCGAAAACGCGAAGCAGTGCCCATCATGGGGCCATGAGGTCACGCAGCACCTCATCTTTCGTTATGTCCTGCGGACCGAGTACTACGCGCTTAACGAGGAATTCGTGGATTTACCGCTCAACGAATCGATGGGCTTTGTACCGACGCCCGAGCTTATCGAGGAAGTGAACCAAGCGCGTGATCGTGCGTGGGCCCTCGATGACGCCGCATTCCAAAGAAAGCGCCAGACAGGAAAACCGCCGACTTCGGAGGAAATCGAGCACTACAAGTTGCATGGCGAATGGCCCGAAGCGCTTCCGTAGGACGCGGGATCGGGCTACAGGCGCGGGGTGTTACAAAGGGCCTCGTCACACTCGTTACACCGTAAGTCCTGACAGGTCATGGTGCTAATGTGGCGTGTCAGGTGTAACGAGGAGGAGGTTGGGTCAAGTCCAGGAATCGAATTTACGATTTAGCTAATTCGTATTTTTCATTCCTATTCAATATGTATATTCATCTGATACATCTGTAACAGGCCATTTAAGTTGTTGAATCAAAAGGCGGATCTCCAGTAACACATCCCTCGCAACAACCTGCAACACCTGTTACTTCTCAGGCCCACCTCGAAGCAGGCCGAAGTCACGCCCCACCGCGTCACGCGAGTAGTGAATCGCGCATAGCGAATCTCCGCCTCCTGTCGACTTCAGGCGCGTTCTCGCGGATCGTGTGTGCCTGACTCGCACGTCGTCCACTCGTCGCGCCTGCGGGCGCTAATGCCGCTTCTCCCGCCATCCTGACCGACGCAAGCACAGAGGATATGTAATCCTCCGCGCCCGAATTTCGCCAAGCGCCACCGGCTCGAATCGCGCCCTGTTAACACGACGTTCACAGCCCGTGCGACACCACGAGATCTTTCTGGCTTTCGACAGGTCCTCGTATCGTCAGGTCATGAAGACGCGCGCCCTGCACCGGAATCTCGTGGACGCCTACCGCACTGCGAATCGCAAGCGAACGCTCGCACTCGTTGCGGACTGGCCGACGAAGGAATTGGGCCGAGCGATGAATGCCGACGCGGTCCGCGCCACACCGCTGATGGTGGCGCGACTGACGAATCTCGCCGAGGCCCTCGGCTACTCAGGCGCACTCTTCGCGGACGAGGTGGAGGCGAAATGAAGAAGCGCCGCGGCCAACGTTGCACCGCTAATGATCGCAAAGGCTCTCGATGCGGCAAGTGGTGCGCACCGGGCGAAGTCGTCTGCGCGATGCACCAACCGAATCGCCCACCGACGCCTATCGAGCCGGACAGCGACGACGTAGTCGATCTCATCCGGCGACTGACGAGGGACAAGGACTCCTCGATTCGCCTAAGAGCCGCAGAAGCGCTCATCCGCATGAAGGAGCGCCAATCGGACTGCGCAGTGTGCGCCGCGAACCGCGACCGGCTGCACGCCAGCGAGGAGTTCTACGCGCGTCTGACTGACGAGCAGCGTCGTGGGCTGGACGAGTTGAACAAGGAAGTCGCGGCCATCCTCGGAGCACTGCGCGCCACCGTGATGACGCAGTCACGACGTGATCCACTCGCAGAGGACGAGGCCCAGATGGCGAAGGCGCCTGACCCTGTGGCCGAAGCGCAGCCAATAAGGGAAGTCGAGCCTGAACAGGAGAACGACGATGAGCCGGAGGAAACGGAAGGCCCGGAAGTTGTGGAAGTCGAAGAAGCCGACGGCTCGATCTCGTACTTCGAAATCGAAGAGGTTGACGATTGACCAGCTCGCGCAAGCGGGCGTGTTCTACGTGGGCGAGGTCGCGTGCCACCCGATGGGAGACAGCTACGCGGCTGACATCCTCGCAGGTGTGATCCCAATTGAAGTCGCCATCGCGAGGGAAGTTGAAGCGGAACGGAAGTTCACACAAATGGAAGGTCACCTGAGGAGCCAATCATGAGTCACGGAATTCGCGGATCGCAACTCGCCGACCTGTTGCTGAGACTGTTCCGAACGTTTAGCGCCACGCCCGAGGGCCGCGCTGCGTGTTCTGGCGCTGAGCCATGCAGTTGCCAAGGCATGCAGCCTACTGCGGCCGCACGGAAGGACGTGCCTGCACCACCTTCGACCGTCGAGAAAATGAAAGAACCCGCGCCATCGAAGCAATCGAAGGCGGACAACCTCGACAAGCACCTGCGCCCGATGCCAATAAACGAGACGAAGTAAATGGAAACGCTCAAAGAACTCAACGCGCAAGAGCTCGACCGTCAGACGCGTGCCGCGAAGTATGAATCGATCACGCGCGACATCTACAGCCACGAGCGGATGATCACCGCCCTCGAAGGCAAGCGAGCGGAGGTTGCACCCTCGATGGATATCCTCGCGAAGATGCTCGGCTTAGCCGAGCATCTTGCGCCGAACGTGCTCACGTCGCGCGGAGGCCTGTTCATCAGTGCAGGTTTCGAGCTGCGGACGCTCCTGACCGATCTCATCTCAAAAGCGCACGCGGACGCCGCAGCGAAGGTCAAGAAGTGCGATGACGCGCTCGCGTCTACAAGACGAGAGCTGGGCAAAGCGCAGGCGCGGCTCAAGGAATTTCAGTCGTAACCCACTCACCACGTGGGCCGAACGCCGTCAGGCACGGCGGTCATCGAGGGTGCGCGCGGTGAGGGACCTACTCCTCTCCTAAGCCGCGTTGGAGACCGAGGCAATGTCGCCTACGCACGCGTTTTGGAAAGGCGCTGCGGACAAAGGTCGTTGATGACATGCGAGGTTTTAGCGAGAGGGCCTCGCCTGCACTGTCCGGCTCGTGACCGGAGGGGCTTACTTCTCCCCACACAAACACGTCCGCGTGTGAAGCGGGACCGCTTGACATCGCGCGTGACGATGTATCTCACACATCACGCAATAGGGAGTCGACGGTCCCCTACTTCAGCCTGTCGCCGGAGGTTTTCCCTTGGTTGGCTTCGACGCAGGCACCGTCACTTAACTTTCACGCTACGGAGACGACATCATGACGGGCAAAATCAAATCACTGAATGCAGGATATGGCTTCATCAAGTCGGAGACCGGCCAGGAAGTGTTCTTCCACAAATCATCCCTCGAAGACTGCGTGTTCGAGTGGCTCCGCGTCGGGCAGCGCGTCAGGTTCAACATGGAAGACTCCCCAAAAGGCGTTCGCGCCGCCTGCGTCGTCGCGGTGGACTAATGACCGCCAAACAACGCCTGCGGAAACGCATCGGGAAAGCGCAACGGCGCATCGACAGGACGGAACGTATCCAAGCCGTCCGGCGAGACCTCGTGCGACGGCTCCAGGAGGCGACGGGCGACGAGTTAGTGGCCCTCGTGGAATTTCACCTGGACCGGCGCATCGATGATGACCCCGACGTGCGCGCCAGCGCACGCGCGAAGGCGCGTCGTGCCGATAAGACAGGGCGTGCACCGCTCGAAACCTCGACGGTATCTGGCTCCCGGGGCTCTTGTCCCACCCGACGCGCTGCGCCCACTCGTGAACGCATCAAGCGAGCGTGAGTTCCGGCTGTTTCTGGGGCACACGCATCGACTGGTGAGTGCGTTTCCGACCGTGAAGCGGCGCAAGGGAGAGTTGGGCCGTCGTCCTGTCGCGGGTCGTGATCGCCTGATGAACCAGATCGCGAAGCACTTCCACACGTACTCGGGTTGGACGACGCGTGCGGCCTATCAGGATCATCTGTACCAACTCCTCGGGCGAGTGCTCGTGACCCTAAAGCTCTCAGTCCCTTGCACACGCCTGCTGCGTCGCGTCGATCCCGCGTTTCGCGTCCCGCGCGACTAAGGCGCATTTCCAGCCACTCCGATTCTTGCGGGTGGTGGATCGGTAATCTCCTTGAATCAACCTCATTCAAGGAGACGTCAATGCAGAAGCCACCCGTCACGCGCGCAGAACACATCGCCCACGAACTCACAGAAAAGTACCGCGACCTCAGGCAGGCCGGTGGAGGCTGGGGAGAATTCACGCAGCTCCACGAAATCCCGGTCACCGGCGAGGACAACGTGAAAGTCCTCGTAGACGCCGTCCTCGACCTGGGCGAGCGGTCACTCGACCGTGCGTACTACGAAGCGGCCGAGGACATGGCGACCCGACTCATCGTCAATAACTCGCTGCGCTTCGAGGTGCGGTCATGATTCACACGACCACTAGAAACTACGAGCCTGACCAGATTCCCGTCGATCGAGTCGTTCACAACGATGACTTCATCGAAGACCTGACATCGCTCATCGTCTGGGCGAAGGACGTCTCGATCATCGACTCACTGCCGATCAAAGTGAACGAAGCAATCCTCGGCGAACTCGACATGCGCTGCGAGTTGTGGCCTAAAGACAGGGCGCTGCTGTGCGAGGTGCAGGAAGCGATCATCGCCAAGCTGCGGAAGCGTCGAGGTGCCAAATGAAGAAGTCCCTGTTCCGCAACATCGCCGAAATGCGCGCGACCATGTTCGACCTCGCGCGCCGTGGGTTCGTGCTGCACAGCATCGATGCCCGAAGCGGTGAGAATCGGTGGCAACTCCACCCGAACTGGCGCGGCAAGTCGTGGCGCGAGATGAAGCAAGCCCTCGACGTCTCGTTCACTAACGACTAACGCACAGGGCATCGCGTCGAGCATCTGGGCGCGATGCCCACCCTTGATTTTCAGCAAATCAGGACAGAGTTCGCCCCGCACAGCGCCCTCCACTTTCTTAACGTCAATGTGCAGGCATTTCACCTGCACATGGAGGACGCGATGTCAGAACAGGAATTCGAAGACGCACTCAGGGACGTGATCGAGGAACGGTTTTACGAAGTTGATGACGACCAACGCCCGAGCCAACGGGCCTTCGTCACGACGTTCGAGGAAGCAGGCGTGCTGACGCGCAATCGCGGGCTCGTCGTCACGCTCGCTGATGGAAGTTCGTTTCAACTCACGATTGTCGAAAGGAGCAAGTGATGGGCTGCATCATCTCGATCATTGCAACCGTCGTCACGCTGAACTGCCCGGCGCCTGTCTCGTCGGCGCAAGACGCCGCGCGTATTCTCGCGCCCCATCAGTACGTCGCGCCTGCACCTGTTGAGCAGCGCGCACCTGTCATCACCGTAAGCGCGATGCCTGCACCTCGCCCAGCGCTGCCGCCTGCACGCGAGTCGGAAGCAGGTCGCGCGATACGTATGGGGATGGGGATTCCAGGCGGCTGGACGCCACTCGAGTGGGCCATTCTGCACGGAGGGAACAGGTAATGGGCTGTATCTATCGTCAGCAAGGCCGAACCATCTGGTGGGTCAAATATCGCAGCGCAGGCGCATGGCAGTACGAATCGTCGCACTCGAAGCGCAAGAAGGACGCCACCACACTGCTCCAATTGCGCGAGGGCGATACCGCGAAGGGCATCCCGGTGACGTCTCAGGTGGGACGTCTCCGTTACGAGGAGGCACGCGACGACATGATCAACTATCACAAGGCCAATGGCCGCGACACGACCAAAATCGAAGCGCGCATTCGCAAGCACCTTACGCCGGCCTTCGCTACGCGGCGTATGAGCGAGATTACCGTGTCGCAGGTCAACGCCTATATCGTCAAGCGCCAGAAGGACGGCGCGCGCAACGCGACGATCAACCGCGAACTCGCGCAACTCAAACAGATGTTCCGGCTCGCCATCGACGCCGGTAAGCTCATGACGCGCCCGAAGATTACCCTGCTGACGGAGGACAACGCGCGGCAGGGGTTCTTCGAGCATGCTCAGTACCTCGCGATGCTGAACCACCTCCCCACTGCCCTGCGGCCTGTGGTTACGTTCGCTTATATCACCGGCTGGCGCGTCAATTCTGAGGTCCTGACGCTCGAATGGTCACAGGTTGACTTCAAGGCTGGCGAAGTCCGGCTCGAACCCGGCACGACAAAGAACAAGGATGGCCGCACGTTTCCGTTCACGAAAGAGCTTCGAGTTCTCCTCGAAGCTCTCGCGGCCGAGCACAAGAAGCTCAAGCGCATCGAGCCCCACGTGTTTTATCGCATGGTGGCGAAGGGCCGTCGCGGGCCGAAGTCCCCGAAGGTCATCACGTCGTTCCTGAAGGCGTTCAAAGCTGCGTGTAAGAAAGCGGGCTGCCCTGGCCGCATCCCGCATGATCTGCGTAGGACCGCTGTCAGGAACCTCGAACGCGCAGGCGTGCCGCGCTCCGTCGCGATGAAGCTCACAGGTCACAAGACCGAGAGCGTCTATCGTCGCTACGCCATCGCTGATGACCGGGATTTGCGCGTTGCCGTTGAACGACTTGATGGGTTTGTTGCGTCTCGCTAAAGCCAGACCTCAGCGATCAGTTGCCGTATGCGCGTATCGACTTCGCCGCGCTCACCACGGCGCACCATGTCAAGCATTTGCAGGATCGTTTGGTCATCGAGGGGAACGATGAGCTGGCGACGGTCCGCGAAGGTATCGCGGCACCGCTGAATGAACGTGGCCCTGTTCTCGAAGTGACGGCAGCACAGCAGCCCGAACATGCCGCGATTGACGCCCATGCGGCCCGCGAGCTGATCCAGTTCAGGGTTAGCGACCTCGTTCGTGTAGTTCTTGCATTCGATCAGAACATATACGCACGCCAACTGACGCACATTGGGCAGGTCATAGAAGATTCCAGATCGTGCGCAGTTCTCCATCGTGATATCGATGCGTTTCCGACCTTCGTGGATTTCGTTTTCCTTCTTGGGGAACCCCAGGTGTGGATATAGCAAGAACTCCAGCGCACCGATCATGAAGTTGTGGTACCGCGTGGCCGAATCGCGACCTCGCTCAACGGTCGGCAGTGCCACCGCCAAGCCCTCTGCAATGGCCACGTCAGCGGCAGGGTCATCTACGTCGCTGGCTCGATCTGCTTGTTCGATTCGCTGCATCCGTCGCCTGAAGTCTCTCAGGATGTCTGGGTGCCGCCTCGAGAACTCGTAAAGGAACTCCTTCGCGAATGGGTGCTGTCCCTTAATGCTCTTCTTGTAGACGACTCTATTTCCGTTCTTCAGAGCCCTGACCAACGGCGAATACAGCTTGTTCAACTCCTCGCGCTGCAGAAAATTCACTACGTAATGGTTGTAGTACTTCTTGGAGTCGAAGATGGGTGTCCAGCGAACGATCGCCTTCGGAACGAGCAGAATGGGCGCGCCGCGATACACCGGAAGCCGAACGTAATCTGTGTACCACTCAAGTTGCTGGGGATTGAACATTGGTGCCACCGGCACCTGCTGAAGCGGGATGTTATGGAGGGTGCACTGTGTGACAGTGTAGTCGACGAGATTTGCCCTCAGGATGTTCGTGGTGATGTCTGAGATCTTGTCGTGGCTAATCCCCTCAATCATCAGTTCACAATCCTCCAGCGAGTTGATGAACCCCGTCCGAATCGCCGCCGACGCTGCGAGGCGTTGATAAATCTGATCGGCTTGATAGCCGCCGACGCCTGCACCGTTTGGTGGGCCAGACGAGTATCCCAGTCGAGTCTCGTTAGGTTCTCGCAGATTCGCGAGGAGTGCCTGAGCTTCCGCTGTTCTACGCGCCCTTATGTGGTCGATGACGGCCTGAAAGAAAGTCACAAGCGTGCCGTGCGCATCGCGTGACCACTTATCCACACGCTGGGATATGGCGAGTGGGTCGAGAAAGAGCGGCGTATCCTCGTTCAACTCGACATCAATAAAGTCGAGTTCTGGCTGCTTGATTCCGAGCCTGAACGCTCGCGAGACTCTTGGCATCTGGGGGAAGCGCCCACGAGTGTAGCCGAACAGTACGATTTGTTACGTGTCAGACCTTTGCTGACAGGGCGGCCGCTGTTAACGATCAGTTAACATCGCGCCTTTCGTGCTCCCACTTACGTCCTGTAACTTGTTGATTTGATTGGAGGCGCCGCCCGGATTTGAACCGGGGATGGAGGTTTTGCAGACCTCTGCCTTACCACTTGGCGACGGCGCCCCTCTGACGGGATCACGGCCCGGCTGAAGCCGGGCACTACGTACTCGATTGTACGTGGGGACTGGTCAGCGGCCTTGATAGACCGGACAACAGCGTTCGACGAGTCTGGGATGACAGACGGACATCATCATCGTTTTCGATCACTCCGCGTCCGTAGCGAGTGGGGCGATGGGGCCCCACGAAGCGAAGGATGCGTCAGGAACCAATCGTCACAACCAATGCCGAGCCGCCAAAGGCGGCGAAGGCACACGTGCGCGTCGCGAAGCGACAACGCACGTATCAAATTAATGGAGCGGGAAACGGGATTCGAACCCGCGACTTCGACCTTGGCAAGGTCGCACTCTACCACTGAGTTATTCCCGCTCTGCAGCCAGTTAAACTATCACAGTGATTGGACTTAACGCAAGGTGCCCCGCCTTCGCGCGCTGCGCTTCGGCGCGGCAGGCGTGGTCAGGTTTTCGCCTTCCGTAAAACCTCCGCCGCCTCCTCGGGTCCCGTCGGATTGATGTAGAACCCGGTCCCCCACTCGAAGCCGGCGACGCGCGTGAGCTTCGGCATCACCTCGACGTGCCAGTGATAAAAATCATTCGCGCCAGGCTCGTCGTGGAGCGGCGCGCTGTGCACGATCAGATTGTACGGCGGCGTCAGCAGCGTCGTGTTCATCCGCTGCAGCACGTCCTTTAACATCCGTGCAAGGCTCGCGAACTCGCCAGGGGTCGTATCTTCGAACCTCGACCGGTGCCGCTTCGGCATCAGCCACGTCTCGAACGGAAATCGCGGCGCATACGGTGCCAGCGCCATGAAGTCGGCAGATTCTGCGATCACGCGCGTCCCGTCCCTGCCCTCCTGCCGGACGATATCGCAGAATACGCAGCGCTCGCGCTGCAGAAAATGCCTCTTCGCGCCGTCGAGCTCTTCCTTAAGCTCGCGCGGCACGATGGGCAGCGCGATGAGCTGCGAGTGCGAGTGCTCGAGCGACGCGCCCGCCGACGCGCCGTGGTTCTTGAAAATGACGATGTGGCGCAGGCGGATGTCGCGCTTCAGATCCAGCACACGTTCGCGCCAGGCCCAGAACACCTTCTCAATCGCCGGCTCCCCCATCGTCGCGAGCGTTTGCCCGTGATGCGGCGTCTCGATGATCACCTCGTGCGCGCCGATGCCGTTCATGCGATCGAAGAGCCCCTCGCCTTCGCGATCGAGATCGCCTTCGACGCGCAGCGCGGGAAACTTGTTGGGCACGACACGCACGTCCCATCCGCCGCCGTTGCGGTACGCGAGAATCTCCGGAGGCGTCTTGTCCTCGTGCCCCTGGCAGAACGGGCACAGCGTGTCACCTTTGGTGGTGACCGTTTCGACGTGAAAATCGCTGGGACGCTTCTGGCGCTCGGTGGAGATGATGACCCACCGGCCAGTGACAGGATCTTTTCTCAGGTCGGCCATGAACTATCGCAGCGATTCCATATCGAAGGCGCCTCTCAGTAACTCTATCGTTTGTATGCCCTGCCGCTCGACGACCGCGACCACGTCAAACCGGCACGCCACGCCTGCGAGCCGCCGGACGAACAGGTACGAAGCGGCCATCTGGCTGAGGCGTTGCCGTTTTTTCCACGTGACCGACTCGAAAGGCGTGCCGTAATTGCTTCCCGACCGCGCCTTGACCTCGATAAACACCAGCACGCCGCCATCCCTGGCGACGATGTCGAGCTCGCCGCAACGGGTGCGAAACCGGCGATCGACAATGACGTAGCCGCGCTTCTCGAGCTCGGCACAGGCGAGATCTTCCCCGCGCCTGCCGAGCGATTGTCGCTGATCCATGCCCGTCGCCGGAGCAATTCTTCTGCCGTCATTTGCGTTTCCACCGCGTGCCCGCGGCCGAGTCCTCGAGCACGATGCCCGAGTCGAGAAGCTGCTGGCGGATGCGATCGCCCTCGGCGAAGTCGCGGCGCTTGCGCGCATCCTGCCGCGCGCCGACGAGCCGGTCGATCTCCTCTGCCGGTAGCGCGGTCTGGCGATCTTCCTGCCGGCGCAACGCGAGAACACCCAGTACCTGATCGAAGCGCTCGAACGCGGCCTTGACGACGGCCGCATCTTCGCGACCCAGCTCGTTGTTGTCGATCGCGGCGTTCAGCGAACGGACGAGCTCGAAGACCGCTCCAAGGGCGCCCGCCGTGTTCAGATCCTGCTCCATTGCCTCGACGAACTGCGCGTCGGCCGCAGACACTTTCGCCGCGATGTCTGCGTGCGATCCTGCGCCGGTTACCCGATCGAGGCGATCCACAAAATCGGCGAGACGCCGCAGCGACTCCTCTGCCTGGTTCATCGCGTCCCAGCTGAACTTCAGCTGCTTGCGATAGTGCGTGGAGAGCAACAGATATCGGAGTGTCGACGGCCGATACCCTTTCGCGACGATGTCTGGAAGGTTGAAGACGTTGCCGAGCGACTTCGACATCTTCTCTTCGTCGATCAGCAGATGCTCGACGTGTATCCAGAAGCGAGCGAACTGCTTGTTCGTCGCGCCCTCGCTCTGCGCGATTTCGTTCTCGTGATGCGGGAAGATGAGATCGACGCCGCCGCAGTGGATGTCGATCGGCGGCCCGCCGAGCAGCCGCAGGGCCATTGCCGAGCACTCGAGATGCCATCCCGGCCGCCCCTGGCCGAACCCGAAGTCCCAGCTGGGCTCGTTCTCCTTCGTCGCTTTCCACAGCACGAAGTCGCGCGCGTTGTCCTTGTCGTAGTTGTCCGAGTCGATGCGCGCGCCGGCCTTCAGGCCGTCGTGGTCGAGCCGGGCGAGCCGGCCGTACTGCGGAAGCGTGGAGATCTTGAAATAAACGGAGCCGTCGCTCTCATAAGTGTGGCCATTCTTTTCGAGCGTCCGGACGAGCTCTGCCATCGAATCGAGGTTTTCCTGATCGGTCGCGCGCGGCCGCTCTTCGACGTCTTCGAGCCCCAGGGCGCGCGAGTCGTCTAAGAATGCGTCGATCCACTGATTCGTGTACTCGCGCAACGGAGTGCCGGCCTTCTGCGATCCGGCGATCGTGCGATCGTCCACGTCTGTAAAGTTCATGACATGGCGGACCTGGTAGCGTTCCAGGTATCGGAGCGTGCGCCGCAGGATGTCCACCGCAATGAACGTCCGGAAGTTCCCGATATGCCCGCGGCTGTATACCGTGAGCCCGCACGCATACATGCGTACGAGGTTGTCCTGAGAAGGCGTGAAGGTCTCGTCCGTTCGCGTCAGCGTGTTATACAGCCGCATCACAGTCCCATGCGGGCAAACAGATCCTCCGCCCGCGCGCGGTCGGCGGCGATTTGCCCCTTCAATGCCTCGACCCCGTCGAACCTTTTCTCGTCGCGCAACCTCTGCACGAAGCCGAGGCGCACTTTCGATCCGTACAGGTTTCCGTCGAAGCCGAGCAGATGTGTCTCGACCACGTTCGTCTCGCCGCTTTCGAACGTCGGCCGGGTGCCGATGTTCGTCACCGACGGATGGACGATGGCATCGATGGTCACGGTCGTCGCATACACGCCGGCCGGCGGGACGATGTCGTTCTCCGGGCACACGTTCGCCGTCGGAAATCCCAGCTCGCGTCCTCGCTTCTCGCCCTGCACGACCGTGCCGTCGATGGAGTAATGATGACCGAGCAGCGCGCCGGCTTCGTCCACGCGGCCTTCGCCGATCAGGCGCCGCACCCGCGTGCTGCTGACGACGAAGTCCTTGTAGCGGACCGGATCGATCTTTTCCGCGCGAAACCCGTAGCGGGCGCCGAGGCTTCGCAGCACGGAAAAATTGCCCGAGCGATCGTGGCCGAACAGAAAATTCGCGCCGACCCAGACTTCGCCGACGTGCAGCCACTCGACGAGCACGCTACGCACGAACGTCTCCGGATCCCATCTCGCCAGCTCGGGGGTGAACCGGACGATCGCGACGCCGTGCATGCCGCAGCGCGCCAGCGCCTCGAGCTTTTGCTGGTGCGTCATGAGCAGCGGCGGCGCCTTGTCGGGCCGCACGATCTTCGAGGGATGCGGATCGAACGTCATCGCGACCGCCGTCGACCCACGCTCTTCGGCGCCCCGCCGCACCCGCTCGATGATTTTGAGGTGGCCGCGGTGCATGCCGTCGAAGTTCCCGAGGGCCAGTACGGGCTGGTGCCACCGCACGGGCCGGGGATCATCTGGATAGTGGATGGCCTGCATCAGAGATCGATCTCGAAGGTGAGGCCATCATATGCCAACTGAACAGCGGGCGGCAGCCGCGCGCAGGTCTCCGCGTGCGGCAGGTCGTGACACATGTGCGTGAACAGCGCGCGTTCGGGCTTGAGCTGCTCGACGACCGCGAGCGCCTGATCGAGCGACAGATGCGTCGGGTGCGGCCGCGGCCGCAACGCGTCGAGGATGATCGTCTTCACGCCCTTCAAAAGCGGCCATGACGTATCTGGTATGGCGCTGCAATCCGTCATGTACGCGAACGAGCCGATGCGATACCCGAGGATCGTGCGCGACCCGTGCAGCAGCGGCACCGGCATGAACGTGGCCGCGCCAATGCAGAATTCCCCCATGACACGCGCCGTGGTCACCTGCGGAATGCCCCCTCCGCGGTATGTACCTGGCTCGAAGATGTAGGCGTATATGCGCCGCAGGTCGTCGAGGGTTCGCGCGTCGCCGTAGCAGGGGATCACCGACTTCTGCAGCACGTTGAAGCGCCGGACTTCGTCGAGCCCCATGATGTGGTCGGCGTGGCTGTGGGTGTAGACGATCGCATCGACGCGCTTCACGCCGTGGGCCAGCGCCTGCATGCGGAGATCGGGCGTCGTATCGACGAGCACCGATGGCCCGCCATCGACTTGAATGTAGATGGATGCGCGCGAGCGTTTGTCGCGCGGATCGGTCGAGCGGCAGGTGCCGCAGTCGCAGCCGATCATCGGGACGCCGTGAGACGTGCCCGTACCCAACACGAGCACCTTCGCGGCCGGGGCGCTCAAGGCGTGATGATTCTCTTTTCCTCGCCCTGCGCCTCCACGAAACGAAGCCGCAGCTCGTAAAGCACCATCTCGAGCAGCTGACGCTCTTCGGCCGTCAGATTGCCTCGCGTCTTTTCTTCGAGCAGCGCGAGGATGTCGATCATCTGGCCGGCCGCCTGCAGATCGACCGGCCCTGATTCGGTTTGTCCGGGCTCGAGGCGATCGCCGAAGTGCACGGCAGCCGTGGCCGCGAGCGACAGCACGAACGAAGCGAAATTGATGTTCGGATCAGGCATAGGCGTTTCCCGCAAACATCGAATGTTACCATGAGCAAATGTCACAGACTGGCGAGGCATTCGAGAAGCTGGTGACCGTCATGCGCACCCTGCGATCGCCGGACGGCTGCCCGTGGGATCGGGAACAGACGCTCGAATCGCTGACGCGCTTCGTGCTCGAGGAAGCGCACGAAGTCGTCGACGCCATCGAACACGGGAATATGGACGCGCTGCGCGAGGAGATCGGCGACCACATTTTCGAAGGGGTGTTTCTCGCCCAGGTCGCGGCCGATCGGGGGCTGTTCACCGTGGACGACTCGCTTCGGACGGTTGTCGACAAGCTGGTGCGACGGCACCCGCACGTCTTCCAGGAAGATGGACGCGTCCACGACGCCGAGTCGCTCCAGCGCGCCCCTTCGGCGGACGCCGCGCTCGAGCGTTGGAACGCGCTCAAGGCCCAGGAACGAGCGGGCGCGGGCGAGCGTCATTCGACACTGGGCAGCGTACCGAAAGGCCTGCCCTCTCTCCTTCGCGCCTACACGATCGGCAAGCGTGTCGCGAGCCTCGGCTTCGAGTGGCCGACCGCGCCCGAGGTCGTGACAAAGATCGAAGAGGAGGTGGCCGAGCTGCGCGAGACGCTCGACCACGAACCCGGCAACGCCGCGCGCGCGGAGGAGGAAATGGGCGATCTGCTGTTCGCGATCGCCAACCTGTCGCGCAAGCTGGGCATTGAACCCGAGACGGCCCTCAGAAAAGCGAACGAGAAGTTCACGAAGCGGTTCAACCAACTGGAAGAAAACTTCGAACGCGACGGCCGGGACTTCGAAGCCTCGACGCTCGAAGAGATGGAAGCAGAGTGGCAGAAGATTAAAGCCAAGGGCTTCTAGGAACACGAAGACGCGAAGAGCTCGAAGACGCGATGCGCGAAACACAATGACGCGATGAGCGCGACGCGGGAACACGAAGACGCGAAGAGCGCGAAGACTCGAAGAAATGCCTCAAAGAATGATGCGTCTGAATCCTTCCTTGAGAGTGGCGCCGCCGAAGTTCATCAGCAAACCGACCGGAAGCTTGCTCGCCTTCAGATAGGCGAGCACCTGCGCCTCGTGAACCCGCTTCAGTATTTTGACGGCTTTCAACTCGACCAGAATGCACCCGTGGACGACGAGATCAAGGCGGTGAACGGCTACCGGCCGGCTACGATAGAACAGCGTGACGCTTTTTTCGGATTCGAAAGGAATGCCCTGCGCCAGGAGTTCTATACAGAAGGCATTGGTGTACGCTCGCTCGAGAAAGCCAGGGCCGAGCGCCTTATGAATAGCGTAACCACAGTCCATCGTTTCCTTCACGTAGATTTCCGTCTGTTCATCGAGTGGCGAGGGTACTCGTATCATCTACGTTCTCCTTCGGGTCTTCGAGTTCATCGAGTCTTCGTGTTTTAGAGGACTATTGCTCTAGTGTCCGTTCGTCCTCAGCGTCAGCTTCCTGCCGTTGAACGTCCTCACCCTGACCGTCGTGCCATCTGTTTCAACCGACACCGCGCCGTCCTGATCGGTCCGGTAAGTCGCCGCGCCGATGTTGCGGTAGCGCTCCAGCACGCTCGCGACCGGGTGGCCGAATGGGTTCCCACGCCCGGCGCTGATGACCGCCACATCCGGGCGCAGTGCCTCGACAAACCCCTGAGAGCTGGACGTTCCGCTGCCGTGGTGAGGAACTTTCAGAATCCGGATGGGTGCGCGGCTGAACGAGGGCGCGAGCGTGCGCTCGACGTCGCGGGTGATGTCACCGGTGAACACGAACGACACGCCGCCATAGAGAATCTCGATCACCTCCGAGTCGTCGTTGCGCACGCGCTGGCGCTCCCAGTCCGGGCGCGCAGGGTGGTGCACGACGAGATCGACGGCCCCGAAGCTCACGCGGTCGGCCTGCTGCAACGTTCGCCAGGCCGTGCCCGCGCGGTCTGCAAGCGTCCGCAGCTCGCGCGTCGCCGCATGCGGCGGCACAGGCACCCCTTCCCACACCTCGAGCGGCGTGAAGTCCCGGAACACGCTTGCCGCGCCGCCGATGTGATCGTTGTCGCCATGGGTGACGCTCATGTAGTCCAGACGAGGGACGCCAAGCGCCCACAACGCCGGCGACACGACGCGACCGCCGATGTCGAAGCTTGTCGATACCACGCCGCCGGCGTCGATACTGAGCGTTCGTCCATCGGGAAACTGCACGATCGCCGCGTCTCCCTGGCCCACATCGAGAAACGTCACCCGCAAGGGTTGTGAGCGGGCGACAAACGTGGGCGTCGCGACGATCCAGTAGCCACTGGCGATCAGAGAGATCATTGCGAAGCGAAACGCGGGCGACCTACGAAACACGGCCGACCTGAAGGTCGGCACTACGTACTCCCCACCGACGACCACGAGAAGGGACCCGTAGTACACGCCGATAAGCCACAGCGATGGCGGTGCAAGCCGGCGCGTCAGCCAGGGTGCTACGTCGACCAGCGATGCGCTGCCGATGAGCCCTTCAACAGCCACGTGCGCGACCCAGCCCGTCCATCGCGCCAGCTCCGCAGAAAGCGGCGTCAACGCGACCACGGCCATGCCGGCAATCTGCGCGAGCGTCATCAGTGGAATGGCCGCAAAGTTCACGATGAGGCCGGCGAACGTGATGCGTGAGAACACGAACGCGCCGATAGGCAGGAGCGCGATCTCCGCGCACGCGGACGCAGCGAACAGCGCGGCCGGCGCACGCAGCCACGGTGACGCAGGAAAGGCGCCCGCAAGCGCCGGGATGCCGGCGAGGATGCCAAGCGTGGCGCCGAACGTGAGGGCAAATCCGGCGTCGACGGCCTCAAGCGGCTGAGCGCAGAACAGAATCGCCGCAGTCAATGCCGCGACGTTCATCGGCGATGCGCGGTGGTCGCCGAGCTGCAGCGCAAGATAGGTTACCGCCATCAGCGTGGCTCGCTCGACTGACGACCCACCTTCGACGACACAGGCATACGCGATCAGCAGGCAGATGACGGCGACTGCCGTCACGCGCGGGCCGGCACGGCAGAGTCGAAACAGAAACATCGACAGGCCGGCGAGGATCGCGATGTTGCCGCCCGAGATCGCGATGACGTGATAGGTGCCGGCCTCCTGCAGCCGTCTCTCGACTTCTGCGTCCAGCCCTGCGCGATCGCCAATCAGGATGGCGGAGACGATCGCCGCCGATCGTGTGCTCCACGGCGACACGCCCGAAGCGATCGCACGGCGAACCGCGGCCCGCGCCGACGCAAGCGCTTCCCTGAACCGCGTGCCGCGGCTGGTGACGTCGACGAGCCTGTCGCTCTTGACCGAGCCTACCAGCGCGACACCGCGCCACGCCAGCTGCCGCTCCGCATCGCCGACGCCCGGGTCGAGATATTTCGTCGGTGTCCTGAGGGTGGCGGGAAATGCGACGCGGCGGCCGCCGCGCCACTGCAAAATCCGATCGCCCTGCGGCTGGCCCGCGACGCTGATGAGGGCACCGCCATGAGTGGAATGGGCGAAGCCGTCCAGCTCGATCCGGTCGACGAGCACGTCGAGCGTCACGCCCGAAGGCCCATTCAACGCGTCGGTGCGGAGTTGTCCTTCGATTGTGGCGAACAGCTGGTGCTGCGGCGGCGTGACACGTCGATCAAAATCAGCCCGCAATTCCTGGTGGCGCGACGCAGAATCTGCGTCGCGCCCCAGCGTCGCTCCCGCGACAACGAATCCGCTGAAGATGAAAACCGCGGTCGCCCGGCCGCGGTGTGCGCAGTACGACGCAACAGCGCAGACGAACACGCCGAGGAGAAGGCACGTGTGAAGAGGTGGTGAAAAGTAAATCCCGGCGGTGATGCCGGCATAGAGAGCAATGGCGGGAATCGCCGCGGAGCAACGCACGAACCGCCGGTGAGCAAGAGTGTTGCCTGGGAGCCGTCAGCTCTCAGCGTTGAGCTATTGGCTACCCGCGGCCGCCTGCCAGCTAGTCGGCTCGTGCGGCAATTTCTGCGTGGTAATCCTGAATCGCGGTCACCTCGAGGTCGTGCGTGCGAAGAGCGCGGATCGCCTCGACCGCCGCGGACGCGCCGGTGAGCGTGGTAATGCACGGCACGTTGTGCAGCATGGCCACCCGCCTCATCGCGCGATCGTCGAAGAACGATTCGCGCCCGAGAGGCGTGTTGACGATCATCTGCACCTGGTTGTTGAGGATGTGATCGACGATGTTCGGCCGGCCCTCGTTCACCTTGAACACGACCTCGACGGGAATGCCGTGGGCACGCAGGTAAGCGGCCGTGCCGCGCGTCGCGACAATCGCGAAGCCAAGCTCAGCGAGGTTGCGCGCAATCGGAACCACGTTCTGCTTGTCGTCGTTGTTGACGCTGATGAACGCCGTGCCCTTCTCCGGCAGGCGCTGACCCGCCGACTGCATCGCCTTGGCGAAGGCGGCGCCGAACGTGGTCGACCCGCCCATCACCTCGCCGGTCGACTTCATTTCCGGCCCCAGAATCGTGTCGACACCGGGGAAGCGAACAAACGGAAACACCGGCGTCTTCACGAACACGCCCGTCACCTCGAGGTCTTCCTCGTGGCCAAGCTGCGACAGCGTCTTCCCCGACATGACGAGCGCCGCGATCTTCGCCAGCGGCACGCCTGTCGCCTTCGACAGATACGGCACGGTGCGTGACGCGCGCGGGTTCACTTCGAGCACGTACACCACATCGTCTTTCAGCGCGTACTGGATGTTCATGAGCCCGACGACCTTCAGCGCGCGCGCGATCCGGCGCGTGTAGTCCCGAATCGTCGACAGATGGCGCTCGGCGACGAGGTACGGCGGGACGACGCACGAGCTGTCGCCCGAGTGAATCCCCGCTTCCTCGATGTGCTCCATGATGCCGCCGATGACGACGGCGCCGGTGTCGTCGGCGACCGCATCCACGTCGAGCTCGAACGCGTCCTCGACGAACTTGTCGATCAGGACGGGATGCTCGGGCGACGCGTCGACGGCGTTCGTCATATACCGATCGAGCGTGCCCATGTCGTAGACGATCGCCATCCCGCGTCCGCCCAGCACGTACGAAGGCCGGACCACGACCGGGAAGCCGATCTTCTGCGCGGCCTCACGAGCTTCGTCGCGCGACGTCGCGGTCCCGCTGGCCGGCTGGGGAATGCCGAGATCCCACAGCAGCTGTGAAAACCGCTGACGGTCTTCCGCAAGGTCGATCGAGTCGGGCGACGTGCCGAGAATTTTCACACCTGCGGCCTGAAGGGCGAGCGACAGCTTGAGGGGCGTCTGGCCCCCGAACTGCACCAGGCATGCCACGTCGCCGCCGCCTGTCGTCTCGCGATCGATCACCGACATGACGTCTTCGAACGTCAGCGGCTCGAAGTAGAGTCGATCGGTCGTGTCGTAGTCCGTCGACACCGTTTCAGGATTGCAGTTGATCATCACCGTTTCGAACCCGGCGTCACGCAGCGCAAACGCCGCATGACAGCAGCAGTAGTCGAACTCGAGCCCCTGGCCGATGCGATTCGGGCCGCTGCCGAGAATGATGACCTTCGACTTGTTGGTCGGGTTCGATTCGTCGCCCCGCTCGTACGTGCTGTACATGTAAGGCGTAAACGACTCGAATTCGGCCGCACAGGTGTCGATGCGCTTGAATGCAGGAACGAGCTTCTCTTCGATGCGCCGTTCGCGAATCGTGGCTTCCGGCACGCCGTAGATGGCGGCGATCTCGCCGTCGCCGAACCCCGCGCGCTTCAGCGTGCGCAGAAAGTCAGCGGACAGCTCTCGCAGCTCCTGCATCCCCGCGATGCGCCGCAGCTCGGCGATCTGGCTGAACTGTTGAAGGAACCACGGATCGATCCGGGTCAGCTCGTGAAGCTGCTCTACGTTCCAGCCGCGCTCGAGCGCCTTGAAGAGCGCCCACATGCGCCTGTCGTTCGGCACGACCAGTTTCTTCCGCAGCGAGGCGTCGTCTTCGTCTTCTCCGGGCTGCGTCAGCAGCAGGCCTTGCTTGCCGAGCTCGAGCGATCGCACGCCCTTGAGAAACGACTCCTTGAACGTGCGCCCGATCGACATCGCCTCGCCGACCGACTTCATCTGCGTGGTCAGCGTGCGATCGGCCTGGGGAAACTTCTCGAAATTCCATCGCGGGATCTTCGTCACGATGTAGTCGATGGTCGGCTCGAAGGACGCAGGCGTGAGCCGCGTGATGTCGTTGGGAATCTCGTCGAGGTGATATCCCAGGGCGAGCTTGGCGGCGATCTTCGCGATCGGGAATCCCGTCGCCTTCGACGCAAGCGCCGACGACCGCGAGACGCGCGGGTTCATCTCGATGACCAGCATGCGGCCGTCGGTCGGGTTGACGCAGAACTGGATGTTCGAGCCGCCGGTCTCGACCCCGACTCTATTGATGATGCGGCGCGCGGCATCGCGCATCCGCTGGTATTCCTTGTCGGTCAAGGTCAGCGCGGGCGCCACGGTGATGCTGTCGCCGGTATGCACGCCCATCGGATCGATGTTCTCGATCGAGCAGATGACGACGAAGTTATCCGCGACGTCGCGCATTACTTCGAGCTCGAACTCTTTCCATCCGATCACCGACTCCTCGATGAGCAGCTCGTGGACCGGGCTCATCTCGAGGCCGCGATCGACGAGCTCGCGGAACTCTTCGATGTTGTACGCGATGCCGCCGCCGACGCCGCCCATCGTGAACGACGGCCGGATGATGGCCGGAAAGCCGGTCACCTTGACGATGCGCGTCGCCTCGTCGATCGAACGGGCGAGGCCGCTGGCCGGCGTCTCGACGCCGATCTCCTTCATCGCATCGCGGAACAACAGCCGATCTTCGCCAAGCTTGATCGCGTCGACGTTGGCGCCAATCAGCTTCACGTTGTACTGGTCGAGCACGCCGGCATCGTGCAGGGCGACGGCGAGATTGAGGGCCGTCTGCCCGCCGACGGTGGGCAGAATGGCGTCGGGGCGTTCTTTTGCGATGACCTTCGTGACCGCTTCGACGGTGAGTGGCTCGATGTATGTGCGATCGGCCATCTCCGGGTCCGTCATGATGGTCGCCGGATTGCTGTTAATGAGGATGACGTCGAGCCCCTCCGAGCGCAGCGCCTTGCACGCCTGGGTGCCCGAGTAGTCGAACTCGCACGCCTGCCCGATGACGATGGGCCCGGCGCCGATGACCAGAATCCTCTTGAGATCTTCGCGTCGCGGCATCTAGCGCGCCTTCTCCATGTCGTCGACGAACTGCTTGAAGAGGTAATCGGCGTCGTGAGGTCCTGGAGACGCCTCGGGATGATACTGCACCGAATAAATCGGGCGATCCACGACCCGCAGCCCTTCAACCGTGCCGTCGTACAGATTCAGGTGCGTCACCTTCACGTCGGCCGGCAATGAGTCGGGATCGACGGCGAAGCCGTGGTTCTGCGAGGTGATCTCGACCTTTCCGGTTTCGAGAAACTTCACTGGATGATTCGCGCCGCGGTGGCCGAACTTCAACTTGAACGTCTTTCCGCCAAGCGCGAGGCCGAGGATTTGATGCCCGAGACAGATACCGAACACCGGCTTATCCGCCTGCATCAGCTGTCGCGTATTTTCGATCGCGTAGTCGACCGCGGCAGGATCTCCAGGGCCGTTGCTGAGAAAGATGCCGTCCACACCAGACGCCAGCACGTCCTTGGCCGGCGTCGAGGCGGGAAACACCTCCACCTGGCAGCCATATGAGACGAGCCGCCTGAGGATGTTCCACTTGATGCCGAAATCGTACGCGCCGACCCGCAGTGGTTTTTTCGAATGGGACTTCGGCGCGAGCGCAAGGTCGAGCCTGACCTCCGCGAGGTTCTGTGCGATGTCAGCCGGCCAGACAAATGGCGCCGCGCACGTGACGTCGCGCACCAGGTCGGTGCCTTCCATGGTCGGAATCGCGCACGCGAGCTGGACGAGCTCGCCCGTGTCGACATCTCCCGTCGCGATGACGCCGCGCATGACGCCCGACGATCGCAGCAACCGCGTGAGCTCTCGGGTGTCGATGTCGGCGATGGCGACGACGTTGTGGGTGATGAGGTAGTCGCGCAGGGTGCCGGATGCGCGCCAGTTGCTGGCAACCGGCGACTCCTCACGCATGATGAAGCCGGCGACTTTCGGGACCTCGGACTCGACGTCGTCCGGAGCCACACCGTAGTTGCCGATCTGCGGCGACGTCATCGTCACGATCTGTCCGGCGTATGAAGGGTCGGTCAGCACTTCCTGATACCCCGTCATGCTCGTGTTGAACACAACCTCGCCGCGGGCGATTCCCTGCGCGCCGGCCGCCGTACCGCGATACACCGTCCCGTTCTCGAGGGCCAGCACAGCATTCATGCGTTCTATTTTCTCTCCAATGACGCCGCTACGCGCGTCTGCCCGCCCGCACCGACGCGCACCGTCGTCGTCCACGGTTGGTAGCCATCCAGTTCGATGCGCACCGTTGTGGATCCCGCAGGCAGGCCAGGAATGGCGATCGGCGTCGACCCGGCGAGCCGATCGTTGACGAACACGCGCGCACCAGCCGGTCGTGATTGCACGTTGAGTCCACCCGCCGCCGCGCTGGCATCACCCATCGCTTTGGCGGGCAAGCCAGGCCGTGTCGTGTTTGCATTCCCGCCGGCAGAACGCAGGTTAATCGTCGTCGACGTCGTCGGGCGTCGCTCAGTCAATTGCAGCGTGCGCTCTTCTGTCGCGTAACCGTCGCGCGCTACACGAATGGTATACGATCCGAGCGCCAGATCGCGCAGCGTCAGCGGAGTTTTTCCCCGCGGCTTTCCATTCACCAGCACATCGGCGTCGGCAGGCGTGGATCGAATCAACACGCTGCCTGTCGGCGCGCTCTCAACTGCCGCTGACGAAGGGGCGGGTGCGATGGGTGCGTTGGGTGCAATAGGTGCGGGCTTGGCCGCCGACTTGTCCGCCGAAGCGTTACGCGCTGGCGGCGCGGAGGCGGAAGCGCCAGGCGACGCAGGCGCGGCGGCGGGGAGATCGATAATTGTGGAGTCAACGCCTGCTGGCGTCTCCGTCGTAGATCGTGCAGCCCGCGAGCGCAGAAACCATCCAACAGACAGCGCCGCGATGATCGCGACGGCGACAAACGTAACGGCGATGGGCCACATCCTGCGGCCCGGCTCGGGTTCCGCGTGGTCGAAAACGTCGAGCTCCTGCGACGGTTGCGCGGACCACGGGCGATTCAGAGCACGGGGCGGCGGTTGACGCTCCTCGTGCGTAGTGAAGTCCGACGGATCGACGTCGAGATGTCGCGGCTCGCCGAGATCGATGACTCGGTCCAACGGGTCGTCGGGTACGACGGGTGCGGTGGATGCGGTGGGGGCGACGGGTGCGGTGGGGGCGATAGGTGCAACCGGTGCGGTGGCCGCACCCATAGCACCCTTTGCACCCGTCGCACCTGTTGCACCTGTTGCACCCGCCGCACTCATTGCACCCTTAGCACCCTTAGTACCCGTTATACCCGCCGCCTTCCTTAACCTGTCGGCGAATTCTTTCGCGCGTGCCGGGCGCTGAGAGGCATCGGCGTTCAGCGCCAGCTCGAAGGCGTCGCGCAACCTGGTTCCGTGCCCGGCCTCGAGCTCGCTCAGGTTATCGGGCGACGCCCGCCTCCCTGTCGCCGCCTCGAACGCAATCGCGCCAAGCGAATAGACGTCTGACGCCATTGCCGGCGACGAGTATTGCGGACGGGCCGGCAACTGTGCGCCGATGGCCGACAACGCGCCGGCGATGCCGAACCCCGTTATTCGTGCGGCATCGGCCGAGAGCACGATATCGCGCAGATGCAGAAGGCCGTGATGGACGCCGCGATCGGCCGCATGGTCGATCGCCGCGGCGAGCGAGTCCACGAGCACAGCGACGTCCTGCACTGTCATCGGCCCGCGTTCGCGCAGCACGATGTCGAGCGAGTCACCGACGGCGTATTCCTGCGCGAGATACGCGGTGCCGTGATCGAGACCAGCGGCGATGGGCGCAGCGACATTCGGGTGATCGACGTGTGCGGAGATCAGTGCCTCGAGCACGGTGACCAGCGCGGCAGATCGTTCGGGGGTCAGGTCGAGACGAAAGACCTTGATTGCGACGAGCCGGTCGCGATGGTCATCAGCGGCGTCAGCGGGCTCGTACGCACGGAAGACCGGGCCCAGCGTGCCCGCACCAATCTGATGGAGAACCCTGAACGGCCCGAATGCTTCCGGAGGAAAGTACAGGACAGAATCTTCGCGGTTCAGCGGTCGAATGGTAACATGAATTCGTTGCAGATTCCTGTCGACATCCGACGATTTCCCTGGGTCAAAAAGCTCGCCGCTGATTACACATTTCAGTTTGCAGCTCTGGCACCGTTTTTTTCCGGCGATCCTTCCACGCCGGCCGCGTGGTCCTCTGCCATCGCGAGCGCGCAGCGCCATCCGCGCCAGCGCGCCGAGCTCAGCGAGCTGCTCGCAACGCAGCTTGCACGGAGAAACGCACCTGCAGCCGCGCGCGCCGCGGCGGCGCGCCTGGCCGAGCCGAATACTGTAGCGGTCGTCACAGGCCAGCAGGCGGGACTATTCGGCGGGCCGCTGTTCACGCTGTACAAAGGACTCACTGCGGCGAAGCTCGCCGCGCGCATCTCGCAGGAGCACGGCATCGCTGCGGTCGCGGTGTTCTGGGTCGAAGCCGAAGATCACGATTGGGATGAAGTGGCGTCGGTCTCGGTGCTCGACAACGAGCTGCAGCGCCGCACGATCACGGCACCGCCTCCGCCAGGCGCCGGGCACACGCCGATTGGCGCCATACACGTCGGCAGCGAGATTCGCGGCACGCTCGACGAGCTTGCATCCGTCCTGCCGCAGACCGAGTTCACGGCCGGACTGCTTGACGACTTGCGAAGCGCCTACACCCCGGGGGTCACGATGTCCGATGCCTTCGCTCGCTTGCTCGATCGCACGCTCGGCGACCTCGGCGTCATCGTGTTCGAATGCTCCGACCGCTCGGCAAAGCCGCTCGCGCGCGAGATCTTCGCGCACGAGATCGCACACCCTGGCCGCACGTGGGCGCTTGCAGGCGAAGCGGGGCACCGGCTTGCCGCAGCGGGCTACCACACCCAGGTCGAAGGCTCGTCGCAGAACGGCGCGGCATTGTTTCGAATTGACGGCGCCCGAACCGCGGTCGAGATCACAGACGCGCCGGCCCTGGAGCGCGAAGCGCGCGACCGCCCCGAGACGTTCAGCCCGAATGTCCTGTTGCGGCCGATCGTCGAAGACACGCTGTTTCCAACGGTGAGTTATGTCAGCGGGCCGAACGAGCTGGCGTATCTCGGTCAGCTGCGCGAGGTCTACGCGCAGTTCGGCGTGCCCATGCCGTTGATGTATCCGCGCGCGAGCGCGACGGTGCTCGACTCGGCCAGCGCCCGCTTTCTCGAGAAACACGAGTTCCCGTTCGAGGCGCTGCAGGCCCGCGACGAGTCGGCGTTGAACCGCCTGCTCGCCGCGTCGCTGCCCGAGTCGGTCGATCGGGCGCTGAGGGAGGCCGACGAAGCCATTCAGGAAAAAATGGCGGCGATTGTGTCGTCCGTCCCGGCCATCGATGCCACGCTCGAAGGCGCCGCGAAAGCGACCCTGGGAAAACTGCAGCACGACCTCGCTACACTTCGTGGGAAGGTGATTAGCGCGGCCAAGAAGCGCGACGAGACGTTGCGGCGCCAGTTCGTCAGGGCGCAGGCACAGGCATTTCCTGACGGCATCCCGCAGGAGCGGGCGCTCGGCGGCATCGCGCTGCTCAACCGTTACGGCCCTGCGTTCGTCCAAAGGATGATGCAGGAACTGCCGCTCGATCCCAGACACCACTGGGTGCTCACAATCTGATGCCGCCCAAAACCCGACGCACCCCTTCGCCCAGCGGTGTCATCGCAGCGCTGAGGGATCGCGCCGAGCGCATCGTCGCAACCTACCCACGCGCGGCAAAGTACACCGCGATAACTGCCGCCGTGCTTTTCCTCATTACTTGCGGGTTGACGGGCTACTACTACGTCACCTTTTCGCACCTGATTGACGTCCGGCTGCACGGCGAGCGCGACCGCGTGCTGCCTCGTGTCTTCGCGCGTCCCCTCGAGATTCGGCGGGGGGACAACGTGTCGCAACAGGAGCTTCTCGATCGGTTGAACGATCTCGGCTACGCGCAGCGCACGCAGGTCGAGAACCCCGGCGAGTTCGCGGTCAACGGCCCGCTCGTCAGCGTAGTGCCGCGCGCCGGTACGCACACGGGCAAAACCCTGATCGTCAGCTTTCAACGCGCCGCGCAACCCCGGCGCGTTGGACGGGCGCCGGCGGCGGTGACGATCAGCAATCGGATCGAGTCGTTGTCGGTCGGCAAGCAGGCCGTGCCGCGAGTGACGATGGACGCGCCGATGTTGACGGCGTTGATTCCGGCGCGGGTGAAGCGAAGGCAAGTACCGATGTCGGCGATGCCATCGCGGATGGTGCAGGCGGTGATCGCCATCGAAGACCGGCGCTACTATTCGCACCCCGGCATCGACCCAATTCGAATGGTCGGCGCGCTCTTCACGAACGTCTTCGGCAACCGCCCCTACCTCGAAGGCGCGAGCACGATTACGCAGCAGCTCGCGAGAAATTTTTTTCTGACGGAGGAAATGGCGGTCGAACAGCAGAACCGCCAGCGGTCGGTTCGCCGGAAGCTGCTCGAGCAGTTCATGGCGGTCATCCTCGACCTGAGGGCCACCAAGGATGAAGTGCTCGAGTTGTACTTGAACGACGTCTACCTCGGCAACCGCGGGTCGTTCTCGATTCATGGCGTCGCCGAGGCCGCGCGTCTCTACTTCGGCAAGGACGTCAACAACCTCTCGCTTGGCGAGGCGGCCACGATTGCCGGAATCATCCAGTCGCCAGGCACGCTCTCTCCGTTCAACTCACCAGACCGCGCGCGTGAGCGCCGCAACGTCGTGCTCAGGGCGATGGCCGACGCGGGCTTCGTGTCGCCAGACGCCGCCGAGCGCGCCGTCAAGGAGCCGCTTGCGCCCGTTGCGCGTGCGCTCGATGCCGAGGCGCCCTACTTCGTCGACTTCGTCGGCCATACGCTCGCCGAGCAGTACCCAGCCGTCACACAGACTACCGAGGCCGTCGACGTGTACACCACGCTCGACCTGCATCTTCAGCGCCTCGCCCAGGATGCCGTGAGCAGCGGCATCGCGAAAGTCGACCAGCTCCTGTCTAGACGCCGCCGCGGGCGCGTCCCGCAGGCGGCGCTCATCGCCGTCGATCCGCGCACGGGCGATATCCTCGCGATGGTCGGCGGGCGCTCGTACAACCAATCTCAGTTCAACCGGGCCGTCAGCGCGAACCGTCAGCCGGGTTCGGTCTTCAAGCCGTTCGTGTTCCTTGCCGCATTCGAGCGGGCTGCAGCCGACGGCACGGCGCTGTCGCCGGCCACGCTCGTGAACGACGAGCCGACGACGTTCGATGCCAACGGAACGCCGTGGACGCCGGCGAACTACGAGAATGAGTATGACGGCGAGATCACCCTCCGCCGCGCCCTTGCGATGTCGCGCAATGCCGCGACGGTCAAAGTGGCTGAAGCCGCCGGGTACGACCGTGTCGCCGATCTCTGGCGGCGTATTGGCGCCGGCACAACGCCACGCGCGTTTCCATCCATCGCACTCGGGGTATTCGAAGCGACGCCACTCGACATCGCGTCGGCGTATACGATCTTCGGCAACTCGGGTCAGAAGCGCGCGTTGCGTCCACTCCTTCGGATTCAGCGCGGAACGTCAGAGATCGTGGCGAAGGACTCGGCCGTCACGCGTGTCGCGCGCGCCGATACCACCTACCTCGTCACGAACATGATGCGGAGCGTGCTCAGCGAAGGCACCGGCGCCGCCGTGCGCGCATCCGGGTTCCACCTCGACGCCGCCGGAAAAACCGGCACGACGAACGATCTTCGAGACGCATGGTTCGTAGGTCTCACGCCGGAATTGCTGACGGTGGTCTGGGTCGGGCTCGACGACAATCAGGCGCTTGGCCTCAGCGGCGCGCAGGCGGCCCTCCCCATCTGGCTAGCGTTCATGCAGCGGGCGCTGGCTGGCCGCAGCGATCACCCGTTCGACGTGCCCGACAGCATCCGCTTCGTCGATATCGACCGCGACACCGGCGCGACGGCCATTTCCGGCTGCCTGCGGGTGTTCAGCGAGTCGTTTCTGAGCGGATCGGAACCGAATCAGTTATGTGAGATACACCGGTTCTAGGTTCTGGGGGTTCTGGTGCTGGGGTGCCGGTTCTGGGTTCGAGGTTCTGGGTTCGAACCCCAAACCTGGAACCCCGAACTCGCACCTCAGAACCCAGCACCCAGAACAGGGAACCTGGTTCCGCAGGCGCTATAATCCCCTTACATGTCCCAGGAAGTTTTCGAAGCGCTGACAGAGGCGCTCGAGCGCGGCGAGGACGCGGCGCTCGTGACGATCGTCTCGGCCAACGGCTCGACGCCGCAGCGAGTCGGCGCCAAGATGCTCGTCTTCCCCGACGGCCGCATGGTCGGCACGATTGGCGGCGGGTGCTACGAAAACGACGCCTTCTGGAAGGCCAAGGACGCGATTCAGTCGCGGAAGCCGTCGCTCGTGAAATACGACCTCAACGACGACTTCGCACAGGAGAACGGCCTGGTCTGCGGCGGGCAGATGCAGGTCTATATCGAGCCGCTCGAGGCTACGCCACGCTTGTACGTCATCGGCGCCGGTCATGTCGGATACCACCTCGCGCGCCTCGCCCATACGACAGGCTTCCGCACGCACGTGCTCGACGACCGCGAGAAGTTTGCGAACACCGAACGCTTTCCCGATGCCGCAGAAGTGATCGTCGACACCATTCCCGAGTGGCTGCATCGGGCCGATCTCTCACCGAACGCGTACGTCGTCATCGTGACGCGCGGGCATACGCACGATCTCGACGCGCTGCGCTCGCTCGCGGCGCGCGACCTGCGGTATCTCGGATTGATCGGCAGCAAGGCGAAGGTGAAGCGCATCTACGACGCGTTGCTCGCCGAAGGCATGCCTCCGGAATGTCTGCAGCGCGTCAACGCGCCGGTCGGCCTCGACATCGGCGCGGTCAGTCCCGAAGAGATCGCCGTCGCCATCATGGCCGAGCTCATCGCGGTGCGCCGAGGGAAGATCCAGGATCCCAAGCTGGCCGCGGTCTCCATGCGCTGGGATCGCGTGTATAATCGCCCTTAGCACTCTAGCCCGCGGACTGCTAAACATGTCCCAGCTTTCGCCCAGAGCGGCGCAGATTCTCGCCGCGCTCGTTGCTGAATATATCGATACCGGCGAGCCTGTCGGTTCGGCCCGGTTGATGCACGTGGCCGGGCTGGGTGTGTCGTCGGCGACCATCCGGAACACGCTGGCCGAGCTCGAGGACCTGGGATACCTGCAGCAGCCCCACACATCTGCCGGCCGCATCCCGACCGATCGCGGTTACCGTTTCTATGTCGATCAGCTCCTGGCCGCTCCCCGCTCCGTCCGCAACGGAGCCGCCGCCGAAGCGCAGCTTCGTCGTGACGCGGGCAGTCCGGCCCTGGCCGAGGACGTGCTGGCCGCGGTCTCGCAGGTGTTGTCGCGCGCCTCACGGCTCGTCGCATTCGCCCTGCCGATGACCTCTGACGGCATTCTCAAAGAAATCGAGTTCGTTCCGCTCAGCTCCACGAAAGTGCTCGTCGTGGTGGTCACTGACGGAGGCCAGGTCTCGCGGAAAGCGGTCGACGTCGGCGAAGACATCGATCCGCAGGACCTCCGGCAGGCGTCGAATTACCTGAACACCGAATTTGCCGGCATGCCGCTCGAACACATCCGTCTCGCGGTGCTGGAGCGGCTGCGCCACGAGCGCACGCTCTGCGATGCGCTGCGTGCGCGCGCGCTGAAGCTCGCGCAGACGGGTCTGCAGGAGCTGCCGAAGAAATCGCGGCTCTTCGTGGACGGCGCGTCCTCGTTGCTCGACGAGGCCAGCGAAGACAGCGGCATCACGATCGGGACGCTGAGCGCGCTGCTGCGCATGGTCGAAGAGAAAGAGCGGCTCGTGAAGCTGCTCAACGAGTACATGGACGGCCCCGGTCTGACGATCGTCATCGGCCAGGAGCACCGCACCCCCGATCTCCGCGCATTCAGCATCATCGCGTCGACCTATGCCGACGGCACGCGCCGCGGCACGGTCGGCGTCATCGGTCCGATGCGCATGCACTATTCCAGAACCATCGCCGTTGTCGACGGCGTTGCATTAGCCGTGTCGCGGGTCCTCCGCGACAGCATGTAATCCCGGTAAGAGCCATGGCCGATCAATCACGACGCACCAAGTCTGCAGAAGCCTCTGACGTGGAACGGATGGACGACGAAGGCGCAACGGCGCAGGCAACCGACGCCACGCCGGCGCTGGCGGACGAGATTCTCGAGCTGCGCAAGGAGCGCGACGGCCTGCACGACCGCCTGCTCCGCCAGGCCGCAGAGTTCGATAACTATCGCAAGCGTGTCGATCGCGAACGCAAAGACCTGATGCAGATGGCGGCCATCGATTTCGTGCAGGAGCTGCTGCCCGTGATCGATGATTTCGAGCGCGCGCTTCAGGCCGACGCGCCCGGCGCCGAGTCGTATCGCCAGGGGCTCGAGATTATCCATCGGGCGTTGCTGGACATGCTGCGCAAGCGCGGGGTCACGCCTGTGGACGCCGTCGGTACTCAGTTCGATCCGCAGGTGCATCAGGCGGTCTCCTACGAAGACGCGCCGGATCGCCGCGATGGCGAGGTCATCGAACAGTTCACGCGCGGCTACCGCCTCGGCGACAAGCTGGTACGCCCCGCGATGGTGAAGGTAGCAAAAGCGTGAGCAAACGGGACTACTACGAGATCCTCGGCGTGCCGAAAGACGCCGGCGATCAACAGATCAAAAGCGCGTACCGCAAGCTCGCCCTTCAACACCATCCCGATCGCAACCAGGGCAACAAGGAGGCTGAGGAGAGATTCAAGGAGGCCGCCGAGGCCTATGCGATTCTCTCCGATGGCGACAAGCGCGCGCGCTACGACCGGTTCGGCCACGCGGGTGTGTCGTCGCAGGCCGGAGGCGGCTTCGATCCGTCGACGTTCACCGGCTTCGAAGATGTGTTCGGCGGCATCTTCGGAGACTTCTTCGGCGGCGGCCGGCGTGGCGGCCCGGAGCGCGGAAGCGATCTGCGCTACGACCTCGAGATCACATTCGAAGAATCCGCCAAAGGCGTCGAGACGACGGTCGACATCCCCCGCCTCGAGACGTGCGAGACGTGTCACGGCACCGGTGCGGCGCCCGGCACAAGCCCGACGACATGTACGCAATGTCAGGGCCGTGGGCAGCAACGATTCCAGCAGGGATTCTTTACCGTCGCGCGGACGTGCTCCCGCTGCCAGGGCACGGGCCGCACCGTCGCGAAACCGTGCGCTACGTGCAAAGGTCAAGGACGCACGACCAAGGAGCGGAAGCTCACCGTCAAGATTCCGGCGGGCATCGCCGACGGCCAGCGGCTCCGCATCAGCGGCGAGGGTGAGGGAGGCGCGCAGAACGGACCGTCGGGCGATCTCTACGTGTTCATCGAAGTCACGCCGCATGCGTTCTTCCGCCGCGAGGGCAACAATCTCGCGTGCGAGATTCCGCTGAATTTCACGACGCTGGCGCTTGGGGGCAGCATCGACGTGCCGACCCTCGACGGAGCTGAGTCGTTCAAGGTGCCGGAAGGCACGCAATCGGGCAGCGTCTTCCGGCTCCGGGGCAAGGGCATGCCTGATGTGTCCGGCAGAGGCCGCGGCGATCTGTTCTTTACCGTGCAGGCGGTGACGCCGAAGAAGCTCAACAAGGAACAGCGGGCCGCGCTCGAGCAGCTCGGCAGGACTCTTCCGAAGGAAAAGTTCGAGCCGGTGGCGCGAAACCCCGAGGAAGAAGAGAAGAATCTCTTCGAGAAGGTCAAAGATATTTTTGGGTAAGGCCTGGCCCGCGCTCGACATTCACGTGCCGAGCTGCGACCCGCAACTCGCGGAGCTCGTGCTCGCAGAGCTCGACGACTTTCAACCCACAGCGATTCAGGAGCCCGACGACACTTCCCGGCTCCGCGCGTTCTTCACCTCCACAGCATCCCGCGACGCGGCGGCGCGCGCGCTCGCGGCCTCTTTCGGCACCCATGTGTTCGTTGAAATCATCAGCATCGAGGACGAGGATTGGGCCGCGCGATCCCAGGCGCAGTTGCAGCCAGTCACGATCGGGCGGATCGTCGTTGCCCCACCCTGGAGCCTACCAGGCCTAGTGGGGTCAGGCCCTGGTACACTCGGTACAGTACCGGGGTCTGACCCCCGTACTGTACGGGGGTCAGACCCCATTGTCGTCGTGATTCAGCCGTCGATGGGGTTTGGCACGGGCCACCATGCCACGACGCGGCTGATGCTGAGGGCCGTCCAGCAGCTGCCGATCGCCAATCAGAACGTGCTCGACGTCGGCTGCGGGTCTGGCGTCCTGGCGATTGCGGCGATCAAGCTTGGGGCGCGATCGGCGGTGGGCATCGACGTCGATCCGGATGCACTCGCGAATGCGAGGGAGAACGCAGCGCTGAACGAGGTCGGCGATCACGTGCGATTCGAAGAATCGGACTTTCGCACGATGTCCCTGCGCGCCGACGTGGTCATGGCCAACCTGACCGGCGCACTCCTCGAGCGCTCTGCCGCGACGCTCGGCGATCTCGTCACGCCCGCCGGACACCTGATCGTCAGCGGCTTTATGCAGACCGAGGCAGACGCAGTCACGTCTGCGTTGAACAGAGTCGCCGACCTGGACTCGATCGCGCAGGAAGAAGAGTGGATGTGCGCGACCTACAGATCCTGCCAGACATAGCGCAGTACTGAGATCACAGACGCCCCGGCTGCATCGGCGCGCAACACTCGCCCGCCGAATGACAACAGCGTCACACCGGCCGCCGCCGCGTCTGCCAATTCCTGCGAATCCCAGCCGCCTTCCGGCCCTATCAGCACGACGGCATCCGAGGGACGCTGCCCTTCGAGAGTCGAAACGTCAGCCACATGCGCGTGCGCACCGGGTTCGACGAACATCAATCTGTTTCGGCCCCTCGTCGACTCGAGCAACGTGGTGAACTCCTGGGTCTCGTGAACAGGAGGCACAACGGCGCGGCCACATTGCTTGACCGAGGCGATGACCGTCCGCTCCCATCGATCGTGGCGGCCGCCCTTCGCCACGGCCTTCATCGGCACATCGGTCCGCCTGCTCACAAACGGCTGCACGGCCGTCACACCCAGCATGACGGCGTCGCGGATGACGCGGTCCATCTTGTCGCTCTTGAGCAGCGCCTGCGCCAGCGTCACGGCGACGCGCGGTTCGGAAGCTGACGCGCGAGGCTCCACGACCTGAACATGCACCCGGCGCGGCGCAATCGACGCGACACGAGCGAGCGCCTCATGTCCTTTCCCGTCAAAGATCGCGATCGAATCGCCCTCGCCCAGCCGCAGCACGCGCGTGAGGTGCTGCCCTTCGTCTTCGGGCAGCTCGACGAGCCCCCCGTCAGCCAATGCGGGCGCATAGAAGCGGTGCACGTTGTGGATTGTACCGGCGGCGGGCCCGAAGGCTACAAGCTGGCCCAAGGGCCAGCACCACGTACAGTACGGGGGTCAGACCCCAACCGGACAGGCAGGAGGGACGCGACGTGACGCGTGACGCAAGTACGTAGTGCCGACCTTCAGGTCGGCCTCGAGCTTCAGCTCGACCTAGCCTGTATACTGCGTCCAGTGTTTTTCCGTGGTCAGGCCGTCGGAAAGTACAAAATCCTGTCGCCTCTCGGCAGCGGCGGATTCGGCACCGTTTACCTCGCCGAAGACACCTGGATCGACAAGAAAGTCGCCATCAAGGTGCCCCATAAGCAGAACGTCGACTTCGGCGATCTGCTTCGAGAGCCGCGGCTGCTCGCGTCTCTGAACCATCCGAACATCGTTTCGATCCTGACGGCGGAGAAGCAGTCCAACATTTTCTTCATCGTCATGGAGTACGTGGCGGGCGACACGCTCGAGACCGTCATCTCGCGCGACGGGCGCATCGATCTTGCGCGTACGCTCGACTACACGTGCCAAATCTGCAACGCGATCGACCACGCTCACCAGAACGGCGTCATTCACCGGGATCTCCGGCCGGGCAACGTCCTGGTATCCGAGGGCGGGCTCTTGAAGGTCGCCGACTTCGGCACGTCGCGCTTCATCGAGCTCGCGGCGCACGGCACAACGGTGATCGGCAGCCCGCCGTACATGGCGCCTGAGCAGTTCCACGGCAAGACCGTGTTTGCCTCGGACATCTACTCGCTCGGCGTGACGATGTACCAGATGTTGACCGGAGTGCTGCCGTACAACACGCCGGCGCCGGCCGACCTCGAGAAGCTGATGAAGGGAGAGCTCGTCTCCCCGCCCCGTACCCGGAACCCGAAAATTCCGGCGAGGCTCAACGACATCGTCATGAAGGCCGTGGCGCCCGACGTTAAGGCGCGCTATCAGAGCGCCGCCGAGCTATTGAGCGACGTGCTCTCGGTACGCGGCCGGAAGCGGACGACGCGCGTCGTCACGCGCCTCACGCCGCCGGCGCTTCCCGCTACGCCGTCACCCTCAGAAGAAATGCAGAGCATTCACACACGCCTGCGCGCGCGCGAAACGCCGCAGCCGCGCTTCTGCTGGCACTGCCGCAAGCCGCTCCACGCCCGATCTGCGCGATGCCCGTTTTGTGGCGAAGCGCAGAAATGCTAAGCTTTTTGTAGGGAGTTCACAGATCATGGCTTTTTCGGGCACGGGCAAGATCTGGATGAACGGGAAGCTGGTGGAGTGGAAGGACGCCAACATCCACATCGCTTCTCACGTCATCCATTACGGCAGCGGCGTTTTCGAAGGGGCGCGCGTGTACGACACGCCGAAAGGCTCCGCGATTCTTCGACTCGACGCGCACATGGCGCGCCTCGCCGCCTCCGCCAAGATCTACCGCATGGAGTGCCCGTACACGCAGGAGCAGCTCGAGAAGGCCGTCATGGACACAGTCCAGGCGAACGGCTTCAAGGCCTGCTATATCCGTCCGCTGATGTATCGCGGCTACGCCGCGCTTGGCGTCAACCCGCTCCCCTGCCCGGTCGACGTGGCCATCATGGTGTGGGAATGGGGTGCCTACCTCGGCGCCGATGCCCTCGAAAAGGGCGTCGACGTGTGCGTCAGCTCGTGGAACCGGATGGCGCCCAACACATTTCCCTCGCTCTCGAAGACGAGCGGCAACTACGCCAATGCCGCGCTCATCCGCATGGAGGCCGAGGCCAACGGCTACAGCGAAGGCATCGCGCTCGACACGTTCGGGTACGTCAGCGAAGGCAGTGGCGAGAACATCTTCATCGTGCGCAACGGCGTTCTGCACACACCGCCGCTGAGTGCGTCGATTCTGCCCGGCATCACGCGCGACATGGCGATTCAGATTGCGGAGGATCTCGGCTATCGCGTGTCGCAGGAGAACATCCCGCGCGAAATGCTCTATATCGCGGACGAGGTGTTTTTCGTCGGAACCGCGGTGGAGCTGACTCCCGTCCGGTCTGTGGACAAGATCACGGTCGGCAGCGGCCGCCGCGGCCCGGTAACCGAGGCGATTCAACGCCGATTCCTCGACATCATCCACGGTAAGGCACCAGACACGCACGGATGGCTGACATACGTGCCGGAGATGGTTGCCTCCGGGGTAAAAACCCGCTAAACCGACGACCCCGAAAAGCCGATAAGGGCAGAGAGCGCAGGGCGCTCCCCTTTGCCCTTTCCTTTTCTATGAACATAGACGATCTCCTCCGTGCCGCCGTCTCGAAAGGCGCGTCCGACCTTCATATCAAGGTCGGTGCCTACCCGATGGCCCGCGTGGCCGGCGTACTGGTCCCCGTCAGCGAAGAAAAACGGCTGATGACCGAAGACACGCTGGCGATGGGGGCGCAGATGATGTCCTCCGAGCAGCGCGACAAGTTCGCGAAATCGCAGGAGGTTGATCTCGCGTACGGCGTCCCGGGCCTCGGCCGTTTCCGCGTCAACGTCTACCAGCAGCGCGGCACCATGGGCATGGTGCTCCGCGTCATCCCGACCAGGACGCTGACAGTCGACGACTTGCTGCTGCCGCCGGTGCTTCGCAAGATCGCCGACGAAGAGCGCGGCCTCGTGCTGGTGACCGGCACCACCGGCAGCGGCAAGAGCACGACCCTCGCGGCGATGATCGACCACGTGAACAAGTCGCGCTGCGCGCACATCATGACGATCGAGGACCCCATCGAGTTCCTCCATCGCGACAGCCGGTCGATCGTGAACCAGCGCGAGGTGTCGGTGGACACGCGATCGTTCGCGCACGCCCTTCGCAGCGCCCTGCGGCAGGACCCCGATGTCATCCTCGTCGGCGAAATGCGCGACTTCGAGACGATCGAGACGGCGCTGCTCGCCGCCGAAACAGGCCATCTGGTGTTCTCGACGCTGCACACCCTGGATTCGACCGAGACCATCAACCGCATCATCGCGGTGTATCCGCCGCACCAGCAGAAGCAGGTGCGGCTGCAGCTCGCCGCGGTGCTCAAGGCCGTCATCTCGCAGCGCCTGATACCTCGCGCCGACGTGCCGGGCCGCGTGCCGGCGGTCGAAGTGCTGATGGCCACCGCATTCATCCGCGATTGCATCGTCGACAAGGAAAAGACGCACCTCATCAACAGCGCCATCGCGCAGGGCACGTCGCAATACGGCATGCAGACGTTCGACCAGTCGATCTTCGGGCTGTTTCAGCAGGGCTTCATCACGCTGGACGAAGCGCTGCGGTGGGCATCGAACGTCGACGAGTTCAAGCTGAAGGTGCAGGGCATCTCGACCACGTCAGACACCGCCCGCGACGAGATGGCGCGGGCCGTGACGGGCGGCGGCGGCTCCGAAATTCCCGGTCTCACCAGGTTCGGCGGATAAGATCAGTGCGGTGAAAACACCGCGCCCGCCCGAGGACCCCGACTCGTCAAAAGCCGCATACTTTCGCGCGCTCCGCTGGCTGACCGCGCGCGAGCTGTCGGAAGCGCAAGTGCGCTCACGCCTCGCTGAAAAAGGCTACACCGAGATCGCCATCACGCCGGCCCTCGAGCGCCTGATTCGGGATCGCGCCGTCGACGACAGGCGCGCGGCCACCGCCGTCGCGCGTACCGAGGTTCGCGTACGCCGGCACGGCCCGCACCGCGTGATGGGCAAGCTCATCGCCATGCACATCGACCGCGAGCTGGCAAAGGAAGTGGTGCGAGAGCTCTTCGGCGAAGAAGACGAGAACGCCCTGATCGAACGAACCCTCGAGACCCGTCTGCGCGGCAATCCCGAACGCCTGAAAGACCCGCGCGAGCGCAGGAGGATCCTCGCCTACCTCGTCCGTCAGGGATTCTCGGCCTCGGCGGCATCGACCGCGATCAGAAATAAATCAAAACGGTAGCCGCGTCAGCGTCCGGAAGCGCCGGTTCCGCAAACAAAGAAGCTCGGCGTGGCAAAACACGTCGCCGGCATTTGTTGTTCAATACCATCGCGCTCGGACCAAGTCTGGTCCTCGCGGAGGTGGCCGGCTCTCGTGTTTTGTCCTCTGACGCCCTCACGCCGACTTCGATTGTTTGCTTCACCGGCGCTTCCGGCCGCTGACGCACTCTAGTAGGGCGCGACTTGGTCACGCAAGTCGGTAGCGTCCGGCTTCAGCCGGACCGTCATTCCGGCAGACTGCATTTCCTCGCGTCTTCGCGAACGTGGTCTAAAATGGTGCCTATACACATGACCTGGAGAGAGATTCGCGCGTCTTTTCTTGAGTACTTCGAGCGGAACGGCCATCGCGTCGTCACCAGCTCGTCGCTGGTGCCGCACGACGACCCGTCGCTGCTCTTCACCAACGCCGGGATGAACCAGTTCAAGGACGTGTTCCTCGGCAAAGAGCGGCGCGAGTACACCCGTGCGGCGACGAGCCAGAAATGCATGCGCGTCAGCGGAAAGCACAACGACCTCGAGAACGTCGGGCCGTCGCCCAGCCACCACACGTTCTTCCAGATGCTCGGCAACTTCTCGTTCGGCGACTACTTCAAGAGCGACGCGATCAGGTATGCGTGGGAACTGCTCACCGGCGAGTGGCAGATTCCCAAAGACAGGCTGTTCGTCACGGTGTTCAAAGGCGAAGGCGCGATTCCCAGGGACGTCGACGCGCGGGAGATCTGGCTGAAATACGTGTCCGACGATCATCTGTCCGAGCTGGGATCGGACGACAACTTCTGGCAGATGGGCGAGACCGGCCCGTGCGGCCGCTGCTCGGAAATCTATTACTTCCGCGGCAACCATCTTCCCTGCCCCGAGCCGGTGTGCCGCGGCGTCGAATGCAGCTGCAGCCGCTACATCGAAATCTGGAACAACGTGTTCATGGAGTTCGACCGGCAGGCCGACGGCTCGCTCAAGCCGCTGCCCGCGCCATCGATCGACACGGGCATGGGGCTCGAACGCATCACTGCCGTCCTCCAGGGGCACGAGTCGAATTACGACACCGATCTGTTCCATCCGATCCTCGACGAAATAGGAGCGCTGTCAGGGAAGCGATACGGCCGTTCGATGAGCAGTGACGACGTTTCGATGCGGGTCGTGGCCGATCACTCGAGATCGGCGGCGTTTCTCATCGCGGATGGCGTGATGCCCTCGAACGAGTTTCGCGGCTACGTGCTCCGCAAGATCATGCGTCGCGCCATGCGCCACGGTATGCGGCTCGGCATCACCGAGACGTTTCTGCCGAAGCTCGTCGACGTCATCGCGCGTGAAATGGGCGACGCCTATCCCGAGCTCCGCGCGAATCGCGACACCGTCGTCAGCGTGGTCCGCAACGAGGAGGAGCGATTCAGCGCCGTCCTTGCGGGAGGGCTCCCGCGGCTCGAGGACGCCATCGATCGCGCCGCGGCATCGCCCGAGCACCGACTGTCCGGAGACGAAGCGTTCAAGCTGTACGACACCTTTGGTTTGCCGCTCGACTTCATCGAAGATCTCGCGGGCGAGCGCCAGGTCGTCGTCGACCGCGCGGCGTTTGAACACGCGATGGAAGGCCAGCGCGAAAAGGCGCGAGCGAAGAGCGCGTTCGAGGGCAAGAAGGGGCAGGAGTTCGTCTTCGAATCAGATCAATCGCAGCAGGGCTTGAACAATGCCGGGGATCGTTTCGAGGGCTACACAACGACCACCGTCAAGGGCACTCCGGTGATCGCCTTGTTCGATAAGCAGCGCCGACAGGTCAAAGAGCTCACGGATGGAGCCGAAGGCTACGCGGCCCTGGGGCGGACTCCGTTTTATGTCGAGTCGGGCGGCCAGGTGTCAGACGTCGGCTCGCTGCACGCGGATGCGTCAGGGGCATCGGCGCACGTCGACGGCATGTCCCGGATTGCCGCGGGAATGCCTCGCTTGCACCGCATCCATCTGACGAACGGCACGCTGCGCGAGCGCGACATCATCACCGCCGACGTCGATGAGGCGACTCGCGACGCCACGCGCAGGAACCACACGGCGACCCATCTATTGCACGCCGCACTGCGCAAAGTGCTGGGCTCGCACGTGAAACAGGCGGGCTCGCTCGTCGCACCCGATCGCCTGCGATTCGACTTCGTGCACTCGTCGCCGGTGACGCGCGAGCAGATCGTCGAAATCGAGCAGATCGTCAACGAGCAGGTGTACCGCAATGCACCCGTCGTCACCGAGGAGCGCTCGACGCAGGAGGCCATGGCATCCGGCGCGATGGCGCTGTTCGGGGAGAAATACGGCGACCGCGTCCGCGTGGTGTCGATTCCAGGCTTCAGCATGGAGCTGTGCGGCGGAACCCACTGCCGCGCGACGGGCGACATCGGGTTCTTCACGATTCTGTCCGAGAGTGGTGTGGCTGCGGGCGTGCGGCGCATCGAAGCCGTCACCGGGGCTGATGCCGTCCGCCACCATCAGTCGACGCGTGCCGCGCTCGATGAGCTGCTCGGTGCCCTCGGAACGACCGCGGAACGCGGGCGCGCGGCCGTGGAGCACCTGCATACGGAAAACAAACGGCTGGCACGTGACATCAGCAAGCTGAAGGTCGAAGGCGCACGCAGCCAGGAAGGCGCTGCCGCGGCAGTCGAGGAAGCGCAATTCGCGCGCGGAAAATTCGTGGCACATGCCGCGAGCGGCCTCGGAAAGGACGAGCTGCGCCAGCTCGCCGACGCGCACCGCGCCCGCATCAAAACCGGCATCGTGGTCATCGGCTCTGTCGATGACGGGCGGGTGTCGCTCGTGGTAGCGGTCACCAAAGACCTCGTCCCGAAAGTCCACGCTGGCAACGTGGTGAAAGAGCTGGCCCCCATTGTCGGAGGCCGGGGCGGCGGCAGGCCCGACTTCGCGGAAGCAGGCGGGAACCTGACCGGCGAGGTACCTCGGGCGCTTGCCCAAGCCAGGACGCTGGCTCAAACGGCCCTGGACTAAAGTCCCTTCACACTTCTGCCGATACCGGATAACAGGTCGGGTTTCGTCTACGGCCTCTAGCGGCTGTATACTGGCTCGCCCCCTGTAAGTTATTGACCTTGAATAACATAATTGTAATCACTGCGGCGGCGCTGTGCGTCGTGGCTGGCTTCCCCCGGGCCGCGGCCGCGCAGATCTACTCGTGGCGCGACCAGAGCGGCGTCCTGACACTCTCAGACCGCCCCCAGAACGCCGCGGCGCGCGCCATCACGGTGCCTGTCAGTCCTTCGCTGACCGCCCGGTCGAGCCCGCATTTCGAGCCCCTTATTCGTCAGCATGCGAGCCAGCAAGGTATTCGTCCCGATCTGGTCCGAGCCGTCATTCAGGTGGAATCGGCCTTCAACCCCCGCGCCGTCTCCCCCAAAGGCGCCATGGGGCTGATGCAGCTGATGCCCGCGACAGCGAAGCAGTTCGGCGTCATCGACCCGTTCAACCCGGCGGAAAACATCCGTGCCGGTGTGTCGTACCTGCGCCAACTGATGGATCGCTACGACCACGACGAGCAGCTCGCGCTGGCGGCCTACAACGCTGGTCCTGGCGCGGTCGACAAGTACGGTTCGCAAGTGCCGCCCTACAAGGAAACCCAGGCCTACGTCCTGAAAATCAACGGTATTCAGGGCAGCGTTCGCAACGGCCCGGGCGCGCGCATCTACAGGGTCACCGAAATCGTGGACGGCCGTCCGGTCGTGAAATACACCAACACCAAGCCCACCAGCGGCGACTTCGTCGAAGTCCGCCGATAGTGCTAAAATAGCCGTTTGCCATCGTCCGCCGCAGGCGGACCCTACGTATTGAGAGGATAAGTTTTGGCTACACACGCTTCCGCGCTGAAGGCGCACCGGCAGAGCCTGGTGCATCGCGAGCGCAACCGCCGGTACCGTTCGCAGCTTCGCAGCACGCTCAAGCAGATTCGCCTGGTCATCGACAAGGACAAGGCCGCCGCAAAGAAAGAGCTGAGCGAGGCGATTTCGCTGATCGACAAGATGGCGGGCAAGGGAATCATCCACCGCAACACGGCGAGCCGGTACAAGTCACGGCTTAGCGCCCGGTACGCGAAAACGGCATAGGGTTCCGGTTCAAGGTTCCGGTTCCGCGTTCCAGTTCCACGTTCCGGTTCCAGTTCCGCGTTCGTTCGATGGAACCGGGACCAGGAACCTGGTCATCGACTACACAATTCCACGACCAGCCGTTCGAGGAGGGCTCTTGGATCTCCCGCGGATGTTTTGATGGCGAGATCCGTCCTGAAGACGGCTTCGACCGCGGAGCTCACCTTCGGCGCCGGCACCTTCGTTCGAACGAACCAGGCGAGCTGGCCAAGAATCATGTAGGGCACGGCGCCGTTGTCCATCATCAGCGCGAGCTCGCGCAGCGCGTCTCCGGCCGATCCTCGCTCGATGGCGCGTGTCACGCCCCAGTCGTCCTGCGATGTGGCGGGCGCCACAATCTCCTTCACATCGGCTTCCGTAATCGCCCCGTTTCCTGCCGCGTACAGGACAAGGCGCTCCACGTCTGCGCGCAGCCTCACGACGTCGGGGCCGACCCGATCGGCGACCAGCCGCGCGGCGCGGGCGTCGATCGTCAGGCCTTCTTTCGCCGCCCGATCCTTGACCCACTTCGCGGCTTCAACAGCGTCGGCGGGACCGGAGCATTCGACGACGACGGCTTTCGCGATCAACTGCCTGGTCAGCGAGCGGCGCTTGTCGACACCCGCGGCGACCAGCACGAGGCAGCACGTGTCGACCGGCGCCTTGACGTACGACTCGAGCGTCTCCAGATCTCGCTCGGTG